>Ga0209188_1000426_pt1 | contig 40832 bp, 31 predicted proteins | sample C_130625_EF_Meta_FD_187307 | JGI IMG/M metagenome (GOLD analysis project Ga0209188, IMG submission 187307) | Freshwater microbial communities from Lake Croche, Canada to study carbon cycling - C_130625_EF_MetaG (SPAdes) (version 2) | ecosystem: Environmental > Aquatic > Freshwater > Lake...
AAGGCGATGTTTCTATGGGTAGTAGGTTGTTTATTGGTTCGGATGTTTCTATGAATGCCCGTTTATTTGTTTCTAATGATGTTTCTTTCGGTGGAAATATGTATGCATTTGGCCGTACTGTTTTACAAGGCGATGTTTCTATGGGTAGTAGGTTGTTTATTGGTTCGGATGTTTCTATGAATGCCCGTTTATTTGTTTCTAATGATGTTTCTTTCGGTGGAAATATGTATGCATTTGGCCGTACTGTTTTACAGGGCGATGTTTCTATGGGAAGTAGATTGTTTATTGGTTCAGATGTTTCTATGAATGCCCGTTTATTCGTTTCTAATGATGTATCATTTGGTGGAAACTTGTATTCACTCGGTCGGACAGTTTTACAGGGCGATGTTTCTATGGGAAGTAGATTGTTTATTGGTTCAGATGTTTCTATGAATGCCCGTTTATTCGTTTCTAATGATGTATCATTTGGTGGAAATATGTATTCACTCGGTCGTACAATTCATCAAGGCGATGTTTCTATGGGTAGTAGGTTGTTTATTGGTTCGGATGTTTCTATGAATGCACGTTTATTTGTTTCTAATGATGTATCTTTTGGCGGAAATATGTATGCATTTGGCCGTACTGTTTTACAAGGCGATGTTTCTATGGGTAGTAGATTATTTATTGGTTCGGATGTCTCTATGAATGCCCGGCTCTTTGTTTCTAATGATGTATCTTTTGGTGGAAATTTGTATGCATTTGGCCGGACAGTTTTACAGGGCGATGTTTCTATGAATAACAGGATGTTTATTGGTGGTGATGTTTCTATGGGAGGAAAGTTGTTTGTAGGTTCTGATTTAACAATAAATGGTAGATTAAATGTTTATGAATATAGTAATTCTAGTATTATTTATACAAATGTTACTACTAGTAATTATACTCTTATTATTGCCGAAGATTTGTCTATGAATGGCCGTTTGTATGTATCCAATGATGTTTCTATGAATGCTCGTTTATTCGTATCTAATGATGTATCTTTTAATGGAAATATGTATGCTTTTGGAAAAACTGTTTTGCAAGGTGATGTTTCTATGAATAACCGTTTATTCGTAGCTAGTGATGTTTCATTTGGGGGTAAATTGTATGTTGTTAGTGATGTATCTATAAATGGACGTTTATATGTTGGTTCGGATGTTTCGTTGGGTGGTAGAATATTCTTACCAGCTACCGGAAATATTTATGTTGGTGGAGTTTTATTTTCTGGTGGTGGTGGAAGTGTAAGTTTTACCAATGATTTATCTACCAATGCACGTTTATTTGTAACTAGTGATGTGTCATTTGGTAACCGTTTATTTGTCAAAGGGGACGCATCACTTAATGGGAATGTTTTTATAGGTAATTCATTAAATGTAGATACTTCAGGAAATCTTTATCCTTTGGATGTAAGCGGAACTGTAAATTTACGTGGTATTACAAATCCTATTAATTTGATTGATAACTCTGTACTTTTGACGAATACACCTGCTTTAGATTTTTCAAATAATTATGGCTCCATATGGAATCCTGTTTTTGCAGCCACAAATAGTTCTGAATCGTGGAATGGTATTGCTATGTCAGCAAATGGTCAATATCAAACTGCTGTTTCTACAAATTATATTTATGTGTCATTGAACTATGGATTAACTTGGCAAGTTAATACTACTATGGCTTCTACTTATTGGGGAACGATTTCTATGTCGGCCAATGGGCAATATCAGACAGCAGCTGTGAATGCTAACAATACTGCTAATGGTGGTAATATTTGGACAAATAGCTCTTATGGATTAGGAACATGGACAGAATGCGCTACAGTTCCAAGTAGTAGTAATACGAATGCGTCTACACAATCGTGGTATTCGTCAGCAATGTCTTCAACGGGTCAATATCAAATGGCATATTCTTATGATGTTTATGTTTCAACAAATTATGGAAGTTCTGGGTCATGGGTATTAATTACGAATCCAAGTTATACAAGTACTACTAATAATTATTGCTCTGGAATAGCTATATCTTCTACTGGTCAATATCAAGTAGCTTGTTTTAATAAATCTGTTTATATATCTAGAAATTTTGGTCAAAATGGTTCGTGGAGTTTAAGTTCATTTACTGATTCATCAAATAATCCGATTGTTTCTATAAGTATGTCTTCATCTGGACAATACATTACCGCTATAACTAGTGGTCTTGGTGGTACTGGATGGTCATCCAAAGATTATGGAGCAATATACTATTCTAATAATTATGGAGTGACATGGAATCTTAACTCTTCTAGGTTAAATAAATTTTTTAATGGAATTACTATGAGAGCAGATGGTCAATATCAAACCGCAGTCGTTAATAATCCAGCTGCATTAACTAACGTTTTAACTTATACTGGTGTATCTTATACATTTAATTCAAATACTTTTACAGTATCTAGTATAATAACTGGTATTCCATTAGGAGCAGCAGTTTCTCTATTATCATCAACTGGAGATATAAAATTAAATAGTCTTAATACAACTTTATCAGCCTTATCTACATCGGGTTCCACTACTACAATAACTGTAACATCAGGTGGTACTCCTACTACTAGCGGAAGTGGTGGTTCTGTTGTTTTTAGTAATTTTGTATATGGTATCACAAGTGGTAGTACTATAATCAAGGGTGGAGCTGGTGGATTATTAACTCGTTATCCTTTTATAATATTAGGTGCTAGTGTTTCAGGTACAGGAATTCCTAGTGGGGCTATAGTTACTTCACTAGCAGATGATACTATTAATAAGAACATAGTTTTTACAATAAATGTACCAGCTACTGCTAATAATACAGCCGCTGCTTTAACATTTACTTCGGGTCAGATTTATTCTTCTAATAACTACGGTCAAAATTGGTACGATAATACGATTTATAGTTCAAAGAATTTACCTTACAATTATATTAATGGAACTTCATCAGGAACTAGTTATGTAAATAATACTATGTTTCAATCTTGGGGAGTTGTCAGTACAAGTGCTAATGGACAATATCAATCTGTAGTTGCAGGTGGTGGTGGTGGTTCTATTTATACTAGTATTACTCCGTATCAACAAATGGCTATTAGTAATGGGCTTTCAGTAATTAGTGGAGACAGTAATTTAACTGCTCGTTTGTTTGTTTTAAATGATGTATCTCTTAACGGAAATTTATATACATTTGGACGTAATATTGTACAAAGTGATGTTTCTATGAATGCTCGTTTATTTGTTTCTAATGATGTATCTTTCGGCGGTAATATGTATTCTTTTGGAAAAACAATACTTCAAAATGATGTTTCTATTAATAATCGTTTGTTTGTTTTAAATGATGTATCTTTCGGCGGTAATATGTATGCATTTAGTTCTACGATTTTACAAGGTGATGTGTCTATGAATAATAGATTGTTTGTGGGTGGTGATGTATCTTTTGGTGGAAAATTATATGTTGTTACTGATATATCTGTTAATGGGCGGTTATATGTGGGGTCCGATGTTTCATTTGGTGGACGAATATTCTTACCAGCTACCGGAAATATTTATGTTGGTGGAGTTTTATTTTCTAGTGGTGGTAATTTTACAAATGATATATCTACTAATGCGCGTTTGTTTGTTAAGAATGATGTCTCTTTTGGTGCACGTTTATTTGTAGGAAGTGATATTTCTGCAAATGGTCGTCTTTATGTTTCGGGTGATGCATCTTTTAATAATCGTGTTTTTATTTTATCTAATCAAACTTCTACAAATGCTGTTTCTGGTGCATTAACTGTAGTAGGAGGTATAGGTGTAGGAGGTACTGCTTTTGTCGGTGGATTAATTACAGCAAATGGTGGTTTAACTGTTAATGGAAGTATTTCTGGTAGTGTTGCTCCATTAGCTAGTCCTACTTTTACTGGTATACCTGCTGCTCCTACTCCTGTTAGTTTATTAAATACTACTCAAATTCCTACTACTGCTTATTTAACTACGTATTATGCTCCATTAGCAGGTCCTACTTTTACTGGTATACCTGCTGCTCCTACTGCTACTGTAGGTACTAATTCAACCCAAATTGCCACTACTGCTTATGTTATTGGTCAAGGATATGCTCCTTTAGCTAGTCCTACTTTTACTGGTACACCTGCTGCTCCTACTCCTGTTAGTTTATTAAATACTACTCAAATTCCTACTACTGCTTATTTAACTACTTATTATGCTCCTTTAGCTAGTCCTACTTTTACTGGTACACCTGCTGCTCCTACTGCTACTGTAGGTACTAATTCAACCCAAATTGCCACTACTGCTTATGTTATTGGTCAAGGATATGCTCCTTTAGCTAGTCCTACTTTTACTGGTACACCTGCTGCTCCTACTCCTGTTAGTTTATTAAATACTACTCAAATTCCTACTACTGCTTATTTAACTACTTATTATGCTCCTTTAGCTAGTCCTACTTTTACTGGTACACCTGCTGCTCCTACTGCTACTGTAGGTACTAATTCAACCCAAATTGCCACTACTGCTTATGTTATTGGTCAAGGATATGCTCCTTTAGCTAGTCCTACTTTTACTGGAACTGTAAATGCTGCTGCAATAACCGCATCTGGATTAATTAATGCAACCGGCGGATTGACTGTTCCATCGGGTGCAACTTTGACTGTTCCGTCGGGTGCAACCTTAAATGTTACTAATGCTACTGTTACTGGTTTACCTGCAACTGGTGCTCCTATAAATAATCCTAGTTTTACTGGTACTGTTAATATTGCAGCTGGTAATTATCTTACTATAGGTGGAGCTACTGCTAATGCATCATATATTGTTAACGTAACTGGTAGTATACAAGCTACTTCATATAATGCAACTTCAGATATGCGTATTAAAACAAATATGACTAACATAAATGGAGCTTTTGCAGTAGATGTACTTCGTAAATTTGAACCAAAAAAATATTCTTATATTGATAATAATGGTACTAAGGATAGTTATACATGGGGGTTTGTAGGGCAAGAATTAGAAGAATGTGCTGATTATATTGTAGATAAAACAACTAATTATCTTCCTAATGTCTATGACTATGCAGATATTTCTAATAATTTTATTATTTTAAAAAATAAATCTACTAATGAATTCATTATTAAATCATTAAACGACCCATCCTTATGTAAAATGAAATTTCTAGATAATAATAAGAAACAAATAACCAGAACCATAGATAAAATCATTGATGATGTGACATTTTCAGTTAAAGAACCGATTACCAATAATGATGTATCAGATAATAAGATTTTTGTATATGGTCAATTGGTTGATGATTTCCGTAGTGTGAACCATACATCTATTTTTACAATTACTACTGCGGCTGTGAAAGAAATAGATAGTGAATTACAAAAAGCCCTCCTAATTATTGAAGAGCAAAATAAACTTATCCAACAATTACGTTATGACTTGGATGAATTAAAAAATACGGTTATTAATTTCATGAATAAATAGAAATGTAGATAATGTATAAGAATGTTGTAAAACATATTTTCATAAATTAAAAATATGTTTATTTACCGACCTAATTTGCATTTGCATATATTCGTATTCGTATAAGAACTATTTAATATGCATTTACAAGCGGTTTTTAAATTAGAAGCATTTTTGGTTTTTTGCCAGTTCAACGGTTGAGGAGTCGGTACTGAAAATGCTCCAGGAATCGGTACACGGTTTGGTCTTCTATTAGTATTGTTACATAATAAAAAACTAGGACAATTAGATGTTAATGTACCCATGTTTTGAACGAGAGTTTTATTTTTATCCATTCCTAATACTACCTGTGTATTTATCGGAGTAATCTTCCTATAAATAACTTTACTATTTGAAACTGTGTTCTCTAAAACAAATTCTTTATAGTCTGAATAATCTTGTGAATTAAGTATTGGTAACATATTTGTGCTCATATCTACAATTAATGTAGTAGATATCTTTTTATATTTTAAATAATCACTTTGAGACATATTTTTATTGTTATACGTGTATACATTATAATAATAAAAAATTTTATTCTACTATTTGGATTTTTTGGCATTATTATTTCCATTTTGTTTATAAAGTTGTTGACAAAGAAAACTAAATGACCAGTTTGCTCCATTTAAATCAACTGTGTTTCCCTTATCACTTATTAGTTTTATTTTCATACGATTAATATTTACTGGACCAAAATATAATCTACTATTGCTTTGTAATGTTCCACCATATTCTACAAAATATTGACCATTCTGTAGACCAGCTAATTTCATTGGTATAACTGCAAATACATCTTCAGAAAATGGACCCTTACCAAAACTCTTATAATTCTGCCCACCTAAAATATTTGATGTGGTCTTGTTTTTGGCATTTGCTTTTTCTATTAATGAATATAATTGATTCTCTGTTAAATTAGAATACTGGTCATTAGTTGTTGGAGAATTGTAATTATATGTTAATTTACCGGTTGCCGGGTCACATTGAAAATTAGTTCTGTCTGCATAAGACGGTAATGGAGCTGTAGTATCTTGGCCTGTTATAGTTACTAATCCGTCATTTAAATGATTTAAATTATAATCATCTAAACTTATTAAAAAATAATTAAATAAATTCGTACTAACACCTGTGTCGCCAATAATACTAATTATATTATTTATTGGTGTATAACTAGATAACGCATAAGATATTGCAGTACGAAAACCTAATATCCAGCCAAGCGTTGAGTCCCATGTTGTATTTTGAACACCCTTCGCACCAATAAAACATTGTACAAAACTTAAAGTATCATAAAATACAACTTTATAGTCAGATGCTCTATAAATTTTATTTATATTAGGCCGTATTTTTAAATAATAATTATTATTAGTATCTGGACTTGATAAATAAAAATATGTTCCATATGCTCTGCTATCAGATGCAAGTATATTATTTATTGTGGAGATTAATAAATCTCTAGTATAATTAATACTATTACCGCCAGAATCTTTTTTTGGAATAGTAACCACTATATTGTTTTCATTTCCAGAGCTATAAACTCCATCTTCATAAGCTCTGAAACTAAAAGTATTTGATATGTTGGGATAATTTACAAAATTTATTACATTTGATTGAATATTTGTATTTCCTTTTACTGTTATTATGTTACTATTAGGAGATTGAATTGCATAGGTTGAAATATTGGAGCCTAAGTTATAAGAAACATCTATAAAAGATGCATCTATGTTCAATGGATTTGACCAAAATTTTGCTAAGGGATTGGTATTTTCAAAAAAACGGATACTATAATCAGCAGATGTTATCTTTCTAGAGATATATACATTTAATAATACTTGTACTTTGGTATTACTCAATACATTTATTTTAAACGATGTGTTATTTGTAAATAATTGTTTCCCTTGATATGTATAATTTATTAAATATGAAGTTATATTAGTTGCTAATGTGTTGTAATCATAAAAAGTATTTGTCGTATTATAAATGATATCTCTAAATTTTGTATCAAAAGTATTTCCACATAAATCGGAAATATTTGTATTCGGTTTTATTTTGAATAATATAGAACCATTTTTAATCGTTTTTGTATCAAACGCATTGGCGTTATTGGAGGAAATATCTGTTAAATTACTATTTGATATATTTGATAAATTAATATTATAATCATTTCCTAATTCAAATAATGTATTAAAACTTGTATCTCTAAAATCAATAAGGTAATTTTGGTTTCCGAAATCTTTTTCAATGTCTATTGCTAAAGAAAATTTAAAATTGGAATCTAAGTACGCATAGGTATATATGGGAGGTTTTGGACTATTAATATCGTAATTATATAATAAGTTTGGAGGGCTGTTTAAAAATGGATAATTACTAGAAACATTAATTATTCCTGCGTTGATAGAATCAATCATTTCTGGTAAAGTATATTTATTTGTATTATTTACTTGGTTGGGTTGAAGAGAAAAAGAAACATCGTTGTAATTTGACGAAAAATCTGGATTAATACATTTTAAAAATACGTAGGGAATTATTGGATTTTTAGTTATGTCGTATAAATTTGTTTGCTGTATAATAGGTGTCTCTGCTGTAATAAATTGTAAATCATTAGATATATCTAAAAAACGAAAAACTGATGTACTATTGTTACTATTTGTCCAGATTCTTGTATTAGTTGGTAATATATTTGTTTCATCTGGAAATTGAATAAATATTTTGGAATTAGTTGTGTTATTTGTGGTGTACCGATTTGGTTTTATTTTTAATTGATAATAGACTGGACCTAGGCTAAATCTTACATCACTGGCGTCAGTTATGGTAATTTTTGAGAAATATGATTCATTTGATAGATATTGATTATTAAATAATTGATTACTTATATCAAGTAAAATCTCATTACGACTATATTTTTCTCCATTAGTTAATAACGATAATGTTATTGGTATAATTTGGTCAATTTGTTCGGAGTTATTAAATAGTTGACTTTTACCATTGCTTACAATACTTATATATTTTATAATATAAAAGGTAGTACTAAGCGGGTCAATTTTTATATTTTCAAAATCATTATTCGCTATATCTGTACCAGTAAACAGAGATGTATTTAACGTATTTAATTGATAAGATGCTTGATTAAATCCTAATGCAGTAGGAATGCTTATTGTTACTCTAGAAGCATCATTTATTGTTTTTGTAATAGGGTCTACTATATTTGGACTTGACCAATTATTAAAATTTAATTCATAACTATTTTCACTATATTGGTTGGTTAAATCAACTGTCATTGTCGTTAGAGATGAGGCGGTATTTAAAAAAATATTAGTAGAGGCAAAACTCACATCATTATGTAAAGTATATTTTTTTTTTATTGAATTATTTACAGCAGTTGCAAGTTCGGTGGGGCTATAATTACCAGGTTCTATGGAAATCTGGATATCATGATTTCCATTATTAATTCCCGGTGAATTTCCCTTTAAATAGAAAAAGTTACTTCCATAACTCTTTGCTATAGTATACCAAGTATATGGAATTTGGACAGAATATAAACTTAATGACACCACATCCTTTAACGGGTCTGATAAATCAAATGTAAATTCAGTTGATAAAGCTGTTTTATTAGCCCTATATTGGCTGTCAATACTTATAACTCTAGTAATAGTTTGCTGTAATAAAGGATTTAAATTATCTGGTTTAAAATCTACCTGTTTTACAAAATTTACTTGTTCGGTTTTTAAAAAAGAATCTGACGGAACAGGTGGTATTGTGTTACTCGTCACAAACGAATTACCATAGTCAGTACTGTAAGAAACATTACCTGTTAATAGATTACTTACTAATGCGTTATCATAAACGAGTGTTCTACTATCGGTTGTTGTATCTAAGTTTGGTTTGGTAATATTTTGTGTTCTATTAATTTCATTTAAAGTAGTCATTCCTTCCTTACTGTTTGTATTTATGTTTTCTTCGTCATTGTTGTCTTCTGTCTCGTCTTCTTCTTCATCTTCTTTTGTATCAAAAAAATGGTTATAAATATTATTAAAAAATGCAGCTAGTTCGTCCCCGGAATCATTTTGCATATTTTTGTATTTACGATATAAGAAAATTATTTTAGCTTCTAGTTCTCTATCAGTAGGATTTGATAAATCTAATATATCATATAATTCAGAATCAGTATATGTTGAAACATTATACATATCCTCTTCTCTTTTTTGCATTTTATTTATATTAGAATAAGACAAAACATTTATGTGTTTTTATTTACTAATCGTATTTTAAACATATTTCCTATAAAATCTACTAAATCTATTTTTTTACTTACTCTATATAACATGTCAACTGGAAAGGACTTTAATCCTTGTCCGCGTTTCATATGTTTATTTCCTTTAAAACATAATATGTCAAATACTTGCATTATTTGTTCTTCTTCTTCTGACATGTCTTCGCGGCTAATCCTGTTTTTACCAATATAAACATATCTGTTGTAATTTCCATTTTCATATACGAAAAATTTATTTAAAATTGGATGATTACGTACCATACCTATTCCCATTATTTTGTTGGTATCATTATTCATTTCTAAAATGAATAATACAGAATCTATTGGTATACTGATTGTGACTGGGTCTGGTGAGCAGTAAACACAATTAAAATTAGGGTGTTCTTTACGAAATAGTTCGTTTTCAGACCAGGTTGTGTTGTTAAATCGAGATGTTAAAAGAAAATTGCGGATTTGTTTCTTATAGTCAGAAACTAACTTTTTGTGGATTTTTTCCTCGTAGGGTAAACTTGTTGTCATTTTATACTGTTTTTTTGGGAGGAAATATTTTTTCAATTTTTTTGAGAACCGATAAAATATTTCTTTTTTTAAAATAGTTATATTTTATAATAAATGGAAATCTTTTTTAATGAAGATGATGAAGTATTATCTTCAACCTCTTCTACAGAAGATGTAAATTTAAATATAGAAACTAACGTAGTTATTAATATTGATAATATTCAAGAAGAAAAAAACTTGATTGATTATACAACAAATCATTTTAATACCAAAATACAGGAGGATTTTGAAAAATTTAGAGATATTCATAGTATTTATAATGGTAATTATAGGAGCAATAGTCCAATTACTATATCAAATTATGATAGTAGAAGTAACAGTAATAATAGTGGTAGTGATTCTGATAATTTAGAAGACGATGATGCTATTGTAATTTCAGATATTAGTCAATATAAAAAACTATCTTATAGAGACGTGGAAAAGATGATACATAAATATTACGAATTTACTATTGATAATAAGTTTTCTAATGAAATAGATATACTAACTACCTTTATTAAAGGACAAAAGAATCTGTATGTTCAATCAAAGTATTTCGTACAAAGGAGATTAAATTGTCTAATGTTTCCATCTCTTTTAATTAGTGCGTTTATAACAATGATTGCTCCATTTATTGAATGTATTCGCTGGAGTGGTGGACTTATTTCGGCATTAAATGCAATAATAATGCTTTGTGTTTCTTTTATTAACTATTTAAAATTAGAATCTTCTATAGAAAATTATTTATATAACGTGAAACAATATGATAAATTGGAAACTAGCTTGGAAATGACGAATAATAAATTACTTTTTATTGAAAATGATAAGGAAAAATCATTATTGGTATTAAATAAAATTAGAGAAGTAGAACGGAAAATTGGTGAGATAAAAGAATCTACGAATGTTTTGATACCCGAATACGTAAAAGGGTTATTCCCTATCATATGTCATATTAATATATTCTCTTTTATAAAAAAGATAGAAATTTATAAAAAAAATTTAATTATAAAATTTAAGGATGTGAAGAATGAAATCAGATATATTTTGTTTAAGATGGAAAAAAATCGCATGGAAAATAAAGAATCTGTAGATAAAAATAAAGATAGATTAGAATTTTTAAATGAAGTAAAGAATAAATTAAAGACGGAAATTTTTGATTTTCAATCTGCTTATTCTCATATAGATTTACTTTTTACAAAAGAGATTCAAAATGCGGAATGTAAAAAAAATGAAACCGGTTTCTGTTTTTGGAGACCTAAACATAAATCATATTGTAAAGGTATGAATACAGTCATTGATAAATATTTTTATTTTATATTTGCGGATGAGTGAAGGGAACCTTAGGTTCCCTTCTGAACCCTCCTTTTTATCTCTGGTTGTAGTGAAGGTAACCTTAGGTTCACTTTTATAACTCTATGTCGTGGTTTATTAGTTGACTCTGTTTTTAAATTTGCGGATGAGTTGCTACAATCTTCCAATACCAAGGCATATTGTGTACAATTTTAATAGAACCCGTATTTATTAAAGTTTTTTGAATATTTATTGAGGTGTGGTTCCAATGTAATTTTATGATAATTCGTTTATGTGTGGGGTCATTTCTTAAAGGAATTTCTGTAATTTTTTCTATTTTTCCAATATGAAGATTACATAATGTTTTATGTATGTAATCTTTTGAAACGGATGACTCTATACGTGGTATGCATATTGAAGACATTTAGGTTTATTTATTGTATCAATGTTTTAATTATTGTTGTTTATCAATTTTTTAGGATGTATCTTTTTGTATAGTAGATTCCATTAAACCATGGTTACTTCCTTGGATAAAATATCCTACGGATGTCCAATATTGCTTAAAATCATGATCGTTTTCGAAAAAATATGACATATAATAATCAAATGCTGCACCATAATTTGTATCTGTATTCATGTAATTTAAAAATTTTACTATACCTTTGTATGACCATAAAAATGAATCACAACACCTAGTGTGAAATTTACGAATTAATCTAATTGGACTCTCTTTACCAGTAATATCTTCAATATATGGACAATTTTTATCTAACTCATAATCGCGATATGGACTTTGTACCCATGAATATGGTGACTTGTTTATCCACTCATTTGGGTCACCTCTATCATACCCAATATGTATTAAATCCCATGATTTTTCCCTAGATTTTGCATATGACAGAAATGAATTAAGCTCTAAAATATTGGTTAATGGAATTGCATCACTTTCAAATATTAAAAAAGTTCCATCTGAATAATTTTTAACTATATCTTCCAGTATAGATTTGTAGTTTAAAAATAATGATAGTTCAGATTTTTTCATTGGATGTTGTCGTATACAGGATGAATTCATTAAATCCTTTTTTACGTGCTGATTATATATTTCATCCGTAATGGTTTGTTTGTAAGTTGGAGATATAAATTTCATGTTTTCAATTGGATTTTTTAGTGTGCCCATAAATATATTCTTCAATTGGTTATTGCGTTCTGGTTCAAAAGCAGAAGAATTAATAAAATATATGTGGTCTATTAATGGAAATGTTCTTGGTAAAATGATATTACGAATATCCTTTACTATTTCATCTAATGTTCTGGGGTTTTGGTTATTTTTATAAATAGCTTTATTTACTGTGTTTAAATATAATTCTTCGTTATGCATGAGTTCAATTATTTTATTTATACTAGGTATAATGTTCTCATTTGATTCTACATTTATAAATCTTTCTGAATTAAAATAATCGTGAATGTGTGGAGAACCCCAATAAATAGGAATTGTATTTACTAGTAGTCCATGTGTTATTTTTTCTGTAATATAAGTATCTTCTTGTGAATTTTCCATTGAAATTATAAATTTGTATTCAGAAATCGCATCTCTAAATTCTTGCGTATTGTATTGTGCTGTTATTTTTGGAATATTAGTTTTATAGTCTCCTGCGTAATCAACGTGAATTACAGATTCTAATTTATCTAGAAAAGCATTTCGGAAATTACCATTTGGATTAGAAATAATCGCACATATGTTTTTGGATGGAATATTTGTTCTTATTTGCGGGTTTTCTATTTTATTTTCTAAATTATTATTAAATAAATAAGGTATATATAATGGAAGATTAACTATGTTTTTATTATTCCTGAATCCCCCTAGTACTGCTGTGTATAGTTCTGGATTTTTATAAGGATATCTTATGGTTGATTCTCCAGAATATAAAAAGCTATATTTCCATTGTTTACTATTAATCATTGTGTTGTTATCAAATACAGTTTCTAATAAAATATCTGCATCGTTTTTGGTAATGGATATTTCAATAGGGCATTCAAATACTTTTTCAAATAGATGTTGAAAAAATCCTATATGACCGGGGTTTGTTTTATCATGAAATCCTGACCAAAACCCATACGCAAATAATTTCATTGTTTTTATAATTATTATCTTTTTATATAATTTAATCTTTATACTACAAATTTTTCATTAATGTTATATAAAATATTATTGTTTATTAACTAGAATGTCATTACTGTATTCAATTTTAAAATTTTTCATAATTGTTAATACTCTACTATTCATTGTTATTATAATTACGCCTGTCTATTTTTATATATATTCATAAATATAAAAGTAATGCAGATTTTTAAAAGGGTATTTATTGATTAATAATAATTATTATAATATGTTAATAATTATTAGCACTTTCTTAACCATTCAGTTCTAAAATTTTCTAGTGGGTCTGAATATGATAATCCTAATTTTTCGTATAATTCATTTTTAATGAAAAACATATTTCCGGTATGAAGTATAAATTTATATCCCTTTTCAATTCCTAATTTATAAGTTGGTAGAAAACTTGTTCCATTAAATAGTCCTGGGGTGTGTATATAATATTCTGTTGTTGGACATATACTAGATTCAATTTCTATTATAACAATTTTTGGTTCATATACCGACATACTGTCCCAAACATGGTAATCAAAACTATCAATATCTATTGATAAAATATCAAAATCTATAGGTATATTAGTAGTTTTTAATAAATTATCTAATGAATCCTTACTATAATTATCTGGATTTACAAATGCATTAATTGGTATTATTTTTGGATATTGATGACAAGTAACTAATAAATCTTTAAATTTATCTTTATCACTTTCAATAAAAACACCTGAAAAGTTTTTATTTTTTATTAAGTTAAACGTATTAGAATCACGTATCCCATCCCATGCTCCGAATTCACAGACCCATCCGTCTTTAATATCTAATCGTTTTAAGAGTTCTTCTATTATTCCGTCCTCTCCGTTTTGAGAATAAATATCTTTTCTGTACTTATTATAAAAAACGTTACTGAACATAATAATATTGCTTGTTATATTTATAAATTAAAAAAATGTTTTTATATTAATACATTTACAAAAATATAAATAAACATGAATATTCTATTATATGAAATTAAGAGCAGCTGTTTATTTATCAAATAACGGTCTTGGTGATAATATAACGTCTATTGGAGCAATTAATTTTTTGCTTGAATATTACGACTGTGTTTACATATTTTGTAAAACTATTTATTTGGAAAATGTAAAATTATTTTTTCATAATAAAAATGTATCATTTATTGACTTTGATGCTTGTAATGAATTTTCAATTTGTAGTTACATAATTAACGATATTTATTATAATAAACCGGATATTGATATATTCACATCTGGTTGTTTTAAAGATTATCAAAGAAGAATTTCTCATCCTCAATTAATAAATCGTGTACCAGATGATAAAGATTATGTGATTAAATATGACTTTATTCGTGAATTCTATCATGTTAATAACTTAGACTTGTCTATTTATAGTGAATATTTTCATATTGAAAGTTCAAATACTAGTATAGAACTATATAATAATATTAAAAACCATAAAATTATTTTTTCACATACAAAAGCTAGTAACTCTACAGTAGATTTATCTCATATTATTGGAAAGTATAAAGATAATCCAGAGTTTATAATTATTTGTTCAAATAAAAATGTATATAATCTCTCACATAAAAACTATGAAATAGCTAATAAATATGTAAATTTATATGTAGCACATTATATTGATATAATTAAAAATGCATATGAAATTCATGTGATTGATTCATGCTTTAGCGCTATATTACTTCCACTTCAATTATCAAAACGTTTAGATTCTAATATTTGTTTTATTTATGAAAGAGGCGTTGCGTTATAAATTAATTATAAAATTATTTATGTAATTTATTATGAGTTTATCAGTAATAGTTGATAATCAGAGAACTGATAAAAATACTCTTCATTCATATTTAGACTTGTATGAAGAGTTATTATTTAGTAAAAAAGAAACCGCTAAAAATGTATTAGAAGTTGGTGTTTGTCTATTAGGTGGTAGTATAAAGTTATGGTATGATTATTTTAAAAATGCTACTGTATATGGGTTAGATACAAAGCCAACAGAATTAATGATGGATGATATTAAAAGTAAAGATAGAATAATTTTATATAATTCTATTGATGCATATAACGAAGATTTTTTTAATAGTCATTTTTTTAATAAAAATATAAAATTTGATTTTCTTTTAGATGATGGTTCACATAGATTAGAAGATATGAAAAAATTTGTTAATTTGTATACTAAGGTTATGGCTGATGATGGAATATTAATTATTGAAGATGTTGCAGATATAAATTGGCTAAATGAAATTATAAATGAAGTTCCTGAAAATTTAAAACCATATATTAAAACATATGATTTTCGTCATGTTAAAGGGAGATATGATGATATAGTTTTTGTTATTGATAAAAATGTTCAAAGATAAATTATACTATGATTGTTTAATATTGTCTGCCCAATAATCACATGAAAGTTTTTGTAGTATGCTATCATTATTTATTAAGTCTTCTTTTTGTTCATATTCTCTCTCTAAAAAACCATCTACTAATAATTCTTCTAAATCATCTATTAATATGCTAGGTAAAACATCATAAACATCTTTTGTGTTTAATGATCTTATTATAATTGGTAATGATTTTAAAATTATAGCTTCAAATGATTTAGGACAGGGGTCTACTCCATTACCCACTGGACATAAAACATATTTATATTGCGATATTAATTCAAAAAATTCTACTGGTGATTTATCTGGTTCAAACCAATCAAATATATTTGGATATTTTAAAATAAATTCTTTTGTTTTACTTCTAGTTGCATATTCATCACCACAAATATTACCATCACGAGTTCTCCATACACATAAAACTTTATTCTTTTTGGCTTTAATATCAACGGTCTGTCTCATAGTTAATATCATTTTACTATAATTTTCTACGAATGAATCAGCTGAACAAATACCTGCAGGATACGCTTTCATTTTTGGATGATTAACTAATAAATTATTTGTATACCATAATTTTAAATAAGGATTATTAATGATAATGTTGTATTCTTTGGGTAAATTAATAGAAGGTGAATAATCAGTGCATCCGGTTATAAAAATAAATTGATAATTTATATTTGGTAGTATATTTAAAACAAAATTTGGAAGAAAATCTGTCTTTGTATAAATAGTATATGGACTTTCGTTTTTAATAAAAAATTTATTTAGAGTTAATACTGCATCAAATCTGCTACCAAAATTATCTGGTATATCTTTTAGCATTTTAACTCCATTATTATCAACTAAAATTGTTTCCATATCTATGTTATAGTTATTATATTTATATATTAATAACTGTAATAAATAAAATGTTATTATTAATTGTAATAAAAAAATGAATCCTGTTAGTGAATGTGATTACATATTTTTGCCCGTATCACTTGGAGAGGCTATTGATAAACTAACTATATTGCATGTAAAATTAGATAAAATAACCGATAACAGGCGTTTAGATGTTGAAAAGGAATATAATTTATTATATGAAAAACTCTCAGATTCAATTGTAAAATATAACGATTTATACTTATCAATGAAAAAGGTTAATTTAATTATATGGGATATGATGTATATTTTACGTGATGGAAATGTTGATGAGACAGTATATTTAAAAATCTGTAAAGAATGTATAGAATATAACGATATACGTTTTAGAGTAAAAAATAAAATAAATTATTTATCTAACTCATCTTTAAAGGAACAAAAAAGTTATAAAATAAATAGATTACTAATAGAAATAAATCCTGAAATTGAACACATAAATGATTTTATAAGACCAATTAAATATTATTCATTCTTTTATGATGAAGTTGTTATTATTCATAATAAAAATTCGGACTTAATAGATGCGTTTAAATATGACCCTACTGTGTTATTTTTGGAAACTAAACCAGATTTACTTAATATTAATGTAAAAAAAACTATAATATTTACACAATTAAATTATGATAAAAATGAAATTCTTACTATGCTAGGTATTTCAGAACTCGATATAAAGAGAATCTTATAATTTTTTTTTCATATATATTATATTATTCTTTATTTCATTAATCATAAAGCCATTTTTTTTGTATAATCTTATAGCTGGTTCATTATTTACATCTACAGATAAATTAATATCTAATACATTTGTTATTTTACAACAATTTAATGTATAATTTAAAATAATATTACCTATCTTTTTATAACGGTAGTTACTATCTATGTAAATACCAAACCAATTTTTTTCATAGAAATCAATATGAGTATATCCAAAATAAATATTATTGGTTATGTCATAAAATAAAAATGTGAATAAATGGTTTTTTATGCAATCACTTGTTCTTTTATTAAAATAACGAAAACAGTTACTATTTATATTTAAAATAAATTTATCTAGAAGTTTAACATTTTCTTTATTAATTTTCACTATTTTTATGTTTTGATTAAATAAAATAAATTGATAAATCGTATCTGTTACTTTTAATTGTTCTTCAATTGTTATATTTGGAGAACTTGGAATCATAATGATTTCTTTATTTAAAACATAAGATACATCATCACTGTTTTCTATTGATGATAAATGTCCATGATAATTTATAGGATAAAAAAATGGACGAATGTCAACACCAAGGTTTTTGAAAAATTCATTGGTTTCTTCAATAGACTTTTTGTTATTAATAATACGAACAGCATATATCCAGTGCGAGTTTTCTGTATAATCTTCTTTTTTTAATAAAGCTATTTTATTATCATTTATTAATGGCTGAAATAACTCTTTATAATTATCAAAAATTTGTTTTTTTATAGTTAAAATACTGTCAATATCATTTAATTGGTCGTACAAAAAAGCGGCTTGTACATTAGACATTCTATAATTATACGCATGAACATCATGTAAGTATCTAGTATAAGACATTCCTTGAGAATATACCTTTTTTATATGGTCATATATGTCTTTATGATTTGTGATAAACGCTCCACCTTCTCCTGTTGTAATTATTTTATTTCCATAAAAAGAAATAGAGGAGCAAAGGGTATCTTTACTTGTTCCAGAATAGATTCCTTCATATTTACCAAAAAATCCTTCACAATTATCCTCTACAAAAATTAAATCTGGTCTTAGTCTTTTTAATCTTGGAACATTTATTATATTACCTAAATTATGGACTATCAATATCGCACTGTTTGTATCTAGTGATTTTATGTATTCTTCATTAGTATTTATGTTCCATGTATCTATATCCATTTTCATTACACATAGGTTTGAAATATCGTAACACATTAATACGGAATTCCATGCTGCTATATATGCATTATTTGGAACGTATATTTTATTTATTTTTGGATACTTATATTGAATTGATAAAAATAAACAATGAGTTGCACAAGTTCCATTGGCCATTAAAATAACATATTCACATTCTAATAATTTTGATAATGTATTTGTTGATTCGGTTACATATTTACCATGATTTGAAATCCAACCTGATTCAATTGCATCTATTGCAGATTTTGAATAATCTTTTATACATGGTTCATAAATGTTAATCATTGTATGCAAATAATAAACTGTATTATTTATATTTATATTTCTAATTTTGTATTTTTTTATTTTATCTTAATCTTTTTGCTAAAATAGGAAAATTATTACCATCTTCCCAATTAGGGTGAAAATAGGTTTCATCAGGAATTTTTATTGTATTACTTCTATTACATAGTATAGTGTATATAGATTGGTCATGACGCGGTAACTTAAATAATGGATTTTCTATTTGGGAAATTTCATCATTAATTAAATCGTATTGACATGAATTTTCGTACCATTCATTAATTAAAATAACAGATTTTTGATTCTTTTTAATAATTACAACTGTTGCCATTCTCATGTAACTATTCTTCTCATCCTCATTACTGTTAAACAAGTCAATTACCTTTTTTTTGGTCCATTCATAATAATAGTGTCCGCATAATTCAAATGATAATATCCCAGAATTATTTATATCATTATCAATCATTTCTATGTATTCATTTAGTCTTAGTAAGCCATTTTTATTTATTTCACAACCAGCATCTGCATAAATTAAAATATCATTTTCATTTAACTGTTCTAGTTGCTTTTTTATTAAATATGATTTCCATAACCAATACCCATAACCACGTGGGTTATTTTCAATAAAATCTTTATGTTGATTCCAAAAATCTTTATCTTGTTTCAAATTTTCTTCGTTATATCCATAAATATCTGTAAAAAAATTTAAAGATAAGGCTTCATTACATATCCTGTTTACAGCATAATGATAATTAGGGGTTGGTCCACCAAACGTTAAAAATACTTTTTTTCTCATTTATATTAAATTATAAAATATTATAAATATTATAAACGTTATTCTTTATAATATTTATAATGGTTTTGAAAATTCTTTTCGTAAATACTTGGATGCATCCTAAAAATATGCATGCATTAATGAATTATAAAAACATACATTTTACTATTATAGATAATTTGAATAAACTAGATACAATAAATTTAAATGATTATGATTATGTTTATAGTCCAACGGACCCAATTGATGTATCCAAGTATTCTACAATACGATTTATATTTGGACCTCATTTTAGTGTTTTTCCTGATTCTAAGACCTTAACTATTCAATCTGATAATTCTTTATATTTAATGCCAGGACAATGGTGTGTAGATGATTGGAAACAAAATTCTTTATGTAATAGATTGAACATGGCTGCTTGTCCATTCGGTGTAGATACCGAAAAATTTTGTCAACACTTACCATTAGAACTACGTAATAAAGTTTTTGTTTATTTTAAATCACGTAATCCTAAAGAATTGGAATTTATAGATGCAGTTTTAAAGCACAATCATATTGATTATAAATTATTTTATTATGATGGTAGATATAATGAAGAAGACTATATTGATTGTTTAAAACATGCTAAGTTTGGTATTTGGGTAGGTAGACATGAAAGCCAAGGATTCGCATTGGAAGAAGCATTATCTTGTAATGTACCATTATTAGTATGGAATGTTACGTCCATGAATCAAGAATATGGTCAAAAATATCCCGATATCCCTGCAACTACTATTCCATATTGGGACGATAGATGCGGTGAATACTTTTATGGTATGGATGATTTTCCTTTAAAAATTGAGAAGTTTTTATCTAATTTACATAATTATCGTCCTCGTGAATATGTATTAGAAAAATTATCAATGAATATTTGTGAGAATAAATTTATAAATATACTTACTACTCATTTTTCTTAATTTATAAGATAAACATGGTATTCATTTAAGAAATTAGGTATGGTTGTTTTTTTCCTATCACTATATATTTTTATTGCTTCTTCTATTGTCAAAGCATATATTATAGCAATTTGTCTGTTGGTGGTTTTATTAATTAGACCAAATTTGTAATAGTTGTTTTCTATAATTGGTGGGTCTTTTTTATTCCAATGAGAAATTTCAAAGGTAGATGTTTCAAATTTTATATTGTTTTCTTTTTCATATAAAAACATTAATATTGATAATACGGTTTGGTCCTGTCTGTGATTATTCCGAGAGCTTCCTTCTGGTATTATTATTTCTTTTACCAACGAATTTTTATAAAATTCATCTATAATATGTTTTCCTGTGTTATTTAAATAATCAAATCCGATTATATTACCTGAACGAGATTTTAATAAATTAACATGTTCAAATTCGGTGATTCCAATTCGTTCACATGTTTTTGGATGATTTAATTCAATAGATTCTATGGTGTTTTCATTATTTGAAACTGGTGAATAAAATCCCTGGTTTTTAATTGTATCTATTATTTTTTTTATAATTGAAATTGAGAACCTGTTTGCACAATCCATCCATATAATTGGTTTTTTTGACAATTGTGCTTCGTTATATAAAATAATTGGTTTAAACGCATAAGAGCAATGAAGACCTTTATAATTTTTTAAATTTACGTATTCGGGATATTTTGTATAGTCAAATTTCTTAATCGTAAAACCGTGGTTTATATTTTTTAATAATTCTATATTATTTTCTGATAATCCTAGGTCATAAACTAGTAAATTATTCGGGTCCATGTTTTGATGATAATATTGTTTTACAAAATCTAACAGTGTTAATATGTATGCATCATTAGCTCCTGTGATTATTTTATAATCCATTATAGTATTATTAATTATAATGATTTATATTTATATTTTAACTTTACTATTAAATAAAAATGAAAATACGAATCTGATATAATTTGTAAAAAATATATTTGTGTTAATGTTCGTATTGATTTTTATACTCCTATACTTTTAAGTAGTACTACTAATAAAAAGAAATATAATTATTATGAAGAATATTTTATAAAAAGGAATTAAAAATTACGATTGCAAATCATTAAACGATATGAAATTTATTGATAACTAGAGTACTTGTATTTTATGATACATAACTTAATAATAAAAATATAAATTTTATTATTAAACTATCCCCTTCTGTAAATATGTAATTGTACATATGCTGTCTCGTGTAATTTTTCCTTCGGCGCTATTTATAATTGTAGTTATATTCAGAAAAAAATTTGATGTTGTTACATGAACTTAATATTTTGATAGAAAATCCTTTTGCAATGCATCAGAGTTTTATCATTCAACGTTATTTAAAAATAACGTGTTGAAATTATTAATATTCATTTTTGGCAGTAAAACATCTTTAATTTTGCAGTACCGAGACAATTTGTATACAACTTTTTTCTTTATATTATTTTATTTTGTGTTTAAAAACATTATTTCTAATATTATGAAAATATAAATGGAAAACGAAGGGAAAAACGAAGGGAAAAACGAAGGGAAAAACGAAGGGAAAAACGAAATGGAAAATGAATTAGAAAATGTAAAAGAATTACGAGAGCACGAAAATATTAACCTATTAATTAACGATTTATTTGAAAATAATGAAAAAATAAATATTGATAATGAATTAGAAAAAGATGTTGAGGGAGAAGATTTAAAAGATTTAAAAGATTTAGATATATCGTGGATTAATGAACATGAGAATCTTTATAACATTAAAGATAATTATTTGCGAGAACCTATGGACCAAATAAATGGTTTTTTCCTCTACATAAATAGAAATAATTATATTGAAAAAATTATTACTGATAAATTATCTCTAATAACTAGTGAGGATAAAAAATATTCTTATTTATCCAAAGAAGCTCTCTTAGAAATTATTCAAACTAGAAAAATAAAAACTCCGTTTTCAAAATATAAGTTGATTGATGTTCTATCTTTTGTGGTAGATTTAGAGCCCGAAAATATACAATCTTATTCAAAAAACGAGAACTTGGATAAAGATTTGAATAATTTACCTTTTTTTAAGGTTCTCTCTATTATGGATGATGTACGATGTAATAATTCTATTCTGGTTTTTCATGGGATAAATGCAATCTATTTTTTATTTGAAGAGGTTGAATTATTAAATCATCGTCATACTTTAAAATCTATATTAAAATCAACGACTGTATCCACTACAGATAAACCATTAACTAAAAAAGTACGTATGCAAATATCTAATGTTGAGAACATTAAGAGGCATAATAGTAAAAATCGGCTCACCAGGAAAGTTGTTAGACCATGATACTGTATAAAACTATATAAACATTTTATATGATAAAGTAATATCCTATAAAGTTTTATTATGGATCTTATTGATGAGTTCCCATATTATAAACTAGAAGATTTATCTCATTATTTTCAGGAACAAATTACCTTTTTATTTTTTAATTTAACTAGAAAAGACGATAGTGTTGTTATTGAAAAAATTGGTGATTCTTTTTCACAGGTTCTCCAATTATTAAAAAAAGAACTGATTCAACATCGTAGATTCGGTTTTTCTGATAATGACTTTCCCTATTTACAATATCTGATAATTGTTTATAACTTAGTAGCTCATACCAGAGATATTACTTGTGGAAAGGGAGAACATGAACTTTATTATATGTTGATTTATAGACTATATTGTGTGTTTCCTAATCTAGCCGTGTTTTTGCTTTATAAGACTGGGTATTATGGTTGTTGGCGTGATATTAAATATTTATGTCTTTATGTGAAAGAACATTCTCAAAAGAATACTTTGGTCAATAATAGTTTATTTTCAGTTTGCGTACATTTATTGAATCAACAACTTAAGGGGGATATTGATTCATGGACATTTTCTATTCATGCTGGTTCTCGTAATATGATTTCTAATGTAGGTAAATGGATCCCCCGGGAAAGAAGTCGGTTTACCTGGTTATTTGAACTATTGGCGATAGATTGGTCTAGGCAATATGGCCGGTGGAATATAGATGATATTGATATTACTAGTACTAATTATGGGTTGGCCCTTGATAAGTGTAAACGTATTTATCGTAAGGTAATTTCTAAAATGAATCGGCATTTGGACACTACAGAAATAAAACAATGTTCTCAAAAATGGGATGAAATTAATCCTACTACGGTTTCAAAATATACTGTTATGAAACAACCAGGGCTTTTCTTATCATATCCTAATGATTTTAATGATTTTAATGATTTTAATGAGTCTTTAGAGCCGCCCCCTATAAATACTATATTAAAAATGAAATGTTCTCAGAAATATATTATAGAAAATTTGCAAATGGCTAATGAAGTGGGGGGTTTAGATAATTCTACTTCGGTCGTACGTCCATTTTGTGATATTATTCAATTACCCGTCTCTTATTTTGTTAAGGAAGCATTAAATATTATTAGAAATAATAGAAACTGTAAGGTAACTAGTGCTCGTAGAATTTTAAATTTAAAATGGGATATTTTTTCTAGAAATCATTTTGGAAATTATGATTCTATTTTACCAATTCTTGATGTCTCTTATAAAATGTTAGAAAATGATTCTGAATCTTTTTATACTGGTCTTGGTATGTCTATTCTTATTTGTATGAAAAGCTCTTTTGGAAAACGTATTTTGGTATTAGAAAATAATCCTGTTTGGATTAACTTGGAAGATTCGGTTGATTTTGTATCCGCTATTGAGAACTTTTCTCAAATTATTCAATCGCATCATAATACTGCCTTTTCTTTTGAGCGTGGTATTGATTTGGTAGTAAATGCGATTCAAGAATCTGGATTTAAGTATAACAATATGAAAATAGTATTGTTTTCTAATAATTTTACTGGGAATATTGATAATTATTATGATTACTTTGAGAAACAGTTTATCAGAAGTTTTACACCCTTGAAGTGCAGATTAAATATTCCTAAGCTAGTTTTTTGGAATTTATCAAAAAAAGAGATTTGTGAACTACCTAATGAAAAAACATTAGTGAATTCTATTTTGTTATCGGGGTTTTCTAGTAATTTAATAAAGAATATTTCTTATCCTAATATTAACGACACAACTTTCTCAGTTATCTGTAGAATTCTAGATAATAAAAAATATGGTGTTCTTGAAGAATATTTGCAAAAATGTTTTACAATAGAGGGAAACCGTAGGTTTCCCCCTAACCCCCATCCTTTTCTTTAAACATTATTTATAAAAACAATAAAGGTATATTGCAGTAGAGGGAAACAGTAGGTTTCCTTCCTTTTCATTTGAACATTATTTATAAAAAACAATAAAGCTATTTTATTAATAAAAATTCCTGTATCCTACCGTTTTTAGCTATTTTACAATGTAAATTCTTTTCCTTTTTGTAGGTTGACCCGAATATTATAGAAACGGTTCTTATAGGTTTTCTTATATTTGTTTATTAGATTTTCACAGTCTTCTTTGATAATTTTTCCTTGCTTGTTTTGCTTTAGTTCCTCTATGAAAAGATTTTTATTCTCAGATAAATAAAGGTCAAAGCTCTTAGCTGGTGAAATTGTACTAATTTTTTGGTCATTTTTTGTCTTTATTTGGCTGTTAATTTGACTATGAATGTGTTCATCCATTATCTCTTGGATGTCCTTGGAAATAGATTCGTATTCCTTTCTGGTTTTTGTTTCCTTTTCTTGGTCTGTTATCTTTGTTCTAAAATAATATCTTGTACTCTTGAACATCTTATCTAGTACATCTCCCTTAAACCCATTGTTTGTTAGACGTTTTATTTCCTCATTGAGAATGGGCTCTATGTTTTCACTTTTTATCCAATTGGTCCATTGTTCTTTAAAGGTTTTTCTGTCATCATGTTGGTGAACCTTGGCGAAAATTGCTAGTTCTTCGGCTACATTAGTGTTGAAAGTAAACCTGTAGGTTTGCAGAATGACTGGTTGGTTTTCCATTTTATTAGTAAGTTTTAATGTATAAATATTGTGATAAAGTTTTCAATTTTTTATGAAATATTCAAAACTATCTTTTTTGTTTTCTGGTTTTTCTTCTTTTTCCTCCCTTCTTTCTTGATTTTGGTCTTACTGATTTTGCTCGTTTTATTTCTATGAAATCATCTTCATCTTCTTCTGCGTCTATTTCATTTTCGGTTCTTTCTCCAAATTCTGAATTTAAGAAAGTCAGAATTTTATCATTTCTTTTTATAAATTTTCCCACATTTATATCTCCTAATTTGTATTTTTTTCCGGGTATTAATTCTGTATATCTTACCATTTATATAATTGTAAGATATTTAATTTTGTTAGAATGGTCAATGGGTTCCCCCTACTATACAAATTAATTTTCTATTTCCTGAGAACCTTTTTTCTGAAACACCTCCTATATCTACCTTACTTTTAAAAAGCATTTTTGTTATATCCGTATCTATTGTGTATCCATTTGCTTTTAAATACCCGAATATGGAAGGAATATCATCTGCTCCCATAAAGCCATCTGTGGTTTTCCAATTGAAACTAGTAGTTCCAATATTTATATTTGGATATCTCATTAAAACATAAACGCAACTTCCTCCTAATGCTCTGCCTAAATTGGGGCTTGAGAAAACCCCTGCTTCTTGAAATGGTGATAGTTTTGGTAAATTTACCATTGATACAAGGTCTGCTAGTGGTCCACCTGGCATTCTGTCTAGAGTAATAATATTTTGATAGGATTTATAATATGGATTTAAAATGGGTTCTAAATAGAGAACAAAGGTAGAATTATTTTTAAATTGAGAGAACGGACTTTCCATCATGTTTATATATGATTGCAATAGATTTTTATGTTTTTTTATTACACCTTTTCGCATAGAAAATACCTACTATTTGGGCAGATTAAATGAGAAAGGTGTAAAATGTCTTCAGGAAACCTTATTGATAAATCAATTAAAAAGCAAATATCAAGTAGGATTTAATATACTATTAACATTGCAATTTTAAATTTCGTATTTTAAATGCGAAATATTGTAAGAGCACTTGGTTAATACGTTATTGCATAAAGTAGAGAATTATAATAAACTGCATCTGTATTATTAACATAATATCCTGAATTATTATTAAAAAAGATATTACTATTACTACTACCTGTATAATAGGTTCCTGTTACTTTTGGTATCATTCTTATTCTACTGTTACCGTTATCTGTTATATAAAGGTTCCCAAACGAATCAACAGAAATACTACTAGGACCATATAATGCTGAACTTAATGGTAATCCATCTGCACCAGTACCTGCTGTCCATGGAGATTGTCCCGCTATCGTATAAATATACTCCCCTGTCATTGCTATTCCATAATTAGTTCCGGTTACTTTTGGTATCATTCTTATTCTATGATTATTATAATCCGCAACATAAAGGTTTTGGAATGAATCCACCCAGATACCATATGGAGTATTTAACGCTGAACTTAATGGATTGCCATCTGCACCAGTACCTCCTGTCGTAAATGGAGATTGTCCTGCTATTGTATATATATTATTTGCTGTCATTGCTATTGAATAATATGTTCCTGATACGTTTGGTATCATTCTTATTCTATGATTACCGCTTTCTGAAATATAAAGGTTTTGGGATGAATCTACAAATATTTTACTAGGACCATTTAATGCTGAACTTAATGGATTGCCATCCGTACCTTTACCTCCTGTCCATGGAGATTGTCCTGCTATCGTATAAATGTACCCCCCTGTCATTGAAATTCCATAATAGATTCCGGTTACCTTTGGTATCATTCTTATTCTATTGTTACCGTTATCTGAAATATAAAGGTTTTGGAATGAATCCACACAGATACCACTTGGATAATTTAATGCTGAACTTAATGCTGGTCCATCTGTACCAGTACCTCCTGTCGTAAATGGAGATAGTCCTGCTATTGTATATATGTACCCCCCCGTCATTAATATTCCATAATTGGTTCCGGTTACTTTTGGTATCATTCTTATTCTATGGTTAAACAAATCCGAAATATAAAGGTTTTGGAATGAATCTACAAAGATAAGAGGATTGTTTAGTGCTGAACTTAATGGATTGCCATCTGCACCTTTACCTGCTGTCCCTGTTCCTGCTATCGTATATATATTATTTGCTGTCATTGATATTCCATAATAGGTTCCTGTTACTTTTGGTATCATTCTTATTCTACTGTTATTAGAATCTGCTATGTAAAGGTTTTGGAATGAATCTACAAAAATACCACCAGGATAACTTAATGCTGAACTTAATGGATTGCCATCTGCACCTTTACCTGATGAGCCTGTTCCTGCTATCGTGTATATATTATTTGGTATAAGACGAGTAGCTATTGTTCCCGCAAATATAATTCTTATTCTATGATTCAAATAATCTGATATATAAAGATTTCCTATAGAATCTCCAAATACACTTAATGGAGTATTTAATATGGAATTTAATGCTGGTCCATTATCATAAAGATTACCTCCTGCTATTGTATATATGTACCCCCCTGTCATTGAAATTCCATAATAGGTTCCGGTTACTTTCGGTATCATTCTTATTCTACTGTTATTCTGATCTGCTATAAAAAGGTTTTGGAATGAATCTACAAAGATACCACAAGGACCAGATAATGCTGAATATAATGCTAGTCCATCTGTACCTTTACCTGCTGTCCCTGTTCCTGCTATCGTATATATATTATTTGCTGTCATTGATATTCCATAATAGGTTCCTGTTACTATTGGTATCATTCTTATTCTATGGTTAATGGTATCTGATATGTAAAGGTTTTGGAATGAATCTACAGCTATGCTATTTGGATAATTTAATGCTGAACTCAATGGTGTTCCATCTACGCCTATACCTGGTGTTCCTGTTCCTGCTATGGTATATATATTATTTGCTGTCATTGATATTGAATAATACGTTCCTGATACGTTTGGTATCATTCTTATTCTTTGGTTATTGGTATCTGCTATGTAAAGGTTTCCTAACGAATCTACAAATATTTTGATTGGATTATATAATTCTGAACTTAATGGTGATCCATCTCCACCTTTACCTGCTGTTCCTGTTCCTGCTATCGTATATATATTATTTGCTGTCATTGCTATTGAATAATAGGTTCCGGTTACTTTTGGTATCATTCTTATTCTATTGTTACCCTTATCCGCAACATAAAGGTTTTGGAATGAATCCACACAGATACCATCTGGATTGTTTAATAGTGAACTTAATGGATTGCCATCTCCACCTTTACCTGCTGTCCCTGTTCCTGCTATCGTATAAATATACTCCCCTGTCATTAATATTCCATAATAGGTTCCGGTTACTTTTGGTATCATTCTTATTCTATTGTTCTGCTCATCTGCTATGTAAAGGTTTTGGGATGAATCTACACATGTGTTACGTGGACTGTTTAATTGTGAAGTCAATGCTGGTCCATCTGCACCTTTACCCGAAAACCCTGTTCCGGCTATTGTATACATATAATTTAATAACATTGGTTGTTGTAAATAATTATAACTAGTAATTCCACCAGTATTACCAAAACCAATATTTACATAGGAAAACATTTTTCTTATTCTATAATTACCGTAGTCTGATATATAAAGGTACCCTAACGAATCTACAAAGATACCCCATGGAGTTTTTAATGCGGAACTTAATGGTACTCCATCTGCTCCCGTACCCGGTGACCCTGTTCCCGCTATCGTATAAATATACTCTCCTGTCATTGAAATTCCATAATATGTTCCGGTTACCTTTGGTATCATTCTTATTCTATGATTAGCAAAATCCGCAACATAAAGGTTTTGGAATGAATCCACACAGATACCATATGGATTGGATAATGCTGAACTTAATGGAGGTCCATCTGTACCAGTACCTCCTGACGTAAATGGATATTGTCCTGCTATTGTATATATATTATTTGCTGTCATTGCTATTGAATAATATGTTCCTGATACGTTTGGTATCATTCTTATTCTATTGCTATCTGTTATATAAAGGTTTTGGAATGAATCTACAAAGATACCATTTGGACTAGTTAACGCTGAACTTAATGGAACGCCATCTGCACCATAACCCGGTGACCCTGTTCCCGCTATCGTAAATATATTATTAGCTGTCATTGATATTCCATAATAGATTCCTGATACTTTTGGTATCATTCTTATTCTATGGTTATTGGTATCTGATATGTAAAGGTTTTGGAATGAATCCACACAGATAGCTACTGGATTATATATTGCTGAAGTTAAAGCTGGTCCATCTGCACCTTTAGCTCCTATCCCTGATCCCGCTATTATATATATATACCCCCCTGTCATTGAAATTCCATAATAGGTTCCTGTTACTTTTGGTATCATTCTTATTCTATTGTTAGCCGTATCCGCAATATAAAGGTTTTGGAATGAATCAACACAGATACTATTTGGAGAATTTAATTGTGAATTTATTGGTTGTCCGTCTGTACCATCACCAGCTGACCCTGTTCCTGCTATCGTATATATATTATTTGGTGTCATTGAAATTCCATAATTGGTTCCTGTTACTTTCGGTATCATTCTTATTCTATGATTACCAGCATCCGCAACATAAAGGTTTTGGAATGAATCTACAAAGATACCTTTTATCAAATTTAATGGTGAACTTAATGCTGAACCATCTGTACCAGTACCTGCAACACCTGTTCCTGCTATCGTATATATATAACTAGTAAGTATATTTGATGTTGTACCATTTGTTAAAAATTCTTGTGACATATATAATATAACTAACAAATATATTACAAGCTTAATATTTAAATATGGGAAGCCTAAATGGTGCCTTAATAAAGATTTATTGGTGTATTATAATAATTAATCCGTATAATACTTCATTTTTATTTATAAGAAAATATAAATGAATTTTAGGACTTTTCTTCCATTGGTCTATTTTTTTTCTAAATTCCCTTTTTCCCGTTCTTTCTATACCAGTCCTTTAGTAAGACCATTTTTATTACCTCATTCAATAATTATGCGAACTAAAAAAACTAGTGTGCAGTCCCAGCAATATGATTCATATGATAATGTGGGTGGCTCATCTCGTAAGTCTAAAACTAAAAATATTGCCCCTCTTTATAAACCCCGTTCTGATAACCAGCGACAATATGTTAGTCATCTTAATAATGCATCTGTCCCCATCGTCTTCGGAATAGGTCCCGCTGGTTGTGGTAAGACGCTCTTTGCCTGTATTACTGCAATTGAGGGTTTGAAGCGCGGAGATTTTCAAAAGATTGTTCTTACTCGTCCTATTGTTCCTGTAGAGGAAGAAGAGCTCGGGTTTTTACCTGGTACTTTAGTAAAGAAAATGGACCCTTGGACTCGCCCTCTTATGGATATTTTTCTAGAATATTATCCTCAACATGAAATTGATTTTATGTTAGGCGCGGGGGTTATAGAAATATCTCCATTAGCTTATATGAGAGGTCGGACATTTAAGCGTTGTTTTATTATTGCAGATGAGATGCAAAATTCTAGTCCTGGACAGATGCTTATGTTAACAACTCGTATTGGTGATGCTTCAAAAATGGTAATTACTGGTGATTTAAAGCAATCGGACCGTAGTATGGAGAACGGATTATTAGATATTATGACAAAAATTAAGACATATAAGAAAAATATTGGTTCTGATGCTGGGGGTATAGAAATGGTTGAAATGAATCGTGGTGATATTGAACGTAGTCCGATTGTTTCTAAAATCTTAGAAATATTTAATCATAAACCAAATCCTATGCAAAATATTGTTCCTGTTATTGCTAATTATACTGTATCGGAAAAAAAAACACTAAGTGACGCGGCACTTATTCCTTTACGAGATCTGTCAAAGCATTTTTAGATTTGCTTGGTTGTTTTACACCTTTGCGCATTTAAAATGCGCATGGTAACGTTGCCATTCCACTGATAAATCGCCCAATTTTGGGCGATTTAAATGTGCAATGGTGTAATGATTCCTAAAGGTAATTGATATTTTATTAATATAAATTCCAGTAACCTTACCGTTTTTAGCTATTATACACCCTTGAACATTTACACCGATAAATCAATTTTTTGTTTTTTCAAGTAAAAAATTGATTCCTTTTTATGTATCTGTATAATAGGATATCCGTCAGTTCAAAGAATATGTTACCCCTCACTATTGTTAGTGGATTTGCTTATACACCTATTCGTTCGCTGGTTACTTCACAAGCCTTTACATCATCAGTTATCAATACTATTAATCAGGAATTTGTTATAGATAATGATATAGTAAAAGATATTTTCCAACGGCAATTACATATTGGAAGTGATATCTTTTATACTTTAGTTTTGGGTTATACTATTTATTTACAATTTCAATTTCAGAATAGCGGTAAAAATTGGGACAATATTGAATTATATTCTACGATTCATAGGCGGACAAATTCTCTTTTGATGGTTTTATTTATTGTCTTTATTAAAAATGTGGAGAACGCTATCTAATTAAGGAAACCGACGGTTAAGGAAACCTACGGTTTCCCTATGACCCTTCCCTTGTAAAGAAACCTACGGTTAAGGAAACCTACGGTTTCCCTAAGACCCTTCCCTTGTAAAGAAACCTACGGTTAAAGAAACCTACGGTTTCCCTAAGACCCTTCCCTTGTAAAGAAACCTACGGTTAAGGAAACCTACGGTTTCCCTAAGACCCTTCCCTTGTAAAGAAACCTACGGTTAAGGAAACCTACGGTTTCCCTAAGACCCTTCCCTTGTAAAGAAACCTACGGTTAAAGAAACCTACGGTTTCCCTATGACCCTTCCCTTGTAAAGAAACCTACTGTTTCCTCGGTGTCGTAAAGCGAACCAAGGTTGATATCACATAGTGACCTCTTACCCTAAGACCCTTCCCTTTTCCTTTTAAATATATTCGCATTCTTCCGCTTTCATTTCGTTATTTTCTATGATGATTTGGAATGGCTTTCCGCAGCCCCATATTGCTTCAATTTTTATTAGTGCATCGCATTTTTCCTTTGACGAATGGGGTCCTATTTGTTTTCCGGTTTTTTTATATATTCCGTGTCTGAATATTCCACAGTTGAGTTTCTCTATTATAACTGGCTCTTTACAATGCGGACACGTAATTATTTGTTCCATTCCTTCTTTATTATGATACTTTATAATTTATACTTTATTTCTTATAAAGTATCAATTTTTTACGGATGACTATTCTTTCTAAGAAAAGAGAGAATCTCTTTGAGACCTTCCTCGTCCTGAGGTCCCCGCGACCCGAGCCCTACCCCTATCCCCGTCCATAACTCCCTTCCCCTCCATACCCTCTATCAAATCCCCTACGCATACCCCCTATATATACTTGTCGGGAAATGAGTGACATATCGGGAAATGAGTAGGATATCGGTAGTAGCCCTCTGCGAGAATTGAACTCGCGACCTTCAGTTTACAAGACTGATGCTCTACCACTAAGCTAAAAGGGCACAGATTATTCTATCGCTTATTCTTTATGTTTCTTTTTCTTTATTACTTTCTACACCAGTAGAGAAAAAGGCATTAAAAAATACTAAAAACCATGATAATGGTTCTCTATCCTCTCTCTTTTTTTCTAAGAAAAAATCTGATTCTAGTATTTCTATAATATATATAATATGTTTCTTGCAATTATTGAATTAATTAATTTGCTTAAGAAAAAAATAGTATATTAGAGAACCTTTTGCGTAATTTTATGTAAAACTGTATAAATTTTGCATGTCCAAACTAGGTGGACAAGGACCCTATTACCATCGGCCAAATACTTTTTTACATACTTTTACAATAAATATGTTCTCTAAATTTAAAAAAAGAAATGGAGAACGAATTTGAAAATGGACAAAAATTTTTGTCCAAAACCGATTCTGTCAAAATAGTTTCTGTAAAAGGGGTCGGTAAAAAGGCCGATTACACCATTCTGCAGCAAAAGTGAGGGAAAAGGGCAAAAATGTGCGCTGCATAAGGTTTTTACATATTTTATGAAAATTGCATAAAGGGTTTTTCTTGTTCTAATATATAGAATCATTTAGAACAAATGATTACCCCAAAAAACCCCAAATATAATTGTGAAGTTTGTGGCTTCAATACCGATAATAAAAAAGATTTTAGACGACATAATTTATCTGCAAAACATATAAATTTGAACAATATAAAACAAATTACCCCTAATAATACCCCCACTACATTATTTTGCAATAATTGTAATAAAAAATATATTTCTAGAAGCGGATTATGGTATCATCAAAAAAAATGTTCTCAAAATACTATTACTTCAATAGATTTAAAAAACACTGATGTAATATTAGAAATAATTAAACAAAACCAAGAATTTAAATCTATGTTATTAGAACAACAAAAACAGAATAATGAAAATCAAAACAAATTAATAAACAAAGTTGTTGAACTATCTAGAGAACCTGTTGTAATTAATAACAACAATAATGGTAATATTACTCAAAATAATAAACAATTTAATCTCCAGTTTTTTCTTAACGATACATGCAAGGATGCTATTAATATTAAACAATTTATAGATAATATTCAGATTTCATTAGAAGATTTGGAGAACGTTGGTAAAAATGGTTACGTAAAAGGTATATCTGATATTGTTTTAAAGCAATTACATACATTAGATATTACCAAACGACCTATACATTGTACCGATGTTAAACGTGATACTATTTATTTGAAAGAGGACGATGCATGGAATAGGGATGATAAAGAGAACACCAAATTAAAGAATGTTATACGTGTGGTTGAAGATAAAAACTGGAGAAAAATACCTGAATGGCAACACGAAAACCCTGACGTTATAGTTCTGGATTCACCTGAATATATTATGCGTGAAAAAATTATGCGTAATGTATGTGGTAATGAGAACCCTGATAAGTTACGTGATAAGGTTATTAAGGTTATTTCTAAGGATACTCAATTAGAGAAAGAGGACAATCCAGATGAATTATTACCCATTCTTTAGTTCTGGTTCTCTAATTCAATATCTTTTTTTATTATTATAAATACCCATATTAATGCTTGTCGGGAAATGAGTGACATATTGGGAAATGAGTTGGATATCGGTACTCTAAGGGAGGTGTTTACTTAATTCTAAGGGAGGGGTCTTAGGGTTTCCTACAGTTCCCTTAATTTAAAGGGAGGGGTCTTAGGGTTTCCTACAGTTCCCTTAATTTAAAGGGAGGGGTCTTAGGGTTTCCTACAGTTCCCTTAATTTAAAGGGAGGGGTCTTAGGGGAACCGTAGGTTCCCTTAATTTCTGTCAACATTTGCCAGAAACGACATAAAAAATTGAATATTTTTTTGCAATTATATTAATATAATATATCACCCCAGCTCACAACATGTCTGCTTCTACGCCTATTTCACCCGTCCCCCTTGACCAGGTTAAGGAGAAGAAGCCCCGTGCTCCTTCTCTTCCTGCCAAGTATGCCAAGTTCATACACTTTGGATACTGGTTTATCAACCGACTTAATGACACTCGCCCCGACGGTACTCCTCCTATCATCGAACAAGATGCTCTGCTTGATGTACTTAATGTCCATCAACCTGTTCACCTACAACTTGAGTTTGTTCAGAAATTCTTTCTTGAATCCAAGCTTGTTGCCAAAAACATACGTGCCATCCTACTCCTACGCAAAAAGGACCTTGCAAAAATCGCTAAAAAGGCTAACCTTATAAATAAAAAGCATAATCATTCTTCTTGAAGGAAACCTACGGTTTCCCTCAGACCCTTCCCTTTTACTCAAATGACAACGTTGCAATAGTAATCTTCATTTTTTTCATAGCAAAAAATTGAAAATTTTGTTTTTCAATAAAATATAAGTATTAAGCAAAAATGGTAAAGAATACAACCGGTGGAACTGGAACAAAAAGTCTTGCAAGAAAGCATCAATCTTCAATCTCTAATGAACAACTACGACTTCCTGAATGTGATTTAGAAAAATTTGCATGTGTTACAAAAATTCTAGGAAATGGAATGTGTGAGATATTCACCAACGATAACACCAGATTGATTGGACATATACGTAATTCATTTCGTGGTAAAAATAAGCGGCACAACATGATAACTGCAAATTCAATCGTAATGATTGGTTTACATGAATGGGAAAAGACACCTAAGAACTGTAACATAATGGTAATCTATGATTCAAATCAAATAGAACAATTAAGAAATATCCCTAACATAAAGATAGAACACGTATTAAAACTACAATTAGCAGGTACTACATTTCAATCTATTAATAAAGCATCTAAGGATTTTGATTTTGTTGATGAAGAACCTAATGAAATTGCCCCGCAGCTACTACCGAAAAATAGCATTGATTTTGAAATGGAAGAACTTAATCAGGTAAATATTGACGATATCTAATTATAAGCTGTTTCTTTAATTTAATAAAATTTCATTTTTTTCTTTTAATATATTATATGACAAACGCATTCGTACATTTACGCAATAATATTATAACTGGTAAAAAAACGTTACCTATTGTCAACACAAAATTATTCATGAAACCTTTATTTTCAAATAATCATATGGTAGCTTATAAACCACATTCATTGGCCCCGGGTGGTGTAGGAACTGTTCGTAACAGTAGATTCAAATCTAAAAATACATAAAATCTGTCATGATTTTTATAAAAAATTGATTCCTTTTTATAAAAATATACCTATATTAAAAACGCACCAAAATGTCGCAATGCACTGGATGTTTTCCGGTTTACCAACCTAACCAATTGGCTCACACCGACTACGGTGGATGCATGTATAGTAATGATGAAGACGATACATTCTTTTGCATGCCAGTTAACCTTGAGCCAAAATTTGAGGCCGAGGCTAAGGCGTCGGAAACAGCTAGTGAGGTCTCGGCATTTGATTCCATCGGAACAGGAACTGAATGTTGCATTTGTTATGAAATCATTGGCAAGAAAAACAATTGTGTCACCGAATGTGGGCACATCTTCTGCTTCAAATGCTTAGCCACTGCAATGACCCGTAGTAATACTTGTCCTTATTGTCGGACCAAGCTTATTGATGAGCCTGCCGACAATAATGACGATGATTTACAAAGCGATTATGAAGACGATGAGGAAGATGATGAGGAAGATTCTTTGTCCGACATAGCCAATAAGGAATACAATGGTGACATTGAAGACATTGTCAGGGGATTAGAGGAACAAGGATTTACAATGTTGGATGTGGTATCGGTAATGTTGAATAAGTTTAGTAAGACAAACGAAAAATACACGAATGAGTATGTTGCAGAATTATGCAACAAGATTGATGACATGAATCGCGACAATGAAAATGAGTCATTGGAGCGCGAAGAGATGGAGTCAGAAGATAGGCCACCTGTACATGTTGCTAGTGAAAGCGTACTAGCACGTCTAGGCAATTACGTTGAGAATTAAAAAATTGATTCATTTTATCTTTTTAAATAGGTACTTAACTTTTTTAATTTAGTATGAAACTACAAATTATTGTCTCATTGATTGTTTTTAAATTATCATGCTGTTTAATGAATTTAACAAATAAAAAATTTACAATTCCCATCATCATAAATAGTATGTCATCAAAAAATAAAAATAATTATAAAAAAAAATGACAACACTACTAGTGTTAGAATAAAAAAAAATAATGACCCTATCTTTCCACTTCTACCTGCAAATGTCGCATTTTTACTAATAGAATAAATTATTTTACAATAGTTGTACCCGTATCTTTTTTTTTACCTTATCCTCATCTTCAAATAAATACATCTTACACTTACATGTTGTATAATTGTCTATGTGTGTATGAGTATTAATTCTAGACAGTAATTTTATTTTTTCTAAATAAATCATATAATTTACAGAGCCATCATTTTTAATAATTTTATCAAAAACAACACCTTCATGTTCTACATCCATAAGTTCTGGGTTAGTAAATACTCTATTCAATAGTTCACATTCTGTTTGTATTTTACGTATTGACCTCATAGAAGTATTTACATAATCTAATTGCTCCATCCATAATTTTAAGAACCTTTCCGCATCTTGACTAATATTTTTTACTAATCCATTGAATTCAATCATTTTTATTTGATTCAATAAATCCACCAACCTGCGAATAGGACTAGTAATATGAATATATATTTTAGATTCATTTTTAAAACTTTTACTATTTATTAGTTCATGTTCTATAGATACATCATCCATAAAGGGAATATATTGACCAATCGTATTATTCCACCCTCTTATTACCCGAATAGTCTCATCATTAACTCCTTTTGCGTCAACGTGCAAACTAGAATTTATATAAACAGCGGACCTAAAAATTCCTATTTTGTTTATCGCCATGTAAGACCCCGTAAATATATTCATTTGAATCATCCAAAATGCTACTACATCATGACTGTTTTTTACGGAATTATCCATTAAATAAGATAGGTCAAATAATTTCTTATAAGCCATATCATTGTTCAACATTTTAGGGTCTTCATAGACATAATTTTTAGCAACATTAATCAGTGCATTTGCATATCTAATAGGGATATCAGGAATCAAATGCCCATGAGAATCTACGACAATATCCATAACAAAAGCAAATCTAGGTTGATTTTGCTGTAGACTACAAAGTGCATCTGACAATACTGTTGGTAGCATTGGACGCCTTCTATCTGGTAAATAAATCGTAGAAACACGTTGACTAAAGGAATTCCATAATCCCAGTGTTTCTAACCATAAGAATACATTAGCAATATAAATGGAAATTTTCCAATTTTTTCCAATTTGTTCAATACCAAATCCGTCGTCATAATCTAGACTATTGTACGGGTCAATTGTGAAGACATATTTATCCCTACGGTCTTCAATAATAAAATTAGAATTTTGAAATATTTGTTGAACAAATTCATCGTGGGTTTTCTTGTTTAGTGCGTTGCGTGTTTTATTAGTGAATTCAGTAATAGAAATATGCAAACTCTTAGAATATAATTGGTATTCATAAAAGTGCTCCAAAACATCCACGTCACCAATTGTTTCAGTTAAATTACCTAGTGGATGTTTATCGTCCCAATTATCAAACCGGAAAACTACATATTTATTCTTTTGAACTTTAGAGAATCCCAGTTTCGGTTCATACGGTATAAGGAAAATTGGTAAATAAGTATCATCAGGTATACACTTATACAAAAGACGCTTTTTGTTAAGAGTTCTACCATATGTCTTGTTGTTTTCCAATACCAATATTCCAGCAATAGATTGACAATTTCTCACGTAAGAATGTATTTTGTTAACTTGTTGTTCTCCATTTACCTGAGAGATTTCAAATACGTCCCTACTAAAAATCTTTTGTTCAGTCGGGTCAATTGTTTTAAGAATAGGATAATCTTCTATATTAATATCGCTATTTGTTTCATTATTTGCAAATGTCCATTCTTTATATGTCCGGTCGCGAACATATATTTTAAACTTTTTTGGTGACATTCTTGAAATATTATTACGTTTCTACTTTTCTAATGTATTGTTATTAATATTACATGAACTATCTGTAAATCAATTTTTTTTGTTATTCTATTCTATAAAAATGGTTAAAACAGCAAAAAAAAAAAATAAAAAGAATTTTAGTAGGAAGAATAATAAAAAATTTTTAGGAGGAACTAATGTGTACTTGGACCCTGAAAAATTAACAATACCCAGTGGACATGGAACTGAAACAATAGCGTACATAGTTTTAGGATTTGGTTGTAAAAGTCATACACAATACCAAAAAGATAAAGTTATAGAATATTACGCGAATAATCTAAAAATTCCTCCAGAATGTGTTTTTATTTTATGTCACAATAGTAGTTCTGCATTGAAAACTATATTTAAAATGTGGAGAAGCAATGAATGTCAAGCTTTACCTGATAGTAAATATGTAGAAAGAATGGCTAAGTCAATATTGGACAATATAACTAGTAAAAAAATATTTGTATTTGGATTTTCGTTTGGTGGAGCAATAGTAAACCGTGTTGCGGAAATATTAAATGGTGAAGACTTTGATAAAAGTAAACTTAAAATGTCAACATATGGTAGTATTTATATTCCAGAAACAAAAAAACAATCAACTATTAGTATTTTTAATTATTTAGCTATGGGGGATGTATCGTTTAAATGCAATGGAATAAAAATACCAAAAGATATAGTATTTGAAAAACAATTAATAGATTCTAGCCTCGAGGAAGATAAAATTATTAGTACTTTTAAAAAAAACGCTATTGATTTATACGGAAACGTGATAATTTGTTGTATTTACATAGACGATTCTCCGAGCTGTACCAATTATAAAAAAGGTATGTTATTAGGTAGTAGAGATGAATGGAAAATTCACAATTATTATTACAAAATAACAGAGAATTTATGTTTGGAAAAAAAAAATGATGCTTATGAATTAGATTGGATTTTTCCTATTGGAACTGAAGATGATGGTGATAGCGATGGCGATGGAGATGGCGATGGCGATGGCGATGGTCATGATGAAGATGAAGATGATGATAAGTATAATGAACTTGGCGAAAAATCTAAGGATGATTAATAATACAAATCTCTCTTTAATTTACGTAAATAATTGGTTTAGGTCCATCTGGAAACTTTACTGAGTTTTTATAATCAAAAGTATACCATTTTAAATCAGAAGGTGTAATTTGTTCTAGAACGGATTTTTTACTATTATAAATTATTACGGCGTTATCATACCTTT
>Ga0209188_1000427_pt1 | contig 40807 bp, 63 predicted proteins | sample C_130625_EF_Meta_FD_187307 | JGI IMG/M metagenome (GOLD analysis project Ga0209188, IMG submission 187307) | Freshwater microbial communities from Lake Croche, Canada to study carbon cycling - C_130625_EF_MetaG (SPAdes) (version 2) | ecosystem: Environmental > Aquatic > Freshwater > Lake...
AATTCAACAGTGCCCCAACAAATCAGGCCACCAACAATACAACCAGCCAAGCCATAAAATATTGTCTCTACCATTTCAGCTAATTGTTCACGCCTGTTCTTGGCCGCGGTTTCAGCTTCACGCTCTTCACGCTTGCGGTTAGCAATAATGAGGTTATATTCCGCTTGAATGGCCTCCCACACATCGCCTTGGCCTGAGTATATAAGCTGCTCTTTAAGCTTCTTCTCAGCGTCTCTAAGAGCCTTGGCTTGCATCACGGTATCAAGAGCTTGGCCCATGTCTGATCGGGGCTTCTTGCCCTTGTCTTCCGTAGCTGCCTTGGCTACGGTGTCGCGCATTTCAAAGAATTTAATCAGATCCCCAGAGCATTCTTGCAAGTCTTTACCCATTTGGATAGCTTCTTGCACACCAGCAATAGTGCTTTTAGCTAAAGCAAAAGCTGCGCTGATGGTTATTGGATCAATCATGGCTTGTCTTGCTTATTGTCCAGCTTGTCAAATATCTGTTTCAGAATTGCTTTGACTTCAGCAATGTCAGCGCGGTAATCATCTTTGGCAAGATAACTATGTGGCAGATCATTGATTTTGTCTTCAAGCTTTTGAATCTTTGCCGTGTTTGAATTAAACACATAAGCAGCCAAGAAGCCTCCAACAGAGACTACGATGTTGAAAAGTTGCTGGTTGTCCATGATTTACCTTTGATATGCGGAAGGTGGAGCTACGCCGCGACCAGCGCCAGCTTTTTCCCGTAGTCTATATGCTTTTGCTGCTTCAGTCTGAGCGTAGGGACTTCCAAGTTTCGTAAAATCCCATTGTCTTGCCAGTGTATTGCTTGGCAATGTTGAGCCTTCTCCCGCTGGGAAAATGTCCATACCTGGGGGCAAGATAGCACCAAGCAAACCTAATCCAGCGTTACTCTTTTCTTCTGGTGTCTTGGCTAAAGCAAGATCAGCCAAAGATACCAAAGCGCCAGCAAGACCAGCCTTGCCAATAATTTTGACTAGCTTTTTGTTTTCAGTAGTTGTTTTTGCAATACCTTTGGTCGTTTCGGCAGGAGGTAGGCCAGCAGCTTTTGCTTCTTCTCTGGTTGGGCGACCTAGTGAGCGATTTATATCTTTGCCTGCCGCAATAGCTTCTTCATAAGTCTGTGGAAATTCACGACCAGTAAATGTTTTTGTAAATGCAGCTTGACCAATATCATTTCGTAAAGGGTCAATATATTGAGCGCCAGGAACAAACGCATAACCTTTAGGAACAGCTTCTAAGCTTTGATATTCATTCCTAAATTGAGGTCCTTTTTTGCCTATCTTTGGTTCTGGGCCTTGACCTGCATAAGCAATCTTACCTGTGCCTGTACGCAACTCAGTAGGAGCAGCATCAATTTCTTGAGCAATTGTTTGCGTTACAGCTTGTGTAGGATTTACGCCACCAGCAACAGCATCAGCTACGCTAGTGGGTGCAGCAGGCGCAGTTGGCATAGGTTGTGGAGCAACAGCGCCAGCAGGAGGCTTTGGTTGTATTAACTGAGGCGCAGGCGGCTGCTTAGTTAATTGATCCATTGGGTTGGCCCCAGGCACGCCAGCAGGGGCGTTTCCAACTGAGCCAATTATTGGATTTACAGAAACGCCTTGGCCTTTTGTTAAAGCATTGCCAATGATTTCAGCGTCAACAGCATTTGTAATTTTGCCTCCGCTAAGTTGTTCAGCTTCAGCTAAAGGCATTTTAAATTTTTCTTCAAAACTTGCCGCTAATGGGTTTGGCTTGCCAGTAACATTGCGCTCCGTTTTAACCATGTTTGCAACATCAGCATGGCTAAGATCTGTTGATGGAACTAATTTTTGCTCTTGCAACTTTACTTGTTGCGCGTAAGCTTCATTCTTTTTAATTTCACTTTGATGAAGTTCTTTTTTCATTCTGCGATCTTCAATCGCATTTTTTGTCTTAATGGCATATGGAATGCCAATAGCAGCAGCCCCAGCTGCTAAAGCTTCTTTTGGGTTTTCATTAATTAAATCAAGCATGGGGGTAATAGTCCCAACAAGATTTTTCTTTTTTTCTTGATAGTCAGAGCGTCTAGTTGCTGGCGCAGCTTGTGACTCCAAGAATGATTTGCCGTAAGCACTATATTCAGGATTTTCGTGTGAGGTCAAATGAGCAGCAATATCAGCCATTGGAATTTTTTGTTCCAAAGCAGCAGCAATCTTTTGTTGAAGATCGTCATTCATTATTTAGCGCCTCCAAAAATATCATTTAAAACTTTTTTATTGTCGGTCGTTGATTTTTTAACCTCTGTTTTTACAGGAGGACGGCTACCTTGTGGCTGACCAATTTCTGGTTGTTTATTTGGAGCAACAGGTCCAGGAGCAAGCCCAGGTTGACCAACAACAGATTGCTCTGCTTGTGTGGGAATCTTATCAAGAATAGGTTTAGATGCTTCTAAAAAAGCTTGAATTTCTTGGACAGATTGTTTTTTGCCACGCATCACAGCAGGATTATTAGAAATACTTGCCTCTATATCGCCAATTGCAGGAACTTGACCTCGAGCCGTCTGCTTGTATTCTTGTACCTTGTCGCCGTACATTTGAGCCAGAGATCCATAATCTTTGCCAATTTTGTTTTTTACATAAGCCAAAGAAAAAGAATCGCCAGTTTCATTTGCAAGTGTAGGCTTGGCAATACCAATCCCGCCTTGATTTTCAATTGCATTGATTGCAAGTGCTTTTTGGTATTCCAAGTTAACTGCCATTTGTATCAAGTCAAGATTAGGCAATTTTCCTTGTGCAGCAGCAATTTGTGCTTTGTTCATCAAGTCAGCTTTACGAGCTGTAATAGAACGATCTGAAGAATCTGATTTGCTTAAATTTTCTGCTGCACGATCAATATCATTTGTAGTTGCGACTGTGCCATCAGAATTTACAAGTTGTTTTCTTTCGTTAAAATTAAAACCAAATGTAACTCCACCAGCTTGACCTTTTAAATCTTCAAAGTTTTTAGCAGCAGAATTTCCTTTGACATATTCTTTTAATTTGTCGCTTGCAGTTTTAATAGACTGCTGGTTGCCTGTCCTTATATCGCCAATGCCAGCAATAAGTTCGCGTGTTTTTGGGTCAACGGAATATGGAACAAGCTTTTTATAAATGTCTTCCAACTGATTAGATGTATCAATAATTACAGGAGCATTAGCCATTGCAGTAGCAGCAACTTTTTGTGCCTTATTCCATTCTTCAGCTTGAGCGCCAGCAACCTTATCAGCTGCAATCCCTTTAGCTTTGTAAAAGTTTTGCTGGGAAAGTGGGATTTCTTTTAAAGAAACTATTGGACCGCCAGCAGTTTTTTCTGCCTCATCAGGCGAATATATTTTGCCGTTTGAATCAACGTAATGGCGCAACTCTCCTAATGGGTTTTGGGCTGTTTTGCGCTCATTAAAAACCTTAGTCCATTTGTTGCCATTTGAGTCAAATGCTTGAGTAGGCACATTAGCGCCACCATTCAGTGAAATAGCAAGATCTCTAGGGTTCAAATTGATAGCTGATTGGATTACGTTCATCCATTGTGGCTGGTCAACGCCACTAGCTTTTTTGATTGCGTCAGCCGCCTCAAGACGGGCCTTGTCATCAGCTTGAGGATTTACACCTTTAATAATTGTTTCCGCTAAAGGCAAGTTTTTTTTATCGTAATCTTCGGCTAAACGAGAAGAATAATAAGTTAACTCAGGACTTTGCTCATAACCCAAAAAGTCTTTTTGTGGAGCTTTAATTCCAACATTGTTTTCATCAGCCATCATTCAACTCCGTAATGTTGTTTTACAGAATCAAGCAAATTGGGCACTTTTGTAGAAAGTGAAAATCCTTGATTTGTAGTTGGAGAAGCGCCAAATGGATTGGCTGGCGCAACACCTAATCCTGATGGCATTTTATTAGGAGCAATCCCATAATCCACAGGTTTTACTTCTGTATCTGTTGGCAAATTTAAACCTGGGGGCGCAACTGCCTGAGTCGGCGCAGGAAATGCTGAAATTTCCTCTGCAAACTTATCACCCAAGCCTGCATACTTTTGCCAATTTCCGTATGAAGCTCCAATGCCGCCAAAATCTTTTGCAAAGTTCATAAAAGACCCTTAACCAAACAAGCTCTTAGCACCTTGTGCAGAAACTCCAAAACCTTTGCTGCTACCAGTTTGACCTTGTGTGCCAGAAAAGTTAGGCGTAGTGGATGCCTGTGGTGTGCCGTAAATTACAGAAGCATATTTAGCAAGCACATCTTGCGGTGTGCCAGCGTAGCCAATTCGAGCCGCCGCAGCTTGATTTGCTGCATTCAAACCAGCAGCACCTTGCCCTGCTATGTTGCCGTACAAAGCACCAGCTTGCCCTGTTGCACCTTGACCAGCATTAAGCAACTGACCATAAGCGTTTTGCGCCTGGTTAGAAGCGCCTTGGCCTGCATTCATGATGTTGCCATAAATGCCAGCAGCAGTATTTGCCCCTTGCTGACCAGCACCAAGCAGCCCTTGGTACAAAGAACCAGCTTGGCCCGTTGCATTTTGACCTGCACCCAACAATGCCTGACTAGCAGCCGCACGGTTAGATTCAATGCCTTGTTGAGTTTGAGCAGCAACAGTGCCTAAACGCTGATTGCTGAGTGATTGAAGGTTGGCCTGGGCCAAGGCAGCGCGAGATGATCCAAGGCCACCAGCAGCGCCGTAAGATGCGTTCTGTCCACCCATTGCTTCACGGGTCTGTTCCATTGCGGGTTGCAAGGCAGCATTGACCTGTTGTTGAGCGTATTGAGGGCTAAACAATTGAGCCAGTGAACTAGCACCAGCACCAGTTAGGTTTTGCCCCAAGCCTTGTTGATAGGCAGCAGTACTGCCAACGCCACCAGCACCTTGACCTTGCAAAGCAGTAGACAAACCAGCTTGCTGACCAGCAATGTTTGATGCGCCGCCCAAGCCCTGACCTGTTAAGCCCTGACCAAGACCTTGTTGATAGCCAGCCATGTTACTTAGGCCGCTTGCACCACCACCTGTTAGACCCTGACCAAGGCCACGTTGATAGTCGGCTGTAGATTGCTGCCCACCCATGCCTGCTTGATAAGCATTAGTGCCAATTTGTTGCTGCAATTGACCTGTCTGCGATGCAACATTGCTTGCTGTGTTTGCGGCAGCAGTGGCGCTAGGGTTTGTTTGCCCATAAGCTGTATTCGCCATGCCAATGGTATTTTGATAAGCAGGCAAAAACGTGCCCGTCAAAGCATCAGTTTGAGCTTTAAGTAATTGCGTCTGTTCAGGCGTTAATGTTGCCTGCGAAGAACTAGAACCTTTTCCACCGCCCATTTAGTGACCTTTGCCTTTCCCAGACTGAGTCTGATTATTGCCATTATCCCACGGTTGAATAGTATTTGAATAGGGGTTGGCTTGACCCATTCTTGGCTGTCCAGAAGTGGCTGCGTTTGTGCTGCCACCTTTGCCTTGATATTGTTGGGGATGACCATTAGGGCCGCCCATAGGAGCATCAAAACCCTCGCCGCCTTGTGGCACAACATTAGGATGATATTGTTGCAATTCAGGTTGCATCGGTTGGCCTAAATTAGGATCACCATAATCACCCTGTGGTCGTAACCCTGTAGGTTGAGCCATACCTTTGCCGCCTTGCGGGTTAGATTGATATTGCTGTGAACCCTTGCCCCCAGGTTGTTGTTGGCTGATAGGTTGAGTTGATTGTGCTATTGGCATTCCCATGATTTATCCTTGTGGTGGCGTAGGCCAGATTACATTAAAAGGGTATCCTGATTGTGAAGTAATGTCACGCAATTCTTGACGGTAGACAGCCCATGCTTGTTGTTGTTCTGCTGTTAAAGGGTTGTTTGGAATTTGAGTCCAATCAGAGGCATACAAGAGTCTATCTCTTTTGTTAATTAAAATTGCATTTGCATTTTTTAAATCAATATCCCACTGATGAGTTAACCAATTAAAAAAAGAATATTCGTTAGGTTTTATTGGCAATTTAATTGCATTGTTATTTTGTATGTAATAGATAGAGTCATCATAATTGCCATTAATATATGATTCATTTTCTTTAATTTGTAAATCAATATTAATTGTATTTACAACTCTTAATATTTGCCCTGTTAATTTATTAAAAATAGTGTAATTCATTTTTTTAATTCCATAATAATAAGACTTCTGCTTTCTACTGAAGAATATTTATTAATTGGACTATAATCAGGCGCATCATTACCAAGGATTCGTATTTGAAATTCATAAGTATGACTTCCTGATGTTGGAACATCGGTAATTGGCCCAATAACTGCCTGAGTTACTGTATATCTATCAACGCCGTTTCCATAATTATTTGTATAAATTACAGTTGAAGAATCTTTTAAAATTCTTGAAAGGCCAGTTCTTCCGGATGACGGTTGGTCAACACTGTCACCAAGATATACTTGTGCAGTTCCCCAAATAACTAAAGTTTTTCCCAGGGCATTAATTGATGCCGTTTGAATAGTTGTCCATCCAGTTCCTACGTTTGTTTGATCTATATATAAATAGGATGTGCTATAAGCGGCAACCGTGTTTGTAACTGCGTTGTTATTAATATTATCAGTGGCAACCACATTGCCATTCAACGTCATTTGTGTTCCGTTAAAAGAAATATTTGTAGAGGCGTTTCCTAATGCCAGAGTGCCATTTCCATTAAGAATTCCACCAGCACCCGTCATGGTTGTGCCAGATACTGCTGCCGTACCTACCTTAATATTTTTGGAAGCGCTAACAGTAATAGATGACAGTTCGTTTGCAGTAATGGTGTTTGCAGCAATCTGTCCAGCAGTAATAGTATTTGCAGCAATCTTAGAAGCATCAATAGTATTTGCGCCAATATTGCCTGCCGTTAATACGCCAATTTGAGCCGTACCAATAGCAGCACCAGCTATATAAGTTGTAGCATTCGCAGAAGTAATTTGACTAAGTGTTGCAAAAGAACCAGCGCCAAGGCCAGTCAAAGAAACAGCACCAGTTCCTGCGCCAGACAATGTTCCGTTTGCATTAATAGAAATTGCATTATTTGCAACAGCAGTTCCAGAACCTGTGCCAATTCCTGAAATTGTCCCGCCTGAAATTGTTATGTTGCTATTAAGCCATCCAGAAGAAGCTGTAATTCTGCTGTAATCTAAATTTTGACCAGAAGACAAAATAATGTTGCCACTGTTGTCACGAACAGTTAAATTTCTAGTTAATACATTATCTGCGCTCAACAGGGTAGTCACCATTTTGTCAGCAGTAATTGTATTTTGAACAATTAAACTGCCAGTGATATAAGTTGTTTGCAATATCCAGCTAGTGACATATCTATAAACAATTGCGTTATTGCTATTGTTGTAAGACACAGTAACAATGTCACCCGCCACAGGAGTCCTGCCAATTGCAGCAGTTACTTCTGCGTCAGTTGGGGCAGAGCTGTCGTTAGCCGCACGAGTTACAAGAAATGTTGCAGAACCATTAGACCCATTTGCTCCATTATTTCCATTAGCGCCGTTATATCCATTAAATGCAACTGCACGAATTGGATAAGATGTATTTGTCCAATCAAGTGTAGATGTTGTTACTGTTGCAACTTCATTTAGCGGAATAGTGATGCTCCACAGATAGTTGCCTGCTGTAGTGTTGCTAGGAGCCTGCGTATACCATCCAGAAGGCGCTGTATATGCTCCAGTAGACCAAGTATAGGTAGATGTGGTTGTTGGCCTTGTAGGGGGCGTAGAAGAACCCGTCCACTGAAAGATTGTCGGAAATGCCGACATAACCCCATTAGCACCTGCCTGACCAGTAGCCCCGTTATAGGTAATCGGCATCACCATTGTCTTGCTGATAGTAGAAGACAGATTAGAGCCGTTAACAGTCAATGTAACTGTGACGTTTGTTGCAGAACTAGTTGGAGTAACAACAACAGAAGCAGTTGATGCGCTTGTTGGGGTAGCCCCAGAAATAACCCAACTATATGTTGGCGCAGTTACGTTTGTGGTGATTGCTGTTAGTGTTGCAGATGCGGGGGTGTAAGCGCCACCAGAGTTTTGAACAAAACCTGTGTATCCACTAATATCAATTGTTGGGCCAGCAGAACCTGTTGCACCAGTGGCTCCAGGATCCACAAACACCAACTGAACAGTAGCCGTACCTGCTTGAGTAACAACTCCCAAGCTATTCTTGTATCGCACAGGAACAGTAATGTAAGCAGGACTGGATGACATTGCCGTAGGTGCAGGCCATTGTGCGTAATCACCAGCATCAGTTGGATTGCCAATTGTGATGTTGGTCAAAGAAATATCAGCATATCCGGTGGTTGAACTATTGCCAATACGCCATGAATTATTTACAAATGCTGCGTTTGTATCTGTTTGTGCATTAGTAAAAGCAACAACAGCACCTTTGTCTGTTGCATACATTACAGGAATAATGTTCGTAAAAACAGGAGTTACACCACCTGTGCGCGGAACCTGAAGAATTGATGGAGTGAAATAAGGAAAAAAAGCTTCAGCAATAACAGGAATGTTTCCTGATGTAACCACATCTAAGTCAATTGCAGATCCCGGGTCAACTACCCATCCCGTGTCAGGAGCATTTACAGAAGCAGCAAATTGAATTTGCCTGCCGCCAGTGGCTATATACCAAAGCGATTTAGTGCCACCAAAACCCCCAGAAACTGCATTCCAAATATAGTCAGCAGGGTTTGATGATTCAGTAGAGGAATTATTATTTCTGATGCCAAAATACAAATGCGAGGCAGGAATGTCGGAAAAGTTTACAGTTCCATCAAAACTGTCTGCATATTTAATTGAAATATATTTATACAAATAACCAGTTACTTGTCCAGTAGGTCCAGTAATTTGTCCTGTACTTGAACTTGCAGTGACACTTCCTCCATAGTTTGCAAGCAAATAGTTAATTGCTTCCGAAACTTCAGAAATATCTGGACTTGAATCTAAAGCGAATGGCATTAGAAGGCATCCTCAACAATAGTGGTCTGCCAATTAATAGCAGTTAAATTCCAAGTGTCCGTATTATCGTTTGATTCTGCTTTTACAGATACAGTTCTAACGACATTTTGCTGGGTTGTTACCCAAGGCGTATCGGTAGATATAAGCGTTGTTCCTGTTTGCCCATAAGTTGCAGACTGAGCAGTTGAGTTTGCGCCGCCAACAGTAATGTTTATTTTTCCTGTGCCAGAAATTTCAGGCAAAAGTCTGTGGACATAAACTCTAGAGCTAAAAGGCACTGGGCCTTGTGATGTTTGCATAACCATGTTGTTACGTTCAAACAATGCAGGTATCGCAGCATTGTTAATGAATGAATTGCCAACAGCAGTCTGTACAAGCTTTTTAGACGTTCCAGACGCTTGGGCATAGGTTATTACCCTAGATGCCAAATTAAAGGCCCCTGAGACTACTTTAGGGCCTTCTGTGCCCATGCAAGCGTTCTGTATGTCTTTGGGTGCGTTCCAGATGTTTAGATCATAGCGATAGGCCAACATCTTGTTGCACCAACCACTAGAGTTCAAATCAGGGTAATAAATCTCAATCTGATATTTTTGCGTATTGTTCACCATGAAAATACGACCGTAATATGTTGGATTTAAGTTGCCAAAAAAGTAATCTTTAACTCGTTGGTTGCCAATAGAAGTAAAGTTTGCGCCATCAAATACCCAAATGTCACGAGCATCAATGCCGTAAACATTGGCGTCTGTATTTGTCCAACAGTTGTTGTTTAAAAGGCCACGGCCTTGGTTAAGAAGGCGAACACCAAAAATAGGAGCTGTGCTGTTTTGATAAGCAATAGGAGAAAAAACTACAGTATCCCAATATGAGCAAACATAAAAGTTGCCACCCAAAAAGAAACCGTCAATCAAAGGCCCACGAACAGGAACTTCTTGTTCGTTAGCTACGTTAGACAAAGTAGGAACCCAGCTATTTGGAACACCTGTATTTGCAAATGCTTGTGACCAACGAACGGTGGTTGGGTAGTTGTAATCAATGCCGCCAGATGTTTTTGTAATGTTGCCTGCAATCAAAATATTGCCTACGTTTGGCGAACAATAATTTCTGACAAAACCAGCAACAGTTTTTGTAACTCCAACATCGTAATTCCATACAGAATTTGAAGTTACGGTAATTTCAGTATTTGTTGGCAAAAAATACATTGGGTTAGAAATGCCGTCATTAATAAAAAAGACGTTTCCTACCCAAGAAGTTGTGATGTTTATGTCTTCTGTGTAATTTGGCAAGGTTACAGAAGGGTTGCCTCCTACACCAGGAGTAATGTTACTAACGCCAGAAGTGCTTACAGAATACCAGCGACCATTATTTGATGTATCGCGGGTGGCAACGATGTAAACCCATGTAGTTTCGTTGCGAAAACCGCCTTCCATAAAAATGGCTTGGTTAGGAACAGCAGTTAATATTTCTTGATCGCCAAAGATCTTTTTAATTCCGCGAACGTCTGTTTCCACGTTTAACCCAGAGTTGTACTCAGCAGGGCCTAAAGCATTGCTGGGAACGTCAGGCGTAAAACTCATGCCGACAAAAGGGGTTCTAATACGGGAAAAGTCGCTCATAATTAACCTTTATTAAACGATTCTTAAAAAACCGTTTGTATCTTTCCATATACTTCCAGATGTTAACCCAGAAGCGGATGTTGGCAAATTATTAAATTTAACCGAATTTGATGTTGTCAAGCTTGTAACATTTGCCGTTCCTCCAGACACGTTTGTGGCTGTATTGCCAGCAAATTGGCCTGGAGTTGACCAAACTAAAGCATTTGTATTTTTTGAGTTTACATTTGCAATAGAAACCCAAACAAGTGTTGATGGATTAACTGGAGGATCAGATGACCAGCCAGTTGGAGCCGTTCCCGAATTGGTTGTAAAACTCCAAGAGCCTCCTGTTGGAGTGGCTGGTTGGGCAGAAGAAACTTGGAAAACAAACCATTCAAAATAAGTCCCGCCAAAAGTTGAAGAACTTCCGTACAAACCTACAGAATCGCTACTGCCTCTGTAATATGGACCCATTGTCATAGTATTTCCTTATGCGTCTTGTGCGCCGTCAAATTCAGGCTTTTGCTTAATGATTGCGTACAGTGCGGCGCGGTCTGCACCTGCAACATACTCATCGCCAGCAATCTGCACCTTGCCTGCGCTCAGCGGCTGTTTGCCAGCATCACGGGCTTCTTTGCTTGCGTAGCCGTAAAAAGTTACTTCAGCGCCTTTGCCTTTGAAATCTTCTTGAACTGCGCCGATGTTCCAGTATTGAGCTGGAATTCCGTAATCTGTATCGATTGATTTGATGAGTGCCATGTTTATCCTTAAAACATCATGAAAAAGTTGGATGTGTTTGATGAACTAGAAACAACGCCGTTAATATAACTTATTGTTAAATAATCAAGAACTTCTGCTGTTCCACCTGAAAATGTTAACCCTGTATTGCCAACAACATTGGTTGAGTTTGGCCCGATTATCCATGCGCCGGATTTTTTTAATGTTGCTTGGGTTGTATTTGTAGATTTTAAAGGAGTTGAATTTCTATTATAAGAATCCCCGTTATAAATAAAATTAGTAAATTCATTAACTGTTCCACCAGTAAATAAAATTCCAGTAGCGGGAGAGGCACTTGTTGTAGCTGCATTAAATGTAATAAATTTATTAGAACCAGTAATAGTCAAACCTTGATACGTTAAATTGGCGGTAGTAGTAACAGTGGGGTAAAACTGGTATCCCCCACCTATAAATGTTTTTGAATTTGATTGAGCACCAAGGTTAATTGTTCCTGTGCTATCAAGGGTTAAATTTGTAGGGTCTGTAGCATCCCAAACATTACCTGTACTTGCACCTGTGAACGACCCAATATTTAAAGTTGCTCCTCCAAAAGTAATTCCTCTTGAATTTGTTCCGGTAATACTAAGATTTGAATACAGTGTCGCGGTATACCCGTTTAAATTTAAAGTTCCGTTAACAATAGATGATGATGCCGCATTATCAGTTGATGTAAACGCATCAAGCAATCTTACTGTACCGCCGGGACTGTCAATTGAAATAAGACGGGGGAAATCTTGGCCAGAAGATGTAATATTTTGAGTTGTTCTTCCAGAAAAAGTTATTAAATTTGTAGATGATGTTCCTGTATAAGTAATACCAGTACCTGTTTTTATATCCCCATAAAATGAAGTAGCTATTATTCCCAGCGCCAACGTCATAGTGTTAGTTGTACGCAACGATAAATCAAGTGTTCCAATATTGTATTGCGAATTTATTGTTACTACTGTTCCAGATGCGGGGTAGGTTGCGGCAGGAAAAATTGCAGTATCTTGAGCCAAAGGAAACTGCGTAACATCAGCAGTTCCCCCAGATGTTGCAGACCACGATACGCTGCCCCAGTTTGCAGTAGTGGTTGCTCTAAAATATACAGTTTTTGCGGCGGGAAAATTAATTCCACTATTTCCTAAACCATTACCAAACCTAGTGCCACTGATTGGTGCTGCCGCGCCAGCAATTGTTATATCTCTAAAATCAAGATCACCTGTTGAAGCAAAAGTATTGCAAGTTAAAGTGCGAGTTGCTCCAATAATATCTGATTTTACAAATGAACGATAAATTGCGCTTGTTCCTTGAGATATAGTTAGAGTTGAACTAATTGTTTGATTTCCGCCAAATATAATTAAAGCGCATCCTATCGATGTCCTTCCAGGAATTGTTAAATTATTAAATGTATTTGAACCAGAAAATGTTATAGATTGAAATATTGAAGATGTTACATTAAAATTATTAAATGTATTTGACCCAGAAACAGTTATAGTTGTTAGTGACGCATTTGTACAACTTACATTATAAAAAGTTTTTCCATTTCCGCTCAATGATAAAGTTGTGCCAGTAAAATTTATTTGAGATGTTCCTGCATTAAATGTTAATCCTGTTGAAATTGTAATAGTAAATGAACTTAATGAAACTGTACTCGAGCCAAAACTTATTGATCTTGTATTTGAATTAGATGAAGTTAAAGTAGTCGCACTAAAAGAATAATTATTTGTATTTAAAGAACCAGATGTTAAAGTAAAAGTACCAGATATTGTAAAAGAACTTGCTAAATTTAAAGTTAAATTTGGACTAGCAAAATTAACAGTAGCACACATTGGTGAAGCTGTATTATTAAATGTAACTGTTCCAGAGCCAGAATTTGCATCAAAGATAGCAGTATCTCCCGCCTGCGGATAAAAAGATGTTGCAGGAGTTCCTCCGGATGATGATGCCCAATTTAAAATTGAAGTACCATCCCAAGTTCCTGTGCCACCAACCCAATAACAAATAGCCATATTAAACCTCTTGACCCACAGCAATAGCATCCCAACGGCTATCAGCAGCGTTATATATACATCCGACATATAACAGCTTGCTTGCCACGGTTGTAGTGGGCAGCGTTACGCCAACAACCCTAAATGCGTTTGTTGCACCCGTTGTCCAAGTCAATGCACGAGCTGTGCCGTTGTCTTTAAACCTGAACATCATTTTTTGACCATCAGCAGGCGCAGTGTTTGCATCAGCGTTAATTGTCAATGCGTTAGCCAAAGCAGTTAAAGCGTATTCATCATAAGATGTGCTGTTCCAAGCCAATGGAGATGTAACGCTTGCCGCGCTGTTTACTTTGGGCTTGATGCTGGTTGTGATGTTGACACGGCCTGCACCTTTGGGTGTTAGGGTTAAATCAAGGTCTGGAGTTGTTGCGCCTTGAGAAGAAATAACAGGAGGATTTCCCGCGCCAGCACCCGTTACTTGTACATAGTTAACAGCAGAGGCTGTGTGGCTTATGTTAAATTGAGTTACTGCACTTGTTGCTGAGTTTGTTTTAAATGCAATTGCCGCAGCCGCACTATTTTGAACAATTGGTGTGGTTGTTGACGTTGTTCCCGTCAGCGTAGTAAACGTACCCGCAGCAGCAGTAGTGCCGCCAATAATACCGTTATCAATTGTTACGCCGCTTATTCCACTTACTGTAGAGCCAAGAGCTTGAGCAGTAGAACCAAACGTAATTGATGAGTTAACCAATTTGGCATTGGTTATAGAACCTGCCAACATTGTGTTGGTAACAGTTCCTGTATCAGTTGTATATACACCGTTGGTTACAGTGCCTGCATTACCACCAATAGACAAGTTGGCAACGGCAGTAGTTGAGGCAACCGTAAAAGGAGCCGTCCCCGTAGCTACAGTTGATGTAACGGTTGTAAATTGGCCCGTTGATGCAGCCGTGCCGCCAATAGCTGGTGGGCTTGCAAGGTATGTGCTAAACCCTGCGCCGCTGACCGTAGATGATGCGCTGAGTGTGGTAAATGCGCCAGTAGACGCTGTGGTTGCGCCAACAGTTGTACTGTCAATTGAACCACCAGTAATTGCAACTGAATTGGCGTTTTGAGATGCAATTGTGCCAAGGTTAGAGGTCAGCGCAATAGTGCCTGCTGTGTTTGGCAGCACCCATGTGCGGTCGGCAGTTATGCCAGATGCGTCAAATTGCCGGATAAAACCGTTTGTGCCTTTCCACGAAAACATACCTGTAGAAGAGGCATATTGAGTAAAGCCAGTTGATGGTGTTGTTGGCGCTACTGATTGGCTTGGAAAACTTGCGTATGTAAATGCGCCAGTGTTTGCCGCCGTAGAACCAATAGCTGGTGGGCTAGACAAATCAAGTGTACCACCCAAGGTCAAACTGCCAGAGCTTGTAACCGTGCCCGACAAGCTAATGCCTGAAACAGTGCCAGTACCGCTTACGCTTGTAACTGTTCCCGTATTGTTGGTGTAACCGTTTGGATTAGATGCAGGGTATGCGCCCAAATTGGTCAAGGCAGCAGCAGCGGTAGAAGCTCCAGTGCCGCCCCTGTTAATCGCAATAGCAACGCCGTTCCATGTTGCTGAAGTTATTGAGCCTGGGTAATCAAGTGTGTTTGTGGACCAAGACACATTTGACGGTGTTGAATCATGCCTATCCCACGAACCAGCTGCAATAGAGTTATCTAATAAAACAATTGTTACATAACCACCAGAATTTATTGTTGCAACAGTTGTAGAAGAATTGTTTTGAACAGTAATTGCGCCTGAAGATTGATTATTGTTAAAAGTAAATGTTGCGCCATTTGGCAAACTTGTTGCATTTGGCAGTTTAATTATTTGACCGCCAGAACCAGTAATTTGCCAATTTTGAACAGATGAAGCAGTTAAAACAATAGTTGTGCCGCTTGCCGCTTGAGAAAAATATCCTTCAAACAAACAATTGGTTGTAATGTTTGCATTTGCATCACGCAAAACAACAGAATTTGCCCCACTGGATGTTGTTACACCTGTGCCTCCATTAAGCACTGGCAATGCAGTTCCAGAATAACTAAGTGTCAATGTTCCACTTGATGTAACTGGACTTCCACTAACAGTAAACAAAGAAGGCGCAGCTAATGCAACAGAAGAAACAGCCCCATTTCCATCTGCGCCTTTTTGAGCCAGCACATTCCAATATGTTGTATTTGGAGGAGCTTGGTTTGTGTTGGCAACAATAGCGTAATAAGATGTTCCGTTATAAGTTACAGCATCACGAACTGCATAAGAAGTACTAGAACTCCACGTACCAACCCAATTTATTCCTGGAATACCTTGAGAACCCGTTGTTCCTTGAGGTATTTCAAAATTAAAAATAGCCGCAGAAGATGTGCCAGTATTTGTAACAGTAGCAGATGCGCCAGGACTTAATGTTGTGGTTGTCCCAGCAGTAATTGTTGCTGCTGCACCTTGTGGAATTCCAAAGTTAAAAATGGCAGCACTTGATGTGCCACTATTAGTAACAGTGGCAGAAGATCCCGCAGAAAGAGTGCTGGTTGTCCCGGCTGTAATTGTCGCAGCAGTTCCAGCATCGCCTTTAGCGCCTTGAGGAATGCCAAAATTAAACACGGCCGCTGAAGTGCTGCCAGAGTTTGCTACCGTTGCCGAAGAACCAGCAGAAAGAGTTGTTGTTGTACCAGCAGCAATAGTTGCCGCAGATCCTGTTGCACCCGCAGCCCCTGTTGCCCCAACATCCCCGCGAGGGATTTGAAAATTAAATATGGCAGCATTAGATGTGCCTGAATTATTTACAGATGCAGATGTTCCTGGAGCGCCTGTGGTAGTTGTCCCCACGGCAATCGTTGCAGCAATTCCAGGCTTAACCCATGATGCAGGGGCAGTCCAAGTTAATGCCGCTGTAGAGCGAGAATTAACAATTGAAATTGATGCCCAAACTGTATTAACTGGCGATACAGGTGGAGTTGATGACCATCCAGTTGGAGCTGTGCCTACATTGGTTACAAAGTTCCAAGAGCCGCCTGTGGGCGTTGCAGGAGCTGTTGCAGATTCTTGAAAAATAAACCATTCAAAATACGTTGTGCTGAAATTGTTATTTGAGCCATAAAGACCAGAAGACTCTGCTCCAGGCGCTGCAACAAGAGCGCCTGTTGTGCTGTACCCGTAAAGACCGCCTGTAGCCATCTTTGTTCCTTATTTGAAGCTGTAACGGTAGTTACGAGGCTGAAATTCAGAAGTCAAATGCTGGTCGCCACCACGCCATTTACCTTTGTAATTTTGATCTTCAATTAAACCATAAGCATCGTCAAATCGTGCAGCCCATTTTTGTGCTTCTTCTACGTTTTTATTTTTGTCGTAATAAGATTCCAATGTGCCGTACATATAACCTTCCGGGAAAGAAGACAGTACAGCATTGTTTTGCACAATCGGAATTAATGGGTCCGCTGTTGGGCTAAACAAAAATGGAAATGTGCGCTGGTAATAAGCTTTAATCGTGACGTTTGCCCCAGGGTTTGGAGTAAACACATAATTAGGACCAACTTCCGAAAATGAAGCCCGAATAACCCTTGGCACACCAAATGGTCGAATGTACAACTGGTCAATCATGCGCCTACGAATGATTTCACGATCACCAACACGGTCATACATAATCCAAGGACCTAATGCCGTATACCCAGCACCTTGGTTTGATGGCGCAGATTCTTGAAAGAATTGCACAGGAAAACACATATCCCCAGGAATTGGAGCCATGCCATCAGCGTTGGTTGTAAGAATTGATGGGCTTATAGGGTCGTAAGGATCAGTTCTTAATGCTGGCAACTCAATTGTTCGCATTTTTAACTCAGTATTCTGGATACACATTTGTATTTCCAAAGCAGACTGAGTGGGCAATTTAAGAATGGTCACAGGAAGCGTTAAACCCGTCCATGCGCCGTCTGGATCGTCAACTGTAATGGTAGTGCTGGTTAGAGCCAAAACAAGCGTATATGGGCCTGCAAGACTGTTGCCAATAAAGTCGCCTACCATTAGTGCTGTTTGAGGGCTTGCAGATGTTGTAATAACACCTGTAGATACGTTAACTGCCGTTGCTGTAATTCCAATGCTTGATGGAATTGCCCCTACCCATTGTGCGATTCGACTAACAAGAGCGTTAGCTGATTGAATGAAAAGGGACATAGCACATCCTTATTTTGTCGGTATAGATGGATTATAAGGAATAGGAATTTTTCCGCTAGGGTGGCAAACAAAATCACTGTAGTATTCGTTCACAATAGCGTAGAAAAGAATCTTATCCTTACGTTCCTGTTTAATTAACTCCCAAGGACGGTTGTTAAACCACCTGGAACTGATTTCATGAGCAAAGCATTTGGGAAGTTGCATCATGTGAGCTGTTCCAGCAAAGAATGGGTTGTCTGTCCCATGAACTTTGTGAAACTCCCGGCGCTCCTTACAAAACTGCCTTACCTCTTCTACGTTCTTTTGGTCATATTGAACATATCGCACACCATCTACAGCACCAACCTTGTAATCAATATTGGGCGTATTAAATGTTTGCGACCATGTTCCTGATTTAACTTCATTGAAGAGTTTGTCATTTTGACGAAAAACACCATCAATTCCAGATTCCAAAATACCTTTGGAATAATATTCTTCATTTACGCGAACTTCATCATCAGTCATATTTAATCCAATAACAATACCTTACCAAAAGAGCCTCCTTGTGAGAGGCCCTTTCAGAAAGATTAATCTTTAGGGAACAATTGAACTGTGAAGCCTTCCAAGATCACGTTATCAGTTGCAGTAGCGATAGTGCCGCTGATAGTAATTGGCACAGACACTGATGTATCCACTGCTGCGTACACATGACCGCTGGCAGATGCGCCACCAATCAATTGTGTAGATTGCACGTTCAATACGCCACGATTACGGATGGAGTTCATAGAACTGCCACCAGTAGAAGTTGTGTAAGCAGAGTTAGTACCAATAACGGTAGTGCTGAGATAGTTTTTACCTGTCTTAGCGCCAGCAGAGTTGTTGGTAGCCCAATTAGAAGTAATAACGACTTGACCGTTGTTACCCATAGAGCCAGCAGGCAATGTCACGTTAACCAAGTAGGTTTCAGTGGTAGAGCCAGTATATGCGCTGTTCGAACCAGTAACGGCTGTCAAAGTACCAGTTGGGATCACTGGTGTAAACGCAACAGCGCCAACACCGTTTGCAACGCCATATTTACCAGCATAAACAACACCCACAGTAGTGCTAGAGAACACAACATAGTAGATACCGCCAGTAGCATCGCCAGACACAGCAGAAGCTGGGAAATAGCAAAAAGCGGAAGCATATGTTGTAGGCAAAGCAGTACCCAGGGTCACAGTGCCGTTAGTGGCAATAGTGCCGCTGTTAGCAACCATAACTGGAATACCAGATTCGCTCAAAGTGCGGGGGAAGTATCCAACTTGACCTTGAGTACCAAGAACGCCAGTGATGTCGCCAGTGTTAACGTCAGACACAAATGCGGAGTTATATTCTTTCCAAGCTAATGTAGCCATGATTTTTCCTTTAAAAAATTAAACAAAGGGGGTGATTAGCCCCCTCGAGATTAAGCCAAATAACGCTTGACTTGAGCAGTTGGACGGTTAGTAGTCACAGCAGCACCAGTAGGAGCCACAGCAGCCAACACAGCAACACCAGCAGGGTTACGCACAATCAATGTGCCTTCCATGATGTACTGGTCCAAAGAAGCGTCAGCGGAGCTAAACACTTCATTGTTAGGACCCAGTTCACGCAAGCTACCCCACTGGATAACGTCAGGGTTTAGGAACAGGGCAGAAGTGTTGTCTGCGCCAGTTTGGTCCATAACCCAAGAATCATCGATCTGGTAGGTGTAGTTGAAGTCACCCTCGTAAGTACCAATCGTGTCACCCTTGTCAGCAGGGTTAAAACGGTTGATCGAACGGCTGGTAGGCATCTGGTCAGAGATGTGAGTACGCATCGATGTTGGGACTACCATGTTGGTAATCTTGGCATTGAAACGCTGCTCGGCAACAGTAACCAACTGCTTGTACAAGAAAGGGCTGAACTGTTGCAGGGTTGTGCCCGAAGCAAAAGTAAAGTAACCCAAACCAGCGTTGCTCAACAAACCGTTGAAAGGTGTGTTGGTGTCGGTTGCAGTGGTGGTATCAGTACCATCAGAAGAAGCCAAGTTCAACACAGAAGTGCCGTCAGTGTCGTTGCCCGAACGTGTACCTGCGAAAGAATACAACGAACCAAAGCGGCGACCGTTGTTAGGCGAAGAGCCTTGGCTTGCAGACTGACCAGAGTACTTGATAGAAGCACCGTCAGCGCGAACCATTTGCAGTTCAACGTCAAACATAATTTCAGTCAATTGCTTGACTTCTTGGTATGCCTGTGGATCGCCACCAGCTTGTTCAACAGCGCGAGCAGTGCCAGTAGCACCAATCACAGTGGTAAAAATCTGTGTGTAGTTACCGCAGTTAGCGCGAGTGTTGTTGGCTGCATCAGATGCGGCAACAGCAGCGCCTTCAAGCTTTGCGTTCAAAGCTGGGGTGCGGTAGTAATCAATAGGCCAGATGTGCAAAGTCGAGTTGACTTTACGCTTCTTGCTCATTGCCATGTTGGTCAATGGGGTACGGTCTTTAACGTAGTTAGAGACAGTCATATCGAGGTCTTTGACCACGATGTCGGTGGTATACGAGCCGTTGCCGTTACCAAGGTTTGCAGAGGTGATAGTAGACATTTAAAACTCCTGAATTAACGCTTGCGTTGTTTGTTTGCTGCAAGCATGGTTGCTAAAAGATCCCGAGCCGCATTCTTATCGCCTGTTTTAGCCTGCTTTTGAAGTTTTTCCATCTCATTGTCAGGTGCAGTTTTAGCTTTTGCCACTGGACGACTAGCCGCAGCTAACGATCCACCAGCATTACGCACTTTTGGCCCTTCACGGAATTTTAAACCGTCTCGAACCAAACTTAACAGATACTCGTCACTAGAAACCAAATCAATATTTGGAACTCCAGGAACATAAGAACCTGATGCACCTTTCCACTCTTTACTTAGCTTATCTCTAAGTTCAGTAAAGTTCGCCTTGTTTGATAATTCCTTATCAGTAAACGATTGCCTTGCTTGTTCCAGTTTTTGCTGGACATAATTGGCGCGTTGCTGAAAGAAATTCTCAACCTTTGGACGATTCGACTTAATGTATTCGGATTTCTCCTGAATCAATTGAGCATTCTGACGGATAGCCGCTTCAGCTTGACTCTTTTGAGCAGGATCAGACGCATTATGATAAATCTGCTCCCATTGCTGGTTATATTGTTGGAGGGTAACCAATTCATCTGCTGCTGTTTGCAACTGAGGAACAATAGTTAATTCCAACCCTATTTGCAGACCATCAAGTTCGTTAATCCGTTTACTTGAAAGTTCTTCAAAATCAGCCCGTTCAGCTTTAAGCTTGCGAGCATTTTCATGGATAGCACTGCCTTGACCCAAAATAGCAGCAGCCTTGGATACGGGGATCTCAATAAAGCCGCCATCAGCGTCCTTGTTGGGGATTCTCCACATCATGTCCGGATTCTGCTCTGCAAACTCTAAGAAATTAACTGCATCGGTTACACCATCGGTGGCCTCTGCGTCATTTTCTGAATCTACAGTTTCTGCATCAATATCAATACCATCTTCAGGTTCGGCTTCTTCTACAGGAGCCGCCTCAGGGGAGGGGTTAGCCTCTTGTCCTGCTGGTGGTGGTGAACTGCTTTCGGGTTGCGGACTGTTACGCTTGTTAGCGGCAATCATTGCAGCGATAGCATCGGCGGGATTCGCCATACCAGTTTGCTCAGGGGCGGTCACATCTGTGATTACGTCTGACATAGTTTACTCTTTCGGTGAAGTGTTAATTTTTTGAGCCACTTTACCAAGATATTCTGTCTTTTCAACAAAGCCAATGAAATCTCGGACTCCAGCAACATTAAATGCGTTTTCAATACGTTCTGGGTCGGTTCGACATTCTTCTAGCCGACTTAGCAGGTCAAACCTATACAGGTTGAACATCAATGCAAAATCCTCATTCTTCATGAGGCGGGAAGCACAGTTCCCGTTTTCAATAACTAGAGTTTTACGATTTACATCAGCATCCTTATGTGCATCGGCAGCTTTTGTGCGCCGATTAAAATAGTTTCTTATATTCAATACCAAGCTTTTCGTTTCAATACTATACATTGCAATCCTTAATCAATCTCAACGGCGCTAAGTTTACCTCTTTTTGCCGCTAATGCCTCAAACATATTATCTGTATCAATATCTTCAGCTTTTTTCACATTCAATGCAGATACAGTTTGTGATTCCTGTACCTTGGCATTATTCAAATCAGTTTTAGATTGAATTTCTTTTTGTTCTGGGCTTGGGCCTTGCGCTGCCTTTGCTTGCATGACTTTTGCAGCTTCTTCAATTGTTGGTAAGTAAGCATCCACATCTTTGACACCCAGCACACGCAAGGTATCTTCAAACGGACGGCGCACTTTGCCAAACAACTCAGGAACGCTAGGGTCCAACTGGCCCAGCAAGGCAGTAAACTGCTGTTGAGCCTGCCCAATCAATTGCTGGCGCGTCAAACGATTTTCATCCGACAAGAATCCCAAAGCCAAATCAATATTAATCAGTTTGCGGTCAATAAACTCATAATTGTTCATTGAGATGGCATCCATGAATGGTTTGCCCTTACCGCACACGCCTGCCAATTGCTGAATGTTGTAGTCATCAGCGTATTGAATCAAAGTTTTCCACACAATGTACAAAACATCGCGCAAACCAATGGCGCAGTTCTTAACCATTTCATCCTGGATGAGTTGGTTAGGGCCCATAGCCAATTGCAACTTGTAACCGCTGTTGCCATCCTTCATTGCTTCAGGATTAAGCACATCGCTAGGGCTTGTCATGCCAATCATTGCCATCTTGTCAGCCTCAAAACGCTGCATAGAAGACTCAACGTAAGCAAGGTTGCCTTGCATAGGCTGAAATTGGAAAACGTGCTTGTTAGCGTCAAATTTGCGGTCCAAAATAAACATGGCAGACACGCCACGCTGAATTTCTTCCGCATCCATAAACTCAGGGTTTACACCAATGCGCGGTGTAGACGATTGCATGGCAAAAGCCATCTCAGCACGGGCAATACTGGTTGCATATTCCTGCATTGGCACAAGGCGCTCTGCCAATGAGTAACCAAAGAAGTTACCAGTAATTGGCTTGGGGCACATTGCCGCCAAAGGAATAAAGTCAACTTCTTTGACGTACAAAACGTACGATCCAGAATAGCAAACCTCTACGATTTCCTCTTCACCATCGCCATCCACATCTTTGCGGATCCAGGCGGTAGTCAGCATGATGACTCGGCTGAATTTGTCTGCGCCTGCGGAGGCAACAACGCCTTGGCCTGGAACTGGCGTGGAGTCACGAGCGTGAAGCGCCAAATCGTTTTCCAATGCACCAGCTTGGTAAGCGCCGGCAGGCCCATACGCTGCATGTTCCGACATTTTTTCAATGTCAATGTACGGAAACTGCGATTTGCATTCATGCAAAGTCATTGGGTCATAAAAACCCACAAAGTCTTGGTCTTGAATGTTTGGAATTGTTGGGTTGCACACAAAATAGTGTTGGGCAACGTGTTTAATCTTGACGGAAGTCGAAAAACCCGTCATTTTGTATTTGGCTTTGTAAATGGTATTGGCTTTGATAGCCGAATCCATCTCTTCTTGCTGATTAGGCTGGTCGGCCTCCTCAGGAGCCATCATTTCTTGCATCACGCCTTGCAAATCAACGTCAATGCGGCGCATATTTTGACGCTTAACAGTCAAACCTTTTTCAGCAGCCATTGTTTCAAACACGCGAAGTTGATCTTTTGTGCCTTCAACTTCTTTGTATTGCGTAATTGGCTCGCGCACGGGCGATACCATAACAATGCCATTTTTGTGCAGCAAAGCATCTTGTGCCCAATCCCGAATGATTGCGTATGAATCATTTTTTGAATTGACCATGTATTTGACCATTTCGGTGGCCTGAGTAGCTTGCTCGTTATCAGCTTCACTAAAACGCTCAAACTCAAAATTAACTTTGCCGTTAGGCATTAAGCATTTTGTAATAATTGCGGTGGCGTAATCAACGCCTGGGGTCACTACGGGGTGAATGTAGTCAATGCCCCGGATTGGCTCAGTCGAGTTGCTGACAGCAATGTTGAGGTAATGGTAATCTGACAGTCGGTTAAACGTATTTTTTGCTTGAGTTAGCCGAAGGTAATCGACCATTTTGAGGTAAACCTCATGGGCGACTTGGAATACGATTCCCTTGTTACCAGAAGGCGCTTCAATGTACTCAACGATAATATTTTGTTTATCCAACATTTTTAGATCCTTTGTACTTTGCCTTCAGGGGCTTCAAGCCGTCTGTATTGGAAAGTATTTGCCCTGCTAACAAGTGATTCACCGTGGCCTTGGATAAGTGCAAGTATGCCTATACGAGCAGAATCGATGTGGTCATCAGGATCACTGAATCTTCCAGCATCGTCAATGGCATAATTTCTTGCTTCATCCAAAAATTCAACGCACGATTCATTTATTTTAAATGTTCCGCGCTCCATGCCTACCCGCATTATATTGATTCCGTAAGATTTGTGGTTAGTTACCTTGCCTTGATCGTTTACGGGGTTCAATATAGCACCAGAGATGCAATTAAGTCCATAATTGTCTTCAAATACCTCTCTTACGGACTGTTCGGTAAGAGTATAACGCCCAGCTTGGCTTGCATCATGTGGCAAAGCAATCGGAACGCCTTTTGTTTCCCTGTCCATCAAAAAATGAACGTATTCATCTGGCGTTTCGCCTTGGGCAATCTTAATTTGCTTGTGCAAATAGATAATTTCTTCAACTGGATCTCGAAAAAAGAAACTAATAACCGTTGGGTCGTTTTTAATGCCCAAGTCAAAAGAAATCAGGCGCTCCATTTTTTCGTTTGACTTTAAATCAACGTCAATACCTTTGTAAGTAGGCCATTCAAGCAGCGGAAACACCACCCCTTTGCCTACCAACGGAATACCTTTCATACGACATTCTCTTTCCCAAGGCATAAAGTCTCGGCTTAACTGGTCACGTTCTTCTTGGCTAAAGAATTTTTCGCCCCATTCATTTACAAATGGTACGTCATCCCATGTGACTCTAATGTGCGTGTATCCTTCAATTCTGTCCCAAAATCTGCGAACAAGTCCTGACATACCCTTGAGTGGGGTGAAAGAACACATAACCTGCCCGTTCCGTTGTGCAGTACGGATAACAAGCTCTGAGAAGATTTCGTCTGGAGGTTGTTCGTCCAGGACCACAAGGTCAAGTTCAAAACCTTGCAAATGACGCACTTGCTGAGTGTAGTTTGAAAAGTACAGTTTGGATTTGCCGCCAGATTCATGCCAGATTTCAATGGATAGCACGTTTGCGCCATCAGTTCTATAAGATTTTTCATCAATACATTCAAGGGGGATACTACCTGTACCCAGCTTGTAAGATTGCTTAATATCATCACAGCCTAACAATTTAGACTGTAGCGTTTTTGCAACCTGTTCCCAAGATTCACCCGAACACATGGCAATAATGGGTTTGTCCCACGTTTTGCCTTTCCAACCTTTTGGGTATCTGCCTGTCAGGTGATAAGCAGTTTCGTATGTGGAAGCAATTGTTTTGCCAGCTCGGTTAGCAGCAATCATGCCTCTACGGGTAAAGTTTGCGCCAGTATCAAAAAATTCTTGCTGATACTTAAAAGGCCGAAACCATTTCAGCGTATTAAATTGCATATCCTTGGCGACACTATCCCGCGCCGACTTCATTTTTTGTAGCTGTTCAGGGCTAAGAAGTTTTACGGCTGCTTTACCACCTGCCAATTTGACAAGGTGTTTTAAAGCTCGATCTTTGTAGATCGGTTGGATGTAATCACTGGCTTCACTTTTTGCCATACAGGTCGCGCATTGCAAGCAACAAATCAGCGGCAGATGCTAAATAAAAAACATCTTGCGGTGAAAGTGTGCGGTCGCCCTGAAGGTCTTTTTGCAACCATTCAAGGGCTTTTCTAGCGCACACTTCTGCCTGTCCCGACAGCTTCTGTCGAAAAATACTTGGCTCTTCTATCACGCCCACGGATCAACCACGTTCTTCTGGCTGATTTCTGTTGGGTTGCGGTCAATCAAACTCCAGATGCCGCCGCCTTTTTCGCCTGCACAGAAAGAATGAAGGCCACGACCTTTTTCTGTAAATGTGCCATCAGGGCGTTTCATTACAGTCTCTTCAGTGCGAGGGTCAAGCCATTCGTATTTTTCAGGCACATTCTGACCAAACTTATTTAGTCGGCTGCCAACAGCTTGCTGCTCCAGCGGACCCATGATTTGATAAGTCACCAAACCATTTTCATATTTGCGAAAATTAATTTGCACCTTTCGGTCAGACTGTGGGTCTGATGGATGGGGCATATTGGTTGCGCCAAAGAAATGGATTTGCGAGTCAGGTGGGGGCAAGTCTGCTGGACGAGGAGGCATTGGCTTCAGTTCATCCATAGGGATGGTTTCTTTGCGATCAATGTACGGGTTTAATTCCGTCATGTAATCCTGGGGAACTTTTTTGCCTTCCAAAGCATTCTTGGCTACCAAGTACTGGTCTTCTTTTGGCTTGCCAATAAAGTCCAGACTCATGCCTACTTTGTCATAGACAAATTGAGCCAATTCTTTTGCTGTTGGCAGGTCTGCCTTTAGCGCTTCAATATCATACATTGCCATGCTATTCCTTTAAACCTTGGTAGGTAGTTTTGGTTTGGTGAACTTAGAACCATTGATGTTGTTCAAATGCGGGTCAGACAGGGGATTCTGATTGAATGTGTCACGCACAGAATTTGCCAACAATGCGGCGCGTTTGTGGCTACCAGAAAAAGCTTCAAGCTTCTTGTTAATGCCTTTGGTCAGGCCATTGGTCATGGCTTTGCCGCCAGAGATTACTTTACCGTATGCAGACATATTGGCCTCACTTGAGATAGTTGGTACGGTCGCTGTTCATGTAGCCATAGTTGCTAGGCTTACTATCAACACAGCCCTTGCAATCAACCATAACCTTTTGCTTGCGACCAGCGGTAGCGCCAGCAGCAGTGTTATCTGTTGCACAAGCATAAGAAGGAGCGCCTTGGTTGCCTTTAGGAGTAGCAGTGCCGTGAGCTGGGCCAGTAACAGCAGTTACGCCTTTGTAGTGGCTGGCTTGCATTTTGGCAATATTGCCTTTGCGATTAGGCGCTTGGGCATACAGAAAATTGGTGGTCATTTTTTGCCTTTCGGTTTAGATTTTTTAGCGGCTTCCCGCTTTTCGGAATATGCAATTGCAACTGCTTGCTTTTGCGGCTTGCCAGCTTTCATCTCAGTCTTGATGTTTGACTTAAATGCTTTGGCTGATCCAGATTTCTTGAGTGGCATTATCACACCTTTCTAAGGGCTTGTAAAAAATCATCTAAGGCATCGTCAGCCGACACCTCTTCCTCTTTGTTCACGTTATTAACGTGTTCGATGGAAATTATAGGCGCTCTTGACGATTCAAAGGGGGCCAGCTTATCAGCAATCTTGGCTTTGTCTTTGATGTCTAGCTCATCAGACTGCATAGCATCAATCAAAACTTCCATAGCGGTCTTGAGTGGCGGCAGACCTTTGGACGCACGTTCATCATTTAGCTTGTTAAACAAAGCGCCGTATTCTGTTACTCGGTTGACAATAGATTTTGGCCTACCATTACTGGGTATGGTTGTACCCATATTGGGTCGAGGCTCTTTTGGTGGTTGCTGACCAGTAGATAATGCAAGTGCTTTTTTCTCTGCCTTTTTCATTTGATAATACTGTCGTTTTTTTTCTTTTAATTCTTCACTAGAAACATGACTGCCTTCAGGACGAATATCACCGTGGATTAAATCATCTGGATGTGGTAGTTTCATTTTAAATCCTTAATAGCATTCTCTGTTCGTATCCAGGCATAACTTCCGTTTGTTTGAAACCCACGCTTTTGGTGTATTCTCATAAACGCATTATGTTCTGCCCTGATACTGGTTGAACAGATAACCGGAATATGCCAAGTATGTGCCCACAATATATGCTGGTCAATCATCTGATTAATTAATCTCACCCTGGTCTTTGCAGGCAATGATAAATCAACATGGTGGAACTTGGCATTACTGATCTCTTCATTGGCATAGGTCGTATACCCACCCCGGTCAAACCAACAGTACCCCAATAACCGAATCTCATCCCAATTCCTGCAAACAGCAATGAACTCTCTACCCTTGTCAAAGAGCTGAACAGTAGAAGCAATGGTCACGTTCTTACGAAACACATTCCTGTCTCGGGTAAGAATGCCATCAGCCTCTTGCCCAAACACGCTGTCTGCCATTTCAACAATATCGTCCACATCATGCAGTGGGTGTGCCAATGTCCATTCCATACATTCTCCTTGCAATGCGCGAATTGTAGCAACCAAAAAAACTTTTAGGGCAAAAATTTTTATATAGGCTTCCAAGTACTACATTTCTGTAGGCAACATCTTTGTATAAACCCGTGTTTATTGGCACTTTACCCATGTTTTGGGGTTGTTTGTAATGCTACGGTTGTAGTATTTGTGCGGGATTAGTAGTAGGGGGAAAAGTTTTTAAAGAAATTTCGGGAATGGGGGAGTGGGCCCCCTAACCTCACCTTGATTCCAGCCCTACCCTCTAGGGGGGTTAAACGCATTTAAACGCGATTCTAGGGGGGTATTGGGTTGTGCTAGGGGGGTAGTAGCCTGATGGGCCTATCTCGCTCTACAGGGGTGCGTGATAAGGGTGGTGATGGGGGCCCGATGTCTTTTGGTTTTTCTCTGACTTTTAACTGTCTCAAGCCGTGCGCTGGAATGGATCATGGCCATTGTGTTATCCCTTACTACTTCCCTCTGTAGAAGTGCATAGACTGGCCCTGATTCTTACCTTGGTTTTTCTTTTCGTATGCGCTCCAGAGGGCGATTCCCATGCTCCAGGTTGCATAGCCAAAACCTATCGACAATGCACTATTGATAAAAAATCTTGATTACATTTGATTGGAAACCTAGGGTAAACACCTATGTTTTTTTGTGTGATGGCGCGTTATATTATTAGTACTGGGTCAACCAGTAGATCAACTAAATTTAAAGGTAATGGATCATGAAATACAAACTCAATATTGCCCGTGATGTAGATGTAGACGGCCATCACCCCGATGAAATAAGTTATATCCTAAATCTGCCCAATGGTTTTCGTTTTGATGATGACCTAGTTCACACAAGGGGCTATGACACCATGAGCGAATTACGTCATGGTGCAAAAAATGATGTTATTACTTGCAATTGCATTACTTGCAAAGGGGCTTGATCATGACAAATTTAGAACGTGAATACTTGGCAGCTGCATACGCTAGCGCTTGGCATGCTGTAAAAAAAGGTAATGAAATATCGGTGCAAGTGCTGGATAGGGGTTTTTATGTAATTCTCGAACAGGGCGTACCACCTATGAAGTGCAAAGCGGAAAAGCTACTTAAAGGCTTGGTAGTGCTTACAAACCGATTGGATAAAGGGGTTTAATTATGCTTACTAATGATGAAAAACACGCCATCTGTGGCTCAGATACTTTTGAATTCGATACTTGTATCGGTATCGGTGGAGAGACTGTCATCGTTCGTATGGTGTACGAATTTGATTCTAGTGGCTCATACAATGAGGAAATCGATTCGGTTCGTTCGGCCTCAGGATATCCGATCATGGATTATTTAGAAGAAAATGTTATCAATGAATTATGCATTCTAGGGTGCATGTTATTAAATGAATCAAAAAAAGAGGTATTTTAATGAAAACTGAATTATTTAATGTGTGGCACGATAGTCAGCACTCAAAAACGACAATTATTGCTAATGACATGAATGAGGCATTGGATAGATTTTGCGCTCATCATGGATTTATTGATCATGCGGATTATTGTCAGGAAAAAGGTTTAAATGAATCAAATATAAATATTGAAAGTGCAAAATGAAATACTTTATCCGTGATTTAATTCATGCCACTATTTTTGCATTAACTATTGCAAGCCCCATGATTATATATTTATTATATTACATGTAAATCCTAAACTGTAGGCCATTATTTATAGTGGCTTATGGCTTGGAATTTTCCAAGGTTTAATAATTCACGAAAGTAATAATATGCAAAATCCTTACAAAATCATTCTCAAGTCACTGGGTTTACAGTATCGCCCTATATTGGGTGAATCCTCTACAAAAACCATTAAAGGTGAAAAGATAGGTTATCTCACTGGAATTGTATACCTTGTGCCCGATGAAACCTTGTGCCCTTTGGCCTTGTTAGCGGGTTGTTTTCATGCTTGTTTAAATAGTGCTGGGCGTGGTGCATTCAATAGCGTACAAAAAGCGCGCAAAGCCAAGACACAATTTTTCTATGATCACCAACAAGCTTTCTTATTGTCCTTGTGCGCCGACACATGGGCTATTGAGCGTAAAGCCAAGCGATTAGGCTTTAAGCCACTTGTGCGCCCTAATGGCACAAGCGATATCCCTTACGAAAATTTGATCATATGGGAAGGTAAAAACCTTTTTCAATTATTCCCTGACGTACAATTTTATGACTATACAAAACATCCAAGCCGCTCATTAGATGGCAAAACCTTAGGCAATTATGACCTTACATATTCTTTTAGTGCTATCACGCCCAAGCCGATCAGCATCAAGGGTTTGACTAATCGACACAATTCAAGAGTAGCCGTGGTTTTTCAAAAACAAGCCGCTATCCCTGAAACCTTTAGGGGCTGGGATGTTATCGATGGCGACAATACAGATGTACGTCATATTGAGCCCAAAAATGTAGTTGTTGCGCTTTACGCTAAAGGTAAGGCTAAACAAGACACAAGCGGATTCACCCAGATTCAAGGGATTCACTTTTAAAGGGCACACAATGAAAATCTTCCACACATTCCCCACACATAATGATGTTACTTGTTTTCATTGTAACGATCCTATCGGTAAACCCAATCACCCAGGATATGAAGGGCCCTTAAATTATGGTTTTCCCAAAGGTCAATATGGCATGTGGTGCGCTAGATGTGTTTGGCGCACCTACTATGACACACCAGATCAATCAATCAAATTTGATGTGAAGGGCGATAGACTGATTCCCACATGCTCATGTGGGTGCACCACACCCAAAAACCTTTGGGATATGTCATCAGGTTGGCCTAGATGCCCCGATTGTGAATATGTTTAATATTTAACCCGCTATTGAGCGGGTTTTTTCATTGTATTTTTATGCGCTATAGCGTGGGAATAGGCGCGTCAATTTATAGCCGATAGGGCTAGGCGTGGGCGCGTCAATCGATAGTCTAAAGGCTAGGCGTGGGCGCGGGCGCGGGTTATCCGTGGGCACATGGGAATTGTAGGGGCTAGGCGTGGGCGCTATTCATGGGAATCACCCAGCAAAGCCTTTAAACGTGCGTTTAAACGTGTTTTGAGGGTTTTGCGTGGGTAGCTATCGATTTTGCGATTGTGCGATTGTGCGCGGTTCTATGCATTGTTGCGTAAAAACCACTGTATAAAAACACAATGTTGCGAAAAAACCACTGTGGTAAAACACATGAGAACTAGGATAAACCCTATGTAGTACTCGTCTAGGGGGGTAAAAATGGTGAAAAACCCCCGCCAAATAGACCCCCCCCGTCATTTTTTTTGGCCCCCTCTTTTTTTTGACCTACCCATTATTATTTTTGCCCGACCTTTTTAAAACTTTGACATAAAAAAAGCCTCCGGAGAGGCTATCAAGGAGAGCACCATGATTATTTGAGAAAGCGCAATTTGTATAACGTGCTATCGATTCTGTCACCAATGCTGTCCAGCAGATTTTGGATCTCACTGGCTGCTGGCATCACGCCGCGGTTGTCTGCGAAATACTCTTGCAGCTCTTTAAGCTCTACAAAGCCATTCTCTGCTGGTGGGTAGTAGTCTGCTGGGAACTCAATAATCTCGCCTGTAAGACCCTGTGTGGCCTCCACCAGGGCATCAATCAGTTCAGGCATTTCTTGGTAAAACTCACCCAATGCCATGTGATCGGCAAATGATTTTGTTTGCCAATGCAGAATGTGAGCGTTAGTTGCTGAGTGCAACAATGTAAGAATGAATTCACCCATGAAAGACTCCTTTAATGTGATTGTAGGCCATCTAGAAGGCGCTGAATAGTGATGTCAAGGGCATCCATCTCATCCATCTTTTTGAGTGCCCACATACGCTTTTGTCCATGCCAACCCATCAATGCCCCCTGGTGGCAGGATTTGCACAGCGCCACACAAGTGTATTGCCTATGCTGCTTAACGTGATGAGCATCAGATGGTCCTGGCTCATCACATACCGAACAGGGCAGCTCTTTGACAAGCGCGAGGTGTAGCCTCTCACGGGCGGTTAGCTTGTTGTTCACTTAACAATCTCCATGCTGTTGCGGCACACAAAGGGACTTGTCCATTTCCAATGGCTTTAAGTCTGTCCACCCTAGCGGCCACCCCATCAGCCACTCGACCCACGTTGGGTTCAATTTGCCACCAGCTTTTGTGCTTAAAGCCGTCCCACCCTGTGCGTATTTGTTTTTTCTGTGACTTGTATCGTCCGCTACTGGTGTTGGCCACATCAGAACTAATCTGCCCAATCCTATCGCCCCATCGTTTCCCTTTTGGTTGATTTTCCGAGGCTTGCCATCTCTCGTTGGATAAAACTGATCGTTTTTCCCAATTACTGCACCTGACGTTCCATCGCTGCTTGTCGGGGTGGGTACATAAAATCCAAATACGGTCTCTTTTGTGGGGTGCTCCAACGTCCGCTGCTCCCAACACTCCCCATTTCGCATCAAACCCCATTGAGGCCAAGTCTCCGAGAACGGTTCCAAGTCCCCGAGAAGTGAGCATTGGTGAGTTCTCCACAAAGACGAATCTTGGTCGTACTTCGTAAATGATCCTCGCCATTTCTCGCCACATTCCGCTTCGCTCTCCATCAATTCCTGCACCGTTACCTGCTGCTGAAATGTCTTGGCACGGGAATCCTCCAGATACAACGTCAACAATTCCTCGCCACGGCTTGCCGTCAAAGGTTTGTACGTCATCCCAAATCGGGAAAGGCGGGAGAAGACCGTCATTTTGTCGGGCGCACAATACGCTTGCTGGGTAAGGCTCCCACTCAACGGCGCACACTGTTCGCCATCCAAGCAAGTGCCCCCCAAGTATTCCTCCACCAGCGCCTGCGAATAAAGCCAGCTCATTCATGTTCCTAACCTAAATTCCGCATCTCTGCGCGTTTGGAGTATTCCTGGACCTTGTAAACCTCGATCCTGGCTACTGCTGCTTTCATCATCCACAGCAGCTCTTCTTCTATCTGGGTAGCCTCTCTTAGTGCTTCTAACTGTGCTTTGTAGTTTGGGTGGGCATAAGCATAGGCTTCTTTGTTGCCCAGCGTACCTTCTTCTTGGTTCATTAGTTCAGACTTCACTACCCGTAAATTATTCTCTACGAATGTTCTGTCAGCTTTTGCTTTGGCAAATACAGAAGCATTGGCTGTGATGTAGTTGATTGCTTTATTAGGATCAATTTCCATTAGATTTCCTCATTGATTAATTTATTTAGACCAGTTTCCCAATCCCCATTACCCATATCTGCCAAGATCTGTTGCTGTACGTTGGTCATGTTAAGTCGGGCCAAATGGGTATATTCTCTTGGTTTTTTCTTTCCTGCGCCCTCCCTCTTGCCGCCCCACTGTCCAACGGGCTTACCAGTTCTAGCCTCGCGTAGTTTTCTGCGATGCTCACGCTCATACAGGATCAACCATTCAGGCTTCTCATATACAAAGGGATTTTCTAGTTCTTTCATGGCTTCGGTGTGTCTTCAGGTACAGGTACACATACATACACAGCAGATGCCGCACCACGCCCAAGGTTAGTTAGCCATCTATCAATGTACACGCCATAGATATTGGGCAGTGCTTTTTTAACGGCATCTACATCCATGTCTGCTTTAATAGCAATTTCTTTTGCGGTAAGGCCATCTTCATTGCGTAGCAATACTGCACGAATGTCGTTATGTCGGCTTGGTCGCATCTTCTTCCTTGTTAAGTGCTTCCCATTCTTCGGCGGTAATCAATGGAATGGGGCTTGCCTTCTCAATAGCGTAGCGCACAGCCATCTGGCGTACACGGGCTTCCATTTCGATTCGGTTGAACTCGTCATCTTCATAGGTGTTCATGTGTTCTTCTCCTTGTTAGGCCATTCAGCCCAGAACAACGGCTTGCCAATCAAATGTTCTTTTTCCATCACCATCGTGACAAACTCAAGTGGTAATACTTGCACAGGCTCTTGCTCTGGCTGTGCCAAGGCATCACAGTATTCTTCAAGCGCACGGGTGTATGCAACAAGGCTTGTGTAGTCTTGTTCAAGTGGTCGTTTCATGAAGCCACCCATACTGCTTTCCCGCCTGTGAGCTCAAACGATTCTGTTTTAAGACGAATATAGGCTTGCCCCTCCGTGCCAGCATTTTGTACATAACCTTGAATGCCCCAAGATTTAACTTCCGTCACCACCACCATGCAACCGCCAAAAGTTTCAAAGTTCGGGTCAACTTGTACGATGTCATTTACTTCAATCATGCTTGTTTTCCTCTTGCTCTGATGGCTTTGGCTGCAACAGTCCCGTAAATTTTTACGCCTGTTGGTATATGCGTATCACAAATGGTAGCTGCCGCCAACTTTGCACACGCCTCTCGCTCGGCTTGTACAGCTTCAGCTACGCATATTGGTTGGGTGCAAAACGGGCTGCATGAGTGGATTTCCTCAGCAATCTGTCGTTTGCGCCATCCTGAATCAGTCATGTTTGCTCCTCAGTGGGTAGGGCGGGAAAGGCCAGTTTTCGGGCCAATTATTTTTGTCCACGGCTGCTCCATTCACGGCAAAAAGCCTTTTGCTTTGCATTTAAGTCGGGACTGAATGATGCTATTGAGCATTCAGGGTGTGCGTTAAAGACTTTGTGTGCTGGTGGTGCAAACAGAACAAAGATAGTCACCAAGTTGGCTACCATGCCAAACATAAAAAGTGGTATCCAGGTGATCATAGTGGCAGCACCTCAAAAATGCGGACATGAATTTGATCGCGGTCATCACTCAGCTTGTCCAGCTCTTCTTCTGTCAAAGGTGTGCCGTCTTCCCAGCAAGCAAATGCCACAAAAGCATCGCTGTAGTCAGGTGAATCCCATTTGTGCAGGCCATCAAGCTCTACATTGATGACTTTTTTTCCGTTAAGTTCCATTTCAGACTCCGTTAAGTTGTTGGAAGCTCAACTGTAATCAACTTAATTGCACTTGAACATAGGTGTTTACCCTATACAAGATCTTCTTTTACAAGAACTTCAACCATGCCCATCAACCCATAAGTTTTGTGGCTGTGCAGGTTGACCACCTGGGTGTCATCGTCATAAATGATGCCGTTCATGCTGTCTAGGAAAGCTTTGATGATGTTGTCGATGTCAGGCTTCTTGCAAGGGCGCTCAAAACCTCCTAAACAGGCATCACGGCGCTTTTTAGAGTAAGACTGAGGGATAGGTACTGTGATGAAGATATAAGCCGCTACAGGCGTTTTTAGAGGCTCTGACGAACCCATTGCTTGCCTAGCTTGTTCAGCAATGATTGTTTCGTAGTCGCGTGTCTTTGTTGGGGTGTATGTGCTGACAAAGTTGCCGCGCCTAGCAAATTTGGGCCGACCCTTGCCAATGGGTGTGCCCTCAACAGTAAAGGTTACTTGAAATGTCATTCCATCTCTCCATTCTTAAACATTGCCATGTAACTCCTGACACGGTCTACAGAACCAGCGCCATAAATTCGTTCTATAAATTTTATGCGTTCAGGGGTCAATACTTTTTTCTCTGTGCTTTCCCATGTTCTGTACAGCTCCCTAGCTAACGCTCGTTCTAGTTGCGCCCTATCACCCGCCTCACTGTATTTCCTTACGTAAGATGCCACTTGCGTCCCTTTTTTTTGATCTGTCCCGTTTCTGACAAGTGAGACAGTGTGTAACGCACATTCTGTGGAGGCCATCCAGTTATCTCAAGTATCTCCATCTTTGTTAGTGCCCCGTGATTTAGTAGTTCTTTCAGTGCGTATGCTCTAGTCATTTCAGTCCCCACAGAAGCAAGCAATAGTCTCTTCATTAGGGTCAAACATATCTGTCTGATCTTGTGTAAATTGCATCATTGAAGCATAACTTGGACGATCTTTGCGGAAACGCGCTCCGTCTGGCTTGCTTGCCAATGCCAATGCCAATGCCTCCATCTTTGCCCACCAAACTGCTCTTTCAGGCTTTTCAGTAATCAAACTCATGGTTTGTGATGCGCCTTTTAAAAAACAAAGGTCACAGTTCCCGTGATAAGTTACACCGTTGATGTTGGGTAACTCAAGATCAAATGACTGATTGCGCCAGAACTCTCCAACAGTTTCTTTAGTTACGCCAGCAGCCACTAATGGGATTCTTGATTTGTCAGCAATTTTGGCGGCTCTGCGCTGCTCATCTGCCCTCATGCCAACCCAATCCATTGTTTCGTTATGTTCCCAACCCAAAGATTTAAGATATTTGTGAATGGTGCGAATTTTTAATTCTGATGTGCAAAACCTAGTCACGGGGTTTGGCAAATACTGACGTTTCCTAATAAGTGCTTCAAAAGGTTCACCATCACGACTGGCTGTCTCAAAAGTAACGCGCTCAAAAGCTGGATCTGCATTACGGTATTCAAGCCAATGGATTTCAACATTCCAGTTATCAGAACAAGCTTGGACAAAACGCAAAGTTGCTTCATCTTCTTTTCCGGTATTGGCAAAACAAACTATTGCCTCTTCAGGCAAGCTCATCTGGTGAGCCTCAAGTATTTTATAGAGCATGTACCCACTCGTTCTACCTCCTGAGAAGCTTATACAAGTTGGCTCAATTATTGAGTAAGGGTTCATTGCATTTTCCTTTGCTTTTCATTTAACCATAGGTCTACCAAGGGTGGATAGTACTGACTATCCTTACCTGCTCCAGACTATCTTGTGTTCTATTGAGTGTCATTAAATGTTGAATAACAAAAAAGCCCCAAGTGCGCTTGACGGGTTTATTCACTTATAAATTGGGCCTTGTTTCCACCGTTGTACCCAATCCTTTAACAGTCGCTAAACCAACGCTGTTCAGCATCCAAGGGGTGTCTCTTGGGTGTCGGTGTTTCTTGGGTTCAGTCCATGCAGACCATCAGCTAACGCGCCCTGACGGTTACTACGGAGAACAAAAAAGCCGCTTACAACTGCGTCCGGTCGGAGCCTTACCTAATACCTCTTCTCACTATGGTATTGGGTAAAGCGGAACGCATGTGTAAACGGCTTTCAATTTGTCACCTCCGACAGCAACAATTTAATTCTACAACCCTTTTCGCATTTCTGCCAATCTTTTTTTGACCGCCTCAGGAATCGGTGCTGCTTTGCCCCAATCTTGTTGGATTTTCACCAAGGCAGGGTCTGCTACCACAGGCTTGTCAAAGCTTTCAGGAATCTCTGCGCCGTCCCATCGCTGTTGGTTGAGATAAACCAAGGGAGCAGGAATAAAAGCCCCGTCTGACTTGCGCCAAGCATCTGTAGTGCACATCCAAGTTGTGTGCTTGATGATCTGGTCTGCACAGCCATCGTACATACCCTTTTTCCACCTTGCCAAGCAAACAGACTTGCCGCCCTTGCGGACAGACCTAGGCCATGCAGCCCAGAATTTTTCAAACGAGTCGCTCATCACAAATCCTTTGCTGGTTTGGCTTTTTGGTAAAAGTGCATTCCCTTAGGCTCAAGGCTCTTGACAAGGGCGTGTTGCTTCATGTAACCAAGTTCTTTTTTGGTGAACAAAGTAGATGGCTTAGAGCGCCAATCAAACGGATTGGGAGTCGGCGTAGATTTCATAAATTGGCTTCAGTTTTTTGTGTGATGCAAGTTCAAGCGCGGTGGCTAGAGTTGCAATTATGGCGGCATCGAGGTCATCGGCTGCTACCCTGGTTTCAAGTTGGTCAACAAGCTGGGCAATTAATGTCCAGGCAATGGTGGCCTCGGTTTGGGAGTGGTGTAAATGGCTCATATGGTGAGCCTAGCACCAAAAAAAGATGCTGTGAAGTAGGGAAAACCCCTATGTTTTTATGCAAAAAATGCGTTTACAGTTCATCTCACTGCACTAACGCAGTAATTAAAGGAACACAAATGCAAATCTCAATTCACCGTGTTGAATCAATCAAAGAATTCACGAACACTATCACAAGAGAAGACGACACAGTCTTTCATGTCAAGACCTTGCGGGTAGAAGACAAAAACACTTGGTATGAAATCGTCTTGGTTTCTGATGACAAAGAAAGTTTGGAGATCAAATGAACACACAAGCCCTTTCAATGGCCCGTAGGCTCTTCCAAATAGCTGATGTGCCCACTAGCACCCAACGCCACAACATTCGCTCTTGGGTGCGCTCTGTGCGCTTCTTGGGCGATAAGTGGTTGATTGCTAACCCAATTCAAAAGCCATGAGCCAAGAAGCCTTTTACTACCAAGTCCAAATGCAAGAGGAATATGAAATGTCAAAGATTAAAGAATTTTCCCAACAGGTGCGTAAAGAGTTTATGTCATCTGAAGATTTATATTGCTGCTATTGTGGCGAACATCAAAACGGAGCAAGCTGCTGTGGTGAAAGTGATTTTGTCCCATTTGCCGATCTTTATGAAGATATGCAGGACGAAATTGTGCAAGAAGAACTTTACAAATATGAAGAGGCCACCAAATGAAAACAAAGAAACAGTTGCAAGATGAAATTGAACAACTGCGAGGCATTGCCCTGGCTTTGTACAAAGCATTAGAAAAAACACCGGAAACTGATGCTTCAAAAGAATCAATAAATGATTTCATCAAATACATCATGGAGAAAGTATGAGCTTCTTTACCAACTTGTTCAGCGGCAAGACCTACACCGAGATGGGCAACACCATCATCAATGAAGACGGCAAAAGCTTTGTCAAAGTCGGATCAACTTGGATCGGCGACCAAGGCGAGTACATCCAGCGCCAAGGCCAACATTTGATCAACCTGAATACTGGCACATCAGATGCTTGGGGCGACCCATTTGGAGCCAAAAATGAGCATTGAACAACTGCTAAAGACTAACGTCAACGAGCATACAGAGAAGAAGGTAAACCTTACTTATCTGTCATGGGCATGGGCATGGGCAGAGGCTTTAAAGGCCGACCCAGCAGCAACATTTACTGTCCAAACCTTTGACGAGTTTGGACCCAATGGTGCAAAGCGCACAGTGCCTTACATGGGTATTAACGGCTCTGCAATGGTTTGGGTAACAGTGACTATGTTTGGCAAGCCAATGACCTGTCAATTGCCCGTTATGGATCACCGGAACAAGGCCATTACAGACCCTGATGCCTTCCAGGTTAACACGGCTATCATGCGCTGCATGACTAAGGCGCTTGGACTGCACGGGCTGGGTCTGTACATCTATGCGGGGGAAGACTTGCCTGAAGAAGGTGATGTTGCCAAGAAGGGCCCCGCCCCCGTAATTTCTCCACGGGGTGGTATTGGAGAAGACTTGCCAAACGAAATTAAGGAGTTCCTGCAAGATATGGGGAACTCCATTACCGAGTTGGTCAAGAATGGCAAAGCCGTACAAGCTCTTGCCATGATTGACGAACAACAATTAGAGGCCGATCAAAAGGTCTATTTACACAATCAATTGGATGCGCCAACACGCTCCGCATTAAAGAAAGCAAAAAATGGCTGAATTTGACAATACAAACCGTGGTTCACTCTTCAAGAATGAAAAAAAAGAAGAGGAAAAGCACCCAGACATGACCGGATCAATCAACATTGATGGCAATGAATATTGGATTAGCGGATGGAAGAAAACAAGCAAAGCAGGATCAGGCTTCATTAGCCTGTCAGTTCGGCCCAAGCAAGAGCAAACCCGTCAATCTAGCCAGCCTACAAAAAAAGCTAAAGAAGATGATTGGGCAGACTTTTAATTAAATACTAAATGGAATAGAAACATGAATTTCAATCAAATACTTAAACATATGTTTCCCCGCTTTCGCAACACAGACCCCATCACCAGTGTGGAAGCGGCAGATAAAACTGACTTTGTTCCTGACCACATTGACATCATTATTGATTGCTTGAGGACGCATGGCCCCCTTGGAAAAGATGGCATAGCCTCAAACACAAACTTAGATGGCAATCAGGTTGCTCGAAGACTAAATGAAATGATGAACTTAAATATCATCGAAACAACAGGCCAGACTGTTAAATCAAATGCCGGACGCTCTGAGCGCGAATGGCGAATCAAGGAAAAATATCATGCCTAAAACTCTTACTTTGACCACAGATTTGGTTAACCTTGTCTTGCAATACCTGGGTTCGCGCCCGTTTCAAGAAGTTGCACATTTAATTAATGGCATTCAATCTGAAGCAGGACCACAAATCAAAAAGGAAGAAGAAATTACAACCATTGAGGATATAACATGAGCTATTCAATGATTGAAATGGACATTGTTCGCTGGGCAGAAGCTAGAAAGATTATTCCAAATAGCACCCCAGAAATTCAATTACTCAAAGCAATGAGTGAAATTGGTGAGCTTGCTGATGCAACAATTAAAAAAGACTACGACACCATTGTGGATTCTGTTGGCGATGTAATGGTTTGTTTAATTAATTATTGTGCTTTGCAAAACATTAATTTGGTATCTTGTATGCAAGTAGCATATGACCAGATTAAAAACCGTAAAGGCACTTTGCTGCCTAACGGTGTATTCATCAAAGAATGAGTCTTGTAATTGTAATTTTTTGACGTTACGATGGTTTTGCAACAATATCGTTGTTTTATCTGGGGCACTTATGTACAAATTGGAAATTGAATTGGGCTGGCTGGGCAACGGCAAGCTGACTGTTGAAACTGCCGACTTTGACATCATTGAAGTTGTTAAAGAGTTTGTTGAGTTTCAAGAAGCCGAAGGTTGGATTGGCAACTGGGAAGGCGTTTCCTTTGAAGACCTGGAAGACGAAGAGGAAGAGGAAGAGGAAGAGGAAGAAGAAGCAGAGGCTGCTTAATCGACCACTTTAATCACACGGCCTCGGAACTGTATGGAGTCGGGGCTGTGTGTTGTCACCAACTCAGGCAACAACAATTGACTATCAACAAATGTCAACACCGCAAAGCCGCTGCGCCAGTTGAGTGGCCCTTGCTCGGTGTAATCTTCAAATTGTGGTCCGTAGGGCTCTGCAAGCGTACCCGTATCAATACCATAGCGCACCCCGTTA
>Ga0209188_1000428_pt1 | contig 40777 bp, 39 predicted proteins | sample C_130625_EF_Meta_FD_187307 | JGI IMG/M metagenome (GOLD analysis project Ga0209188, IMG submission 187307) | Freshwater microbial communities from Lake Croche, Canada to study carbon cycling - C_130625_EF_MetaG (SPAdes) (version 2) | ecosystem: Environmental > Aquatic > Freshwater > Lake...
AATGCTCAGTCAGCTTCGCACCATTGCCGTACCGATGTGCGCACATCCATACGACAATCTTGCCTTCCTTATCAAGAATAATTGGATAATAGTACTGTCCCATTTTTTTTGTATGTTCTTTGCGGGCGACTATGATTTCAATTTTAAATACCAGCACCTTCAATTTTAAATACCAGCACCCATAGTAAGGATGTCTAATCCAAATTTGGATATAGAGTTTAATTATAATTCAATCAACCGGTATTACACAAGTAAATTGGCGGACGCCGCAGTTGAAAAACCCCCGCTTCCTAAGAACGCTTTTCAGACAATTGATGAGTTGGGGAAACATCTTGTGACAGTCAAAGACGACTATCAGATACGATTTCCAAAAGGCTTTACTTGGGTGTCTGATGTAACCGAGAACATATGGGTGTTTCGCGAATATGCTTTCTGTCTATTGATGTTGCAGATTGGTCAGACTATGAGTTTGGTGAGAGACCGTAACGTACCCGATGATATGAATATCAAAGAGAACCGGTTTACTGTTATTGGTTCTCAAATGCTAACTAGCGACATTGATGCTACTATTCAAGGACCACACACAACAGTTGTTATCGCTGTACTAGAAGATATGTTTGAACTGCTTACAAATAAGTACAATATCCCTTTTTTGAAGATGGAAGTACAGTTGTATGGCGATTTTCGCATTCTTTCTAACCTATATGTTAACGTTGGTAGATTTACAGATGAACAGCGTTATGCGATGTTAAAGTACGCCTATATTGGGTATTTTAGGTCGCTTCACATTACAAAAGGCGATTTTGTCATTAGCCCGTTGGTCAGGCGGCTGGGCTATATCTACTTGAAGAAAGTGGGTGGGACAAAGAGTCTAAAACATATTCTGGAGGAGGCGTACACGGAGTGGACTCAGAGCGCTCCGAACGGGCATCTTGATAGAGAGCAGTTCTATTTAGAATACGAAAAGGTTGAACGTGAGTCATCGCTGCTGCACGGATTTAGTGGTAAAGATACGGTGTTTGTGCAGTATTTAGCGAATGACATTTTTTTCTCCTTGGCGCGCGCAAACGTTCACCGTGATGAAAGCTATGTGTTGCCATCGACTGCCGTACATATTGTAGAGGTTGAGCAGGTGCATGGTGATAAAACTGAGCCCTGTGCTATCGATAAAAAATGGTTTGCCGATAATGTCTGTATAGGTACAGACATATTTGCCTATATTGCGTCTGCTATTGAACAGTGTGGTTATTTAGAACACTACCATCCCGCGCTTGTGGACTGCAATAAAAAAGGTGTCAAGTATTTTGGTCGCCTGGTTCGCGGACTGCTTCACGCCGCTCTCCTAGATTCTACATTTACTCGTGTGTATAAAAAACTAAATGACTTTCGTAAGTCAGAGGGACTGGATTGTCCGTACAATATTCATATACTGCTTGATAAAATACAAAAAACACTGGTTCGCCGCACGCGGAAGACACGCAAGGCTCTGAAAACTATCTAAGTCCGGCTTATCAATTAGCTGATAATGTGTTTCATTTATCGGTGTTTTGATAGGTCTACGGCTCTTGCTTTACGTACTCTACTAATATTTATTTTACTAACGGCATCTGCTATCGTTAGAATTATTCACTTTTTACGGACAGTTCCGGTGTGACCAAATATAAAGAAACTTCCCTTTGTAAAGTAAAAATGGACCAGTTGTATGTTGTTGTTGAAAATGGTGACCCGTACCCGGTTATCTATAAAACCTATGCGGCGGCGGTGGCTGCAGTGAAGGAGAAGCACAAGGAGGAGGTGGAGGCTGACTTAAAATGGCTTGCCGAGGGCTGGGGGCACTCGGTGAACGTTTTTGATACGGCTGAGAACGACAAGGGCGAAATGTATCTTTACGTCGAGAAGGGTATTAACATCTATATTTACAGGCTGCCAGTCGAGGTTGGGTAGCGCTTCGCGTAGACCTCAGACCACAGAATGGCGGGCTCGAGGTGGTCGTGGAGCTGCTGCGCCTCCTCCTCTGCCGCCCACGATTCGTCGTGGCTGCGCGGCGGGTCCGGCGGCAGCGTCGTGGTGTCCGTCATGTAGTCGATGTAGCGACGGAGCAGGTCGGCACGGCGCTCCGATACGTTACGAAAGGTGATGAACTCCGCCAGGAGCTCGTAGTTGCCGTTGACGTCGAGGTCGTCCTTGGCTTGGCGCCAGAGGTCGTTGAGCGACATGACCTTGTTGGCTGCTGCGGCGAGCGCGACGATCTCAGGGGTCAGGAGTGGTCCGGTCGACATTTTAGAGTTTCTTTGACTCTAGGATGTGACATTACATAGTTGGACTGGTGTGATTTCAATTTTTTCATTTTCGTTCTCATTTTATTATGTAGGCTACATAGTAGAATGAGCGTCAACGAACAGGAATTTGCGAGAAAGGTGGAGAGGATAAGAGAGACCTATGCGGTTTCTGAAGCAGTAGCAAGAACGGCGCTTGATTTGGCTAACGGTGATGTAGCCCTTGCTAAGTTATTTGTGGCTAGAGACCCCGAAGCGTTGCATGAGCGTCGTGGTGAAAATTTAAAGATGGCACATACAACGCGCGCAGCTTCTAACAAACAGCACGATGAGAAGATTGCTAAACTAATAGAGGTTTATAATGTATCAGATTCCGTCGCTAATTCTGTTCTAGATTATGCAGAGGGTAATTTACAAAATGCCATGGATTTTTTGGCAGAAAATCCCATACCGGTTGTGCGGCGCCGCGGTGCAAATGCAAAGATGGCGCGCTTAGCTGCTGCGCCCGCTGCTGCTGCTGCTGCGCCATTCTTTGAAAAACAACGCCATAATTTATGCGGGCAACATGCGCTCAATCACATACTACAAGAACCGAAGTATGTCTGGGTAGAGAATGCTGGGCTTTTAATTGGCGGTGACAATCCTATGAATAATGAGGTTAAGATTAATCTTTGGAAATTTTGCAACAATTATGCGGAGGAGTTGAAACGAACGCAGGGTGCTGAAATGGCAGCGGGGGCTGTATCCGAAGCTATCGCATTCCTTCGTGGCGCGAAAAAGAGACCCTTGGCAACGGATAAGGATCTTCGTGGTGCAAAAGCCTATACGACACCAGCCGCATTAAAACTGGCACAGGATGGTTATGACAGGCAACTTGACGAATATAAAACAATAGTTGGCGTGATAACGCCAGAGGACATAAAAAGCAAAACCGATGACGAGATTCGTGAAGCAATAGAAAATGATGTTATAAGTACTTGGGAGGTTGACGAGTCTGAACTCTGCGATCTTAACGAAGAAGGAGAGGGTACTACTGGTATGATTCCAGCAATGGCTTTCCCAAACTTACTAGGGCTTGTAAATATGGATGCGCGCATTTTACACGCAGGAATAGCTGGGGCGGGTCCAGATGCTCTTTTAACCGAATTGTACAGATTACTTGATTCTGAATTAGTGAAACCAAATTGTATTGGTGTTGCGCTTAATAAAGGTGCTTGGCACTGGACCGCTATCGTTAAACATAACGGAAGATGTGCGCCTGGCACTTATTCTTACGTTGATTCAATAAATTGTGATACTGTCAACCATTGCGGTACAATTGCCCAGATAAAGACCCTCCCTGACTTTGCTGGAAAACAGATAGTGGGTGCTGTGTTTATCTACAAACGCGAAGATAGTTATAAATCAGTCTCAGTAACACGCTCGGCGCGCGCTGGCGGTCGTCGCAGGCGCTCTACTCGGCGCCGCCACCGGTAACTTCAAAACATTCTTTATGTTTCGCTACAATCTCTCCAATAAAAGTATAATAGAACAATATTGATTCTTTTATAGTTTCGATTGTTACATTTTCCATACGACGTGCCCCTGATTTTATATAAAGATCGCGCGTACCTAGGAGTTGCTCTGCCAATTCTTGTAATGATATTGCTTTGTCATTTACCAATAATTTGTAAGACATATCGGCTTTAATACTGAAGTATACACGTCCCCCGTTCCGAATACATTCGTTTGTGAAATGGAATTTTCCTTTTTTAAGCGCATTCTTAAATATAGATAGATGCACGACGTCATTTCGTCGACAGATTATAATACGATTTTCTGATAAACGGTTGATAACCTGAGAATTATAGTAGGAACAAAACTTACTGATTCGGCTCAGAACATCGTTATGATTTGATATATATACGCCTGGCTGTGCTGGTGTTGTTTCAATCGGCGGCGGCGCCGGCGACTCAATGCCGATAAGTTGGGATTCTATCTCTTCATTGAATGCACTTAGAATTATATTTGGGGGTAGGTCTCCTGTGCTGCGAAATAGAAGGCGAAAACGATTGATGAATAGAGTAAAGAGGCGAAAGAAATGGAGTGCTGTGTTATAATCTTTATAATTATCCATATAGCATTCGGCTTTTACTGAATTTTGCGATGGAAATTCTAGCATCTTGAGTTCGTCGTCTTCGTTGACTGATAGAATATGTAGTCCGTTTTTAAGAAGCGCCCCTAATCGGTCACGCTGAGAATCAAAGACTATGGTTATTTCGCTTCTATACGATTCGGTCTCTCCTTTATTAATGGTAAGACTGAAACAATTTTTGCTATAACTGTAATGAATAGTTATATAGTTAATAATTTTTTTCTCAGTGTAGGCTAATTGTATAGCAACTATTTCCTGCGCATCTAGTAGCGTATAGGTGCCTATTGTGATGAGTCCAATTAAATTATTTTCATAGAGGAGGTCTTTAAAACCACCGAACAGAAAGGAGAAAATATAGTTATGATTCTCAAATTTAATGAGCTCTATTATTGAGTTATTGTTCGGTAGAGATAGATTAATTTCGCCGATAGAGACATGTGGCTCCTCAATTTGTTTCAGTAGATATCTGTAGCCAATAAGAGTTTTCGCCACCAGTTCAACAAATTGTGAGAATGGGTCGCCAGTATAGTTACTAGCAAAACACAATTGCGCCGCCCTGTGTGCATTCTGCTGCACCGCAGCAGGGATAACCCATTCACCCTGATAAATTTCATTTCGGTAAACACTAAATTTACCGAAACTATAGACAAAATATGCTTTGTTTGGGAAAACTGCTATCCATGTCTGTTCCGTATTAGGCGGCACGCCGAAACGAATAGGTGCCTGGAATTCGTTATTAAAATATCGCAAACGATTCGCTTTATAAACGAGGTCCTGAAGTATAACCGCGATGACGTGTTGAAAGCCTGGTGAATTATCAACTAAATCATATCTGTGTCGGTCTGCATCTTCTATTGGTACCACTGTATAATGGCGCCCTAGTAAATCTATGTGCTGCATTTATTGGAGTAATGGATAACCGCGTGATGGTCATCATTTTTATTTGGCTAAGAACCCATTAATATAGTTATTTCTCTCCTCTAAAGTCATATTACACATATGTACAAAAACGGCTGTTTGAATGTGTTCATGGTGTATTTTAACTATACAATTTAAGATATACGGGTCATGTATCTTATATTTAATATTCTTCTTCTTCAAAATATGCCTAGCCATAACATTTTGCTCATACGGATGCTTCGTCCATCGCGCGTTATTACGTAAATCGTATATCTCTTTTTCATACGGCAAAGCAGCCCTGTTTACAATTTTAACACCTGTATTGATTGGATAGCTATACGGCTTTTCATGAAATAGATGATACAAAATAGTAGTATCACTTAGGTCTATATGTGATTCTAATCTCTCTTCTGGGCGATTAACCAGCACATCAGAATCAACCCACACAAACCATTGCGCGTTTAAAAATTTTTGCGCGGCGTTCAGTATAGTTTGACAACGCCGAAAATGGAGTTGATGCATTTTCGTTTCAGTCGGTATTTCTTCATCGTAGTAAAACTCGTATTTGTGACGCATTGTATAGTTGGCAAAGAGGTTGCGGGTTTTTCTTGAATAATCCACTTCAGGATAATGACCAGATACAAATACTATCTGTGCGTCCATCCTACTAATCTTTCACATAGTTTCCAAAATTGTAGGAAAATATATGAAAGTCTAAACTGAATTGCGCCGCTCAGGCGCCACCTCAATAATAACTGATTTTGGTTCACTTGGTGGACTCGGTGGCGGCGTGTAGTCTTTAACAGATACAAAGATTGCCGACCGATTTTTAAATATAAGAACACACACGCATAGACTTGTTACTAACTCACAACCCGTCGCAATTAGAAGGGGAATATCCTCCGATCTAGCTGCGTAAGAAAGCCATAGAGCAAGACTAACAACATCTAAGACAGTGCGGTAAAGACTGAGTCCTTCCGTCGACTTGGTCTTAATCGTATGTATAAATTGTGAGCCGAATGCTATAATTGAGGTTGAAGTAGCTAAGTAACCGATTACGCTAAGCTCCATTCATCCTACTAATTGTCTAGAATTTATACCGGGCGGGCGTCATTTAAAGTTTGAGCGGGAAATTGAGACAATGGAAAATGGGAAGCGCAACCTTATTTATATGTGTCTCTTCGTGAACGCCGATTATGTTAACCTACTTGAACTATTACTGAGATCGATGAAGTTGTATGGACACATTAATTTGGAGACTACAGATATACTTGTATTGACCGATGAGGGGTTGTGGCCACGCATTGAGAAAATTGGGTGCGACTTGGGCTTTCCCCTCAAGGTCTTTTTCTTAACAATTAATACTAAATGGGAGGCGAGCTGCGCGCGCATAGAGATATTTAAATATGAGGATATTGATATGTATGATAAAATTTTATATCTGGACACCGATATATTGATAAATCGCGACATTAATACAATTTTCGCACTGGACATCCGTGCCGATAAATTGCATGCAAAGGAGGAGGGGCAGCTTGGAAGTGTCTGGTGGGGCGGGCAATTCTTTAATTTTGCGCATCGGCGTACGTTGCCTTCGTGGTCACAAACAAAAATTAACGAGTGGACTATGGCGTTCTGTGCAGGCGTGCTCTTCTTTCGCAACTCTTCGGATATGAAGATGCTATTCTCTATTATAGGCGACCACATCAATACGTATATTCACGTGGATAAGAATCCACCGCCTGAATTCTGGGACCAGCCCTTTATTGTCTACAATTCTGTTATACATGATGCGTATGATAATAAAGTCTTACATGACCATGTTGTGAATTGTGAGTACAATATAAAAGATAACTATATTGTGTATCATTTTCCGGTGGGTCCTGGACACTACGAGGCAAAAATGGGCTCCATGACGGCGTTTGCCTTGAAACAAATTACTTACTATACAGCCCAAACAGAGTAAAGGCGATTATGAGAATGGTAATACATAGAACTGTAAGGGTTATATTACATCGTATCACAGTCGGTGGCGCTAGAAATTCGGCAAGTGGTGTGGGGGCGCGCGTAGTGAACATACTCTTCTGACGACAAATTGGACAATCATAGGAGCTCTTATCCTTCATCCATGCATTCCAACAATACGGATGTACGGCAAATTTACAGCCACATGTACGAAGGATGGCACTGTTCACTAACGGTTCGGCTAGTTCATTTTCTATTTCAAGGCATATAAAACAGGGCACATCATCGTGATTTAATTCAGCCAACGAACTCTTCGAATCAGAATGCTTCATTCTATGATGTATTCTGTTTTTTATTTTAAATCCGTTATCACAATAAGTCTTCATATTTTATCTGTTTACTAGCTATAGATGGGTCAAAAATATATAACCACATTCGCTCTAGAGACCATGGGCATACCAAACAATTATTTGACGATTCTGTTGTATTATTCACTTTGCGTAATACATTGATTATGGTTTCGTAAAATTCTAGCGGTCTGCATAGAATACATTCTCTTGGTACAATCAGTTGCGCGCCTGGTGTAAATACCATAATATCAGGCAGCGGTATATCAAATAGGGTTACAAAGGTTTTTTTCATATGTTGGGGGATGCTGGTTTCTAGAATAACCTTGTTTAGGGGCAGCGCAATCTTGGTATTTCTGCTTAAATCTATTTTTTTGTTGAGATGGGCAATGGTGGGCTCTGATAAGTGGTCCGTCGGCATCCCTTGTATGAAGACCACATAATTGGGCAACTTAGTGTAATTTTCTACAATATAGCGCAAATAGGTTTCCGCCTCTCTGCCGAGATTTGGTATATCTTTACTTTTGTCATACACAGTGTAAGGATGATTTAGATTTTTGCACCACGATATGTCCTCTTTATACTTTGCAATACATATATGTATCATTAGTGTATGTTTTTTATGTTCTCCTTATATCCGTAAAGTATACACTAAAATTTGAAATCAGTTTGATGCCTATTTATGTATACTTAATGTCAGGGTCTGAGCTGGCTAATCGGGCTACGGAGATACGACATATTGTACAGGAGGGGCTTCTTAAAGACGAGATTGAACGGCAGCGCAAGCAGCAGTCTTGTATGTCATGGGGTTACTTTGTGGGTGGACTGGGTGTTATTATTGCCGGTCTGGCTGCATCCGTCCTAATTGCGCAGGAGACCGGTCACGGAGCGCTTGTCGATTCCTATAATCGATATGAACTGATGAAAGATACGATGTGGTCGTACGGATCGCTTGGCTTCGGCGGAGCGGCGGCACTCGATAGCCCCTTTCTACCTGAAAATGTGGCACGATCCTGTATCCATTCGAACGAGACTACGTGGCACTCATCGTACTACTACGACCATGAGATTCCCATGCTAGAGGGACTGTTGTCTGAAGTCGAATATCTTCACTCTGAGGCGGAACAGGGATACACGCTTTCTAGGCGGCGCCTAGAAATCATTCCTGTGTGCAAGGATCTGCGCAGTGAAGAGACACAACTTATTTCGCGGCGCGATGCCGTTACGCGTTGCTCCGTGTCACTCGGGCGAGCCGTGTGTAGCGATGCGGAAGCGCTTTACACTAGTATAGTGGCTGCTCTAGAGACAACACGCAACCTGCTTAGCGGGTGTAACAAGACAGAGGGGCTGCTTACAATTCTAAATCACCGCGGTCTGCTACCGCAGCACGCCATATTGATTGGCAACTACAATCGGACGCTAGAATTTCTTGAAAATCATGTGCGTTCTGAGATTCCATACAATAATTTGACGCTGAATTACATTGATTCCACACTTGGGACGTTTTCTTCCATGCTGAGCGCGAATATTAGTCATACAGTACTTATTGATGAGGCGGTAAATTATTACAAAAATCACATTACCTATTCATATCTAAGTATGATTAAAACCCTTCTGACGAGTCATATTAGTAGTTATCATTCATTGAAAGAGACACATAGCCAACTGAATCGGCGTCATTCGCGTGAAGAGCACTATGCGCGGGCGCGGACGCGGCTTGCGGCTGAACTGGCGCTCTGTATAGAGCAAGACAGTACTTCATTGGTCTGTCGAGAGCTAAGACAGCACTATACGCGCGCGGAGAGCTGGATTGAGAAGATGGAGCGTTTTCAACTCACCGTCCCCGCAAACTTCTTTGATATGGCATTTGAGGCGCTTTTAACGCCTGAGCTGATTCCTGTGAGTTCGGTGCGTGACTTTCAGCGCTTCAAGAAGGTGGAGTATTTCAAGGCGCATCCTAGCACGTCGTTCCTGGTCCTAACAGGTGTGGTTGGCATAGGAGCATTTATTCTGATTAAACTTATCTTCTTTGACTTTCTGTCTGTCTACCTCAATCTGTTGATTCTGCCTGGTGAGTACATGAATATCCGTATGCGATATTCAATTGAGGAGCTGAAGATGCGGCAGCTTGTGCCTGCGCCTGCGCCTGCGCCTGCGCCTGTGCCTCTGCTGACAGCGGGTACCAATTCATAAAAAATTGAAATCAGAAGCGGCTACTAGGACTGACCCGCGCAGAGCACTGAGTCAATAAACTCAGTTACCATGGACGCAGCCTTCGCAATGGACGCAATGATTCGCACCCATCTCGAGCGCGGCGAGCCGCTTCTGGACCTGCTCGTAGAGCGGGACAGCTGGCTCGGCGGCGCTGCAGCGGATGTCTACAATTACCTCCTGGACACCGGCGTTCTCGACTACCTCACGCCGCTCGAGTCCTACGAGCGCGTGCTTGCGGGACTCGAGCTCATCGCGGGCGCTGAGGAGGGTGCGGTGACTGAGGAGGAAGAGGAGGAGGAGGAGGAGGACGAGTTCGACTTCCAGGACCGCCTTGACTACGAGGAGTACCTTGAGTACCTTCACCAGTACGACTGAACCTGCCAACTAAAATAAAATAAAAACAAAACAAAATAAAAACTTTTTCACTCCTCTAAAATTCCATTAAGATACTCTTTGTTGCCCTCTGCTGCTGCGACTGCTACTGATTGTAGCGCCTTTTTTGCGGCTGTTATTGCTAGGTCACGCCGACAACTGTGAATCGTCTTCTTAAAGAAGCATTCCTTGATAATCCACCAATCGCGCTTAATATCATGATAATTACAGATTAGTGAATAGTAGTCACCGTAGTACAGGGTAAAGAGTTCGGGTCTGCGACTGTAGCAGTATGTAAATATCTGCTCATCCGCATGACCCACTCCGCGACTTAACATTTCGTAAAATACCGATAGTGCAGTAGCGTATAGTTGTGTTACATAGGGACGTTCAACCGAAAAGACACCGCCAGCCATTCCGCAGAGACCGCCATTACAAACCCACTCCATATTTTTAAGGTCTTCGTTGCTTCTATAATTAATATAGCAGGCGGCGATTTTAGGATGAGGGCTATCTAGCATCGCTTTTGAATCAGCGGTGATACTATTTCCTATAACGTGCTGAATACCAAAATCAATCCAAAAATAGTGGGTCGCATCGAAGTCGTTGCGTTCGTCGGCTATCTTTAAGGCGACGAATTTGAAGGAGGTCGTCAGAAAGTAAGAAGCTGTGTTGCGCCCACCGTCTTTGTAGTAGGAAGAGCGGTCGCGATTGTTTTGTACTAATTGCCAGTTCAACCTGTAATGGTCGTATTCGGCGATGTTTTTTTCAACATAGGCAGTTGGTGCTTTCGTCGCCTCATCGCGTATCTGCTGAATCATGGGTCGTGTATCCGAGTCGCAGAAGATAACCATAGGATACGGTAATTGGATAGTTCCTCTGCCGTTCTGCATGTAGAATTCGCGCGGTCTAGTGCCGGCGCTGGTGTCTTTGAGATGGCTTAAATTAAAAAATTCGGTGACGATTACGGATTTGACCATGCTTATGTACATAGAGAGAGCACCTTTAAATGTTTGCGCTCACAATTAAAATATTTTTCCTTAATATAAAATGACTTCGTTAGTTCGCTACGCCACGAAAGCCGTAAAGGTGCCTGCGGGAAGAAAGTTTCTGGCGCAGCCCGACCAGCAATTCCTAATTGCTGACGGCAACAGCGACATCTCGGGCTATTGCTTCCAAAAATCGGACATCGACGCACTTGTGTCCTCCGGGTTTGTCAAGATCTCGGACTCTCTTTATAGCGCCAAAACAGAAGCCGACCTAGAGACTGTTCTTACCGCGCTGGACGGACTCAGTGACTACTACTTCCTTCACGAGGAATACACTGCGGTTGACTTGGGTAAGACGATTCGCATCGGCGTTGACGGTGGCGACAATGACGTTATTACGATGCGCCTGGTAAAGCGCACGGGTAATATGGCGAGCGCAGGCGGTCCCAATAATTTTCCAAATGTCTGCTATGTTGTTACAGGAAATAGGAGGGGACCTACATACGAGAACGCCTTACAAAGCAGAATCACTGGCACAACTCCAAATAACCGCTCGAAAAAGCCCTTCTTAAATAATGGAGGCAACCAGCCCTGTGTCATTTCCGCGGCAACATTTGAATCAATTTTGTCATCTGTGGAAAAGATTTCTGGTAGTCTGTATCTTGCGGCAAATATGGTAGATTTATCTAATAACGTACTAACCCCATTATCTGATAATCATCCAGAGAACTACTCAGAAATGTCCTCTGATGAGCTATCATCCATTGATATGGGCAAGACAATCCGTGTCGGCGTTACTGGTGTTGATAATGATTTGCTTGTTTTCCGCCTAATCAAGCGCACAGGTAACGTCGGATCACTAGGCGAGCCCAGATTTGATGCACAGAGTGTCGGTTACGTCTGTATTGCCAGCAAAATTAACTTCGACGACCCTGAGGGCGGCGTGGAGCCGGCTATAACAGGCAGCACGCCGAACGCCTTGGAGGTCAAACCCCAATTTATGCTCAATGATCGCTATGCGGCGGTGCTTTACCCTGCAGCATACCTCCAGTCCGTGTTTTCAAACTGCGTTAAGGTCTCAAAGAGTCTCTATCTTGCGACTAACGTGGCACAGTTAACATCCGTTTGCTCTACACTAGACAGCTATAGCACTGTCGATTTCCTGGAGGACAGTGCAACGACATCAGTTGACTTGGGCAGGGTGTTACGCTTTGGCTTAGTCGGTGGTGAAAGTGATTTAATTACATTTGGCTATACAAAGGGTCAAAGCGACAACGACCGCTCGGGTCCGCCTGTCAGCGGCTACGTAGTTATTGCGAGCAAACTTGGTGAAGACTACAACAGTTCCTTATATCCTTGCATCCTCGGCTCAGCCCCTCGCGACTCATAAAAACTGTATACTATACTTTTTAACAATAATTGACATAGATTATCGTTAAAAAGAGATATAAAACCCGTATACCGTATTTAAGCAGCTACATGGATCCGCTAGATAATGATATTATATTTTCCTTTTGGACAGGAACAAATGCGATGTCAGCTGCGCGACGACGATGTTTAGAAACGCTGCGCAATTCGACTGACTGCAAAGTTGAATTGATTACTGCCGATAATTTGGACCAATATGTGTTAAAAGACCATCCACTACACGAAGGCTATCCGTATCTTTCAGCAGTACACAAAGCAGACTATCTTAGAACCTACTTTATGCATTTTTACGGCGGCGGATATAGCGACATTAAATTACCGTCTGGGTCGTGGTCGGCGGCGTTTGACCATATGCGCACCGACGAAACAATTGTGCTCAACGGATATCATGAAGACGGACCGTGGGATATTGGTAACGAGACTGTGCGGCATTTATGGTCTTTACTACCTGGAAATTGCGCATATATAGTTCGCCCAGGCACGCAATTTACACGCGACTGGTACGAGGGTATGCTGAAAATAATGGACTCTAAACTGGTCGACTTACGGCTGCATCCCGCACCGCATCCGCGCGCCTGCAAACGGGAGGGCAGCGGGTATCCAATTATATGGGATGAATTGCTCGGTCGACACTTTCATAAAGTTGCTAGCAACTATATGGAATCGCTATTGTTTACTGTCCCTAAACCTATAATAATATACACACTATATGCATAGACACGAATTGCTGCGTAACATGAGATGAGCGCATGGACCGCGCTGCTTGCGAACTCTCTGTTCAATAAGTTCGTAGACTTCGGTTATAAGGCGTTTTCTAGTCATAGGAATGTCGAACATAGAGACATAGAGGCAGTATTCCTCATCATTTAAAAGGGTCGTGGGACCTGACTGCAAGCATTTTACTACGATTTGATTCCATAGAGGACTATGTATGGGATTGTCTGGTATTCCGTGAATCAACGAATAGTCTAAAACATGGACCATCGTCTCCATCAGGTGCTGTAATCTGTTTTCAGGAAACCAATCGAGAAAACGAATTTCGATGCCGTGGGCGCCGTGCTTATTAAAGTTAATATCGCAGCCGATTTTTGGTAGACGGTTGTAGTTGCTGGTCTTATGAAAAACTGTGTACCACCAGAAGTCGTATTTTGAAACACTGAGTTCTTCGACTGGAATAAGCAGGATTTTTCCTGTCAGCATGACATCTGTATCATATGTGCCCAATCCTATGTAGCGGCTGGCTGCGCACCGTTGTGAAGCACGCGAAAATTTGGAGGAGACGGCTGCGAACGGGTCAGACGTCCCGTATAAACTTACGATGAGCGGTTCAAGATACTGTATATATCTTATAGCTGCTTTGTGTTTGGATACAAATTGTGCCATATTTGCGGGTTGCGAATTAGAATCAAGCTGCGTAGGGATGGTGAAATTGAGGTGATAGGTTCCGTTGTTGAAGGTTGCGATGTTATTAAGATTGGTCAAGAATGAGACGAACGGTTCGTTTCGTACAGGATACATGAGTTGACCGTATTGTTTATATATTTGTGCCTTTTTGAAGACCTTATTTATTTCTACTAAAAATCTGCGCTTTTCTGATATGAGTTCGTTCATTACTTCGCCGACCGTGGTGTTATAGAATTTCTGTGTCATAAATTCTATGGTATCACCATCAAATATGTAGTTGACTTTATAGCGGTCTTTAAAAAATTGCGGGTTTGCTTCGCATAGAAATTCATGAACCGTTTTACCTTTAAAGCGCGGATTAGGGCGCGGCAGCTTTTCATACGTTGTTGCGTGATTGCCCGATATATCGGTCTTTATGAGGCTATGCGCATTTAAGTAAATAGGAATCGTATATGTACGTTGTGTTGGAGGAAAGATAGATTTTAGTAGTAATTTGTATTCGGGGTTATAGCCTGAAAAATAGTCGACACTGTAGCGTTCAGGTTTGTGATTTCCGTAAATCGCTACTGTGGTTTTCTCTGTCTTTACAGTGAATTGAAAATATGTCTCATTTTCAATACCGATACCCCAATAAAAGTCATTAGGTGAATATGAACTAAGATACCGAGTATGCTTCTGTTGGTCATACATCCCTGATATGGTCCCGGTTTTTTTCGGTGCTAAAATAGGGATGAACACCATCAATCTGCGTCCATACGGGATGCTCTGGGATCTGAATCCAAACTCGTTCAGTTCCGTTCCGATGGATTGGGCTAAAAAGATAAACACCATTACGGAGGAGGCTGATGGTAAATTTAAAACTCAGACAGGAAACACCTATACAAAGGGTGCGTACATTGGCGGCGGCTCTTTTGGAAAAGTCTACGACTGTGTACGCGAGTCTGATGGTAAGAACATTGTGATGAAAATAATAGCGAACGGCAATGGGTATACGCTTGTAAAAGAGTCTATTATTCAAATCGTTATTGTTGAACTCACCAAAGATATAAAAAATGGGTCCCTACTTACCGGTCCGTTTGCGCCTATTTTGTATGAAATCGGTTATAATCCGACCACCAAAGATTGTTATATTTTCAGCGAGAAAATGCGTCAGACGACGCACGCACTTATAAAAAGCAGGGAATTGTATCCCGATGACCAGCGCAAGGACCTTGGGCGCGTCTTGCTACAGATGTCTTTCATGATGAGTGAACTCTGGCGTCTACTCAAATTTAATCACCGCGACTTCAAGTCTGATAACTGTATGTATATACGCGATGGAGGTGGTGCCATCCAGGCGCGTCTAATTGATTTCGGATTTTCTTGTATCAAATTCGGTAATATGCAGATTGAGGGTGGAGGTGCGACATTTCGCCACTGTAATTTGGCGGGGCGCGACCTCACCCAATACATATATGAGATTTATAAATACCACCCCTACATTCCCGCTGATATGAAAAATGTGTTTGAAAAACTACTAACCTTTCCAATGGGCGCAGGTGGCGAACCCTGTTTTATGTTTAAAAAATGCGGTGCCGGAATGAAAGAGTGGAAAGATGTGTACAAATTTTTGAACGATGACCAAATTGTTAATCCAAACGGCACCCCTGAGTGTGTGTCTAGCGTTATAGAGAAGTTTTTGAAAGGTGAAGATTGGGCTACCGAGCTTAAATATACGGCGGCGGCACGCGCCGTGAAACCTTCGGCGTTACCCTTCGCGGGTAAGGCGCAGAGGAAGCCATTAGTCGTTGTGAAGCCCGCAGTAGTAGCCGTTCCTGTAGTCGCAAAAGCCTGTCCTCCAGATAAAATATTGAATCCCGCGACAGGTCGCTGTGTAAATTTGAAAGGTGAAATAGGAGCGGCGCTACGCCGTGCCGGTGTTGCTGCGTGCCCACCTTCAGCGCCTAATTATAATCCAAAGACGCGGCGTTGCCTAAAGGCGTGTGCTGCAGGGAAGCAGCGTAACGCCACGTTTAAATGTATTAAGCCGAAGGTTAAGGCTGTTGCTGCTGGCTTAGGCGCAGCAGTTAAACCTTGCCCCGCGGATAAACCCGATTTAAATCCGAAGACAAAGCGGTGCCTGAAAGCCTGTGCTCCTGGGTTTACTCGTGACGCGGCATTTGTATGCCGTAGCACGCGTAAAGCGGGTCGCCCTAGAAAGCCGTAAATCATGCTTCTAAATCAAAGAAAAATAGCTGAAACAACCTGCTATTTTCTTTTGTCGTGCCAAAATACTTTGACGCCGCGTGAATAATTCTTGCGTCAAATAGAATTATACGATTGTATACATTGCCCACTACATCAACTAAATCAAATTCGGTCTCATCGAGGAATCCGTTCCTGAACACGAGTCCGTGCTCGGATGTCAAGACCTTCATCTTTTTCGTGTGCCTGGAGCGATAGAGTGATGTGCCTGCCTGTGGGGGAGCATCAGGGGTCAAATAGAGGACGCCAGCATACTGCTGACCATCGTGATGATAGACCAACTGGTCGCCGCCAATACAGTACTGAAAACATCCGTTGGTACCGTATTTTTCCCAATTGGTGACTTTCTTACCAATCAGCTGTTCGAACCGCTCTTTTAGACCCTCGAAACGATAACATGCATCTGTTCGGCGCCCCTTGTGGTAATCAGGATGGTCAGCAAAATTACATGTCAGGGCGAACTTGCGCACCTCATCAGGATTCTCATAAAAATTATCAACAACCAAGAACGAAGGAATAGCGGTGCTTATCGCATAGGGGGTTGTTGGCATGGCTGCGGCAATCGAAATGGTTGGAGCAACTATGACGCCTGCAGCGGGTACGGATACAATTGCCTCAGTAGCCACAGGGGCGTTAACGATGTCAAAAATAAAATACGTCTTCCATTCTCCATCAATATTCATCTGCATCTCAGACTTGACCGTATTCGGAACGGTGAATTCCCAGCCACAGTTAATTACTTTCTGTGTCTTGTACGCATTACCTACATCAGGGCGTTCGCGGCGAGTAACATCGTAGACCTTTCCGTCTGCTAGAACGCGCGGTGGCGTCGTCTGCATTGTCTTATAATAGAAGCCCCAGCCTTTGATTGTCGCATTTACTCCATCGTTGATTATATCATCGATGAAACCGCGGATATCCGGATTTAGTGTAGCATGCATATACTCTTGTATGAGGAGATTCTCTTTAAGGTCTTTTGGATATAAAAAATTGATAAGTTTTCTGCATGAAAGTTTGTCAGCAAAAATGCTTGTCAATCCGGCTCTGTTCGCATGCCCTGCGTCCGAGATTAAATCGTGTGGCTTACAGAACTTGACCTACGGCTCGCTCACAATGAAGGGGCTTCATGGACTTTCTAAGAAAATTGCGACCTATGTGTCCAGCGACTCTGTTCATGGCTTCGATTTGGGCTGCGGTGACGGTGAACTCATCTATCATCTTAGTGGTGCGCTACCTGACTCGAAGTGGGAGGGGGTGGAAATCAGCGACTATAGGGTCCGGCAGCAGCAGCGTGACGTCTGTATCTGGCAGGGCGACATGCTTGAAGAGAATCTGCGCCCCTACAACGTGCTTCATGCCGATAATCTCTGTCTAGAGGATGACGTGGCTGCTGCTCTTGAATCGAAGATTGCTATCGAATTTGAGGGACTCTATATCACGTATCGGCGTCCGATGGAGGCGGCATTTCTTAAGCGTAGCGTTTGGCTAGAAACTGCTGTTATTGAGACAACATGGACACAGCATCCGATTCACTTCTATATGGTTTATTAAAATTGAAACCACATGTGTATAATAAGAAGAGGTTGAAAATGAACATCTTCTTTCTACATACAAATCCCCGTCGTTGTGCGCGCTGGCACTGCGATAAGCATGTCGTTAAAATGCTGCTTGAAACGTGTCAGCTACTGTACACGTGCCACTGGATGTGCGGAACAACTGATTTCAGTGATGCGCCGCTAACAGCGGCTGGGGCTCATGGCTATCGCAAGTCCCATATGAATCATCCGTGCGCGAAGTGGCTACGGACTTCGCTGACGAGCTACCGCTGGACCGCCGCTCTGGGTCTCGAGCTGCTGCGCGAGTACGAGTTTCGATACGAAGGACGTGAACATGCGTGTGGACCCCATATTAAGTGGTTGGCTACTCACTATCCGGCAGATCTCGAAGACAAGGGCTGGATTGAGCCGTTTCTGGCGATGCCTGATGAATACAAGAGCGCTGACGCGGTGTCGTCGTACAGAAGGTATTACAACATTGCTAAGCGCGATAAGGGTATCTTAGTCTATACGCGGCGGCATGTGCCTCACTGGCTGGAAAATTGAATTCTTTAGCGCCAATTTTTTTAGACCAATGAATCTTAAACACAAGTTTAGCGACGGCTCGAAGCTGTACATAATGAGTGCGCAGCAGCTCTGTGACATAAACATATGGCATGGAAACCGTCTCTTGAACGAAGAGCATGCAAAAGAGATATCGACCGCGATTGCTGGAAACATCAATACGTTTGAAAATAAGCCGTTTCATATTGTAAAAATACAGGAGAAGACGGAGTCCGGTGAGCCTATGACTGTACGCTATATTGTTGATGGACAGCATCGCGTTAATATTATGAAGGGTATATTTAATTCAAACCCGTTTACGGACGATTTTGAGGTTATGGTTATTGAAAAGACGTGTACATCTGAATTGGAGATTTCACAGTATTTTAAGATTCTCAATAACACAAAGGCGATTGATTACAAGGAGGATCCAAAATTGTTAGCAAATGAATATGTAAACGCACTTCAGGCAAAATTCGGCGTCAATCTTATTAAATCGGTACGAACGCGTGCGCCATACATGTGTACCGAATCTCTGCGCAACGAATTTGTAAAACGTCGCGTAGGGACCGAAATTGGTGCGCTAAAGCCTGATGATTTTGCCGAGCGCGTCTACAGTAAGAACACTGAACTGCTTTTACTGAATGCTGAGACGCAGGATGAACGAATCAAGCGCATGACGCATATCGGATTTATGCTTACAATGGACTGGAATTGGCTTCTTACTTAGGGCTTGAACAAAGCGCGTGCGAACTCGATTTTCTCTTTATCATACGGTGGTCATACACATCAAAAACCAGACTTCTTACAGAGGCGCCTGATTTTTCAAATTCGCTGATATCTAGTTCTACGACCGCTTTCCCCGTTATTTTCTCCAGTTTTGCTTTCATTGAATTATCCGATAGTGTGTGACTTAAAAGCGAATCACCCTCAATGATGGAATTTAGACACAGTATGTCCTCTGTCTCGACTACATAGACATTCCTTTCACCCATTTCGCTGCGAAGGCGATTTATATCTGCGGCGGAAAAGGCGGCTTTGTTTATAATACATTCAGTCGGTCCGAATTCTAACATGGCTATATCTAGATGGAAAAATACAGGTGTCTGCAGTTGAAATGAGACTACGCGCGGTGGCTCTACACCATATCCTTCATATATCTCTTTTAAAAGCTGGCGTAGAATTTTAACCGACTCTTTTGTGGCTCTGTATCCATAGCCGACCACTAAAAGTTGTCCGCCGTCAAACCATTTTGCTTCGGACATACCTTCAAACGGTGCAACATGCGACCCTGGAAATTTGACCGTCTTGATTGAACGGTCCTTAAATATGTCTTCAATATAATTTAGCTCATTCCGTCTATGGGGATATTTCATCCAAGGCAAAACTACAAACTGTTCTGGAAGACGGGGCAGGCTAAGCCCCATAGACGACGTACATACGATTTCTGGTATGTTGCCTTTTTTATTGAGACCGTATATAACACATAATTTTAAGGATTTTGTTATTTCATTGTGCTGGTGTTCGGCGGCGCGCGCATCTACGTCCTGTTTTTTATGTTCTGAAATAATTTTATAGGTGTCGGGTCGGATTGTGATGTGATACATAATGGATATCCTCAGTATCTGTTTAAACTCAGAAATTAAATATAGTTATAACCGACAACGGACCCGTACCATTTAACTCCGCCGTCATATGTCACGAGTCTGTAATGGTCTCTGTAATTCGGGTTGGTTGAAATGGGTGGCACGCCGTCTGGTGGTAGTCCATGGTTACCCCATAATACGTTTACAGGCCAATCTATTACGTCTAGTCCTGTTGTTTGAACAACCCATAGATTAGCTTCGTATGAGAGGGTCGGATTAGGTACATTTGAAAATGTAAGCGAAGTTATACTATCTTCTAGTGTGAGGATAAATGTGTTGGCTAAATTACAGCTTATATTTACTACCGGATTGGTTACTGTGATATCAATTGCGTTATCGGTCCAAGATAGCAATTGTGGAGAAACAATAAAGTTTCCGTCGAATACTAGGTATTGGCTTCCTCCGAACGAACCATTGTCATTAAATTGTATCTGATTTGGCTGCCCGCCTGGATATGTTTGAAGACCGGTTGGACCCGTTGCGCCTGTATTTACGGCTGTTCCTGGTACACCTTGCGGTCCTATTTCACCGATTAAGCCGGTTGGTCCTGTTATTCCTATCGGACCTGTGAAGCCCGTTACTCCAGTTGGACCTGTTGTACCAGAGGGTCCAGTTGCGCTAGGGAGTCCGGTTGGACCTGTAGCACCTGTTAGTCCGTATGGTCCTGTTGGACCAGACACACCTGTTGCGCCCGTATTTACGGCTGTTCCAGGGCGACCTTGGGGACCGGTTACACCCGTCGGTCCGGTTCTACCTTGAGAACCTGTAGCGCCTGTATTTACGGCGGTTCCAGGAAGCCCTTGCGCTCCCGTGTGCCCTGTGGTTCCTGTGTAGCCTGTGAAGCCTGTGGAACCGGTAGGACCTGTTTCTCCAGTTAAACCAGTGTATCCTCTTGGACCTTGAATATACTCAATCTGTGTTATCTGAATTCTTCCTGTCAAGTAGAGGTTGACGGCGTCCGAACCCACCTTCACTACGAACACATGCCCACTTTGTAGGTTAACTACATGTGACCAAGTTGAAGAAGAATTTACAGTTTCAAAATTCTCCCATAATATCGTATTAGAGGTTATGTCCGTAAAATAAATATACCAACTACCAGGATTCATATTAACCTGAACATCGACTACTAAACTCAGTGTCTCAATTGATGTATTTGTAAATTCACCCGTGGCGACATTGTATGAGATGCTTGGTACCCCGTGAGATAGTGACGTATCTAGTGTATCAGGTATCAATACTACACCCATTGGATTTGTAGGACCCGTCTGCGCCGATGAACTACTATAGGCTATAGATGGCATAGGTCCTGCTCGTGCGTAGGCGCCGGTTGCTCCTGTAGCGCCAGTTGAACCTGTGGGACCTGTAGAACCGGTGGAGCCTGTAGGTCCAGTATCTCCCGTAGGTCCGGTATCACCAGTTATTCCCGTTTGTCCTGTTGCGCCAGTGAATCCAGTTGCACCGGTCTTACCTGTTGCGCCAGTTGGACCCGTAGTTCCTGTAAAGCCGGTGCCAGCGGGACCTGTATGTCCCGTAGAGCCTGTTGGACCAGTATCACCAGTAGCTCCGGTGTCACCTGTTCCAGGCGGACCCGTGTCACCTGTTGGACCTGTGTCGCCAGTTGGACCGGTGTCACCCGTTGGACCTGTGTCACCTGTTGGACCTGTGTCACCCGTGGGACCCGTTGGACCCGTGTCTCCGGTCGCGCCCGTGTTTGTTGCAATGCCATGAACACCTTGTGGTCCTGTATCACCTGTGAAGCCGGTGGGACCTGTGCTGCCTGACGCACCTGTATTAGTTGCTGAACCAGGAATACCCTGTGGACCAGTTTCACCGGTTGGACCCGTGAGACCCATTGGTCCCGTATTACCTGTATCGCCTGTAGCGCCTGTATTGGTTGCTATACCAGGGGGTCCTGTAGCTCCATATAGACCACCGTAGGGAAGGTCTCTGTATATACGGACGCCGTCGCCAATTTTAAACATAAATGTGCTTTTCTCTAAGGCTAATTCGCCATCTGCCAATACTTGTGTTGAATTTTGCCAATTAATGGGTGTGTCGCGTCTGAATTGAAGTTGTAGGAAGGGCATCCACTCTGTAAGCGTCCGCTATTTCTATTTATGAATCGGGGCTGTTCTTAAGTAAATATTACTCTGCCGAACCACAGTCAAATGCTGGTCCAAATTGATAGTTTATAAAGGCGTCGCCCCCATCAAAATTAATGGCATATATAATTACTGCGCCCGTTGGACCTGTATAGCCTGTAGGTCCAGTATCACCTGTCTCACCAAGTGGACCCGTTTCACCGGTTGGTCCAGTATCACCCGTTGGTCCTGTTACACCCATCGGACCCGTACCACCGCCGAAGCCTGTGGGACCAGTGCAACCGGTTGGTCCTGTATCACCGGTATCACCCGTATCACCGGTTAGTCCTGTATCACCGGTATCGCCGGTAGGACCTGTGTCGCCGGTTGGTCCCGTATCGGCGGTGGGTCCTGTATCACCAGGCGGTCCGATTCTGCCTGTTGGACCCGTTCTTCCTGTTTCGCCTTGCGGTCCCGTTGGACCAGTTGGTCCAGTATCACCTATATCTCCGGTGGGTCCTGTATCACCTGTATCGCCTGTTATTCCAGTAAATCCTGTCCCTGGGGGACCTGTCTCACCGGTCGGTCCGGTTTCTCCCTGTGGACCCGTCGTTCCAGTAAATCCCGTGCCTGGTGGTCCTGTTTCACCGGTGGGTCCCGTTTCGCCCTGCGGACCGGTTGTTCCAGTAAAGCCCGTGCCTGGCGGTCCTGTGTCACCAGTTGGACCTGTTTCTCCCAGTGGACCTGTATCGCCTATCTGTCCAGTAGGACCCGTATAGCCGGTTGGTCCGCTTTGACCTATCGGTCCTGTAGAGCCCGTTGCTCCAGTTGGACCTGTTCTACCAGTATATCCCGTGGCACCCGTGTTTGTAGCAATGCCATGTACACCTTGTGGACCTGTGGGTCCGGTTGTTCCGGTTTTTCCTTGTCTGCCCGTCGCACCAGTGTTTGTTGCTGAACCCGCTACACCCTGTGGACCCGTATCGCCTACGGGTCCAGTATCGCCGGTATCACCCGATGCACCGGTATTTGTCGCGGATCCTGGTACACCCTGGGGACCCTCCGCTCCAGAGGGACCCGTCGGTCCAGTTGAGCCACTTGCACCAGTATTCGTGGCTATTCCAGGAATACCCTGTGCACCGGTTGCGCCAGTTGCTCCGGTCGCACCTGTTAAGCCAGTTGCTCCAGTAGAACCAGTGTAACCTGTTCCCACTCGGGACGTGATTCCATCTACAGTTACAGTAAGCCCAGATCCGTCGGATTGAAGTGAAATGGTTGAGCTGTTACTGCTTGATAGAAAAAGCGCATTAGTTTGTACATATGATTGTATGATAACTCTATCACTATACATACTGATTGAACCGGTAGGTCCAGTGATTCCGCCCATATAGAGTGTTCTCCATGGCAGCGCCACGGTTCCCAAATCATACTGTCCTGGTGAATACGGTACTATATTCGCTTTGCTCTGTACTGTTGAACTATCAGGTATTGCAAGTGTGTTGGAATAGTATACTAACGTCGTATCACTTATATTAGTTAGTAGGACGGGTCCTGTTCCTCCCGATGTAATGGTGGTTGTGCCGCCGTTGCCACTTCCACTAAAGGTCGCCGAACTTAAAAAACTAATAGGGTCTGTCACTACAATTGGAACTTTGTCATATTTGCTAATTATGTTAGTCAATATCTGCTTCTTATCAAAGTTTACCATCTTTCGCAGGTTATTTACATTTGCTTGTACTGCTAGCAGACCGCCTGCACCCGACGCCGATGTAATTACATTTTGTAATTCGACAATATTTACAACATTGGGTTTACTGTTATTCTGTTGCATGTTCCCTGCTCCCTATTCTCGTTTTTGATTTAAGCGCCTGACACGGGGAATAAAGACAGCGGAAGGAAAACAGCCACAGACACCAAGGAGAACATGGCTTCTCATACACTTGAAAAATTCTATAAACCCTATCTTTCGGATGAAAGTGACGATGATACCGATGATGAAACATCAAGTCAGTCATCCTCAGACCTATCCTCTATGGAATCAGTACAATCTGGTGGTGCTGGTGGTGCTGGTGGTGCTACTGGTGTTGCAGCAGGTGGACCGGCAGCTATTTCCGGAATACGAAAAGGCGACCCTGTGCCTCCCACTACTCTGAATACTCTAAGCGCCCCTCTTGATTATAATCAGACGAAGACGACTTTTAAAAGTGTATCAAATACGACAACGATTATGATTAATAGCAGGGACAGAGACACAAATGTATTCGGTCAACCGACCTTTTTTACTATTCGTTTGCCACGCATGTATCGTAATGTTGTTAGTATAAATGTTACGCAAATTAAACTTTTGAGTTCATTTTACTATTTTTCGAATGCGAAAAATAATACGTCGTTGCGCGTTGCTGAATACGGTCGCGTCAAGACAGTAAATGGACAGTCGGTACCAAACACAAAGGATATTTTTGTTCGTGAGGGAACCTATGATTCTGATACCCTAGTTTCAGAATTGAACAATCAGTTGAATAGAACACCTATTTATTATAGAATATCTTTTTCTGATTTCATCGCTGGTTTTATTACAACGGGTGATTATGGGCTACTTTTTAATGACCCAGGGGATACAACATTTAATCCGCTGACAGGTGTGTTCGAAACACTAACTTCCAAAACTGAGATTGTTTCTCGCTATTTCAAAACAGGTACAAATGTGGGTATCCAATATTATACAACAAATCAATGCAAAGTCGCCTACTACTATCCTATGTTGCGCGACTATACAATTAGCCAGGTAAAAATTGTAACACCGGCTATCGTTAATCCGTATCTCAATACGTGTACAACCTTTACAGTAAGCGGTGAGAAATCCTATCAAAGTCTTAACTATATGTTAGATAGTAGTGGCAATAATCAGTATTTGAACGGCGACAATTATTATGACAGAATTGTCTATAGTTTTACTGGATTGGACGATCCGTATATTTTATCGCTTGTTTCAGATACCGCGAATCAGGCGCTGCTTGAACAATATAAGGCTGATAATACTTGGGATAACTTTTTGGTGAACCAATATGTATGTAACTATGATTCCACAATTGGACGGTTAACGGTTTATTCAAAACAACTCAATACTTCACTGGTCACTACACTGAATACGCAATATCAATATATTTTTACAAAAGAACTTATCAATAATGGCATCGAGCCGACCCAAGTTTCTGGTCTCCAGACAACCTCAGAAAATCTAAACGGCGTTATTGCCGATATGTACAATTTTATTCAGTTGGGTTTTACGAATTTGTTTGGTATATCATACGGCTCTTATGCCGCGGCATTCTATAAAACTCTGTCGAACGAATTATTCTTATATGATGCGTCAGGACGGTACGGATGGGCGCTTACATATAGCGGATTGCCGCAGAAAGATTCAAGTGTTGTAGTCTATCCAGATGCATCTGGATATTGGCAAAACTTAAAATTTAATACTGATTTGGGTGAATATGTAGATGGAGATTTATACTATCCGTCGCCTTCCTCTGATAGTCGAAAAACTGTGTCAATAGGACTAAGTCCGTCAGATTTACAGCCGGCTAACGCGACGACGTCGTCATATACGTTTACTGTTGCGACAGGTCTCGGTTTTGCCGCCAATAATAATGTGGTTGTTATATCAACAGTGAATACAGCAAATAGATTCAACGCTATCGTTGATAGTTATACTTCAGGAACAGGAGTTCTTATTTTGAAGTCATTCTCTTCAATAAACGGAAACTTCTATGATACAAATGTCCTATACACGATTGCGACGAAGGACGTGACAACAACAACCACTCCAGAATTAACAAATCCGGCGCTTCCTAGCGTTAGTATTACGGTAGACACAGGTTTATCACTTACAGCAGGTAATTCTGTTTTTGTCACGCAAGACAATGGTACATTTAAAGGGAAGGTCAGCGCATATAATTCCCTCAATGGGTCATTGACAATTAATACTATCACAAATATAACAGGTACTTGGACGGCATATGCAATTTACACTGTTTACGCAAATGATACTACACAAGTTACCGATACTATTACAAAATCTGTTATAATAAATGTAGGCGCCACAACGCTATCGCCTGTTGCCGGTGGAGCTCTTACACTTGAGCTGTCACCAGGTTTATCATTGAATGACGGTGACACCGTATCCGTATCAGATGGAACTAACTCATTTAGCGGAACGATAGTATCATATAGTATTAGTACAGGATTCACAATAGTAGGTTCTATTAGCAGCATATCTGGTTCTGGTTTTGGCTCACCATCTGTCTATATTTTGACAAGTGGACCGAATGTATCTGTTGTAAATTGGTTTAACTATAAAGTGAATCAAACAATGTATGTAAATAGTGGTTCACTAGATCCTGTTTCAGGAAATCCAACGGGACGATTTATTGGAAAGGTTGATACATACAATCCGACGAATGGAGCTCTAACCATAAAATCTATTACGAATATAAGAGGACTATTTGCCGCTTCGACAACATATATCGTAGACCACTATATTCGTTATACCTATACAATACCTGTAAAAACTGATCTACAAGGCTACATAGACATAAGCGGCGCGAACGAAACAACCTACGGATATCAGGATATCAGTTTTAATGTTATGCCTACCGCATATACAAAAGTGAATTTTACATCACGCTGCCGGCAAACTATGTTCATTGAAACAATACCTCCCTATGTAGGAGAAATACCGGCTCCTCCTCGTCTTCCAGAAACATACTATCTAGATATAAGTAATACGCCACTCTTGTTTGATTCGAAAGGTGCCTGTTTACTGGATCCTGTGTCGGCTGATTTTTATTTATACGATATATCACAAAATATGCTCGACGGTCCTGGCTATATGCAAAAAGAAGTTGACGAAGGACAAATATTTTTACGTTTTATACGGCAGCAGAAACCGACACCTACACCTAATCAAGTTCCGCCTCCACGAACGCTTACTGTCTACACATTTCGACCCCATATCTTTTTTCAGATAAAACACAATTTGTACCCAATTCCAACTACAGATACGAAGTTTACCTCAGATATCTATATTGAACGTGAGGACTCGCAAGCCTTTGGTACTCAGATTGAAGCCTATTGGTACCGCGATCGTGCTGCATATATGGCAGACGCTCAATACCTATTAAATAATGTTAATTATCATAATCCTAAAAACTGGTTAATCCGTAAGACGATTGCTGCTGATATATCGAGTGCTATCATTACAACTGATTTTATTTCAGATGAAACATCGTATCTTATGATACGCGCGTCCGAGCAGCAATTCAGTGCAATAAACTTGCGTGTTTTCGTTTTGCGCCATAATCCGTACGGTATTTATACATTGCCTGTACCTACTGACTATAGACGACTTCCAGTCGCGCAAGCCGACAATCCAAACTATTTTCAAACAAAACCCACACCCTCTACAAATTTTCCAAATCCGTACCCCACGCTCTTTAATTCAAACGGATTCCGCAATTCATATGACCTCAACGGAGTCAGTAATAATTTGTTAGATTACACAATTTTATCGTCCGATTTCTCTCACTACGATCCGTATTCATTTTCAAATACAACCACCCTTCAGCAAACTCCATTACGGTTTACGTTTCAATTACAAACGCCTGCTATAGGTCCACCTCGTGACGTAAGTGGGTGGAGTCAATATTTTTTTAGCGGGTCAAAGAATGCCATCTACGATACCTCAGGGCAGGCAGTGTATTACAATTCGACCACGGCTGCATTAGAAATAGCAAATAAAGTTCTGCCGTTCACGGGCATTAGCAACGAGTATGTATTTACGAATTGGTTCCGCGCAGGGGCTACAACTAATCTGTACAGTGGGGGTGCTGCGCCGCCACCAGAGCAGACTGTTTCTCCGTTACCTGATATAAGTGGCAGCCCTTGGTCTATATTTAGTCCTATTACATATAATTCAACCTATCCCAACTATACATTATACAAACAATCTCCGTTTGTTGTCTGTAAAAATATTGGTACTGGTTTAGTTACAGACATATCATATAATAATATCAACAGTCCGACCATTCAACTGGGTGTAGGAACTAATTTGGGGCTTCAAACAGATAATACGGTGCTTGTTAAGAACGGTTCTGTTGGACAGTTCAACGGTATAGTTTTATCATATGCAGGTACAGCGCTCTTTATTAACACTATTAGCAACGTAAGTGGTTCTTTTACGGGTGCTGCTACCTATACTATAACTGTTGTAGACAATGATATCACATCTGCACAATTAATTAATCCCGTTAATGGCGGGTCGGTCACGTTGACACTGAAAACTAATCTGCGGCTCAGAGCCGGCAATAGCGTTCTTGTCAAGAACGGGTCTGTCGGACAATTCAACGGCTCTGTCGTATCCTACAATGTTAGCAACGGAACTCTACTTATAAATAGTATTAGCAGCGTTAGCGGTTTATTTAGCTCGGCTGCTGCGTATACTGTAACCATAACAAATACGGGGTCGGCTGTGGGCGCATCAATAAATCCACTGAATGGGTCACCCAGCGCACAGCAGATATATCTAGGTCCTGATATACAGGGCGGCGGGGATACATTTACAAGTATTATTGGTATTCCATTCACACCGACGATGGGTAAATACGTCTTACCAACACGCGTTGTGTTAAAATTCTCTTACGTACAACCTCTTACAAATGCTTTGCGAGAGTTTATTGGTCGCGGTAGCGGACTTACACTAACAGGCGCGACCACCTACGTTTATAATGCATACTCAAGTCCGGCAGCCTATTTGGGTTCCTCACAATTGGCGTATTGGGACGACCATTATTATCTTAACCGCCGCAACGTTGTCTTGGGAGTATTCAGATCGCATGATATAAATGGACACGCCTTGTCGTCTATTAAGATAAATAATGCTCTATGTACGCTTACGCTTAAAAAGGTAACACAAGTGTGCCAATATTCTACAAACATCGACCCTACTGTAAATTATACTAAGGGGCGGACACCCGATTGGGGTACATACTATGTATATGAGCGTAATCAGTCCACGGCAAATCTGTGGACTCCGTTAAGTCAGGATATCTCTGGCTCTACACTAGGAACGGCAAGCCTGCAAACAAAGTGGACGGCAGTTTCTAAGGGTGCTGATGGTGGCTCTAACATATTTATGAAAAACTATTCGTCGGCAGAAGACCTGGGTGCTTATTACAGCGACGTATCCAATAACAGTCTTTGTTTTGTACCTTTTTATCCTGTTTTTACTGCGGCGGAGGCGGCAGCCTACAAGACTGGGCTACCGTTCTCAAAACCGATTACAGATGCGGGCTCTTGGGCTGTTGGAACACTCAATGGATTAACCTACACATCGCAACCCTATATTCCTATAACACGGGCGTCCGTTTTGAGTGAAAGCCCTAATATAATAAATCCTGCTACAACTGTTTGTGTTGATGATGTATCGGCGTCTGGGGGCGGCGGCATTTCCATTGGCGAAAACTCAACCTATATGGGGTCGTGTGGTCCGCTCTGTTGGGGTGTCGCTGGTGGCATCATTAAATCGCCAAATTACCGGCGCAGCGGTTTTAAACCAACCTATTTTAATATACGTGTAAATATACGTATGTCTGAACAATTCTATAATCCGATGACTGATTTGACTGTGTTTGGAACGGCGACAGATATATCCAACTGTCTAATCGACACACAGACCTACTTCTATGACCTTGCACAGAAACCTAAGTCAGACTTTAATGACATAAGTGGTGCTTGGGGTCAAGAAAAGGCGGCGCGATTTATTAGATTTGACAATGACTCAGGTTATAACAATCTTTCGTATATGCCATCGCTGTTCATAACAGCTGCTACCCCGTTTGCAGTAAATGTTCGCGGATATGTTCCAACTGTGTCATTTTTAAGCGGTATACGCATCTCTGGAAAGAACTGGACTGATTTTGGACAAACCAGTCTACTGAATCTTATTAATGAAATTGACGATATCACTGGTGCAGGCATTGATATTCTGTCTGACGGGCGGCTTTCAAATGATGCTATACGAATCGGAAAATTCTATACAAGTAACTACACCCGCGCCCTTCTGGTATTTAACAAATTATTTATTGGTACATTTACCGGTGTGGGGCGCGGATACACAAACGCAAGTTATGCTGGTGAAACCTTTACAAGTACGGGCTTCGGTGACTACATCAATCGATTTATAAGTTACAATAACCAGATTTCTACAAGTTCAACTGGTATCAGCACCGCTCAGAGTACAGCTCTGAGTGCCGTGCGTAACTATATTACAGCGGCTTATAGCGGGATTCTTCCTCCCTATGTTTTACAAAGAAACAGATATACAGATCCTCTAACCTTTTCTCTGCAGTTCTATACACAACTAAAATCGAACGAGTTTTTACGTAACTATCTATTATCGTACGACCAATGGGGTCTCGGTTGGAATTTAGGATTCGACAAGGTCGATACTCCATATACTACGCGCCACGTCGCCACTACGTTTATTCGTATCGTGGAAGATTATATCTATTTCAAGCTAAACGATGAACTCAACATCAATAACGTGGACATCAGCGAGAAAGAGGACCTCAGCCAGAGCCGCGAAACCTTTGGCTCTAGCCGGCGATACTATGGAAAACTACTACTGAACACGTTTGGAAACTTCGCTCAAACCTTCATTCAGCCTGCAAAATCTATGCCGTTTCCCATCAGTAAAGTGGACAAACTGACCATTCAACTTGTTGATGCCTACAATAATAAAATAAGTAATAACGACTGCGAGTACAATATCGTTTTTGAGATTACGGAAATGGTTGATTCAATTGAGGCGGGCAGCGCGGTCACACGAGGCGTAAAATCGTAAGTTTTTTAAATTCTGATTGAACAGAGGATGTATCAGTCTGCGTCGCTTGGACCCGTCTACGATACTCGTAGTGCCTATGATTCAGGGCTCGTTGTTAATGCTCCAACTATGAATAAGACGGACGTCAATGGATATTTACAGGATCGCACCTTTGCCTCAATGTTTCCTCCGGTCTGTTTAAAAACTCACTGGGACTCCGAATCACTATCGTCAAAATATGTACTACCTGGCGATTTACGTATTCCGCTCCCGGTTGACCCGCGACCGCTGTTCAGGAATTGTACGACATATGTGACGAGTGCGCCGGCGGCGGATGTGAGCGCCGGCTCTGAAAAACGTGCTACTCTAGGGCTTGCTTTACAGCCTGGCGGTGGTGCTGCTGGTGGTGCTCCGTATGAAGTCTATGTTCGGAACGTAAATGCTGAGAGTGATTTATTGCTGAATCACCCGCAAGATAAATGCGATGATAATAAATTTATACCCGAGCAGAATTCTGACCTGTATACCAATACGCACGCCCCGCCAAAGGTTGCTGCGGATTCGTTTTCAGAACTGGCTAGACCTTTAGCAACGGTCGTTCCGAATGGACCGTATGTGTGTCGCACGACCGTGGACGAAAAGAACTGGGAAAAATCAGCGCGACTTTTCAATAATCCTACACGCGAAGACCGTGTCCCCGGCGCAGCTGCACGTAGTTCTGAGGCGCTCCTGTCTAAGAGGGCGGCGATTACAGCGCGTGTTGCCGCGGCGCCGCGCGTCTGGCCCAGCAATTCGGTCGTCTTTTATGTTGGTGCCGGAACTGGCGGCGATATGCTTACTAACTTAGCGCAGGCGTTGCGCTCGCGGGACTGGGAAATTACAATCTATTCGCCAGCGCGCACGCAGGTTGTTGAGGGGATCACCTATCAGCATATCGGTGAGTTTGTTCCTAACGACAAGTATTCGTGCCTGGTTCTGTGGAATTCGGAAAGCGGCTCTCTACTTGGGAATTTTCAATACAAACCCGACGCGAAGGCTCTTCTTCTCAACTTAGAAGAGGCTGCTGATAAAGAGGAGGTGTGCGCGCGCGGTGTCAAGGAGATGGTCGACAAGATTGTTTTGCGCAGCGCATTCCATCGGTCGCTCTACGATTGCTATTCCTGGTCTAAGTTTGAGATTATTGCGGATGGGCTGCCTGTGCGCCTGTTTACAGATGTTGAGAACAGGTCGCTACCACGCGACTTGTATCGTGTGGTAGTTACCGAGTATACGATGCCGCTGATAGCGTTCGTCCAACAGGCGTGGGTACGCATCAAGGCAACATATCCTGGTGCTGAGCTGCATGTATGGTCCAAAGCAGGTGACTTGAAAGAGAAGGTGTTTCCTACGCTGGTGGGGTCGGCGCGCGGCTTAGGAATCGTTTTGCACGGGCAGGGAGACCTCAATGAGATGGTGCGTGAGCGGTTTAGAAGCAACGTACACGTGTATTTGGCTGAACAGGATCTCATTGCGTGTGAATCTGTTCGTATGTCGTCTCTTGCCGGCTGTATTCCGCTTATGCCCAATCGCGGTGTTTTATCTGAACTCAAGGGTATCAATATTGAGGGGTCGTTAGGTTCGGAAAAGACGATGATTGATTACGCGAAGGCGATTTCAGCGCTGTTCAAGGATGCCGCCGGTACGAATGAGCTGCGGCGGCGCAACCAGTTGGATGAGTCTTTGAAGGGCTGGAACGCGACCGCTGACCGATGGCTGACAATTTTCAAGGGGCTGCGCTCCTCGACAAAGATATAAGTCGTTTCAATTAATATGAGCAATAAACAATACTATCGTTTATCGCCTACATTATGGGACAGTGTACCCGGACAGTGGTCAGCGACCGTCTACGCTATAGACCGCATGCCTGAGGGACCGTTAGCAAAATACACGACCTGCTGTCCGCGTTCTAAAGATGACCCGTCCTATTACTGGGCTGGTGCGGTATTTTATCGACTCGTGATGCCGCAGGGAATCACAAGCTGTTGTATGGGACCCCAGAATATTGCTGATGCCGTTGTCTATCAACAGATGCCCACCTTTCTATCCTGGGCTACGGCAAACGGATATTCTTTACCCGACAATTTTCAATTTAGTAAAATATCGCCGCTAGAAGACTTTACACTAGTGTATAACCCGTAAAAAATGTCAGTTTTGTTATAAGAGCAATGTTCTCTTGGCTTTGTTGTATTAAACGCCATAGAAAAGTGAGCGACTTGTCGCTCAAAGAACTACGTATACGTATACCGGTCGAACGAGTGAAGCAACCATGGACCCCGACGCCTTGTATTCAGCGGGAGTGAGCCCGTTTTGCCTTGGCGACCGTACGCGTTGGCGAATGACTATGGACGCGGTGACGGCGCGTTTGTTTGCCCTTCAAAGCGCCCTTAACCGGTTTTATGCGAATCGTTCGTCTTGCCAGACGACGCGATTCTAATGCAGCCTTCTCAGCCCGGGTAAGCGCGTGATTTCTGCCGCCAGGATTGAATCTGTGATGGCGTTCATTTTCCTTTGGTTCGCCCGTACGGTCACTGGGAAAGTGAACACCACGTGGGGCTTGAGGGGGCGCGGCGGCACGCTGACGGGGAACCCACTTTTTTGGTGCTGCTGCTGACATCTTTATTAAGGGAAATTATTTCTTTTTATTAGGAATATGTCAGCGCCGGCAACGAAAGAAGAACCGGTTGCGGAGACGCCTGCGGAGCCAAAGGTCAAACGCTTTAACAATGGCTGGACGAAAGAACTTGAAAATCTTATCGGTGATTGGTCCGACAGAGCCCAGTGCTATCGGTGGATGCACGATAAAACGGCGCGTGCGTTTGGCTCCTATAATCAATATATGATGATACCTGTTATTATATTATCAACTCTTACTGGTACGGCTAACTTTGGTATGGACAGCTTCTTCACCGATCCTGGAACCAAGAAGATAGCTACACTCGGTGTTGGTGGTGTCAGCATTTTAACGGGTATAATTTCTACACTTGCGAACTTCTTGCGTTACGCTCAGGGCTCTGAGGCGCACGCAGGCGCTGCTATATCGTGGGCGAAGTTTTCACGTCTAATTAGCATTGAACTCGCGCTACACCCAAATGAACGTATGGAGGCGTTTGCCTTCCTTAAGATGTTCCGTATTGAATTGGATCGCTTGATTGAACAGTCGCCACCCATCCCTGATGAGACTGTACGCAAATTTAAGATTGAATTCCGCGCCTATACCGATATCAAGCGTCCGGACATCACGGGTTATATTGAACACACTACGGCTTTTAATAACAACCATGAACGCATGAAGCAATTGGCGGTTGAGGCAACGTTAACTCTGATGCACAAGAAGCATCTGCTGAAAGAGCTTGTTCTCAACGACCTGGATTCTCGCATACGTGAAATTACCACAGATACGCTCAAGCAGGAGCAATTGTCTGTAAGCAGACGCTTGGCAACGCCGTCCAGTGTTCCGTTAGCCGTGCGACAGGCGGAAGAGCGCCGTGTCGAACTGGCGAATCTTCCCACTGGTAATGTCAGTGATATCAAAAAGCGGTGGGGTGGTATAGCCAGTGCGGCAGCTGCGGCTGCTTCTGCTCCTGAAATTTCAGTGAGAGTCGACCCAGGTGATGTTGCTGTTGGAATTTCAGGAGAAGCTCTGCCTACTGCTGCAGCGGTCGCTGATTGGGCTCCTGGTCATGGTCCTGGTCCTGCAGGGGCAGGGGCAGGGGCAGGGGCAGGGGCAGGGGCTGGACCTAAAAATGAAATTGTCGAAGCCGAATCTAAAATTTAGTGCTAGCGGGGACGTATAATAACTTCACTGGACGTTTTGCTCTTATTCATACCATAAGACCATGACGCCGGCAGAATTTCGGCAAATTCATACAATTTCGTGATTTCAGCACAATTGTTGTAGCTGAGGACCCAATCTTTGCGCCCGCGTAGAATTGCTGCTAGTGCGACGTGGTCGAACCCTTCATGCATATCTCCTTTTGTTCCGTACAATTTTGAGCCTTTTTCCAAATAGTACGGAGGATCCAGATAAATAAATTGTTTGGCTTTCGGCGGATGGCTCTGGAGAAATTCGGCAAATTGTAAATTCGTGAATTCAAATTGTGCCAAATTGAGGTCGATGCAGCGCTGAATACTAGACTCGGTAAAGCGCCCTGATGCTGCCTGCTCAGAGTAGCCACCTGAGCACGTCGCACCACTAAAGGAACTGCGATTGAGAGCGAAGTAGTAGGCGGCACGGGCTTCAGCCGAATTTGACTTATCCTGTACTGCCTGCTGGGCGGCGGCAAACATCTCCTTGCTGAAGGGATGAATTGTTGTAATCTCTTCTATTACACTATCCTTGTTTAGCTTGAGTTGCTGATAGAAATTGTATAGGGGTTCGTAAGCATCGTTGGCTAGAACTTTCATCTGCTGACGAGTTTCGGCAAGATGAAATTCTACAGAGCCGCCACCAAAGAAGGGGCTGAGAAGAATTGTGGTGTCCTTGGGCACATAGGGCTCTAGTACTTTTACTGCGCGGCTTTTACCACCAGGATACCGTAGGACTGTCATTGATATATGTATTTACGCACTTATATGTCAATTTTTATCAGAATTCAATCGACAATAAATGTGTCCAATATTCTATGTGGGCGTTTTTAGTCATACCTATTAAATACGTCTCTGCGAATGTCCAGAATTGATGTAGAATATAGGGATCTTTCACGGGCATAGATTCCATTATAATTTGCGCTCGGTCGGCAAGACACGGATATGTGGTTCCAATTAACGCAAGATGCTCGCTTATCCAAGCGTCTTCACATTCTTTTATATGGACCGCCGTATCCGGACGAAATTGTTCGCAGAGAGCTATCATTTTCTTGACATTGCGGACGGTAGCACCCCCTCCGCCAGACTCCTCCTGTTTCCAGAGCCACGGATTTCCCCAGAAATCACCCACAAAAATTGCTTCTGGTAGTTTTCGTCTAAAAATTACGTCCATCTGAACAGTCATAATATACTCGGCATCTATCTGCCGATAGGTTTTAGCATCCGTTAAAAGATTATTATATTCGGTTTTACCTTGCTCTCTTGTTCCGTGACCTTTAAACGCCACTATAATATTATAGTTCGGTTCTTTATCGCCGAGAAGTGCCGATATAAAGCCGCGATTTACATCTGAGCAAAAAATATATACAGAGAGTGTGGGGCATGCCCACGCTGCGTTTTTTAGAACGAATTCAAAATTGGGATGGGCGCGGCGTTCAACAATAACAAAGGCACGACGGGCTTTCTTTGGTGGCTGATATGTGGACCAGTGCCTATTCAGCATCGACATGTGATGCTCAATCAAGTAGTGATAGATATGTGGCTCTAACGTAGTACGATATCTGTCTAATTTTATCATTACGTCGTCTGACTTGTTCTTATACTCGGCTAGTGCAACTTCATAGATGGCTTCCATTAAAAAATACAGTGTATTATTTAATGAGTTATTAGTTTAAGTAGACCCATGATACCTAGTATAGTTATCAGTACAATAAAGCGCTGACACGCGATGTATTCTTTTTCTGTCATAAAGCTGAAACTGTCGCTGTCATCGTCTAGAAAATCATCGTGCTTGCGCCAAATCATTTTACCATTATTTTAAATGGCTCATTTGGGCTCAATTTTACTTCATATACAGGACTTCTGGCTTGGGAAAACCGTTGAATTCACTTGCAGTCACATTTGTATAGGCTCCCATCATGTTGATTTTGAGCCAGTCACCCTCATTTAGCAGGGGAATGTTTATTGCTGGCGCGATGATATCGGCTCCGTCGCATGTGCGACCAAAGAGAATCGACCAGTGTTTATCGTCTGTGTTGGGGACGGTTGTATGCGCCACCTCAATCTCGGGCTTCTGACCATCGAACGGCACATTGGAGAAGTAGCCGTAGACTGATTCATTTAGCGTGTATCTGTACCTGGGGGCGTTCGGCTCAGTGGATAGAATGCCACGCTTCCTGCCTATGACGGGCGTGTAGAGAGTTTGACTGGTTGAGGAGAGAAAGCGACCAGGCTCGGCAATCCACCTGATTGGAGTTCCACCTGGGGACATATTGTTTTTGAAGAGGGTGGCGCGACTCTTTTCGAGGCTCTGAGCCACGCTCTGTAGGTTAGACTCGGTGGGCAAGAAACCGCCACCGATGTCTATGAGATCCATATTCACGTCGAGATTTTTTCCGATGTCCATAGCACCACGACATACGGTTAATGCACGTGCAAATTGTTCGGGGTTTTCACATTCGCTGCCGACATGGAAGCTGAGCCCCGTTATATTTGTTTTATACTGTTTTGCTAGTTGAAGAATTTCAGGCACCCATGTGAGTGGAGCACCGAACTTTTTTCCGAAAGGTTGGCGGGAGTTTGCGTCAGGAACAAGAAGCCGAATCAGTACGTCGCCACGCCAGTTGCCTTTTCCCACCTTCTCCATCTCTTCAGGTGAGTCGACTACTGTTGTTTGTACGCCGAAACGCTTTGCATCTTGGATGTCTGTTCTGATTTTACAGGGCTGAGCGTAGATGATGTCGGCGGTTTTGGACACGTTGCGGGTGTTCATCATCTCATTTAGTGAAGCGCAGTCAAAGCCCATTTTATCGCCATAGAGTTCTACCATCCATGACATGAGAACAGGGTCGTTATTTGATTTGACAGCATAGTAGGGGCGGACATACGGAAGATGCTTCTTCCATATATCGATTTGAGTTGCCAACTCTTTTTTAGAAACAATAACAAATGATTGCATATGCGGCTTATTAAAGCGACTCATTAGCTCAGCGCCATGTGCTGCTCGAGATATGTACTTTGGAAAGTTGCTCAGTGCGATTAGGATATTTGTATGTGTGAAAATAAATGCCGGAGTTCATTTTTTTCGCGCGGCTGCCGTAAAATTTTGTGTGTGGTACCCTAGTCATTTTTCGGGTTGCCCACTTTCTTATTCCAGACTAGACCAACTGAAGACAGCCCGTCCAATAGTAATGTTGTTGGATTCCATTCATTATTCCAATTAAATTCACTTGCTCTATAATCGTAAGGATACGTATGATGATAATTATGCCATCCTTCGCCTGCTGCAATTAAACTGGTTGCCATACTCTGCCGAGATGATATTCTAGGATTATAAGGTGTTGTACCCCACATGTGAGCCACACTATTTACACACCAAGTTGAATGAAGAAGTACGATCCATCTGACAACTCCGAAATAGAAATATCCTATCCAGTATGAATTCCACATATACTTTCCGTAGAGTGTTGGAAGAACAAAACAGAAGAGATGAGATAATAAAAAGTTATTTCTGTGTTGAAACATAACGATTGAATCGTTTTCAATATCATTCATAATAATTGTTCGTGAAGCTTCGCGAAGTTTATTACTTTTTCTGTAGAACAGCCAGCCCATATGAGAATACCAGAAGCCATATTGTATAGAATGAGGGTCCAATTCTGTATCAGTATATTTATGATGCATTCTATGGTCTCTTGTCCATTGATAAATAGAACCCTGATGCGCAGCCGAATTTGCTAACATAAATATAAGACGCACTGGCCAAGCAGCCTCGTATGATTTATGTGACCAAAGACGATGTGCTCCAGCCGTTATTCCTAACATACCGATTAATTGCGCTGACAAAAAAACTTCTAGAATCAATCTGTAAGAAAAAATGGACGGAAGATAATAACAAGCATATAATGCTAAAATATGGTGCGATGTTAAATAAATAATATTTGTATAATGAAGCGGTGATTTCATTCTATCCTTCTATTATAATAATATTATGACTTTTTCTTTAACTAGAAATGCCCATATAATTACTGTCTCATTTTTAAGCAATTTTACACACGTCGTGTGGTTCTACGACTGCGACTGGAACGACGACGCGTGCCACCGACCAACTCACCTCTCTTTTTTAACTCTGCTTCGATTTTTGCAATCAGTTTCTCCAATGTCGCCTTCGGTTGAAGCTTGCGCAGGTCGCGTACCCGCGAGTGATAGTCCCAGTGCGTCAACTGGCTCTTGAACTCAGCTAACTCTTTTTTCAATGTCGCAGTTGCCTTCGGCATTTATACTCTAAATGCAGAAATTATTGTGCGTAAAGCACTTTAATACAAAATATGTTGGTATAGTAGGATTCGTCTTCACCATGTATGTCGGGGCTGGCATTCTTTTGCGAAATGGTAAGGGGCAGATTCTTCTAGTGTGCGACGCCAAGTCAGGGCGATGGGGCTTTCCGAAAGGACATCCGGAATTATGGGATAAGAAGTTGCCACTTAATACGGCAACCCGCGAATGTTTTGAAGAGACCGGGCTACGGCTACACGATGATTATGTTATTGATAATCCTACGCCCAAACGTATAGGAAAGCGCTTATATTTTTACGCGCGTTCGTTAAAGGATACATTTGAAAAAACGATAAAGGATACGAACGAGATTCGGGATGTGGCGTGGTGGGCGTTCGACGATTTTATTGGTCGCGACGATATTCTTAATTCAGATTTGCGGTGCTGGATTAAGAAGCGTGGCAAGAGTCCGGCTATGAACCCTGGTTCTGGAGCGGCGGTTACACCATTGGTTCTGTAAAATATAGTATTGTATAAGTAGATGTCTATACTTGCGCGCGCTGCACGACAGGTTGATACGAGAAGCAAGTTGTTGCTGGCTGTGTACGGCGACTCAGGCTTTACGCCACTTAAGTTGGCGAATACGATTGCGGCGAATCCTTCCGCTATTGTATCAAATATTGGAACTGTTCTGAATACGACCGAAGCGGGGACGTTCATAGGAAATACTGGTTATGGGCGCAGCTATGATTCGGGAGACCTGTTTCGCGACCTCGGAAAGGAACTCATTATTCAAACAAATGGACGGACGGACTACGTATACCGTCTCGTTCAAACTGTAAAAGGAAGGGGTAGTGAGGGTGTCCCGGAAAATGCGGGTACACCGTCGCTAAACAGCGGTAATTTCTATATTTGTGTGTGGAATGCTGACAATACGTCCAATTCATGTGCTAATAGCGCTAATGTTGTACGTGTTGGTTAAACAGGTGTTTCATTTTTCATCCGCTGTACTCGTACTGCTGCGGATGATTGGTTTAGAACAGGATTCATTTGAACGGTCTCGGGGAACGACGGTGTGTGTTTGATTTTGCGAGTGGCTTTGCGCTGCGGATTCAGCTCGGCGTGGATAAATCGTAAACGAACAGCTAAAGCAAGGAGGGCGACGACACCTAAACCGCCACCGATTGCGGCACCGATAATGGCTCCTGCTGAGGCTTGTGGTGCAGGCGGGGCGGGCACAGAGACCGTGTTGATACCTGCGACCGGCTTGGGTGACGGCGAATCTGTGGGACCAGGTGTCTCCGTTGGTGTAACCGAGGGAGACGCGCCGATGCGCAGCGTTGGCGTGGGACTCGGCGTATGGCTCGCCGTTGGGCTGGGCGTCATAGACGAAGTAGGAGTAGGGCTGTAGCTGATGGACGGGGTGCGACTCGGCGTTCTTGTATTTGTTGCGGAATTTGAGGCTGTTGCGCCGCTACTAATCGTCGGCGTCGGTGTCTCGGTATTTGAGGGAGTGCCCGTCGGTGTGGGGCTAGGAGTGGGCGTGCCGGTCGTCGACGGAGTGGGCGTTATTGTTGATGTAGGTGTGGGCGTGTGCGATGAACTGGCGCTAGGCACAATAACTTGGGCGGGATGACCTGTTAATGCGATTTGTAGTGCCTGACCTTCACCAGGGT
>Ga0209188_1000429_pt1 | contig 40756 bp, 37 predicted proteins | sample C_130625_EF_Meta_FD_187307 | JGI IMG/M metagenome (GOLD analysis project Ga0209188, IMG submission 187307) | Freshwater microbial communities from Lake Croche, Canada to study carbon cycling - C_130625_EF_MetaG (SPAdes) (version 2) | ecosystem: Environmental > Aquatic > Freshwater > Lake...
GGCCATCGCATTGGCTCTAGGGGAGTCTCCCCGACGCATTCAGTTTGCGATCTCGGTGGGCATCGTTCCCTGGGTGCTTGTCTTCAGTCTTATTGCCGACCTTGGCTCGCACGGCCTGCACGTGTTGAAAATGCCGAATTCATCGAACTCATCAATGAGAGAGCAATGCGGTCTTATGCCCTCTTGATAGAGTTCTGATCGTCGAGCAGGATCACCGAAGGCTTGTGACTGGAAGCCTTCTGAGCATCGATCCACGCATACGACATGATGGTGAGACGATCGCCGATTTTTCCCAGATGAGCGGTTGCCCCGTTGAGTTCGATCACTCCGGAGCCCCGGGCCCCGTAAATCACGTAGGTCTCGAAGCGCTCCCCATTGCCCATGTTACCTACCAGGATCTTCTCATAGGGAAGAAGGCCGACCCGTTCGGCAAGGTCTGAAGCGATCGTGAGGCTCCCCTCATAGTCGACGGAGGCCCCGGTCACCACGGCACGGTGTATCTTGGATTTGAGAAGGCAAATATTCATGAGACTGCCATTTAACTAAGCCCCGGAGAGCTCTCCTGCGAGTTTTTTTAGACAGCGAGCGCGTCTGGAAGCTCTTCCCGTAGTGGTTCTGGCGCAGGCGCCTCCACCTCCTTCTCAAACTTGCCGCATACCGCCAACGTGCGCAGGAGATCACCAGTCGAGGAGAATTTAAGGAGCTTGATCTGACCATCCTGCTCCTCGACCAGTGCCGTGAGACTCTCGACCCAGTCGCCCGTGTTGTAGTAATCGAGATCCTTGATCTTGCGGATCGCCGCCGTGTGGATATGTCCGCAGATGATTCCCTCCGCCTGAGCGTCGGATGCAAAATGAACCATCGATTCTTCGAATCCGCCGATGAAGTTCACGACGTTCTTCACACTGCTCTTCACATAGGCACTCAGCGACCAGTGGCCACGACCAAAAAGGCGGCGGAAGAAATTCACCGGACCATTGAGCTGTAGGAGGAGCGTATACCCGATGTCCCCGACATGGGCCAGCCACCCAAGATTCTGCACCACGGTATCAAGTTCATGTCCGTGCGCCACGAGAAGGCGGCGGCCGTCAACAGTGGTGTGAAAGGCGCGAGGCTGTATGTGGACATTCGCATAATCCCCGGTAAAATCCGTGATCCGTTCGTCGTGGTTACCCGGGATGTAGATGATCTTTGACCCCTTGCGTCCCTTACGAAGGATCTTCTGGATCACGTCGCTATGTTCCTGCGTCCAGTAGACTCCGCGTTTCATGGCCCAGATGTCGATTAGGTCACCGACCACATAAAGAGTGTCGCATTCAAAAGTGCGCAGGAATCCTAGCAGCGCGTTCGCTTGGCTCCCGCGGGTGCCAAGGTGCACATCGGAGATCCATACACTCCTGTAGTGGATAAGATTTTCTTCAGACACGATATGTTGTGTATGATGAGAGATCCCGTTCACCAAGCAGACCAGTGTGACGATTTCGTCACATGATCAATGGCGTTCTGGTATCCAATCTGGACGGGAAGCGCTCCTTCGGTCCATGCTTCGTCTCTTATGAAAATCTTGGTGATCGGATCGGGTGGCCGCGAACACGCCCTCCTCTGGAAGCTCTCTCAAAGCCCCCGCGTGACGCAGCTTCTCTGTGCCCCCGGGAATGCGGGAACTGCACGGATCGCAACCAATCATCCCTTTGCCGCGTCCGACTTGCAGGGTCTCGCGGATCTTGCCAAAGCGGAGCGGGTTGACCTCACGATCGTAGGGCCGGATGATCCCCTCGCTTCGGGCATTGTGGACCTTTTCCAGCAACAGGGTCTCCGTGTTTTCGGTCCTGTGGCCGCTGCGGCTCTACTGGAGGCATCCAAGTCGTTTGCCAAGGACTTCATGGTTCGGCATGGCATCCCGACAGCAGGATCGGTCACTTTTTCCGACAACTCAGCTGCGTTGACCCACTGCCGCATGTCCGACTATCCGCTGGTCGTGAAGGCGGATGGGCTTGCCCTCGGCAAGGGGGTGGTGATTGCCCAGAACCTTGCGGATGCTGAGGCGGCCATTCGGGAGATCATGATTGAGAAGGTCTTCGGAGATGCCGGCAACACCGTGGTCATCGAGGAGTTCCTGACCGGGCCCGAGTGTTCACTCCACGCATTGATCGACGGTAAAAATTACATTCTCTTCCCCGACGCCAAGGATCATAAGCGAGCCCTCGATGGCGACCAAGGCCTCAATACTGGTGGCATGGGGACGATCAGCCCCTCCCGCGTTGTGGACGAGGCCATGAGGAAGCGTCTTGAGCGGGAGGTCTTGGAGCCCTTTGTGAAGGGCCTCGCCGCTGACGGACTCCCTTTCCAGGGAATGCTCTTCCCAGGGCTCATGATGACCCCCAACGGCCCCAAGGTTCTGGAGTTTAATTGCCGCTTCGGTGATCCAGAGACCCAGTCGCTGATGCGCCGTCTCAAGAGCGATCTGCTCGATCTGATTGAGGCAACAATCGACGGGACTCTTGCCGATGCCAGGCCGCAATGGGATCAGCGTGTTGCCGTCTGCGTGGTCTTGGCCTCCGGCGGATACCCCGGTCCGATCGAGAAAGGTAAAGTCATCACCGGCATCGAGGAGGCTTCAGCCGATCCGGATGTCGTCGTCTTCCATGCCGGAACCGCCCTCAAGGAGGGGCATGTCGTCACCAACGGAGGGCGCGTTCTTGGAGTTACAGCGCTGGGTGCTACCCTCGAAGAAGCTCGGCAGAAAGCGTATGCCGCTGCCGATAAGATTGCCTTTGAGGGAAAGCAACTCCGCCGCGATATCGGAGCCTGATGAGTGAATGCCGACATGATCGTTTTGCTCCTGCAAAAATAATTCGGGGGGATTTGGTGCCGTGCGGTGAATTACTTGTGGAACGGGAATACCTCCTGCTCAAAACAAAACACACCACACAAAATAGAAAGATGAAAACATTGATCAAAACGGGCGCCTTGCTCGCCCTCATCGCCGGACTCGGTATTGCTACGACATTTGCCTCCGAGGCCTGCAAGAGCTGTCAGAGTTGCGCCAAGAGTTGCGGCTCCTGCGCGAAGTGCTCCGATGGCAAGTGCTCCAGTTGCTGCAAGTAAGCTGACGATTCAGCGAGGCGGGGGTAGCGCCGAAAAAGCCTGCCCCCGTCCGTTGATCTGCTAACACTCTTGAATCATGAATTCTGAGAACGATCTCTCAAACCTGCTGCGAGGATGGCAGGTGGATGTCTCTCCAGGATCCACCTTTAACCGCTCCGTCTGGAGCCGCATTGAGGCGGCAGAGAGTTGCAAGGGGTTGGGTCCATCCGCATTGATTTATTGGGTGCAACTTTTGGCGATTCCACGTATCGCCGTAACGACAGCCGCGATCGCCCTCTTCGGAGGTATCCTGATCGGAGGAGTTCAGGCCCGTTCCTCACAGGAAGATCGTTATCTACAATCGCTGAAGCCCCCAGTGGCGGCTTCCTTCGCCCGTTAATTTAGTATCCATGAAACGCGGCTTTCTCGTTCTTCTGGCCGTGATCGCAGTCGGATTCGGAGGAGTTTTGATTGCGCGACACTTTTTTCAAGGCCCTCCCTCCTCATGGCTCTGCCATGAGTATGGTCTTTCTCCCGTGCAGACAGTCAAGGTCGAGGCCCTGCAGCAGCAGTATGGATCACGATGCGGCCCCTACTGCGATGCCATGTGTGAGGCAAATGCACGTCTGGAAACCGTGACCTTTGGTAGCGGAAGCGTGACGCCCGAGATCCGCGATGCCTTGACCGAGACCGACCGTATCCGTACGCAAACACGTATCGCGATGCTGGAACATTTCTACGCTGTGGCTGCGGAGCTTCCGCCGGAACGCCGCAAGGAATACTTGAGGAAGGTGCTCCCTTTGGTCATCGAATCTTGCGGAGCCCGCTGATGACCGAAGCCCTCGATCAGGATCGGGGGGCGATGGTACGCCTCGCTGCTGGTGAGGATCTCGCGCTGAACGAGATCATGGATCGCTGGAAGAGCAGGCTCACGGCTTATCTCTACCGCTTCACGGGAAATGAGAGCGTGGCGCTCGATCTCACCGAGGAGGCCTTTGTGCAACTTTATCAAGGTCGCTCAAGATTCCGTCCCGAGGCGATTTTCTCTAGTTGGCTCTTTGGGATTGCCGCCAACCTTGGCCGCAATCACCTCCGGTGGAAGGGACGCCACCCCACTCTCTCCTTGGAGGCCGCAGATGCCGTCGCCTCCAAGGGTGATCCGGGGCAGTCGGCGGAATTGCGCGAGAGGGAGGATGCCGTACGTACCGCAATCGCCGCACTCCCTCCCGATCTGCGCGAGGCGCTGATCCTGAGGGAATACGAGCGACTTTCCCACGCAGAGATCGCCTCCATCGCTGGGTGCTCGGTCAAGGCTGTGGAACGCCGTCTCAGCCACGCACGCGATCTCCTACGCAAGGAACTCTCCCGGTATCTGCGTGGCTGATTTATCCGAGGAACTCCGTTTGGTCAAAATAGGTAGCTGGCAATCACCTTGACCGTGCAGGGGGCGATCAGTTGGTTGCCGACCACATTGTTCATCACTGGAAGTTCCGCATCGGCGTAGACGCGCACCTTCTTGAAGTCGAACTCGATGCCGGGTGAGAGCGACAGCTGCTGATAGCCGGTGTTAGCGGGGTCGGCAGCGGGTCCCGAATCGGAGGCTTTGTTGACAAAGAGCACCTGACCAAGAGGGCGGATTTTGACTCCTCCCAGCTTGAGACCCGTGTAGTAGACGCCGGCCGTACCATTCAACTGGATCCCAGGAGTGTATCCTGCCTGAGTGATGACCGGAGCATCGAGTTGAGCATCGACGAACCAGTTCCATTTCTCGTCCATTGTGATCCGGTGGCGGTGGAAGACGCCGAAGAGGATATCGGTGCTTCCGGTTCCGATCTGATTGTCACGATCAATCCCGGGCTCGTTCCATAGCCCGGAGGGAAGTTTCACCCCGAGATTCACCCCAGTCGACATGTCGGGAGAAAATCCGGTGTAGTAGCCGTTGAGTCGTATATCCCCCATGCCCCACCACTGCTTGGTGAACGTTTTGGGTGATGGATTGGCATCACCCTGCTGGACCTCCATTCCGTCATCGCTCTGGGCGCGGACAATCCGGTTCGCAGAAGGTACTACTACCGAGGCCCCCCACTTCTCATTGAAGAAGTATTGGAAGCCTCCTTGCAGCCAGGAGGTCTGGATCAGTTGGTGTGGATTGTTTCCAGCACCTGATGGTCCCATGCCTCTCCAGTTCTGGCTCTGGCCAATATAGTCGTATTCCGTCCATGCCATACCGCCGGCACCTTCGGGAAAGTTATATCCGGTGCCCACGTTGTAGACACTGCAACCGCAGGCGCAGGCGTGGAGGTAGGAGGGTGAGATGAAGAGGAAAAGGGAGAAAATCGCCGTGATGGCGCATTTCGAGAGGACGGAGAGAAATTTTTTCATGATGGATGGTAAAAAAGGGTGCAGAAGATGGCTTTGAACTACGGAAGAGAACGACACGAAGCGTTCGTCCCGGGAAAGAAGCCAAGTGCCGCACCGAAACAGGCTCTCCGGATCACAGAATCCGGGAGGGTGAAAAGCAGCCAGGGCTTAAGAGAGCCCGACGATGGGCACCGGCACTGGCGGAGCAAAGAAACGCTCGGGGATCGAAACAAAAGGTGCGGGGCCGTAAATCATGGGCCGTACCATGGGGAGAGGAACCGTCGATCCGGTGTCAGATACAAAGGCCTCGGCCTTCTTGTCGACCTTCAGCGTGACGGGGACTTTTTCCTCACTCGCGCGCTGGGTGGCGATCCTTTTGCAAAGCGGGCAGGGGTGTTGACCGTCGAAGGTTTTCTCCACAGCCTGAGTCAGCGATCCGGTCTGAGAGAAATCATGGACCATGTTCACCCAAGCAACTCCCTGAAGAACAGCAAGTGGCCCTCCGATCGCCACGAAAAGCGCGAAGGCCATCATCATCGTCATAACGCGGTGGCGAATCGGCATGGATGAATTGATAATCAAAATCTGAGATTCGGCCAACGAAAGTCGATGAATCGCAGGAAAACATCGACGAATCGAGCGCGGTTCAGCCATTTACGATGCAACGGAATGCTCCTGCTAGAGCTTGGTCATCGATTGTTTGGTGATTAGGTTTGCAACCTCGGTCTCAGGTCTTTAACCAGCACTCATGTATTTTGCCAATCCCTCACCGCTCGGCCTTCGCTCCATTCCCTTCGCCATTGTCGCTCTAACCATAGGTTCCCTGCTTGTTACCTCCTGTCAACCGGCAAAGCCCTCGGTGAAGATCGGCATCAATGCCGAACTTACCGGTGAAATGCCAGCCGTCGGAGCGTCTTGCAAGCAGGCTGCTCAACTCTTCGCCGAGCAGGTCAACAAAGATGGGGGCATCATGGTCGGAGGGACAAAACTTCCGGTCGAGCTCTCCGTGGTCGATAACTCGTGCAAGGCCGATCAGTCGGCCGCCGCGGCCCAGCGCCTGATCTCTCAGAACGGAGTGCTCGTCATGGTTGGGCCCGATGCCAGCTCCTGCGCGATCCCTGCGGGAGAGCTCGCCGAGTCGCTCGGATGTCTCATGATTTCCCCCTGGTCGACCAATCCAAAGACCACTCAGGACACCCAGACTGGAAAACCAAAAAAGAATGTCTTCCGCGCCTGCTTCACCGACCGCTTCGAGTCGCCTGTCCTTGCGGCTTTTGCCACTAAGAACCTCCATGCAAAGACGGCCGCCATCCTCTACGATGTCACCTCCGAGGCACCCACCAGCCAGAGTGCCCTCTTCAAAGAGGCCTTTGAAAAGGCTGGCGGCAAGGTCGTCTCCATGGAGACTTACTCGACTGGTGATCGTGACTTCTCGGCTCAGCTCACCAAAATTCGCGAATCCGCTCCGGATATCATCTACCTGCCCGCACCCTACAACGACACGCCCCTGATTGCGGCCCAGGCCCGCCAGCTTGGCATCAAGGCTCCCTTCCTTGGGAGTGATGCCTGGAGCTCCCCCGACATCATCAAGCTCGATACCGGAAAGAATCTGGAGGGTTCCTACTTCTGCAACCACTACTCGACGGAAGCGGCAACCCCGAAGGCAAAACAATTCATCGCCGACTATACGGCTCGGTATGGCAATGCTCCCGACGATGTTGCGGCCCTGACCTATGACGCCATGGTCCTCGCCTCCCAAAGCATCTCCTCCGCCGGAAAGGTTGATCGCACCGCTGTCCGCGATGCGATGGCTGCCACGAGAACCTTTGACGGAGTGACTGGTCACTTCGTTTACCCCGAGGGGTCACGTGACCCCGAGAAAAGCGCCGTGATCATGCAGATCAAGGATGGTGGCTTCCATTGGGTGAGCACCGTCGAGCCATAGTACCGGTCACATTCTTCAATGAAGTATCTGGCCCAGCAGGCGATCAACGCCCTTCAGCTTGGCTCCATCTATGCCTTGATCGCGCTTGGCTACAGCATGGTCTACGGCGTGCTGACCATGATCAATTTTGCTCACGGCGATGTCTTTATGCTCGGGGCCTTTTTTTGCCTCCTTCTGATCGCACTTGTTCCCGTGCCCTTCTGGTTGGCATTGATTGTCGTGATGGCGGCGACTGCCTTACTCGGCTCCCTGATTGAGCGCTTTGCCTACCGCCCCCTTCGTACGGCGCCCCGTGTGTCCGCCATTATCACCGCTCTGGGTTGCGGTCTTGTGATCCAGAATACGACGCTTGGGATCAGCCCCTACGCCCGTCCGATGCCCCGGCTTCTTGAGAATGCCACCTACCAGTTTGGCGGGATCACGATCACCATGCTCCAGATCGTTATCATTGGGGTTTCGCTCGGGCTCATGCTGGCACTCGACTTCCTGATCAGAAAAACTTCTTTCGGCATGGCCATGAGGGCGATCGCTTCCGATCGGGCCATGGTTCCTCTTCTCGGTATCCCTGCCAATGAGATCATTGCCATCACCTTTGCCATCGGAGCGGCCCTGGGTGGAGCAGCCGGGCTTCTTTACGGAATGGCCTACCCCGTGGTCAGTGCGTCGATGGGGATCACCGTGGGTTGGAAGGCCTTTGTGGCAGCCGTCATCGGTGGGATCGGAAACATGCGGGGTGCCGTCCTCGGGGCATTCATTCTCGGATCCGTCGAGGTCATGACTGTGGCAGTGCTACCCTCGACCTACCGGGATCTTATCTCCTACTCGCTGCTGTTGCTGATCCTAGTCTTCAAACCTTACGGCCTTTTGGGGAAGCCGGCCCTTCATAAAGCATGATGGACGGGATCAAGAAACACCTCATTCCGCTGAGCCTCCTGCTCCTGGGATTGGTTGTTGCGGCAGTCTTGCCAGCCACGGGTCTGGTGAACGACTACCTGCAGTTCGTTCTGATCTCGGTGGCGATCAATGCCATCCTCTGCGTTAGCCTCAACCTTGTGAATGGCTGGATGGGGGAATTTTCGGTGGGACATGCTGGCTTCATGGCCCTCGGAGCCTATGCTTCTGCGATTCTGACGGTGAAGCTCTTCCCCACGGCCCCCGCCGAACTCCTTTTCCCGGCAGCAGTACTGATCGGCGGTTGTACGGCGGGGTTGGCCGGAATTCCCGTCGGCATCCTCTCCTTCAAGACGCGTGGAGATTACCTGGCAATTATTACGCTCGCCTTCCTCATGATCGTGAAGTCGGGGCTTGAGAATATTCCCTATACCGGAGGGCCCAGAGGACTGCTGGGCATCCCCCGTCTTACCACGCTCGCCTGGGCCTACTTCTGGTGTGTGGTTGCCTTCTGGGTAATCAGAAACCTCGTCTACTCCAAATATGGACGAGGCATCGCAGCGATCCGGGAGGATGAGATTGCCGCCGAGGCAATGGGAGTGAATACCCGCACTGCAAAGCTCGTCGCCTTTGTGACCTCCTCCTTCTTTGCAGGAGTCGCAGGTGCCCTCTTCGCCCATCAACTCCAGTTTATCAACCCCTCTTCTTTCGACATTCTCAAGTCCACCGAGATTCTTGTGATGGTCTATCTGGGGGGAGTTGCCTCGCTCGGTGGATCACTTTTAGGAGCCGGAGCCGTGACAATCCTTACCCAGTGCCTTCAGCCTCTAGGTACCTGGCGCATGGTGGTGCTCCCTGCGATCCTGGTTGTGTTGATGCTTTACAGGCCATCAGGGATCATGGGTTATCGCGACTGGGCCTGGCTAAAGCCGTTTTTTCCACTTACGCCCCGTTCCAATGAAAAGAAGGAAACCGAGACAGGGGAGGGGCTCCAATGACCGCCCTGCTTGAGACCCGCCGCCTCACGCGACAATTCGGAGGCCTTCGTGCAATCGGGGATCTCTCGCTCTTGGTGAATCGAGGAGAGATCCTGGGCGTGATCGGGCCGAATGGAGCAGGGAAGACCACGCTCTTCAATCTCTTGACGGGAATCTACCCTCCCAGCTCCGGGGAGATCCTTTTCGAGGGCCTTCCCATTGCCGGGCTGCGCCCCTCGGAGATCGCTCGGCGTGGTGTGGCCAGGACCTTCCAGAATATCAGGCTATTCCGCCAACTCACCGTCCTTGAGAACGTCCGGATCGCCTACGACTCCCGGCTCTCCTGCTCCCCCCTTGGCGCATTGCTTCTCACTCCGCACGCCGGTTTCTCTGAGAGGGAATCAGTCGAGGCCTCCATGGAGCTCCTTGACCTCTTTGAGCTCGGATCGCTTGCCGAAAACCGTGCCGGCGATCTCTCCTACGGTGCCCAACGACGGCTTGAAATCGTGCGCGCCTTGGCACTCGATCCGAAGCTTCTTCTACTGGATGAGCCGGCGGCTGGGATGAACCCCTCGGAGGCGATGCAGCTCACCGACTTCCTACGATGGGTGCATGGCAAATTTTCGCTCACGATCGTGCTGATCGAGCATCACATGCAGATGGTCATGGCCCTCTCTGACAGGATTGAGGTTCTCGACTTCGGTGTCAGGATTGCCGGCGGGAAACCCGATGAGGTAAAGGGTAACCCCCGCGTCATCGAGGCCTACCTTGGAACGGAGGGAGAACTCCCATGACAACTTCCCCCGCTCTTGAGGTTCAGCAACTGGAGGTCTGTTACGGTGGGATTCAGGCCGTGCGTGGCATCTCCTTCTCGGTCAATCCGGGGGAGATTGTCGCCATGATCGGTGCCAATGGTGCCGGTAAGAGCTCCACGCTCCGGGCTATCGCCGGTGCCGTCCCCCATACCGGAGTCATACGGATTGGTAACCAAGTCATCCGGACGACCCATCCCGAGGAGATCGTCCGCAAGGGGCTCTCCCTTGTTCCCGAGGGGAGGGGAATCTTTGCGAATCTCTCCATCGAAGAGAATCTGCGCCTTGGGGCCTGGACGAACAGGAGCAACTACGATGTGAATCTCTCCAAGGTTTTCGGACTCTTTCCCCGCCTCAAGGAGCGTCGGAACCAGATGGCGGGCACCCTTTCGGGTGGAGAACAGCAGATGCTGGCCATGGGCCGGGCCCTCATGAGCAGGTCGGAGATTCTTTTGCTCGATGAGCCCTCCATGGGATTGGCACCCAAACTCGTACTCGAGATCTTTGCAATCCTCCGGGATATCAATCAGGCGGGGGTAACCCTTCTGGTCGTCGAGCAAAATGCGGTGATGGCCCTGAGGTTGGCTCACCGAGCCTGCCTGCTGGAGCTTGGGGCGATCACCCTTAGCGGTACCGGTGCGGAGTTGCTGGAGAATCCCAAGATCCGCACCGCCTACCTGGGGCATTGATCCTCTTCACGGCGTTTGGGAATTTTAGCCTCAAGATCGAGGCGCCCATGATTCATCGACGATTGTGTCTGATTTGTCGAATTTCAGTGGCTTTTAGTCCAAGGTGGCAGGCTCCTCTACAATGCTTGCCTCAGGCGCTTGCTCTCCAGATTGCTGAGTGTGATCGGCTCCTTGGTCCCCTCTAGGTGAAGGTCCCAGCTGAGCAGGTTTTTCCTCTCCAACTTGGCCACGGATTTTCTGTTCACGAGCAGGCTGCGGCTGACCTTGGTAAAGAGTTCGGCGGGTAACTGGCCCTCCCAGAGGGAGAGAGACTGTTTCATCATGAGGATCCTCCCTTCAGATAGGAAGATCCGGGTGTAGTCCCCCTGCGACTCGACGGCAGCAATGCCCTGTGCCTTCACCATCATGGTGAGTGATTTCTCCCGCAGCAGGACCAGATCCTGGGCTACAAGCTTTTTACCTGATTCCTTGGTCGGATATGGCAGGCTTGATTCAGAAACCAGCTGCTTGTTGAGGCGTAGGATCGTCTTGGCGAGGCGCTCTCGGTTGACGGGTTTGGTCAGGTAGTCTAGGGCATTGGCCTCGAAGGCCTTGATGGCATACTCGTCATACGCCGTGACAAAGATGACGGCTGGCTGGGGGTGAACCTTCTCGAGCTTCGGCAGGAGGGCGAAGCCATTCTTTCTCGGCATCTGGATATCGAGGAAGATCACATCTGCTCTCGCCGATTCCACCAAGACGTAGGCCGAGGGGACATCATCCGCCTCCCCCACGATCTCGATCTCGGGGTGAGTCTTGAGACGAGAGGCCAGATGATCTCTCGCGAGAGGTTCGTCATCGACCAGGATGGCTCGCAGGCGTGGAGGGGAAGGATTTTTGGAACTTCTGTTCATGACTTCATGAGTGGGAGCGTCACCACGGCCCGTACCTGCTGTGTCGAGTGGTCATGGGTCAGAGTGGCCCTGTCACCAGTGAGCAACTGGAGTCGGCGTCGGAGGTTGCTGATCCCCATTCCCATTCCCTTCAGAGTTCCTATTCCCTGATTACGGGATGATACGGTGGGCTCCACCCACGACCCCGTATTCTCGACCGTGAGATGGAGTCTTTCCCCGGTGATTTTGGCCTGGATGAGGATGGAGAGAGGCGTGGGACTTGTCAGTTGGCCATACTTAATCGCGTTTTCCAGGAGAGGTTGGACTAGTTGACTGGGCACCATGAATGCACGTGCTTCCTGGTCCGCATCGATCCGACACTGCAGCTTTTCGGCAAAACGGATCTTCTCCACCTTGAGATAGTTCTCCAGAGCATCCAACTCCTCGCCCAGAGGGGAGTAGTCTTCATCCCTCTTGCAGAGAGAGAAGCGGAGGTAGTCCGCCAGAGACTGGGTCAAGTCCTCCACTTTCTCTTTGTCACTGCTCACGGCCATGACCGCGGTGAGTGCATTGAAGAGGAAGTGGGGTTGCATCTGGGATTTCAGAAGGCTCATCTCACTTTTCTGCTGGCGACGACTCAGTTCAAGGGAGTCAAAAAAGAGAGAACTTGAGAAATACATGCCGGTCCAAAGAGCAAAAAGGAACAGCTCCACATAGAATCCCAGAGTCATAAAGTTGGCTCCGACCAAATGAATCGAAAACAGGGGGCTGAAGTAGTCTCGCAGGAAGGGGATCCTGATGATGAGAAGTTCGATCAGTGTGATCGGGAAGGATATGGAGAGTAATACCGGAACCATGATTAAAGGATTCAACCTCTTGGAATGGATCCCGATAAACCACGGGCGAAGAGCGCTTGTGATCAGGAGCCCGTAGATCGAACTAAGGAGAATCAATTCGAAGAGTAATACTCCCGACGATCGGGGGATGTTTTCGCTTTTTATAAGGATCCAACCAACGATTTCCAGAAGAAGCGTGCAAAAGATCCATCCGCCGATCTGGAGTTTCCAAAAGAGAGCGGACTTACGGCTCTCCGTCACATGATCGCCCAGATGTTTATTAATCATTGCTTGGTCTCCGTGGCGTTTTGCAATGCGGTCATTCTTAAACTCCTAAAAGCTAATCAACCGAAACATCGCGCGGCTCACTAGCAGAAAATCCTGAATTAGACCGTAAATTCGGGGGGGCTACGATTCGTCGACGATTTTGTACGATTCGTCGAATTTTCCTTTTGAGGTTGGGTTGGGGTTGAGAGTTTTCCCCCCCATGATTGATAAAAATCTTAAGACACTCTGCTGCATAAGATTTGCCAGAATGATGCGATGCGCGTTTTGCCTCATGGCACTTCTGCTGAGTGCCACGTCACGAGAGGCCGAGGCGCAGGTTCTCATGGTGGGATCAAACGCCTCCGGCCAGACAACGAATTTCACCTCCGGGACCAATACCTTCACCTACGCCTACATCGGGGCTACCGCCACCGACTCCAATAACACCCTCAATGTCTTCAATACTAACACCCGCCTCACCATCACTGGTGGCAACGTTCAGGTCGGCTTCGCGGGCAATAACAATAGCATGGTGATCTCCAATGGAGGCTTTGTCAGCGATGTCACCGGGGTCATCAGTTATGGTAATTCTGGTGTCAATTCGAATAACTCCGTGCTGGTGACGGGAGCCGGCTCGACCTGGAGCAACAGCACTCAGGTACGACTCGGAGTCTCCGGTCAGGGCTCCCTAACCGTGGCCAATGGAGGATCGGTGGTCGTGACTGGTGCCAATGGCATCCAGACTGCCGTGAATGTCGGCTCGGTGGGCGTCCTCAACATCGGCTCCTACGGGGGGAATGACTCGGCTGGCAGCATCGTCGCCCCACAAATCCTCTTCCAATCAGGTAGCGGAGCGCTGAACTTTAACCAGACCAACACCACCACCCTCACGAACGCCATCCTCGGCACTGGTATCGTCCAGCAACTTGGGAGCGGGACAACGATTCTGACGTATTCAGGAAATACATGGTCCGCTGGTACGGTGATCACGAACGGCGCCCTCCAGATCGGTGACGGGGGAGCCAAGGGATCGATCGGGAGTGGAGCCATTAGCAATAACTCAGTGCTCGCGTTCAACAGCGCCTCGACGTTTACTCTCGCCAATAGCCAATCGATCACAGGAACCGGAGCGCTCATTCAGATGGGGACCGGCACGACTATCCTCGATGCGGCCAATACGACCTACAGCGGTGGGACGCTGATCAGCAGCGGCACCCTCCAGCTTGGAGTTGGAAAAAATCTTGATACCAACGGATCTCTCGGAACTGGCAATGTGACCAACAACGCCACCCTTGCATTCAACCGAGCTAACATAAGCGAAACAGTCTCCAACAATATCAGCGGAACGGGGGAGCTCAAGACCGTCTTGAGTTCATCTGAAACGCTTATCCTTGCCGGCAGCAACAGCTACTCGGGACTGACCACCATCACCTCTAACAATGCCCTGCAGATAGGAACCGGCAGCACCAATGGGACCCTTGGATCGGGATCGGTCTCCAATGCGGGCACCCTAAAATTCAACCGGAGTGATCTTTACACGGTGACCAACTCGATCTCGGGAGCGGGAGCCCTCTCCCAGATCGGATCGGGCACAACGCTCTTGCTGAACAACAACTGCACGGGTACGACTACCGTCACCAACGGGATGCTTCAGATCGGGAATGGTGGGACGACTGGGAGTGTGGGAAGTGGAGCGATCACGTTGAGCGGTGGTGGCATCTTGGCATTCAATCGTGCCGACTCCGTGACACTTACCAATTCTATCGGAGGAGGCGGCGGAGTGCTCTCCCAGATGGGTGCCGGAACCCTCGTCATAACGGCTACAGGTGCCACTTATGGGGTGACTATGATCTCGAGTGGTACCCTCCAGATCGGCGACGGGGGAGCCAATGGAGCGATCGGGACTGGAGCCATCACCAATAACTCGGTTCTCGCGCTCAACAGCTCCACGAATATCACCTTAGGTATTGGCAACAGCATCACAGGAACCGGAGCGCTCATTCAGATGGGGACCGGCACGACCATCATCGATGCGGCCATTACGACCTACAGCGGTGGGACGCTGATCAGTGGCGGTACCCTCCAGGTGGGAACTGGAGCAAATTTGGATACCAACGGATCTCTCGGTACTGGCAATGTGACCAACAACGCGACCTTAGCCTTCAAGCGTTATCTACAAACCGATACAGTCTCCAATAGCATCAGCGGAACCGGGGCGCTCACGATCCTGGGTTCAGGTGAAACGCTTATCCTTGCCGGTAGCAACAGATACTCGGGACTCACGATCATCACCACTAACAATGCCCTGCAGATAGGAACTGGTGGTACCAATGGGACCCTCGGATCGGGATCGGTCTCTAATGCAGGCACCCTCTCCTTCAACCGGAGTGATCTCTACACGGTGACTAACACGATTTCGGGAGCGGGGGCCCTCTCCCAGATCGGCTCCGGCACCACGATCCTCTCCGGCAGCAACAGCTACACGGGAGTCACTACCATCACGAATGGCACCCTCCTCGCCAACAACACGACAGGATCAGCCGTGGGTACCAATACCGTAAATGTCTCCGGCGGAGGCATTCTTGGCGGCAATGGCACGATCGGTGGGCGTGCATACATTGCTACTAACAGTTCGCTGATCCCTGGCTCTGGTGGGTTGAGTGGCTCGGGGGCCCTGACCTTCACCCACGGGCTGACCCTGCAATCAGGGGCAACGACCTCCTTCCTGATCAACGCGACTAATAACTTCACCTCCATCAATCTCAGCGGTTGGTCGTTGAGCTACGGGGGAACATTGACCCTCAACCTGACCACCTATGCACCTGTTGCTGTCGGTGGGAACACCTTCACCCTCTTCAATCTCACCAATGGCGCCACGGAAACGGGTAACTTCACCTCGCTGACGGCCATCGGCGACACGATCTCCTTCACCAATAATGCCGGCGTTTGGACAGGCACCGACACCTACGGCTCTACCTACCAGTTCAGCGTTGCAACCGGACAACTCAGTGTGGCCTCCACTGTTCCCGAGCCCTCGACCTACGCTCTCTTCGGACTCGGAGCGTTGGCCCTGATCATCTCTTATCGTGCCAGGAGTCGGAGAGTTGCCTGAGCAAATCACTCTCTACCTCACTAGGAGAAAATCCTGAATCGGCGCGCAAATTCTCCGGCAACAAGGATTTCAGACGATTCGTCGACGATTTCAGGCGATTCGTCGACTTTCGGTTGCGAGTTTTCAAACAAAGATTAAATCCCTACAACAATGAAAAAGCTCCTCTCTCGCGCAGTTCTTACCACGCTGGCTTTTGCCGCAACTCACGGATCGGGTTGGGCCCAGGCCTCCAACGTGCTCTTCCCGACCAATTATCCCTACACGCAGACCAATCTGCAGGCGATGGATATTATCAAGAGCACGAATGGGGTGCTTGAAGCCACGGTGAACATGTATTCTGCGGGGACGAACAGTGACCCGATCAAGTATGGTCTCATGGATGTCTACAGCGGAACCGGCAGCAGCAACGTCACCAGCAATGGTACCAATGCAGGAATGTATGGATTTGCCTATCAGTGGTCTGCTTACGGGAACACTTATCGGAAAGGCTTCCCGGGAACGATGCTGCAGATCCAGCCCGGCGATACGATCAAGGTCCACCAGTACAACTACATGGGGACGAATTTTGACACGAACGACGCCGTCTTCACCACCAGCTTCCACTACCATGGATCGCATGCTCCTGATCTGAGCACTGGAGACAATGTCTATATTCTGGACGCCCCCCTCTCGCTGAATAATGTTTCATTCCCGATCAAGAGTTTCCTGAACAGTGTTGGACTGAACTGGTACCACACCCATCCCGATCTCTACACCAAGGATCAGGTGCAGGGGGGGCTTGCAGGCTTCATCATGGTGGGTGATCCCCTTGATGCCTTTCCTGCGTACAAGGGGAAGCTTAAGGAGGTCAATATGGCCTTCTCGGAGGTCAATCTGCAGACCAATTCGGCCGGTAAATTCCAATTCTTCCAACTCCAAACAGGCAACAAGGAGGGAACCAACTACACGGAGGGTTGGCAGAAGCTCATCAACGGTCAGATGAATCCGATCATCACGATCGCACCTGGGGAGACCCAGATCTGGAACTGGGGTTGGGTCGGAGCTCGTGGAGCGCTGATGCCTGTCATCGCCGATGCCAATCTGAGCAATGCCTGGTCGAACTGCACCATCCTTGCGAGGGATGGCAACAGCGCCTTTGTCCAACCTCTTACAGGACCGCTTGCGGCATACCTGCCTAGTACGAATTCGAGCGGCAACTCCACCAACTACACCCCGAGGCTTCAGGATATTTGCAGTCAGTCGCTCCTCTCAACGGGGGGACGTACGACCTGGGCCATCACGGCGCCTACCAACCCCGGCACCTACTACCTCATGGATGCCTTTGGTGGAGAGGAATCTCCAAATACAGGTGGGGCACAGTACTTCTATGTGCTGGCCACCATTAACGTCACCGGAACTGCCGTGACGGGACCACCCGTATACTTTGCGCCGCAGCCGGCTGATTTCCTCTGGGTTGCAAAACCCGATGTCTACAGAACATTCGCTTTGGAGCAGCAATTCTTCTCCACGCTGAACCCACAATATCTCTCAAGTTTCGATAACTTCTTCATCGACGGATTGAAGTTCGGAGAAGGGATTCTTCCCCAGTTGGAGATGGGATCGGTGGAGGAATGGACGATAGTGAACGGCGGGCCGCTCAATCACCCCTTCCACATCCACCAAGGCAACTTCATCGTGACGCAGGTCAATGGTGCGATGATTGATCCCAAGCTACCACCCCTGCCTGATTTTGCTGGGCGCAACTATGTCTCACCACAGGATGTCGCCTTTGTCCCGGCATACGGAAGCATTACCCTCCGATTCGCGGTTCCGCCCTTCCCCGGCAAATATGTCTGGCACTGCCATATTCTCGAGCATGAGGACGAGGGGATGATGTCACCGGTCTTCCAATACCCCGGTCGCCAAGGGATCCGTCTTGGACTCGGCGCCTCCTCACCCTCCGCTCCTGTCATCAATGGCACTGGGAATGTCACGAATATCATCACCCCGTTCCCGGGCTATGCCGGGCCGATCGTGGCGGCGTCGGGTATCGGCACAAGCACCAATACCAATGCCATTACATTGCCAAGTCAGCTGCCGACAACATCCGATCAGGTAAAAGCATTTTACAATAACACGACAGTGTTTGAGACAATGGCCGTGGGCAAAGGGAAACAGAGCGCCGTCGTGAAAATCTACAATAATGGCTCCAACGCACCCACTGCCCAGTTCACTGCCTTCACTGGCAAGACGGGTGCCTCCGGAGTGAGTCTGGCTGTTGGCGGTATCAGCACCAATGGGGTCCCCATCATTGCCGTTGGCTCCAGAGCCTCGGGCCCTGCCACCGTCAGCCTCTGGGATCAGAATGGTAATTTCATTCGCACGCTCACGAATATCCTGCCGGGCAACTGCCCGAGTGGGGTGAATGTGGCGATCGGGGATGTGAATGGCGACAACTTCGACGATCTCATCGTCTCGGCCGGCGCCGGGCGTGAAGCAATCGTCACAGCGATCAGCGGCAAAGATATCTCCTATGGGGTGCCCGTCCCGGCGAGGCTCTTCACCACCGTGCTCAGCGATCCCGCAAGCAAGGAAGGCGCGAAGGTAGCTGTCGGCTACGTCGCTCCGTCCACCACGGCGAGCTATATCGCCAACCTCGTCACCACACCAGAAGCAGGTCTCGATGCCGGCCAAGTCTCGGTCTGGAATATCAACAACTTCTCCAGCGGAGGCATGGGAGACATGTCCTCGGGTAGTGCGAAGCCTGCCTTGATGACAGCTTTCCAACCCTTTGGAGCTCGCTCGGGAGCTGTGAATATCGCCACGACGTATCAGGCCATCCCACAGGGGCCATCAAAGCCAGTGATCGCTTCATGGCGCAAAGCATACGAGGCGGCTTTCACGGGCATCGGATACAACAACGTGGCGGCAACGCAGATCAGGCAGTTCTCGACCAAGAAATAGAGGTTCATGACGTCGTATAGGTATCCTAGTCACCTATACGACGCGGCTCCTTTTCCAGCCGTGTCCAAAAATATTTGGGGGGATTTTACGATTCTCAGGTAATACTAATGAGGTAATCCTACCTCCGTAGAGCATCCACCATCACCCATTCCCTTCATGAAAACATCCCTCCTTGCACTGATCGTTTTAACCTCGGCTCTCCTTGGGGCCGTTGCATCTGCCGCTGACTCACATGCAACCTATCCGCTCACGACGTGCGTGGTCTCCGGGGAGAAACTCGGAGAAATGGGGGCACCGGTTGTGATCAAGCATGGGGAAACGGAGGTCCAATTCTGCTGCAATGGGTGTGTGAAGAAGTTCAACGCTGATCCAGCGAAGTACCTTTCCAAACTCGGCAAGAAAGAGACTTCCCAATAAGCAGGGATTCGTAAAAATCCCGGTCATGACAGACTGGTATCTTCCTGAGGTGTGACATGAAAAAAAACTTCCTCAATGCGCATCTCGTCATCGGGTTGATACCGCTTTTCTGCACGATTTTGCTTTTTCCGCTGGTGTTAGGATGTTCGCGAGCACCATCCGACAAAGCTGATGCCAAGCAGGTTGCCCAATCGGAGAAAAAGAGTTGGACCTGCTCCATGCACCCTCAGATCCATCAGGATCATCCAGGTGCATGTCCGATCTGCGGCATGGATCTTGTTCCAGTGGCGCCACTCACTTCACTCAAATCACCGAACGCAACGCCCGCAATCGTTTCCAATCCAACTTTAATGATGGCCGAGAGCCCGAGGCCCGAACAATCAATGGCGACGGTGATCCATTTGGATGCCGTCCAGAGTTCGGCAGGCAACATCAGGGTCTTGCCTGTTGAGGAAAAGATGCTCCGACGCGACGTGGAACTCTTTGGAGAGTTTTCCTATGTCACCGACAAGCAGATTGATTTCACCTGGTACTACGGAGGTCGTATCCAAAAAACCCTCGTCGACTACAACACGACGGAGATCAAAGAGGGGGCCCCCATCATGGAGATTTATAGTGAGGATGCGATTGCGGACCAGCGCGAGTGTCTCGAGTTGATGATGGAGTTGCGCAAACATGCTGTCGCTGAGCAAAAAGTTTTTGAATCGGAGTACGGGACCAATGCTGAGCGGGTCTCTCTTGTGGGGATGTCCTATGAGCACAAGAACATCAATGCCCGCCTCACTGCGATGAAGGATCGTTTGAGCCGCGTCGGCATGACGGCCGGAGATTTTCAGGCCCTCGAATCGACCGGTAAGGTCCGCGATATTTTTACCATCAATGCTCCTGCATCAGGAAGTCTCCTGGGTGTGCTGCCTCATGTTGGGAGTCGTTTCACTTCGGAGTCGATACTCTTCAATCTGGTTCCCCTAAAGGAGGTCTGGTTCGTGGCCGATGTCTACGAGCAGGACCTCTCCCTACTCAAGCTTGGTGAAGAGATCGCCATCCAAAGCAAGTCGAGCCCCGGTAGGGTCTTCAAGGGGAAGTTGGTCTTCATCGGGAAGGAGGTCGATCCCCGGAAGCGGACAGTGAAGGCGCGCTTCCTTGTCCCCAACCCGGATGGACTTTTACTGCCCCAACTCTCTGCCGCAGGAATGCTTGCGGTCGGAGGAGAAAAACCTCAACTGGCCGTCCCGGCCTCGGCAGTGATCGACACGGGACGCAGGCAACTTGTCTATGTGGAGACCTCACCGAATAACTTCGAGTTACGGACTGTCAAGGTGGGGGCGCAAGGTGAAATCGCCGCGAAAGGGGAGATGAGTTCCATGAAGTGGGTGCCCGTGACCGAAGGACTCACCGCAGGGGAAAAAGTCGCGATCTCCGGGGCCTTCCTGATCGATGCGGAAGCCCAGATGCAGGGACTGCCTGCCTCGGGCAAACAGTAGTACCCCTGGAAGCCGAAACCATCGACCGGCCATGATTGATCGTCTTGTCAGATGGTACCTTGAGAATAGGGCTCTAGTACTCATTCTGAATCTCTTGCCTCCTAGCCGGCGAGTCAGTTCTCTGGATCCTGGAATACCTGTTCTAAAGCTGGTTCATTGCAGGCATAGACTCCGTAGCTGTTAAGAATACCTAAAATTGTCGGGGGGATTTTCCGATTTCAGGGTAATAACAGATTGGAGTGAATTCCCTTTCCATCACATCAACCATTAATACACATGAAATCACTCCTGCTTGCCCTTCCGATTCTGGCCTTTGCTATCTTTGGAACCATTGCCCATGCTGCTGACGCTTATCCTCTGACCACTTGCGTGGTTTCTGGGGAAAAGCTTGGAGAAATGGGATCGCCCGTCGTCATCAATTACAAAGGCACAGAAGTTAGCTTCTGCTGCAACAGCTGCGTGAAGAAATTCAATGCCGACCCAGAAAAGTATTTGGCAAAGCTGAAGGCAGCCTCCACCAAGTAGGCGCCTTCCATGCGATCTTCCCTGAAGTTCAAAACAGCAGGGATGATCCGAACTTTTACCGGTTGCTTGGAGGTCATGATATGCCTCCTAGCTAGCGTCATACTGATCTCAAAGTTAAAGGCTACCTCGATCAGCGGGTTTGAGGCATGGCAACAAGCCGAGGTCTCGCAGCGCTTAAACTATAGCCTCAACGCCATTCTGGAGGCTGAAAACAGGATTCTCTCCTCCTCACCCTACTGGGTTTACAATGAGGTAGTTCCACAGCTTCTTTGGCGTTATTCGCCTCGTTATGATTTCACGGCTGGCATGGAGTTTTCTTCGTGGCGGTACCCCGGATCACAGCAAATTGGCTATCAGCCTTTCGTCGATTCACGGATCAAGTGGAAAGGAGGTCGTTGGAATTTCTCTAGCCGTCAACGATTTCAGACTGGAAGCGAGGGTAGGGCCTACATGGCGGAATTCCGACAACTCTCTCGCCTTCAATACCAGCTCTCCGGTTTTTCCAACCGACTCTCCCTCTATGCTGCCGATGAGTGGTTTTTAGATCTTCTAACTGGGCAACTTCCCGAGAATCGAGCCTTTTTTGGAAGCTCTTACGCTCTTAACTCTGCTATGAATTTGGAGCTTTATGGCGTGTTGCAAACCTATGCCAACTATAATGGAGTGTCTGGAAACCTCCCCGGAATCGGTATCAAGGCCGTCTGCGCTTTCTGACATGAAAACCAATCAACTCCTCCTCTTACTTCCGCTGCCATTAATGTTGATGGTTCCTATGACCATCATTGGATGTAAGCAAAAGCCCTCACCAATCACATTGTCTGAAAAGACGATCTGGACCTGTTCGATGCATCCCCAGATCAGACAGAATCATCCAGGCGACTGTCCAATTTGCAGGATGGCTTTGGTGCCGCTGCGTTCACCGATGCCCTCACCATCCGTAACCAACCCCCTAAGCCCTTCAAAGGTGGAAGAGCCACCATTGAGCACCATTCTTGTGCAAACTAAAGAGGTCATGCAGACCATCGTTCATCTTGATGCTGCTCAGAGTTCGGTCTCCAGTATCAGGACCGCGCCTGTGGAGGAGCGAAAAGTTCAGCGGAAGGTCGATCTCTTCGGAGAGATCGCCTACATCTCCGACGCTCATACGGACTTCACTTGGTACTACGGCGGGCGTGTTCAGAAGTTTATGATCGATTATAATACCACCGAGGTTTCTGCTGGAACCCCGATTTTAGAGGTTTACAGTAACGAGGCTATTGCTGATCAGCGATCGTACCTAGAGACGCTACGACAAAGGTGGCTGGCGACCTTCTATGAGAGAAGGAACTACGACTCCCAGTTAGCGGCCATAGGGGAGCGGCTTTCCCGAATCGGAATTACTCCTGAGGATCTTAAAGCCCTCGAAAAAGATGGGAAAATCCATAGCACCTTCATTATTAGAGCCCCACGATCCGGTTCGATCTTGGGCGCTCTTCCCCATGCCGGTGAACGATTCACCCCTGACAAGGTGCTCTTTCACTTGGCACCTCTCGATCAGGTCTGGTTCGTTGCTGATGTCTATGAACAGGATTTATCGCTCCTGAAGCTCGGCCAAGAAATCAGTATTCATTGCAGGGCTCACCCAGAAGATGTTTTTAAGGGCAAGTTGGTCTTCATCGACCGCGAAGTGGATTCCCAGAAGCGAACCGTGAAGGCGCGCTTCGTAGTCCCCAATCCAAAAAGACTGCTTCTTCCCCAACTCTCTGCGACGGGAACCCTGGAACTGGGTGTCATGAAATCACTGCTTGCGGTCCCCTCATCAGCGGTGATCGACACAGGTCGTAGACAGCTAGTTTATGTGGAAACAGCTCTCAACACTTATGAACTTAGGGCTGTCAAGATAGGTGCCGAGGGGGAACTTTCCAACGATGAAGCCTCTGGATCATTCAAGTGGGTGCCTGTGACTGAAGGACTTACCGCTGGAGAAAAAGTCGTAACGGCGGGTGCCTTCCTGATTGATGCGGAAGCTCAAATGCAGGGATTGCCAGCTTCGGGGGCAGAGGCTTCCCTCAAACAAACTGACAGATGATTGATCGTCTTGTCAGATGGTGTTTAGCGAACCGACCTCTCGTTCTGATCGGGAGCCTGCTTATCGTCGCAGCTGGGATCCAGGCCATCTATCAGACGCCTGTCGATGCCATCCCCGATCTCAGTGAAAATCAGGTCATTGTTCTGACGGATTGGTCCGGGCGCTCCGCCCAAGAAGTGGAGGACCAGATCACCTATCCTCTTTCGACGGCACTGGAGGGCCTGACCGGAGTTCGTGAAGTGAGGGCTCAGTCGGCCTTTGGCTTTTCCATGCTGACGGTCATCTTCCACGATTCTGTGGATGTCTATTTTGCCCGGACCCGGGTGCTGGAACGACTCAACTCTCTGCCCTTCAAGCTCCCCGAGGGGGTGATCCCGAAACTCGGGCCCGATGCCACGAGCATCGGCTGGATTTACGAATACTACCTGGATGATTCTGCTGCAATAAAGGCGGGTCATGGCCTGGATCTGGGGCAGCTACGCTCTCTGCAGGATTGGTTTGTCAGACTTCAGTTGAACTCCGTTCCCGGGGTTGCCGAGGTCGCAAGCATCGGTGGATTTGTTCGCCAGTATCAGGTCGATGTAAATCCCAACAGGCTTCGTGCTTACGGTCTTCCTCTTTCCGCAGTGATCGAGAAAGTCAGGGGATCCAGCCGAAATGTCGGTGGTGGCAATATCGAGGTCGCCGGGCGAGACATCACCATCCGAGGGGTCTCGCTGGTTCGTTCCGACGATGACTTGAAGTCGTTGCCGGTTGGATACTCCGATGGTCGCCCCATTCTGCTCGGGCAGGTGGCAACCGTGGGGATGGGTCCCGAACCGAGAAGGGGAGCTCTTGATGTGGGAGGGCGCGAGGCCGTCGGGGGAGTCGTCGTCATGCGCTATGGGGAGAGCACCCAAGAGGTCATCGGGAAGGTGAAGGAGAAGATTGCCGAGATCAGTAAAGCGCTTCCCCGCGGAGTCACGATCAAGCCCTTCTACGATCGCAGTCAACTCATCGACCGAGCGGTGGGCACGCTGCGCATCACGCTGATCGAGGAGATCCTTCTGGTCACGCTGGCTCATCTCCTTTTCCTGCGACACTTGCGAAGCGTGATCATCGTCACCCTCCCGCTCCCCCTCTCGATCCTGATTGCTTTCATCCTGATGAAGTGGACAGGTGTTACTTCCAACATCATGTCGCTCAGCGGACTGGCCATCGCCATCGGCGTGCTCGTGGATGCCGGTGTCGTGGTCACCGAGGCCGTGATCCGGGAAGCTCATTCCGTGCAGGAGGGGCGGGTGCCGGGCCTCTCCTACCCGAAAGATATCTTTGCCATCGTGATGAGGGCGACCCATCTGGTGATCCGCCCGATTTTCTTCGCGATGCTGATCATCCTGCTGGCCTTCATTCCGGTCTTCGCCCTGGGAGGCGAGGCGGGAAAGTTATTCCATCCGCTGACCTTTACCAAGACCTACGCGATGGCCGGGGCGGCCTTGCTCGCGCTGACGCTGGTTCCCGTTCTTGCTTCCTTCTTTGTCAGGGGAAGGCTCCATGACGAGGGGGAGAATCCCCTGATGAGGTACCTGCTGGGACTCTACCGACCCGTGCTGGAGTGGGCTCTCGACCATCGCAGGACGGTGGTGGCCATGGCTTCTTTGATCCTGCTTGGGGCTCTGGGGCTAGGTAGCACGATCGGATGGGATTTCATGCCCCCCCTCAATGAACGAGCCGTGCTCTTCATGCCGACAACATTGCCCAGTGCCTCGCTACCTGAAATCAACCGCGTGATGTCGGCCCAGGACAAGATTCTCTCTTCCTTCCCGGAAGTGGAGAGCGTGGCCGGCAAGCTTGGGCGCGCTGATTCGGCCACCGATCCAGCACCCATCTCGATGATCGAGACAACGATCATGCTCAAACCTGTTCGGGCGTGGCGGCAGGGCATGACGATAGAGAAGCTCCGCGCCGAGATGCTGCAGAGGATGCAGCAGTTCCCCGGTTTTGTGCCTGCCTTTCTCCAGCCGATTGAAAACCGGATTCTCATGCTCAATACGGGCATCCGGGGGCAGGTTGCCGTGAAGATCTTCGGTCCTGATCTGAAACGCTTGGAGGCACTCGCGGTCGATGTGGAGGGGATCCTCAAGAATGTCCCCGGAGCGACCGACGTGTACGCGGAACGTGTCGTCGGAACCCCCTACTTGGAAATCGCTGTGAGGCGTGATGACGCGGCCCGCTACGGAGTGCCGATCACAGAAATTAATAGTTCCATTGAGAGCGCGATCGGCGGAGCGACCTTGGAGACAACCATCGAGGGGCGGCAACGTATCCCGATCCGGGTACGCTATCCCAGAGAACTCCGGGGGGATCTTCCCTCACTGGAGCAAGTTCTTGTGACCTCCATGCAGGGGGAGAGTATTCCCCTCTCCAAGGTGGCGGATTTTCACCTGACAACGGGACCTGCAATGATCTCGAGCGAGAATGGCAATATGCGCGTCTTCGTGCAGGCCAACGTCCAGAATCGTCCCTTGGCGACCTTCGTCGAGGAGGCCCAGCGAATGGTCTCTGAGCAGCTGCAGTTGCCATCCGGCTATTACATCTCGTGGGGTGGGCAGTATCAGAAGCTGATCGCCGCTTCCCACACGTTGCTGGTGATCTGTCCTCTGGTCGTCCTGATCATCTTCGTGCTCCTCTTTCTCACGTATCGTTCCTGGAAGGAAGCGGCTCATGTCCTGCTGGCCGTTCCCTTTGCCCTGTCGGGGGGACTCTATCTTCAGTGGCTCCTTGGCTACAATTTCAGCGTGGCGGTGGCCGTGGGCTACATCGCCCTCTTTGGCACCGCTGTTCAGACTGGCATCATTATGGTCATCTACCTCAAAGAGTCGCTGAATGCAAAAATCGCTGAGAAAGGAGCTGCACTTTCCCTTGATGAACTCCGGTCCGCCGTCTTGCAGGGCGCGCTTCTGCGCCTCAGACCAAAGGTCATGACGGTCACAACCATTGTGGCCAGTCTGCTGGTCATCATGCTTCCCGCGTTTTCCGGGGAGAGAACCGGGATTGAGATCATGAGGCCCATTGCCGTGCCCGTGATCGGGGGAATGATCAGCAGTCTGCTTCTGATCCTCATCGTGACCCCTGTGCTGTTCTTCGGATTGAGAAAGCGGGAGATCGGATTAAAGTAAGTTGTGCTTCCAGTCGCAAAGCAGTAACCATCTTTCCTCGACTGCCGATCTTAAGGTCGCCCCACTCCTTAATCGTCAACAGCCCAACCCCTACTTTCATGTCTGATCCCCGATACGACGCTCTGGCCCGAGTTCTTACCTCTCACTCCACCAAGCTGAAAGCTGGTGAGCGCGTGCTCATCGATGTCGCGGAAACGCCTGAGGAATTTGTGATCGCCCTTATACGTGCGGCCCGTGCCGCGAAAGCCGAGCCCTATGTCGTGATGCACTCGGGTCGCGTCAGTCGGGAACTTGCCCTGGGAGTTACCGGCACGCAGGCGGCCACAATGGCCGAACTTGACCTGGCCAGACTCAAGAAGATGCAGGCCTACATCGCCGTGCGCGGATCCCAGAACATCTCCGAGATGGCCGATGTTCCCCAGTCCCAGATGGCGCTCCTTTCCGCCAAGCTGCGCCCGGCCCTTGATTACCGGATCAATAAGACCCGCTGGGTGGTTCTCCGCTGGCCGACTCCCTCGATGGCCCAGCAGGCCCAGATGAGCACGGAGGCCTTCGCTGAGTTTTTCTTCCGCGTCTGTACGCTCGATTACGCCGCGATGATGCCGGGTATGAAGGCGCTGAAGGCCCTGATGGACAAGACTGACCGCATCGAGATCACCGGTCCAGGAACGGATCTGCGCTTCAGTATCAAGGGGATCGGCTCGGTGATCTGTGGTGGCGAGCACAACATTCCCGACGGGGAGGTCTTCTCCTGCCCGGTGAAGGATTCCGTGGAGGGATACGTCACTTTCAACGCCCCGACACTCAACCGTGGGGTTGCCTTCGATCAGGTGCGTCTGGAGTTCTCGAAGGGCAAAGTCATCAAGGCGACCGCCAACCACACCAAGGCGCTCAACGAGATCCTCGATACGGATACCGGGGCTCGGTTCATCGGGGAGTTCTCACTCGGCTTCAACCCTCACATCCTCCACCCAATGCGAGATATCCTCTTTGATGAGAAGATCGCAGGCTCCTTTCACTTCACACCGGGACAGGCCTATGAGGTCGCCGGAAACGGCAATAAAAGTGCGATCCACTGGGATATGGTCTGCATCCAGCGCAAGGACTACGGCGGCGGCGAGGTATGGTTCGACGGCAAGTTGATCCGTAAGGATGGACTCTTCATCCCCCCAGCCTTGCAGGCGCTGAACCCTGACAAGCTTCTGGGAAAATCTCCCGCCCGTGGAAAGAAGCAACCTGGGGCAAAGACCCGCTAACGCCGCCTCACGGCTCGATCTCCCCCAAAACAAGTATGATCAGGCGTCATTTTCAGGAATATATCCGAAAGTTTCATGAGCTTCTGGATGCCAAGGATGCTCCTCATTCGGTTGCGGGGGGAACCGCCATCGGCGTCTTTTTTGGTTTTTTGCCCATCTTTGGTCTCAAGACACTCAGTGCCATGGGGAGTGCCTTGGTGACGCGATGCAGTCTGGTTGCCGCCGTGATCGGTGTCTCGGCACACGACCTGCTGCTTCCGATCTGGCCCTTGATCCTCCGCTATCAGTTCCAGATCGGATTCTGGATATTGAGTCATCCCCATCACTTTGCTCCGCCACTGAAGAAGCAGGATTTTCATTTTTCCGAGATCATGCAGATGGATAACTTCGTCGACATCGGCCTTCCGCTGGCCCTTGGCGGAGCCATCATCGCACTACCAATTTCAATTGCCTCCTATGTCGGGGTGCTGGCTATCATGCGCATCCGGCAGGCTCGGAGAGCGGTCAACGAAGCCGCCAACAACTCCGTCGATAAAGCTTGGGAGCAGCCCTGACCTCGCTCCCTCTAAACCGTGTTCGGTAAGCGGTTATTCCGTCTTGCTCCAGTCGGTTGACTCCACGGCATGGTAGTTGCAGTGCCAGATGCACTCCTTGAATCGGGTGACCGTTCCTCCCTCCTCGTAGTCGTCGTCGCCAAGATAGCTGGAGACTTGCTGGCCGCACTGCAGCCAGTAGAAGGCAAGCAGAACGATCAACCAACGCCTATGCCGCCAGAGTGCAACGGTGAGTCCGGGCACAAGGATCACGTACCAGTTCATGACCCAGGCCATACTCTTGATCATCACCCAGAAGGTGATGCTTGGAAGAGCCTGAGGTATTCTCCGCAGCCAAGATCCTCGGGTGATGAAGACGATCAGGAGAACCAGAGGAATCGTGGTGACCACCTCGTTCCAGACGATCCGGAGATGGGAGACATCCTCGAAGTGCGCCATCGCCCCCCGGCGCCAGAAGATTGGCCAGTAAAAGGGATTGAGAAGATTCTCCTGATTTTGCAGGGGAAGAAGCCAGAGATCGTGCCTCCACCAATAGAATGGGGCAAAGGGCAGGAAAGCTCCGAAAAAACCGATCAGAAATCCAACCACTGCTTTGCGCGGCTCCAGATGCCTCCGGAGAAAAATCTCGTAGAGCAAATAGGGAGCTATCAGGAGCGCCAGTTGCTTGGTCTGCAGTGCCAGCATGAAGGCCACGCCAGTCCAGAACCATCGTCCGCTCCGGGCGGAGAGGATGGCAAAGACAACTAGGAAGGTGAGCAAGCTCTCGTACTGCCCCTCGTGGGAAGTGTACCAGATGGTGACCGGGGCCGAGAAGACGAGCAACCCGGCCCACCAGGAGGTGGCCCTTGCGATCAGGAATGCTGAGCCGAGATCAAAGAGTGTGAGAGTTAGCTTCACCCAAAAGAGGCCGACCCCCAGAGTTCCGAACACCGCGAAAAAGAGGAGGGCTAGCGGCGGGTAGATGTAGCCGATCTCGGTCCAAAACTGAGACCAGAACTCATGGCGAAATTGTGAGGGTAGCAACTTGTAGAAAGAGGCGGGATTCTCAAAGAAATGGGAGGTGAACCCGAGGTGTCTGTACAGGTCGGAGGTATCGTTAGGAGCCTGAGCGCAGTAATAAAGACGAACCGCCAAGGTGAGAAGAATGGCCATAACGAACCAGATCCTAGCCGTACCGGAAAGTTTTCTGCGGACCAAGAGAGTTGAAAGCGCCGAACTGCTCATTTAGGTACATGCGGCGGGCGACTCATTTCAGTTCCAGCGGAGCATAAAACGAGCCGGGAAGAATAGGGGTATTTATTTTTACGGAATCAGCGCTTCCCTTTTCGGGTCTAAAAGGACTATATTCCGCCCCCCGTTATGTCGGATCCCATCCTCACTTTTGGCCTTCCCTCGGGCAGCCTCATGGAAGCCACTTTGTCGCTGTTCAAGCGCGCAGGCTTTTCCATCTCCGGAACAAGCCGGTCCTATCGTCCCCTTGTGGATGATCCCGAACTGCGTCTCCGTATGCTCAGGGCTCAGGAAATCAGCCGTTATGTCGAGGGGGGATTCCTGGACTGCGGTATCACCGGACGCGACTGGGTCGAGGAGAACGGCTCCGAGGTCGAGGTCATCGCGGAACTTCCCTACAGCAAGGCAACGGCCAATCCCACCCGCTGGGTCATCGCTGTCCCCGAGGATTCACCTTACCAGTCGGTCAAGGATCTGGAAGGCAAGCGCGTCGCCACGGAGGCAGTCGGTCTGACCCGCCGCTACTTCGAGAGCAAGGGGGTGAAGGCTGAACTCGAGTTTTCGTGGGGAGCCACCGAGGTCAAGGTTCCCGATCTGGTCGATGCCATTGTGGACATCACCGAGACAGGTTCCTCTCTTCGCGCCAACAAACTCCGCATCCTCGAGACGATCATCGAGTCCTATCCGGTCTTTGTGGCGGGCAAGGCCGCCTTTGCCGACAAGTGGAAGCGTGAGAAGATGGAGCGTGTGGCCCTCCTGCTCGTGGGCGCACTAACCGCCCGCGACAAGGTCGGGCTCAAAATGAATCTTCCGCGGATAAAATTACAGAATCTACTCGACGCATTACCCGCTCTCCGCAATCCTACAGTTTCGCCTCTGGCCCAAAACGACTGGGTGGCTGTGGAAACTGTCATCGACGAGAAAATCGTCCGGGAGATCATACCGCAACTGAAGTCACTCGGTGCCGAAGGCATCATCGAATACCCTCTGAACAAAGTCGTCTACTAAGACGACTCAGATCTAGACACATCATTCTACGCAAGTAGTCCAGAACCGAACACAGCCCGATGGGATCAATCAAAAAGAAACGTAAATCCAAGATCGCCAAGCACAAGCGCCGCAAGCGCATGAAGCTTAACCGGCACAAGAAGCGCCTGCGTTACAAGTCCTAAGGACTTGTAGAAGCCCTGATAGGGCCAGCAAACCGCCAGAGATCGGCGGATCTTTTCAAGACAAGCTCCCGGATTCCCTTCGGGAGCTTTGTTCGTTTTTAGACAGTGGCTGAGTCTTTTCATGCGCACTGCATCAAGGGAGAAGGGTCGGATGCGAAAATGCCCGGAAAGACTACTTAGTGGAACAACTCTACTGGAATCTATAAACTTTCTACCGAGGGATTGCCAGTGCTTACTGTGGCTCGAAGAGGATCCGCCCGCATTGAGGGCATCCGATGATCTCTTTCTCGGCACGCACTTCCAGGGTGGTCTGCATGTTGACCTGCATGTTGCAACCGGCACAGACGCCATGCTCGACCGTGACGAGCGCAACCCCGTTCTTGCTCTTGAAGAGCCTGTTGTAACGATCGAGGAGGTCTTCTTCGATTCCATCAGAGAAAGCTGGTCGGCTTGCTTCGAGTTCTTTCTGCCGTGCATCCAGATTTTCCCTACGGGTGATGAGGGAAGCCATGTGTGACTCCACTTTTTTCTTCTCCGCGACATGGGCCTCCTGAGCCTGCTGAAGGGCTGGCTTCAGCGCCTCCGCTTCCTCCATAAGGACAAGTTCACGGTCTTCAAGCTCCACGATCACCTTCTCCGCCATCTCGATCTCGTGCTTCAGAGCAGAGAATTCCTCGTTCTTACGGGTTTCGAGCTGCTGGTTCTTGTAGCGGGAGATCTGGTCCTGCTTGGCCTTGACCTCGACCTCAAGCTTCTTTCGCTCGACCTCGATCTCCCTCTGACGTGAGCGGGCGGCCTCAAGCCGGTCATCTGCGGCCTTGAGTTCGCGGTCGCGGGCGGCCTTCTCGGCTGGCAGGGCTGCGATCTCCGTGAGGATGGCGCGTAGTTTCTGGTCGCGATCCTGAAGGGTGAGGAGTTTTTCGATGGAGGGTAGCATGGATTTGGTGGGTTCCTCTATTTCCAGAGGTAGGACTGGGCGAGGCCGACGATCTTGCCGTCCACGATCAGGAGGCAGCGCCAGTTGGTCACGGGGCCGTTCTCAAGGTAGTCGTCTCCGATAATGGTGAACTGTGTCCTGATGGATCCCTTCACGGCAGCATAGCTCTTTTCACGAGCCATGACAAAGGGGCCGAGGTTGGCTTGGCGGTATTCCAAGCGTACGGTGACATCGGAGGGGGCGCCATGGTTCCACCAGAAGAAGTTCAGGTAGTTTCCCCGGAGGGCTTTCCTGTCGAGTTGAGTGGTGGCCGGCCACATGTAATATTTGCGCTCGAACTCGACGGCCTCGTTCCTCGGTCCCGTGGTGATGAAAGTGCTGGGGTCGTTCAGAAACTGGGTTTTCTTCCGGAAGGAGAAGTTGGAATCGATTGCCAAGGGAAGGATATTTGCCTTCTCAAGCTTTACCTGGGGAGGTTCTGGAGCAGCGCATCCGACTACCAACAGGGATATGGCCCCGATCAGGATCGCAAGGGCGGCGTGCCGGCAGCGGAAGACTTCGGTCAGATGAGGCATCAGGCGGAGAATAAAAGCGTGTGCCCGTCGGAGTGTCAATGAGGCTTGGTCGCCCTGAGAGGTTGCCAAGTGTATAAGGCCCTTCTTGACGGCGGATCTCGCAGCGCCCAATGTCCCAAGCATGAGCCAGTTTCAACGCTCCCTGACCTCCTCGGTGGAGGTCTTCAATGCACTGGGCCCCCTAGAGCCCCTCCTCGAAAAAGCGGCTGCCTTGGCCGGCGATGCCCTGCTTGCCGGAAACAAGCTGATGTTCTGCGGCAACGGTGGAAGTGCCGCGGATAGTGCCCACCTGGCCACCGAGTTCACCTGCAGGTTCAAGGAGGACCGCCGTCCCTACCCGGCCATGGCCTTCACGGTTGATGCCGGGTTGCTGACCGCCATCGGCAACGATTACGAATTCAACGAGATTTTCGCCCGTCAGGTTGCTGCTTTCGGAAAACCCGGTGACGTGCTTGTCGTGATCACGACGAGCGGCAAGTCCCGCAATATCCTAGCCGCGCTGGAAGAGGCTCGGCGTCATGGGGTGAAGACGATCGCCTTCCTAGGAAAAGGGGGGGGCTTCACCAAGGGTGCCGCCGATATCGAGCTGATCGTGCCGGGAGTCGAGACGGCTCGGATCCAGGAGGCCCAGCAGTTCCTGCTCCATGTCCTCTGCGAGATCGTCGAGGAACGGCTTCCCAAGGAGTAAGGTCCCCTCCCTTGAGCAGCCCGGTCTATTCCTCCATCGCGCAGGTTTCGTGGGTTGCCGTCGGTGTGCTAGGGCTCATCACAGGCTCCTTTCTCAATGCGGTGATCCACCGGCTTCCTCTCGGGATTTCCCTGCTCAATCCGCGACGATCTTTCTGTCCGGAATGTGAAAAGACCATCCCCTGGCACGAAAATCTCCCGGTGGTGAGTTGGCTACTCCTGCGAGGGCGCTGTTCCGGTTGTGCGATGCCGATAGCCCTCCGCTACCCGCTAGTGGAGCTTCTGACATCAACCCTCTACCTTCTGGCCTGGGGCCGGTTTGGGCTTCCGATTGCACCGCTCGCCTGGATCCTTATCTCACTGGCCATTGCCGCCACCTTCATTGATTTCGACCATTTGATCATCCCGGATCAGATCACTCTCGGGGGAGTTGGTGCAGGCCTTCTCTCCGCGATGATTGTTCCCTCTCTTCTGGGGGCGACATCATGGTGGCAGGGATTGCTCTTCTCCGTCATCGGGGCCTCCAGCGGATATTTCTTGCTCTGGGGGGTCGTGGAGGGGGGGAAACTGGCCTTCGGTCGCAAACGGATTCGCCCCGACGCACCTATGCCTCTGGAAATCAAGGGGAGCTATCATGAATACTCTCTTAAAGTGGGTGAGGAGGATGTTCCCTTGGCGGAGTTCTTCCACCGTCCGAGTGACCGGGTGGAGGCCTCATGTGCCTGGGTTGAAATCGACGGGGAGCGTTTAGATGCCGGCACGCTCCTGTTCGACTCAGGTGGTCTCCGATTCAGCGGCAGGGTCTGGTCGTATGTCGAGATCACGGAAGTCATGCCGGTCCGGGCCGAGGTGATCGAACTGGTTCTGCCCCGCGAAGCGATGGGATTCGGAGATGTGAAGTTTCTTGCCTGCATCGGTGCCTTTCTGGGGTGGAAGGGGGTTCTTTTCACCCTGTTCTCCGGTTCGGTGGTCGGTGCAGTGATCGGCATCCTGACGCTGGCTTTCACGCGGGGCCGTTCTGGGGGCAGGATCCCTTTCGGCCCTTATCTGGCGCTTGGGGCGCTGCTTTGGATGTTTTACGGGCCGGAGTTGCTGGCACTTTACGCTTCGTGGTTGAGGGGGTATGGCCCCGGAATCAGTGGTTTTTTCCTCTCACATCACCCTTTCGCCGTGTAGGGTCTTTGGTTCATGTCCCATCAGCAGAGATCCCACCCGCAGAAGCCCCGCGATGACAGGAAGGCAGGCCTGTTTCGGTTCCTGCCCAAAAGCTGGGGCCCTTTCAGGGAGTTAGTTTCCTACCTCACTCCCTACAAGCAGCGCATCGCGCTCGGGTTGCTGGCGGGTATCGGCTTTGCTGCCGTGAACAGCGCTATGCTCCTGCTGATACGACGGATCGGGGATACCGCTTTCCAAGGAAAATTCAGCCAGGCGGACGTGATGAAGGGGGCCACGATCGGTCAGGGGCCAAAGATCGATGCCTTCCTCTGGATGGCTCTTCTGATTCCCGCAGTGATGATCCTGCGAAGTCTGCTCTCCTACGCGAATGTCTACTGCCTGACGTGGGTCAGCCTGAAGGCGCTACGTGATATGCGCCGCCGGGTCTTCGGCCACCTAATGGGCCAGTCCCTAGATTTCTTCAATAAATCCCAGTCCGGGCGCCTTCTCTCCCGCGTGCTGAACGACACGATGGTCGCCCAGCAGTCGTTGGTGACCATTGTTGGCGATCTGGTAAAGCAACCCCTCACTGCCCTCGGGGCGATCATCGCGCTGCTCTACATCGACTGGAGGTTCACCCTTTTCTCGCTGGTCCTCTTTCCGACGTGCCTCGTGCCGGTGATCATCTACGGTCGCCGCGTCCGCAAGGCCTCACGCTCGATGCAGAACGAGGCCGGGGTCATGGCGGTGATCCTTCAGGAGTCCTTTGCCGGGATCCGCGTGATCAAGTCCTTCTCCAGGGAGGGTTTGCGAAAGCATTTCTTTGACGTGTCAAGCGACGAGCAGTTCCGCTCCAGCATGAGTGCCAGCAAGAGCGGGGCCATCGTGCAACCGATGATCGAGACGGTCTCGGCCTTCGGCGTCTCGCTCGCCCTTTTCTATGTTTATTTCGCCCACCTCAGCGTGGGGAGTTTCATCGCACTGCTCGGTGGTATGTTTCTGCTCTACGACCCGATCAAGAACATCAGCAAGATCCACGTGACGATCCAGAACTGTCTTGGAGCCGCCACGAGCATCCTTGATCTTCTGGCCACCAGGCCCTCCATCCATGACCTCCCCGGAGCAAAAGCGCTTGGCAAGGCGCAAGGTCACATTGCTCTCGAAAACGTCAGTTTCTCCTACGGGGTCATCGGTTCCGGAGTAGAGGGAAGTGAGCCTGAGAACGCGGCGACCGACCTCAATCTCCACATCAAGCCCGGCCAGAAGGTCGCCCTCGTCGGTGCCAGCGGTGCAGGCAAGAGCACAATCCTCTCGCTACTACTGCGGTTTTACGATCCCCAGCACGGCCGGGTCATGATCGACGGCCACGATTTGCGCGACCTCACCCTAGATTCTCTCCGTGATCAGATCGGCATCGTGACTCAGGAGAGCTTCCTCTTCCATGACTCGATTTACGAAAACATCCGTTTTGGTCGCCTTGATGCCACCAAGGAGGATATCGAGGAAGCCGCGCGCCTTGCCTACGCCCATGATTTCATTCTGGCCCAACCGCATGGTTACGAGACGGTCGTCGGAGACAAGGGGTGCCTTCTCTCGGGAGGGCAGCAGCAGCGTCTGGCCATCGCCCGGGCACTCCTAAAATCCGCTCCCATCCTGCTGCTCGACGAGGCGACCTCGGCCTTGGACTCGGAGTCTGAGAAGATGATTCAGTCGGCCTTGGAGAGGCTCTCCCAGGGACGTACCGTGATCGCGATAGCACACCGACTCTCCACGGTACTCGGCAGTGACATGATCGTGGTCATGGATCAGGGGCGCATCGTGGCCACGGGAACACATGCCGAACTGTTGAATTCCTGCGCCCTTTACACCAACCTCTATCAACTTCAGTTCACCCACGACGCCTGACCGATCTGATTGGCTGATCGGCTTGGCGGCATTCCGACAAATTTTTCCATTATGAAAATCCAACGCGCCCTGCTCTCGGTCTCTGACAAGACCGGACTCATCGACTTCGCCCGAGGCCTCTCCGAACAGGGCGTCGAGCTTCTCTCCACCGGAGGCACTGCAAAGGCAATCGCCGCGGCAGGCATCCCGGTCCGGGAGATCTCCGACTATACCGGGTTCCCCGAGATGATGGACGGAAGGGTCAAGACTCTCCTCCCCAAGGTCCATGGCGGACTCCTGTTCCTCCGGGATAACTCTGAGCATCAGAAGCAGGCTTCAGATCATGGCATCCTGCCGATCGATCTGGTCTGCGTGAACCTCTATCCCTTCGAGGAGACCGTTGCCAGAAAGGGGGTCACCCTTGCGGAGGCCATCGAACAGATCGATATCGGAGGCCCCTCCATGATCCGAAGCGGCTCGAAGAATCACCGTTCCGTGACCGTTGTTGTCGATCCTACCGACTACCCTCGTGTCTTGGATGCGATGAAGGCCGGAGGAGGGGCCACGACTCCGGAACTCCGTGCACGCCTGGCCGTGAAGGCCTTCGCTACCACGGGAGCTTACGACCGTGCTATCAGCACCTACCTTGACAACGAGAGCGTGCCGGGAGAGGCCCTCTCCCTTGACTTCCCCCTGGCGGGCCGGCTTCGCTACGGCGAGAACCCGCATCAGGAAGCCGAGCTTTACGGAAGCTTCTTTGATTACTTCGAAAAGCTTCACGGCAAGGAGCTCTCCTTCAACAATATCCTAGATATCACGGCAGCTGCCCGGCTGATCGGCGAATTTTCCAAGCCGACCGTTGCCATTCTCAAGCACACCAACCCTTGTGGGGTTGGGAGTGATGAAAATCTCACCGAGGCCTGGGAGAAGGCCTTTGCAACCGATAGGGCCGCCCCGTTCGGAGGCATTATCATCGTGAATCGTCCAGTCGATGAATCCCTTGCCCGGGCGATTGCTGAAATCTTCAGCGAGGTCATCATTGCGCCGGAGTTCACGGTTGATGCCCGAGCCCTCCTTCAGAAAAAGAAGAATCTCCGCCTCATGCGGCTCCTCAAGGAGATCCCGGCTACTGACCGTGACATTCGCTCCGTTATCGGTGGACTCCTTGTGCAGGATGCCGATGTCACCCCTAGTGAAGGGGCCGGAAGCATCGAACACCACGTGGTCTCCACCCGTCCACCCATAAAGGATGAGATCGAGGCCATGGAATTCGGCTGGAAGGTCGTGAAGCATGTGAAGAGCAACGCCATCGTTTACGCCGGCAAGGACCGCACCCTGGGGATAGGCGCCGGCCAGATGTCCCGTGTTGATTCCTCCCGCATTGCTGTCTGGAAAGCCGGCGAGGCTGGTCTCTCGCTGAAGGGAAGCGTCGTCTGCAGTGATGCCTTTTTTCCCTTTGCCGACGGTCTGATCGCGGCCGCCGAGGCTGGAGCAACCGCTGCTATCCAGCCAGGAGGGTCCGTCCGTGATCCCGAGGTAATCGCCGCCGCGAATGAGCGGGGGGTCGCCATGGTATTCACCGGCACGCGTCATTTCAGGCACTAAGCAGAACCTGTCATGGGCGTTCAACTCGGTGTTAATATCGACCATGTCGCCACCGTGCGGCAGGCGCGTTACGCCCTGAATGCCGGATCGTTCAATGTCGAACCCGATCCAGTGGAAGCGGCCCTTGCCGCCGAGAGGGGAGGAGCCGTAGGCATTACGGCCCACCTCCGTCAGGATCGTAGGCATATCGGTGATGCCGATATTTTTCGCCTAAAAGAGGCGGTCGCGACCAAGCTCAACCTTGAGATGGGGAACTCTCCGGAGATCGTTGCCATTGCGCTGAAGGTCTTGCCCACCGATGTCTGCCTGGTTCCCGAGAGCCGGGAGGAGGTGACCACTGAAGGTGGTTTGGACTGTGTGACCAACCATTCCGCTCTCGAGCAAACGCTCAAGGCCATGAGCGATGCCGGCATACGTGTCAGTCTCTTCATTGATCCGGTGCCAGCCCAGATTGCTGCCGCTGCTTCACTAGGGGCGCCGGTTATCGAGCTTCACACGGGAGCCTACGCCGAGGCATCAGGGTCAGTGCGTGACGCGGAACTGGTCCGTTTGCTTGAAGCTGCTCGTCTGGCAACTGAAGCTGGCATACAGGTCAATGCCGGCCACGGGCTCAATTACACAAATATCGGCCCGATACTGACCCTTCCCAGGCTTGTTGAGCTCAATATCGGTCACTCGATCGTCTCCCGCGCATTGGCAGTAGGCATGGAGACCGCGACACGAGAAATGGTCGCCTTGCTAGGATAGGGAGGTCGATCCAGGGAATCAGCGAATCAGTCCCAGTGAGTTGGGAGGAGAAATTGCCTCAGAGCGCAGGAGAGATGTTTGTCGTCGGGGATCTCTCTGGGGATGGTGTCGGTGGAGTGAGGGGAGAAACCGCCTCTGTTGTCTGGGGTGATGTGGTGGAGGGTAATGCAGATGTGGAAGGGGTAGCCGCAGGGTTGAACGCCGGCAAGGTGGCCGAAGTGGGCGTAAAAATTGGCGTTGAGGAGGGTGTCGTAGTGGGGGGAGTTTTTTCGGCGGGCCGGAATTCAGTGTGCCTGATGCGGCCACCCGCTTCCGCCGTCCAGATGCTGAGTGCTATGGAAAGTGCTGAGCCGAGAAGAACGGCCCAACCGATCCAAGCCGCCTGTCGTGGATACCTGATCAGGGCAAGGAGCGCCACTGCAGCCAGGATGCCGGCAGCGTAGACAACCGGGGCTGTCGCCTTGGCCCGATGGCTATGCTCCCTGAAGGCTGCTTTACCGGGCAAATCCATGCCGGGTTCGATTGACCCATCCACAAACGATTCCTGAGCTCCTTCACCCGTTTCCATGATGAGTGGCATGGTCCCCGCGCACAGGATGACAGCCAAGAGTCCAGAGGCAAGCGCCCCCCGACTATGAAATACGATGCCGATGAGTACAGGCAGACAGGCGACGCTCAGGCCGATGATCGGCACATGGTTGATGGCCAGATGCAGGTGAGCGGGGGTAAAGAGTGTCTCCATGCGTTGAGCCTTACCACGAGTAAGATCTTAGACAAGGTTGAAGGATGGAGTGCTGGACAAGAAATCAGAGGTGGTGCAGATTTCTCATTATGAGTAATGGGCAGGGAACAACTGGCAATGTCATCGCCGCGTTGGCCAGCTTCTTGATTCCCGGACTTGGCCAACTCCTCCAAGGAAGACTCTTTCCGGCGATCCTCTTTTTTGTTTTCACCGGCATTCTCTGGATCTTCCTCTTGGGTTGGGTCATCCATTTTTGGGCTTGCCTCGATGCCGCCCTCTGGAAGTCCCGATCCCTCTAGGTCGCTGAGGTGATTAGAGATTGGTGAAGTGTGAGCAAATTTGCTCACGCCATAATTGTAACGCTTAGCTTTTTTGGCCTGCTACACTAGAAAAGTAAAAAGTTTTACTTGGCATGCCGTATGCTTGGGGATAGGAAAGGAACTTCAACCAGTTCCAAAACCAACCAAAACATCCAATGAAACTCATCACACGCGTTGCTGCGTTCGCCATTACGGCGGTTGCAGCTACCTCTGCACTCAAGGCAGAAAACAATGCTGATCAGCAGAACGTTGCCGATCAGGCCGCAGCAGCCAAGAAAGACTACTCCACCACAAATTCCGTTGCCTCAGGCAAGGATGTGAAGGCTCCCGTAGTCCCAGCAACCACAACGCCTACCTTCACTCTCCTCGTAAGTGAAAACTACGACAGCCGCTACATGTTCCGCGGCGTCGATGTGCTCGCAGGAACGGGGATCCTCTCCACCACCTTCGCGCCGACATGGCATATCACGGCCAACGATGCAATCACCGTGCCCCTCTGGTACGCAACTGCCGTGAAGAGCAACAAGAACGCCTCTGCCTATCGTGAGTTGGATGTTCCTGTGAACTACCTTCACACCTTCGACAGCGGATTCAACCTTGGTGCCGGTTATCAGCTCTATAACTACATTAACCTTCCAGGTGGGAATCGCCCCGGTGGTACTGGTATCCAGAACGAAGTGAACGTGACCGCAGGTTACTCCAAGGCCTTGAAAAACGGCATCACGCTGAACAGCTCCCTGACCTACTACTATGAGCTCGGAACGGCCAATCAGTACACTTATGGATCCATCAACCCTGGGTCGAGCTTCCTGACTCCTTCCCTCGGGGCCACGATCCCTCTCAACTTCATCAAGAAGGATGGATCTGTCACCTTCAATCCGAACACCCAGTACAACTTCTCGTTCGTTTACAATCCTACCCAGAATGGAGCTTATCCTTCTGGAGGCAACAACTGGCAGTTCCAGCTCCCTGTCACTTGGCAGGTCACCAAGGTCTGGTCTGTCACCGGCTACTGGGCTTATTCCTATCAGGGACTTGGCCTCTACAACACTGCTCCTAGCGTTGGTTGGGCAGGTTGCAGTGTTGGAATGTCCTTCTAAAACCTTTATTGGTTAACTAACACAAAGGCCCCGCCGGCAACGGTGGGGCCTTTTTTTTTGAGATCGTGCCCCGGCCGATTTTCTATCGCTAAGAATAGGAGACGCGGGAAAGCAATAAATTAGTAAGCCAAGACCTTGGCCAGAAAGCGCTGCGCCTCAATGGAGCGGGGATTGCTGAAGAATTCTCCGGCCACCCCTTGCTCAAGAAGCCGGCCCTCTGCAAAGAAGGCCACCTGATCTGCGATCTTGCGGGCAAAACCCATCTCATGGGTGACCAGCAGCATGGGGGTGCCCTCCTTGCGGAGTTCCGCGATAAGCGCGAGGACTTCCGCCGTCATTTCTGGATCA
>Ga0209188_1000433_pt1 | contig 40589 bp, 66 predicted proteins | sample C_130625_EF_Meta_FD_187307 | JGI IMG/M metagenome (GOLD analysis project Ga0209188, IMG submission 187307) | Freshwater microbial communities from Lake Croche, Canada to study carbon cycling - C_130625_EF_MetaG (SPAdes) (version 2) | ecosystem: Environmental > Aquatic > Freshwater > Lake...
ACTGGGCCAGCAGTAGTGCCGGTAGTGTTTTTAACAGTGCCAAGCAGCCAAGGGCCAAGGTGAGTTGCGAATCCCATGATATATCCTTACATACAAGTGGAGTGCATCAATCGGTATGTCGTCTGCCGGGACAGTTTGATACACCGGAAAGCCCGGATTAACGTATTTATACCACTGCGTTTACATGTATGCAACATATTTTTGTGTCATACAAATGTTATTTTTAAATGCTATAAAGGAGTAATTTGTTTTGCGAACACCAACTTGGTTTAATTCAAATGAACATTCCAACGTCACAAGATGCCGAATTCTTTGCACTATGCGTTAAGAAATGGCAATCAATTCTCAACCTTAGCGACTGGAGAATTGAAAAAGGCTTAAAGCCTGCAAAACAAGCTATGGCATCAGTCGAGTTCAATGAAGGTGCGCGACTAGCCACCTACCGGCTTGGTGACTTTAGCGCAGAAAAGATAACCCACGAATCCCTCGACGCTACGGCACTGCATGAAGTATTACATGTATTCCTTCATGACCTTATGACGGCGGCGCAAGATCCTAAATCGTCAGCTGAAGAAATAGAAAAGCAAGAACACCGAGTAATTAATCTACTTGAGCGACTGCTCACTAAGGATTCTAATGGTTTCAACTAACGGACTGACTGCTTGCTCAGACGAGGAATTCCTTAAACTTTGGGATCAGTACCAATCAACGTCAAAAATTGCAAAAATTTTATGCGTGACTGATCGAGCCGTAGCTTACCGCAGGCGCAGGATGGAAAAAGATCATGGTGTTTTGCCGGCGGCAGACCATCGTGGTGCTTTATACGATGAGAGACAGAAATCATTTTCCCCGTTAAGGCAGATTGACCTTGGCATATTGGACGGCACAGTCATTGTGTTTTCTGACGCCCACTTCATACCCGGTCAACGCACAACAGCTTTCAAGGGTCTTCTGTGGGCTATCGAGACACTATCCCCCCGTGCGGTCATCGCAAATGGAGACAGTTTTGACGGGGCAGCTATTAGTCGGCACGATCCAACCGATCAGCCAGCCACCACAGTTATTCAAGAACTAAAGGCTTGTCAAGGCGCTTTGGGTGAGATCGAGGAGACCGCCAAAGCCGAGCGTCATAACGTCAAATTAATTCACACTTGGGGCAATCACGATGCAAGATTTGCAAATAGATTGGCTCAACACGCACCGCAGTACAAAGACGTTTTAGGCTTCAAGATAACTGACCACATCCCTGATTGGGAGTTTTGCTGGGCTTGCTGGCCAACCTCTAAGGTGATTGTCAAGCACCGATATAAGGGGGGAATTCATGCCACCCATAATAATACCGTCCATGCGGGCGTTTCAGTTGTTAGTGGGCACTTACATTCATTAAAAGTAACGCCGTTCAATGACTATAATGGCGTGAGATATGGCATTGATACCGGAACATTGGCAGAGCCAGACGGCCCTCAGTTTACTTACGCTGAGTTAAATCCAAACAATCACAGGTCAGGCTTTGCGGTGCTGACCTTTTTCAATGGTGAATTGCTTTGGCCTGAATTAATTCACTCCTTTTCTGAGGGGTGCATCCAGTTCAGGGGCGAGGTAATTGACGTATCTGCGTTTTAGTCCTCATAGAGACAATAAAGAATAAAACAGTATGAGTGCTTGGTTAATTGTTCTTACGGGGGCAATCTACGCATATATTGCGGTGGAACAGTTGCTAAAGGGAAACCCGTATATGGCCATCGTATACGGCGGCTACGCATTTAGTAATGTGGGGCTCTACTTGCTAATCAAGTGAGCCCCATTCATTTACTCTGCAGATTCTTCTTCTTCGGTGTCTTCTTCAAACTCAACTTCAAATTCGTCAACAGCTTCATATTCCACGCCCCAGCCGTTCTCTTCTTGGAATTCAATAAATTCCTGAATGATCTGAATTTTTTCAAAGTCATGTGTTTCAACAATAATTTTTTCTGCGTTAATCCAACCAAATTCCATCTCAAATTTCATGATATGCCCCTAGGTTATTGCAATCACCGCGACTGCAATACCATGTTAATTTAACTTTATGACATAAAAAAGGCCACCCGAAGGTGGCCTCAAACTTACCCTTTTGGGCTGTTTTATCAGGACGAACCGGGTGATCCGAAGATACCGAGTGGGTCAGAAACACCGAAGCTGTAACGCTCACGGGCTTTGTAACGAACGTTACCAGTGTCAAAGTCACCGTCCATGCCAGTGCTCATAGGAGTACGGACAAAGTGCTTCAAACCGTTAGGCACATCAGTCAACAAGAACCAACCGTTTGTGTCGGTCAAGAAGTGGTTAACTGTGTAGCCTTCAGGAATTGAACCGTTGTTCTTCAATGCGTTGATGTCATTGTCGGTTGTACCAACACGCAACTCAGTTTCGAGCAAACGTGTAGCAACGAACATCAATGAAGGAGGAACAATCAACTTCTTGGGCTTAGCAGCGATCAACAAACCACGCTCGTCTGTCCAAGCAGCGATTTGAATAACAGCGTTTTCCAACGATGTTTCATTCAAGTCAGCGCCAGTTGCAGGACGATTGCTGTTAGTACCACCAGAAACCAATGGGTGAGCAGTAGAGCAAAGCACCACGCCGTCGCCATATGTTGGGCCGCCAGTAAAGGCGTTGTTCAACACATAAGCAGCTTTAACTTGCTTGGTGTAAGCCATACCACGGGCCAAAGCCTTGGTATAACGTGAAGACAAGCTGTCGTACAAGTTATCTTCCACAGCTTCCTCAGTGATGGAGAAGCCCATCGCAATGGTTTCGTGGGTGTAACGTGCAGTCCATGCTTCCTGTGCATTGTCATAAGAGATGGCAGAGCCCTCGTTTTTGACAGGTGCAGCAGAGAAACCAGACAGCTTTGTCTCTTCTTCGAAGCTACGCTCTGATGACTCAGTTTCGTAGATCTCTTTGTGCTCTTCGCCGTACTTAGCGTACTCAAGACCGAACAATGCGTTCAGACCGGGGAGCAACTCTTTCAATAGTTGTGCGCGTGAAATAGCCATGATTTACTCCTTAAACACCAGTGGTGTTGTTGTACTGCGCGGTATTGAACTTAACGAGGAACTCGTAATAAGTTGTAGCAGCCACAGAAGGGTTGCCAGTTGCAGTGTCAACCACAACATCAATCACACGAACGGGAAGTGTATTAGTGGTAGCAGCGGAAGAACCGTCAATACCATAATACGAGTCACCAGTGGTAGTAGAACCAACGTTGGCAACCAAAGCTACGTTAGAACCAACAATGCTACGAGCGTAAGCTGTAGGAGTGGTAGAACCAGCAACAGTGGCGCAAACCTTGAAGGCTGCCATAGGATCATCCACGACAAAAGCAAAAGCCATTGCTGTAGAAGTTGAGACTGCCGCAGGATAGTACTGCTGAAACGTAGGCTGGCTCAAAGAGTTGATGTAAGAACATCCAACCAACACACCAACAATGGCTCCTGAGTCAGTTGTACTAGCAGCCACGATGTAGCCGTTAGTGTCAACCTTAACGGTGTCACCGTTCAGGATTGCTGTAGCGTAAGAAGGCGCGATTGGGATTTGACGGATCGCTCCGGCGTAAGGCAAACCGTCAATTCGATTGACAGGCTTGAAACCATACGTCTTATCAATGGTAGGGTATGCCATCTATAGACTCCAAAAAAAATTAAGTACCTTTACCGAAAGTAACCGTGGATTTACGTTCTTTGAACATAGGCATCCGTGGGTCATTTTCGCGCATGTAAGTATTGTCCACTGCCGCCATCTGCGCTTCCGACTGCTGTCGGTAGTAAGCATCTCGCTGTTCAGTAAACTCTACCGGGGTTTTACAAAGTAACAATCCACCTACCTCTACGCTGTCTGGAAACTGTGCATTAGTTGAACCAAACAAACGAATTTCAGGGTGATCGGAAGCTTTGACGGGTTCCCAGCCTTCGCGCAGTTTTTGAGAGATGTTTGTTGCATCTGCTTTATTCAAGGTGCTTACACGGATCCAACGAAAAGCGTAGCCGGGTTCTGGATGAGGATCGGGCAAAAGCTGGGGCGGCATCCATTGTTTAGGACGAGCATAAGCTTCACGACTTTCAGTTTCACGTTTAGCACGAGTTTGAGTTTCAGACATATCAATCACCTTTTCTTAATTCTGCAATTTTTTGAGCCATAAGTTCGTGGGATACACCGAACTTTTTAGCCATCGTTACCTGAAATGGAGTGAGCCGAATCTTGGAAGATGAGGTGCTCCGTGTCGCAGGTGCGACGACATTCGATTTTTGACGAGGAGCGGATTGACTCTGTGGAGTTTCCGGTTCGTTGCTTTCCAGACCGAAGTTCTCTGGAAACACTTGGCGAATTCGAGAATTTAGTCTCGCATAATATTCGTCGGAGTTTGGGTCAATGCCATTCTTAATGAGCTTGGTGTGCAAGCCCAGAGCAAAGCTGGTCATTTCATCATCGCTACCGAACCAAGAATTCTCGGTTTGCCATCTAGCAGCTTTAGGATCTACTTGTGGCTGACGAGGGACTTCCCTAGGAGCGATTTTTACTTCATTTTCTTCTTCTTGTAAAGCAGGTTTGAAATTATTTACACGGTCCATTTTAATTTTGGCCGATGTTAATAACTCCTGTGCTTCAACTAAAGCGTCAGAATCACCCGATTCATACGCTGATTTATAGCGTCTTTTAGCATCATCCACCTCATTAGATACTACCTTTTTGGCTTGTTCTAATAGAGCAGATTGACCTTGAGATAATGAACCTTTCAGTTTCTTATTTTCTTCCGCCATAGACTGAGCAAAGAGTAGAGCCTCTTCCCGCTCTCTGGCAGCTTCTTCAGCCCTGCGGCGTTCATTATGAAAACCAGACTGCAAATCTGAGATGCGCTTCTTGACCTTCTCGTCATACGCCTCGATCTCATCTACTTCTTTTGCCGGCTTAGCTTCTTGTTTTTTTTCAGGTTCAGCAGATTCAATGTCTACATCAATGCCGCCATCATCTTCCTGAACTGTTGCTTTTTTGCCAACTTCATCTGGAAATTCAAACTCTTGTTTTTCAATTTCAGCCATTTATAGCTCCTTATTATTGAGGACGTTGAATTCCACGGGGATCCTGTACAACCGCCTCAACGCTGTCATCGTTAATCAGTCGCCACTCGGTACCGTGGATTTTCATTCGAGTCCCAGTATTGGGGCGCGTAATGATGAAGTCTCCAACCTTACAAGAAGGGCCGGAGGGAAAACGTTTCTCATCCTTAAATGCGTCTGGACCCATTTTTGCAACAAACAAAACAGGTGAAAGAAGCTCCTCATGGTGCATGGCCGTGGCAGACTTCAGAATACCAGTCTCGCTGAATTCTTCTTCCGCTTTTGGGAGCATACAGAGTATGTGATAGGTAGCCGGATCAGGCACTTGCTTGGCCTTCTCCTCTGTGCTTTTATTTAAAAGCCCAGATAAATCAACTGCAGACACATCAAATTCACTCATCGTCATCTTCCTTAATTTTTCTTAAAAGGTCATTTAACTCATACTGCGCGGTTTGTAGACCCTTGATTACTCCGCACATCTCTTTGTAATCGGCATAGTCTTTAGCTACGCCGTCACTCAAAGCCCTAGATAAATCCATAACTCGCTCTAAAATTCTTTTATTTACGATCTCAAATATTTTCAGTTCCATAATTAACTCCAAGATGTAGAAATATTTAAATAATTTTGCGAGTTATGGACAAACAACGTCTTAACCCTTAGTCATTTTTGTAATGACGTCTGCTTTTATCTTCTGCTCGTGCGTTTTTTGCGCAGATTGCAGCCTTAAAAGCTCTCGTTGCGTCTCAGCCTTGATACGTTCTTGGTCAATACTCAAACGAGCCTGCGCCAACGCCATATCTGCCTGATCTTTTGCAGCTTTTCGCTTAACTTCTTCAGCTTTGATCTGCAATTCAGCTTGTTGCATCTGAATAAGCGGATCTTGAGCCTGTTGCTGGGCTTGTTGCTGCTGAGCCTGAGCCATATTCATCTGCAAAAGCTGTGTACTTGCGTCAGCAACCAGCTTAGACAGCTGAACTTCCACATCTTCTGGCAGTTTTTCGTTTGGCGGAGGCAAAGGTACGCCCATTTGCTCTTCAATTTTGCGTCTATAAGAGAATGCCAAGTGCTCCGCGATGTGAGCCTGAATAGCAGCCATCATTTGCTGAGCCATAGGGTTCTGTCCCATCGTCGCAGCAATCATAGGATCCTTCATAAAGGTCGTATGAGCTGCAATGTGAGCATCTTGGTCCTGATAAATGAAAGCTTTTGTAGGCTCGCCCTTCAAAAACGCCATATTTTCACTAACAGGATCGCGTGGCTGCTCATCTTCTGGCGTCGGAACAAGCTTCTCACCATTCTTAATACCCAAAACTTCAATCATCTGTCTATGAAGGTTAGGTAAATTGTAGATTTGTGGAGCTGCCTGAGCCATTTGCATCACAGCTTGGTACTGCATGATGCGCTGAGCCATCGTAGAACTATTAGGATCAGATACAGGTATAACATCAACCATGTCATAGTCAGCCTGCTTAGCCATCTTGCTTCCAGAGGCTGGATCGTACTCATACTCACCCGGCGCATAGTCACGAATAATCGCTTTTAAAAGCTTAAATTCCTGCTTCATCGAGTAATGAACACGCGCCTGAACAGCCGACATTGTTTTAAGCTGGCGCTCAAGCAAAGCCAAAGTGGTTCCAACAGGAGCATTAGCACTCATATCACTGATATTCATATCAGCAATAGAGCCTAACCTACGACCCTCTTCAGTTACTTTATCAAGCAAACCAGCCAAGACTTGCGACGGCTCCTTATAAGGAAGCGTCATGATGTTGTCTTTGATAGACCCACTAGGTACATCCACATCCCTAAACTCGCCCGGAGCAATAGGAGTGTCATCACCCTTAACTCTTAATCCTCTAGACTTTAAGCCGCCGGGTAAATTGCTTAACGTACCAGCGTCAATGAGCTGCCTAATAAGAGATGTGCCGGCTCGGGCATAGCCACCAATAAGATGTATGAAACCAAAGCCATAAGCACCAAAGCCGGGTACATAATCGTACTGAACAAAGTGCTGGCGCTTAATACACTTTTCATCATCCTCAGCCCAGTTGCGGTAGATTGACAAAATCTTATTAGTGCCAACATCAATCGTAATGATGTACGGTAAAGCAATACCATCCTCATCCTCATAGCCCGGTAAATCATAGTCAACTTGTATTTCATAAATCTGATAACGGTCATCGTCTGTTACCGAATAACCCTGCTCATCGGCTTTCTTCTTCTCTACGTCTGTATGTAGATTACTAGGTTCACCTAAATCTATATCACGGTAAAAACCAGCTACCTGTAATTTTCTAATCTCATTCTTAGACTTACGCATAATGTGCGTAACACGCTCAGCTGTACGCGAACCACTAGAGCCATAAGGAATAATAATGTCCTCTGCTGGCGCATACACAGCTGTCTGGCGGCCAAGACTTGGATCGTAATAAACTTTCTTAAAAGCAGATCCAGCCAATCCTAAGTTAAACAACAAACGCTCATGCTCAGGACGATACTCAGGCATCTCCTCAGTTAACTTGTAATTCATGTCCTCCTGAACACGCGCAGCCGCTTCAGTCTTAAGACGATCAATCGCACCAATAATTTCCGTCTTAACAGGACCAGCCGCAGGGAACGTTTCAATAATCGTTTCACTCTGGAATCTGACCGCCGCTTCAGTAAGAATTGTAGAGAAAACTCCACAGGCTCCATTCCATGGCTCTGTTCTTTCTTCATACTTCATCCCCAAAACATCTAGACCCTTAACATACATCTCCACCCAATCTTTTCTGGATGTGATGTCACCAGACACCTCTTCAATCAAATCAGACCCCAGCGTGGCCAATACACTGTCATCTAAATACTCAGCCAAATTAGAGTCAAATTCATCTTCATTCTCACCACTAGGTGATAGATCAATCTCAATCCCGTCTATATTGATAGACATGCTTTCAGGATCTTCAACGTCTATTTCTACCTCTGGACCAGCCATAATGCCCTTCGGCATTTCATATAAAGATTTTTCCATGTGAGCCTCAATAGTAACTTTGCTTTTTTCTAAAGCCAATTAGATCTTCACGCTCGTCTGTATCAAGCCGCAAAAATCCACCCTGTCTGAAACGAATCAATCCCTGCACACAAGCATCAACCAAGTCATCGTGGTCAGCATTCGGAAACGCCGCCATCTGCTCAACCAGCTCGTGCGCCCACCTCGTATCAGGTGCCCATACTTTACCCGACTTGAACAAATCAGTCACTGAATTCAATCGCACAAACTTATCATTACCCCTCGACGGCGTGTATTCACTCACCACAATACCCATTCGTCTTAATTCAAATATCAACGGCGCCCCAGCAGCCTTCGCCTCAACCACAAAAGCATCAGGCTCCCAATCCTTATAGTGATTAAATGCCTTCTCCTTCAACTCAGGAAACTCCATCCTCTTTTGAAAAGCATCCAACAAAATAATATTCACATCCTCTGGGTTCTCATTCAAATGAAACACTCCCAAAGTCACACACGCCGAATAGTCCGATCTCTCATTCTTCGTAAACGCCGTATCCCAACTCTGAATAATAAATTCACATCTAGGAGGATCTTCCTGCTCCCATATCTTCCACCACTCCCGCTTAACCAACGCACCCTCTTCTCCCGTAGGGTTCTGCTGATACTGCGCATTCCACTTACTAGGAGGCAACTCATCCCTAAGCGCCTCCAACTCCTCTAAGCTCCAAAACTCTGGCCATAAGGGTTTACCACTAGGCATGATCGCAGGCAGCTCTATCAACTCCCACTCCTCACCCTTGTCCCTACTAGCTGCATCCTTGATGATTCTACCAGTCAGGTCCTTCTCCGACCAGCGGGTCATCACTACAACAATAGCCCCACCCGGCTGTAATCGCTGCCTAGGACCAGATGTATACCACTCATAAACTTTATCAAAAACTTTAGGATCACCCTGAGCTAAAGCAGCCTCCTGCTCCGAGTGAGGATCGTCAATAATCAATAAATCCGCACCCTTACCCGTCACAGTACCCTCAACGCCAATAGCAAAATACTCACCTCCACTGCTAGTAGCCCACCTACCCGCAGCCTTACTATCTTGCCTCAAACTTACATTAGGAAACACCTTAGCGTACTGCTCCGAGTCCACCAAGTTCCTAACCTTCCTACCAAAACCCACAGCCAAATCCGCCGTGTTCGAACACTGAATCACCTTCTTATTAGGAAACTTCCCCAAAAACCACGACGGCAACAGATAACTCGCAAACTCTGACTTAGTATGCCGAGGAGCCATATTGATAATCAACCGCTTAATCTTCCCACTCGCTATATCCTCAAACTTCTTAGCCATCACCGCATGGTGTCTCCCACCAACAAACCCCGGCCACATCGTCTTGATGTACTCCATAAACGAAGCCTGCGACCTCTCCCGCACTATCGCACTCTTATACTCCTCAACCTCAGCCAAGAACAAATCCCTCTCGTTCTCAGGCAAACTATCAATCAATTTCTCTAAGCTCACTCTAGATTCCTAAAGTTGATATACACCGGCCTAATCGTCCTACCTTGTCGGTCAACCTTCTTTATAACACCTATATTCACAAGCCGCTTAATTATTTTTGAAGTATTTGACATACTCATCTTCCCCCTCTGATGCGCTATATCCCTTAAAGACGGGCTAAACCCATACTTCTTCCACCACTCATCAATAATCAAAAACACTTCCTTCTGTACCGGCGTCATCTCTACCTCCATACATTCTTCATACGTCTTATCACTCTTACGAGCCACCATCTTCTTGTTGATCTGGATCCTATAATTCATAAATAATTTCTACAGAATTTATAAAAAATTTCTGCACCTAGAATTCATAAATAATTTCTAGAAAATTTTTTGCAGAATTAATTAAATTATTCTACCGGGGGTCTTCCTCTATAGAAGGGGGTGGGGTCTCACCATCCATTTTTTCAATAGGGTGGGGGTCCAATTCTTCTTGGGATCGTTCGGGTGGAATAGTATGTATAAGATCTTGGGACTCCGCAACGTCATTTGGGGGGGTCGGGAGGGGGTGGGGTTCGCCTGCCAACTCTCGCAATAGGGTGTCCGCCTCTACGACTGTCGCATCCTCCGCGCCCGCGTTAAGCATCGCACGCAACTGACCCATGATCTTCGCCTTGGTGTCCTCGCTCGACCTGATTGTGCGTATCTCCTTGCGCTCTGTGAATGCCGCCACCTCTGTGACTGTGCCCAAGACCTTTGCCGCTTGCACCTTCGTGGCTTGCTTGGCTTCCGGGTCAATCACAACCTGAACAAGGGATTGGATTACAAGCTCCCTCAAAGCCGCAGGGGTGCGATGTTTACTCGCCTCAATTGCCAGCTTATAAGCCTCCACCTCTAAGGCGATTCGCGGGTCACTCGCCAGCTTGTAAGGCTCTGTCGTGATCGTGGCTCTTGTAGCATTCGCCTTGTGGCTCTGCCTGTATGCGTCTGCCTTCGTCTTACCGAGCGCGAGACCTTTCGCAAACTCCTTTTGCTTTCCTGTCAAAGCTCTGTCAGAAACGCCTAGAAGCTCAGTCAATGGGACTTGCTCTAGACCTTCCTTGATCTGCTTTCTTGTGAGTGTTTTCATCTCTCTGTCTCTCCTACTTGATTGGGGGAACAATCAGCAAAACTGCATCGCTTCGCTAAGCTCCCGACCGCGCGATTGGAACAGAATTTATTAAATATTTCTAGACCTTTAGGCAGCTTGTTTTTGTAAGCATTTCGTTCACAATTTAAAAATGCGTTTTACTCTGCTTTTGTAATGCTTTTGATTACATAGGGAAATCCCCTAGCGTTGATTTTAAAGGCTTTTTTCATACATGGCACGATTCTATTATGCTATAAGTGTGTAAGGCACGATAAATTTTTACACTGCTTTACAACCACTTACAAAGGAATGATAATGAACCTCTACCGACTCAGTTTGATGATTGATAAAAAAGCCGAAACCATGGGGCTCGACTCCAGTGAAATTTTAATTATTAAAACCGCCCAACGCATAACTGATGCGACCTATGGCGAATGCTTTCTTGCACTAATCAAAGCCGATTGGGACTTGCCTGTGGCTTGTCGCCTTATCTCCGAACTTCACGAAACCAACTAAGGAAAAACCATGTACATGACACCATCCGAACAAGCTGACGAGCGCAGGGCTCAAGCCCGCCTCAGCCGCAGATTTGCAAGCGAGGATCGCTACCTTGCCCGCCTTGCAAAACGCGAAGCCGTGGCAGAACAAATGATCGGGGAACTGGTCAACGGCAAGCTTTATGTTTACCCTGTAGGGGGCAAGTACCGCGAGGGCACTCGCTCCGAATTAATCGCTTTTCTCATCCGCAATAACTACGCTTAACCCAAAGGAAAAACCATGCAAAAACCATTCACAAACAAAGTATATGGGTGCGACATCGACGAGCTTATCGCGGAAATTAAAGACTCTGTGCCTTACAAGGTTTCCGGTGCTTACATGATCGTCGCGGGGCTTATGTCGGACGCCCAAGAACTGATCGCCTTCGAGCGAGCAGAGCAAGCCCGCCAAACCCTGAACTGCGCCAAAGCCGTTTTGTTCAAGATCATGGACGGAGAACTTGTCGGAACTGTTGAGCGCGTCTAAGCAATGCCTGAAGCCCTTGCGTGAGGGCTTTGGAGATTACTTAACCACCAAAGGAGAAACCATGAGATCAAAAGGAATTATTGCTTCAACAATTGGCTTTGATATGGATGAGATGGAGGCTTACCGCTACCAACCCACCCGCACAAAACAAGCCATTTACGCAATAGGACAGTATTACTACGCCTGCGGAAAAAGAAAACCAACCGATGAAGTTGGCAGTGAATGGCTAATCGACCGAGACCAATTTTGGGCAGAACAAAACAAAACTGTTCTTTGGTCTGCAAAATCAATTTAAAGGAGAAACCATGAACGCAATAGTTTTAGACACGCCCGAGCAGATCGCCCGCTACCGCCTCCTGACCCTCCGAGCCGCCTTGCGGCTTGAACTGGCGGGAATGAAAAAGCGCGGGGATTCCGCTTACAAAATCCTCAAAGCCGAGGGCTACTCCGGCACTCGCGCCCAAGTTTTAGAGCAACTTCACAACCACCTAGAAGCAACCAAATAAAGGAGACCATCCGATGAAACGCTATTTTGTCCACATCCCAACATGGATACATGTCGCCATGACCTGCTACGGCACGAATAAAAAAGATGCTATTGCCCGTTTTCGCCATCAGCATGGGCTTGTCCGCATGCCCAAGGGCTACGGCATTTGGGAGGCTTGAATCATGTTTACTTATATCGCCTTCTACAAAGGCAAACAAATCACAGTCAACGCCCTGCGCTCATTCGATGCACAGGAACAAGCCGCCCGCATTTTCAAAGCCAAAAAGTCCTATGAAGTTACTGTAATGCTTGCCGCCAAAGGTGACGAGCCAGTTATCCACCACCCCGCCACAATTTAAGGAAACACCATGCAAAGAATCACACGCAAATTTTTAGAAGCCCGCATTAATACGCTTAACCGCATGACGGGCAACCCTTTAGATGCCTACCGCACCGAGAACGGGAAACACTTTGCCAATATCGGCAACTACCACCTAGACGGGGCTTATGGGGGCTTTGCCCTTTACCGCATGGTAGGCGAATCGGGCGGGTGTTCTGATATTTTCTCTTGTGGTCATGTAAGCGCACGACAACTGAGCGACCTTATCGCGGCATATATGGCGGGCATTTACTCGGTGCAAAAGGAGACGGCATGAACTACGCACCCGCCTACATCATTGCCCAAGGCTACAAATTCGAGCGCACAAAAAGCAGCGCACACGCGAAAACCTACCGCAATTGGCTTGCCCAAGCCACCGCCAACGACCCCGCCAACCGCTTGGAAATCGTCCGATTGTTTGAATTGGGAAGATCAGAAGCTCGATGACTGTCACACCTAAAGCCTTCGCCCGAGGGCTTTGGGGGGAATAGTCCCCGCAACTAAGGAAACAAAATGCAAACTAGAACACGCAAAACACCGCACGGCTACATGACCGAGACCAACATCCCATTGAGCGACTCAATGCAGTTATCCCTTACCACGATGAAAAGATCATCCGGTAATGTCACCACGACCGCAGTCGTGACCATCCGAGAGGGGCAATTCTTTACGCACCGAGTATTTCACGACTACAACAAAACGCTTTTGTCTAGCCGTGTCGCCCGATGCACGCCCAAGATTTTGGAGACCCAACACGCCCAAGCCTTGGAAGCTTTAGACGCTATTCGCGACACAGTAAACCACCACTACGCAACCCTGAACTAAAGGAGACCATCCGATGAAAACCTACGAAATAAATTTCACATACACGGCACAACACAACATGGTTGTCGAGGCTGAATCGGAAGCAGAAGCAATAGAGATTGCACAAGAAGACTTCAATATAAGCCAATCTAGCTACGAGCTTGGGGGCTCATGGGAGATTGGTTACATAGACGAACTAAAGGAGACCATCCGATGATTGACGCGAACGCCTTATCGTCAGCCCTTTGCGATATGTACGACATACGCGAAGCCCTGACCGACAAGATAAAGAACAAGCCCAAGGACAACGAGGGCACAGATATAACCATTGGGGACTGCCTCGATGATGTCATTTTATTTTTGGAACAACTAGAGGAGACCATCCGATGATTGAAATTATCAAAACCAAAGACGGCTACATGGTGCAACACATGGACGGAGAGCTTGAGGGTCAATACCTTTGGGACATGGCAGGGAATAACTTGTTTGACACCTACGAGGAAGCCGAAAGGGTATTGAAAGGGCTTGATAAACCTATTGCCCTAAATATTCCCGATTGGGATTGGGGAGAGAAAAGCAATCACAAACTTCGCAAGATGTTTTCTATTCCCGCAGATCAGCCGATGCACGCAAACCACCGACTAGATTTTTTCCTCAACTATCTTTTACAGGAAGTTAGTGTCAACGAACTGGTCAGCGTTTATTTGCATCACACGCCATTAAAGATATTGAAAAGCGAAGCCGACGCAATCGGTTGTTATGAATTAGAACTGGAGGAAGAAGATGAGACTGGAACACAGAACAGCAAGCAGGATGCTTGACTTTGTCAATGGTTACGTTGAATGTGCAAAGGAAGATGGTAGATGGGGATCAATAGATGCATGGGTTACCTTTGAAGGAGTAGATATAAACATCTACGACTGCGAGGGTACTTACCTACAGGCTACTGTCTATGGAATCAAGGATGGGTACATCAATACAGATGATGTGCTTTGCAATGACTTGTTTAAAGAACCAAACATATAGGGGTCAATATGAAAATGAAAGTAAGTAAGAGTATTGAGGATACAAAAACACACTTTGAAAGGGTTACAGAATGACACACGACGAATTAAAAACCAAGATTGGCGAACTGTTGGAGGATTACCATTTTGCTGAATTGTCAGACCTTACAGGAGAGGACGACACACTGTGTCGAAAGATTGTGCACGAGTTATATAGCAAAAACTCAGACGACTGGCAACCCGAAATGTCAGGCGACATTTGGGCAATCTACGGCAAGACATTCTCAGCCGAATGGATAGATGAGAATGGCGACTGCCTAGCATTTGATACCGAGGAAGAAGCTAACCAATATATTAAGGAGACCATCCGATGATCTATCACCCACGACTAATCACAGTTAACTTTGAAGAACTGTTCCACGATGCCGAGGGGTTCATGCTTAACGAGGATGACCTCATGTGGGCTTTGGATATGGCACTCATAAACAACTACCACCACCATCCAATCGTGCCTCAGTTAGAGAATGAGATCGTCAAAATAGTTAATGAAAAAGCTGCGAAGCGAAAGGAAAAAGTATGAAAGTCTTTGAACTAATTGCCCACCTACAAGAACTGCCCCCGCACCTCGATGTCTTGATTTGGGACGCGGGAAACAGGTGCGGTATTTCCATGGTAGATGACGCATTTATCCATGACGAGCAGTACCCATTTGTAGAACTCAACACAGACACAGACGACTAAGGAAACATCATGATTGAATCTAAAGAACGCATCGTATTTAACGACTATGTAATTGACATTGGTAAGGGACGAGAGTACGGATATGTCAGAGTAAAAGTAGCAAACAACGCATTTATTGTTAGCGTCCATGACCAATTCGACCGCCCGATTAAGGAAGATATTTACCCAATCAAGCGCAACCTAACGCCCGATGAACTGGCTTTCATGGACTCATACAGTAGTAATGTTGCAGACGCACCGCCCGAAGTTGTAGAAGCATTCATCCGAGCAGAAAACCATGATGAATTTGTTCAAGAGTATGGCAATGAATACTACACAGGACTGGCAGATGCTATTGGCGTATGGGACGATGCTAAACGATATTACAAGGACGCAAAATGAAAACCTACAAAGTAATTGCCAAGCTAACGACGTACTTCTATGAACACGTAGAGGCTGCGAATGAAGACGAAGCTTATGCCATAGCCAAGGACATGGACGGGGGCGCATTTATCCCCGTCGATCAGGGTATCGGAGGCGACTGGTCTATTGACGACGTTTATGAGGTGACACCATGAACTACCAATCAAGCTACTGGGACGATGAAAAGCTAGACATATTCCGAGACGCTGAACGCAGAGCTTTCGCTGAGGGTCAGCCGCCCGAGGTTACGCAACTGTACGGCTTCATCATCGACACCCTTGAAGAACTCATTCAACTAAAAGAATCATTGGATACATAATGGAAACAACTAGAACCTTCCCCCGCACACTAGCCGAGGCTTTCCCTAATGACTCCGAGCACCGCGCCCGCTACGGGTGTGCCATCGAAATCACAGGAGAACCTCCGACTTACTGGCAAGAAACCTTGCAATTAGCCGCAGTTTGTATTGCAATCGGCTATGTTCTTGGCAAAATCTTTTAATGAAAAAGAAAACTTTGTTTGCAATTTATCTTGTAGAAGATGAAACCGGTTTCGTAACTGTCAAGTCCGACCATGTAGGCGAGGGCATGATGAGTTACGAAATCGGCTTAGAAATACTGGCCAACCTCAAGATGGCGGAGAAACTGAATCCCCACATCTTGAGCGTTGACTACATGTATTACTCAGAGCAGTTTCAATGATCTGGTTAAGCTCATACCAAACTTCAACAATCCGATGCGTTGGTGAGTGTCGTTCGCGTCCTCACCCACCACATCGCTCATCCAATACTTCCATCCGATCTCTTTTGCTATGCGCTCTCCCGTCCCACTTTTATCGTTGTCCGCTATAACGAGACCATCCGGTAAGCCTTCGGCAATCTTTTTCATATTGCCCGCGCTAAAGCAAACATGAATGGTGTACCTCCGACTCATCTTCCTCAACGCCATCTGAATTGATAATGCCGTTGCATATCCCTCACACAAAATATGAACGCCCTTATTGTCAATAATCATTTCAGCATTACTGGTGCGCTGCCCATACAAAAACTTCTTAGATCCATCCGACTCAATTAGTTGACATCCGACAAGGTGTCCATCCACCCGCATAGGTACGACCAATGTCTTCTTACCCTCATGTCCCCAAATCCTATCCTCTGCACCTTCAAACCCTTTACTGTTCAAGTATTCATGCTTACCTAAGACTGTCTGACTCATGATAAATGCCGCCCGCTTGACTGCATCCGCTTGGTCAGCCAACCGCTTAGCGTCAGCCTCACGCATATCCTTTGCTATTCTTTTTCTATCTACATTGATAGGTGTGTCCGTCTGCCATACAGATACCTCTGTATCAACCGCATGGTTCTGCACAAACCCGTGATCGCCCATGAACTTGACCGCCCCGTTTCTTTTTCTTGGGTGGTCATCCGTTGGGTATCTTTTCCACACCCCGATAGGTGGGGGAAAATCTATTTGAATACCATGCGCCCTGCAAAATGAAATGAATTCCATTATCGAGTTCTCCGAATTTGACGAATGTATTTTTTAATGCCGTCAGCTACAAATTTACTAACTATCAAACTCGGAATAACTGGATCATCTTTCAAGCCGCGAGGCCATACCCCGAACTTATCTTTATACACATGAGCCGCCCGACCATTCGACCAACCTTGATTCTCTACATACCACTGAAGCATTGACCACCACAACTGCTTATCCTCACGAGCCATCGTGCCAGTTAACTCTTGTAACTCACCCGCTACCGCTTCAACCTTGGTCTTTCTCTCCCTTATGTGACCGCATGACTTACACATATCAGAATTTAAAGGCCATAAAGCACCACACTTAGGACACTTAGCCGCTTCCTTTTCACGCTCGGTAGGTTCACGCTTAGCCTTCTCCGCCCCGTCATTTAGTTCATTAACACCACCTCCGAACACCTCATCCCACTCCTCACGGAATCTAAGATAGTTACCAGAATGGTCTAACCACACCGCAAACTCTTTGCCTTCACATCCACGCATGACCCTTCCCATCTGCTGAATGTGAGAGGACAATGACTTAGAGAATGGCCTAGCCGAGACTCCTATCATCACATCTGGAACATCAAATCCTTTGGTCAAGATGTCCGTAGCAATCAACCCATGTATCTCTGTGTCAGGCTTACTGAATTCTTCGATCACATCCTTCTTGTATTGATCGTCATCCCGATAACTGATATTGATAAAGTTATATCCACGCTCACCAAACTTCTGCGCCAAGTCAGAGCCATGAGCCACGCCCGAACAAAACACCACAGTCTTGGCCGGCTTACCAAATATTTCATGGGTTTTTTTCTCCCACTCCACCACAATATCTCCAGTGATCTGCATCCCGCGCTTAGTAGTTTCAATCGGAGACCACTCGCCCGCCACCTTCTTTGCGCCTTCCATATTTATTTCTTTGGCAATAAATACTTTTAGCGGGACAAGAACATCTTGATCCACCAACTCCCGTGTCGTGACTGTTGAAATGACATCCTCATATACCTTAGCCAACCCTTTTGTAAATGGCGTAGCACTCAAACCAATCACACGAATGTCAGGATTGTTCTTTATGAACTGAACTGTCGCGTCCCTTGTCTGGTGCGCTTCGTCAATGATGAGTAAGTTAAGGTTAGGAAACTCATCCCGCCTTTCCAAAGTTTGAGCCGAGCAGATTTGAATCTTCTCCGAGGGTAGATTACGCCAGTGACCCGACTGTAAAACTCCATGCTCAATCTTGTATTTGTCTAGCCGTTGACTGGTCTGATCGCACAGAATGATCCTGTCTAAGACCATTGCCGCACGATTACCCTTCATTTTTGTAGCTTCGAGCAAAGCAATAGCCATCTCTGTCTTGCCTGCCCCCGTAGGTGCATAGAGCATCAGGCTTTTCTTGCCCGATGCAAACCCCTCACGCAATGCCTTTAGCGTAGCCTCCTGATAAGGCCGTAGTTCTAATCCCATATTGTTTCTCCAACTACCCACACACTAGCCTGTGGGCTTAGGCTTTACTTACTTCTTGAGCTGTCTTTGCAGAGCTGCGATCTGTTTCTTCATCGCCGCATTCTCATTCATCAAAGTGTCCCGACTAATACGGGTAGACTTCAATTCCATTTCCATTACACGCAGATCTTCACGCAACTGTGCAATAGTTTGCTCGGCTAGTTTTTTCTCAGACTCGTCAGCCGCATACACCGCCACCGCCAAACGATCTTTTAGCTTGTCGTTCTCATCTGCTAGTGCCTTGATGACATCGCCTGTCTGGTCATGGATAGGCTCATCCGTCTCTGGCTTGTCGTACTTAGCTTTACGCTCAAAGACCTTGCCATTTCTCTTTACCTTCACCACATCTGGTTTGTTACCACCACGAACTGCAGCGACCAATGTAATAGATACACGGCACGCCTTGGCTATCTCCGCATCGTTCCAGAACTGCCACTCAAAGTCATCAAGCATTCCTTGAACTGCGTTGCGCTTGTCCTCGTTAGTTCTGTGCCGTCCATTCTCAGCGTTCACACTCTTAGATCTAAGAATCGCATCACGCAAAGTACCATTGACAATCTGCACCTCAATGTCTCTTACGCCGGCCTTTTGATGGGCAAAGTAACGGTGGTAGCCATCGGTCAAGTAATACTTAATGCCGTCAAAGTAAACAAGAACAGCAGGGAATCTAGCTCCCGCCTTTATCGACTCAGCATATTCATCCACCGCCTCTTGAATAATCTTTACTCGTGACTGCGTTCCACCGTCTAATGTTAGTTGACTTAGTTTCATTTGCCCTGTCCTTTCATTGTCCAACCTACTAAAAAATATATCCATTTTGTATTTATGTTTATGTTTGTGTACCTATGTCCATTCCAAATATCAGAAATGTTTCTGCCCTTTGTGGCCATATAAGATTCAAACGCTTGTCGTGCATCGTTCATGAGTTTGCTTTCAAATAGTTGATCTCGCGTTGGTAGTGGGCTATAAGCTCCTCCAACATCTTGCTATACTTTTTTTCCCATTCCAGTTTTGCTTTTAGTTCTTCCATTACGGTCTCCTTTTTGCTCGATTAGTCCAACAATTTGCACAGTGCCATTTAGTAGGTGACATCTGTATTCCACCCTCTGGTGGTTTTATTTGTTTACATTTATCACATTCCTTTAGTTGATGATGGGGCTGCTTACTTCCCAACGGCAACTGTTGCGCTATAAATCCATTCATTCTTCTTCATCCCATATATCGTCAGGCCATACCAATACAGGTGTTTCAATACCTAAGTACCCGCCTTCAATGTTGAACTCGATAAACTCTCTAGCTTCTTCAGCCGAGCATCCATCTCTCATTAGAATTTCTCTAATCTTTTCTGCGTCATAGACCAATACACCAACTGTCGTGTTGTCACGCCAGATATAAGCAGGTCCAATGATTGCTTCGTCGTAGCCGTCGTACTTAATCATCTCTTCATGCCCCTTACAAAACTGGCAAAGCTTGCTGAGGTATCTCCAAATGCTTTCATCTTGTCAAACTCTTTGGCCACCTCTTCTAAAGTATCGTTACGAATCTTGTTTGACACTTCATTAATTTGGCATTCAACCATCTGCCTCTTGCGCCAGCCTAAAGCTTTCTCCCAAATGTTTAATTCCGGTTCAGTCATTTTTTTCCTTTATGTCATAAAACCAATCATCGCCGGCTGACCACTTGCGTGTGCCGTCCACAGTCCAAAAAGACTTTGCTGCCTGAAAGTCGGGGAACTTTGTTTCGGCGGGGATAAGACTCTGGTCGTACCAAAGGCACCGGTTATTTGGCTGGCAAGCAAACTGGCCGTTGTCTAGCGCAATCCAATTAAAAGACTTGTGTTCCTCGGCCTGCTCAGTAAAGCCAGTATCCAAGGACATCTCATCAGCGCAGAAGTCCACAGTAAACAAGTAGCGGCCATAGTGCCAACTCTTATCTTTTCCAAGAAACTTTACGCCAAGATTACGCAGGCCAATCTTCTCAAGAATTGTGAACCGGTAGCCCATGCAGTCCCACAGCTGCAAAACATCAACAGGTAGATCATCCATTCCCTCCTCTTCGTGCCAGACATAGGCATGAATTGGCAACTTGTCGTACAGCGCACCGTAGGCGGGTAGCAAAGACTCGATGCGGAACACTTGCCCCCGCAAAGCCTTTAAGCTGACCCAAACCGCAGGCTCCAACTCACCGTGACCTTTTTGAAAGTTGTAAAGAAACTCTTTACGAACAAAACATTTGATGGGCGGCAGTGACGCCACGATGTAACTCATGTGTTCTTCTCCTTGAGTTTGGCTTCAATGGCTTTGTAAGTTTCAAAGTAGTCACGCCCTTGACAGGCAAACGCTTCATCTTCCGTCAGGCCAACCCACTCATGCTTGTAGTACATCGGTGTCCAAGCAGGCTCTTTCTCTGCATACTCTTTGTTTGTTGTACATTGGTCTGGCTTGCCGTCTGGGTAATGCCATGCTACTGGTTCGTTCATGTGTTCTTCTCCTTGAGTTTGGCTTCAATAGCGTCGTAAAAAACACTCCATCCATCCATGCTATGTTTTTTGTACATCTCAATTTGTTCCTCATCCGTCAGCCCCACCCACGGCCTGAGCGTCTGTTGCACTTTAGCCTGAGCCGCCATGCCATCCTCATATCCTTGCCCGTAGGTTTCGTTGTCAGCGTCAATCAATTGTTTGATTAAGTTTAAACTTTCCTCGCAAACTTTAGTCAAGCTTTCTACAGCAATAGCTCGTTTAATAATCATGTGTTTCCCCTTGCTCGGATGTTTTCGGCACAGTGTTTTGGTTCAGTAGCAATATCATCTTGCAATTCGTCACAGATTCTTGCACACGCCTCACGCTCATGCTGTGCTACTAGCTTGGCAAAGCGTTCAAGGTCACGCACGCGCTCCGCCGTAACGCCCGTCTCTTGTGCCATGCGAATAATGTCTTCTCTGTTCATGGATTACTCCTTGCTCGGATAGCGGCGGCACAGGTGTCAATAGCCGCATCCACTTGCTGAATGCCAGTGCGCCACTCACACAACCTTGCACACGCCTCACGCTCAATCAGCACAGCGGCTTTAATGGCATCAGCTTCCCAAGAAAAATCTTTTGAGGGCTTTCTAAAGATCACCTTGTCTGGATCGGTCGGGTGCTCTTCAAAATAATAAGGCTGCCCTTTTAGTTTTGCTTCATGAGCTATGCGGTCAAACTCGTCGTCTTCGTCTGTATGTATCATGTGTTCATCTCTAAAGCATCGATCTGGTCAATGATCCACTGGCAGTCTTTACGCAAAGCCTCAAACAGTGGCGTTTCTTCCTTTTGAACTTTTCCTTGTGCGTTGTACATATCAAACAAATCTTCGTAAATGTCTTTGAGTTTGATGTTTACTTTGAGGGATACATCAGTGTCCAAGTCCCACAGTTTTTGCATGGTTTGAATGGCTTCGGTGTAATCATCGTCACAAATGTTTGAGCAATAGATATAAAACTTAAAGTTTCCCTCTTGGTCAACAATCCCCGTCTGCGGTATCTCATCTACTTCAAATTGAATTGGTTTCATATCGGTGCCTCTTCATGGTTATCAGGGTTAAATTTAGGGACTCGGTTACCCTTGTCCTTGGGATTTGGAAATGGGGGGAATGGCCATGTCATACTTTCTCCTGTAGTGAAATTGGAATGTAAAAGCAAGCCTTACTCTTGCTATCAAACACATGGACAACGCCGTTGCCGCGTGTCTGCTCTGGATGATCTGTCCACCGCTTACAGTTCTTGCACTTGGCATTTACTGTCTTAGGCTTGCAGCGCGTGTATTCATTTGATAGAGGGGTCATCATCCTCCTCGTTAAATACTTCATCAAACTGCTTAGATAATTTATCCACTACCTCAGCCTCTACCCATGCCATCATCGTCATGCCCAAAATGTTGTCAAACTCTGGGAATGTTTCTTTGAATCTTTGTGTTTGCTCTTTTGTCATTCTGACTCTCCTTTGCTTTCGTTTAGTTTGATTTGGTCTAGCGTGTACATGGCAACCCATGTCGTCCTCCCATGTAGCCCACTCAAACAACCAACGCCACATGAAGCTTTCATTCATACAATGAAACTGATACTGAGCCATCCTCAAGCATGTTTCCTTGTCCGGCCTAATCACTTGCTTATCCCCATGATTTGATACTTGATGTCTTCAAAGACCCACTCAGATAGCAAGTCAGATATATCAACGCCAAGCAAAGTCACAGCGTTAATCTCTACATACCCACCATAGTCTGGCTCGGCCTGCATACCATTTATCCTCAAAGAAATATCAGGTGGATAAGAGTCGTACTCCACCTCAAAATCTCTACCTTCACTAGTGTACTTATACCTCATTGCTTACCTCCTTTTATACCTGCTACGTTTTCAGTTATTATTGCACAGTTTTACCGGTTTGTGCCGGTTGTTACAAAAAATTTATAGGTGCTTACCCTATGCTCTATAGTCTTTTTGGTATTTATTTCCCTTGGCTTTGTTGCAAGGTCCACACAGGGGCTGAAGATTTTCGATGTCAAGAGCAAGCTCAGGGTAGTACTTGCGTGGTTTGATGTGATCCATGTTGATAGGGAATCTTCGACTGTTCTCTCTTCCACACTTACAGCACACTAGCCCATACCTCTCGGCAGCTTCTCGGCGAAGCTTCCTCCACGCCTCTGTGTACAGGAACGGGTCTGCCGTTTTCCTTAACTCGTCTGCTACCTCGTTGTCTGTCATGGACGAAGCCCGTACTGACCACGACAACTTCATTGCTTTGCGTTTCAACTTATTGGAAGGGTTCATTTCACATCTTTGGTGGGTGCTAGGCTCGGCTGGACAATACTCTGCCTAGGGGAGAGAGTATCTCCACCTAGGCGTTTGACCACATCCTCGGAGCCGTAGCTTAGTATCCGTGTGGGCTGACATCAATCCAGCTTGTGTCAACTATGAATGCTTTCCGTCGCGTGGCAACGTCTAGCTCGGCCATTCAAACCGTTGCCACCACCCGCAGAATGAACCACGGACAACAACGGAACTCCCCCGATTGCACCTTGCATCTTCCAGTGCTCTCGCCCCAAGACGGAACGTTGTAGGATTGGTGGACTCTGCGCCTGCATGGGACTTCTCCCAAGTTCAAACAGTTCCCTCATGCCAACCCAAAACCCGATAGTTTCTTGAGGCCAGCTGACGTAGAAACAGAAATGAAAAAGCCACTTAGCTCTACCCTCGGTGAGAACCCTGCGGCAAAACCAAGGGCGAGAGTAGAATTAAGTGGCTTCAATCTGTCGCTTCTCACGGCAACGGAAATATTATAACCACAGCGTATCAACGTGTGTCAATACTTTGCAGAAATATTTTATTGTTTCTACAAAAAAAAGTGGCCTCAGTTACGAGGCCACAAAACTCATTTAAGGAGAAGCAACTAACAAAACCCAGCCCTCTGGTTGCCACAATATTACCCGCAATTTCCAAGAACTTCAAGAGCTTCTTCAACAGAATTTACTACGACTAGCAGCCCACCCTCCCACTCGTTAAAGAACTTCTGTTCCGCGTCGGTAAGCTTCCTAGCTGACGGCGCTTTGTCCCCGTCCTTGACCTCCATAAGAACCGTATAGCCCTTATAACCTACTAAAAGATCAGGGATGCCATCACCCTGTGTAACAATACGAACGTAAGCTCCTGCGGCTCGTAATGCGTCCACGATTTTGTTCTGGTTAGCGTCAATTCTGTTGGCGTATCTCATGGTGTCTCCTACCTGATAAAAATATTTTAACCTACCTGTTGCAAAATTAAAATGTAGCAGGTATAATCACTCAAACACTAACACACAGGAGTGATAATGAACGACAGAATGGAGAACGCAATCAAGCTTGCAGAGAAGTGCTGGGGTAAAGCAATGATTGCTAACCCTGAGTTTGTTGAACGTTACCTTGAACTAGCTGAAGAGTTGTTGTCATCTAAGCGTGAAGTTCTTGGTGATGAGTTCAGAGATTACTGCCGCGAGAACATGCTGTTCCGCCCAGCTAAGCTGCATCACAACACTTGGGTGTCTGGTGTAAAAGCACTCAACAAACTCGGATGGATTACACCAGTCAAGAAAGTTATTCCATCTAAGTCACACAACCACATGCCTGAAGTTACCTTGTGGAGAAGCAACATATTTGACGGCAGACCATTACCAAAAGCAAACAAGGAATTGTTCTAATGAAATTTACAAACAAGTTCAATTTACCGCAGACGTTCGTCAATGTTATTCATAGACCAACGTACTCTAAAGGTAAGGCACACATCTCTGCCACAGAGATCATCAACTCACCACGTATTGTTCAGCTCAAGAAGAAACACTGGGATGACATCGAGCAAGACGCAAGCGAGATGGTCTGGTCACTGTTCGGCTCTGCTGTGCACAACATCTTAGAGCACGGCAAGGACGATCATCACATTGTCGAAGAGCGTCTTCATCTTGAGTTTGAAGGATGGAAGATCTCCGGTGCTATTGACTTGCAAGAGTTAGAACCAAATGGGACTATGACAATCAGCGATTACAAAGTCACTGGCGCGTGGGCTGTGATGAATGAGAAGGATGACTGGCACCGCCAACTTAACATCTACGGATGGATGGTAGAGAAGGTTAAGAAAGTACCAGTAGGTAAGCTTCAGATCATTGCCATCATTCGTGACTGGTCTGCCCGCGATGCAGCGACTAAGGAGAACTATCCTCAGTCACCAGTAGCAACAATAGATATTCCACTGTGGTCATTTGAAGAGCGTGAAGCATTCATTTCTAAGCGCATCTATGAGCACGGGACAGCACTCTTCGAGATGGAGACAGATGGCGAGATGCCAGACTGCACACCCGAAGAGATGTGGGAAAAGAAAACATCCTATGCCTTAAAGAAGGACGGGAATGTCAGGGCCAAGAGTGTTCACGAGACACTTGAGGATGCCGAGAAAGCATTGGCGAAGTCCGAAGAGACAGCCAAGAAGAGCGAGAAGTTTGTCATCGAAGTAAGACAGGGTGAAAGAACTAGATGCAAAAGCTATTGCCAAGTATCACAGTTCTGCACTCAACATCAAAACTACCTAAAGGAAATATTATGATTTTAGTAAACCTAGCCATCACACGCGAAAGCGCCGAGTTAATCTTGCACGCTTTGATTGATATGCCATTCAAGCAAGTCAATCAATTAGTCCATTACATTGATCGTGAAATGAATTTTGCTATGCAAGAGATGCCTGCTAATACTGTGACTGTTGCCCCCGCTCAGCCTATTGCTAAGTGGGGCTACAAGAAAGATGGGACGCCTAAGAAACTGCCCGGTCGTCCTGCAAGGAAAACAAAATGAGCGTACATCAAAAACTAATGCAAGCGAGGATCGGGCTTCAGTGCACAGAGATGAAAAAGTCTGGCCTGAATAAATTCGCCGGCTACTCATACTTTGAGTTGAGTGACTTCATCCCTGAAATCCAGAAAATTTTTTACGAGATTGGACTGTGCGGTGTTGTTTCATTCAACACAGAGTATGCCCAGCTGTGCATCACAGATGTGGATGACGGAACAGTCATTGTCATCACAAGCCCAATGGCTGAAGCAAACCTCAAAGGTGCTCACCCCATACAAAATTTGGGCGCCGTACTTTCGTATCAACGGAGGTACCTCTGGATGGCGGCCATGGAGATCGTAGAGCATGACATCATTGACTCTGCGCCAGCTGCTGAGCCTAAACCTGAGCCTAAACCAGAGCCAGTTAAGAAGACACCAGTTCCTTTGAAGATGGAAGGCCGTGATGAGAAGTCTTGGCATCTCACAGTCGAGAAGGAGCCCGGAGAATCATCAGAATCTTGGGTCACAGCAGTAGTAGACATCACCAATATGGGTCTCAAAGAGACTCACAATGAAGCTGAAGTCATGAAGCTGTTTACCAACAACAGAATTATCTTTGATCGTCTGAAGTTAGAAGACGTTGATAGATATACCGCGCTCATGGGCGCATTCAAAACCCGTAAAGAAGAACTGAAAGGATAATCATGGCCACGAAATACCCAAACTCAGGAATGCTCGGTAAAGCTAAGCAACCTAAGATCAACCCCAACTCCCCCGACTACACCGGAAGTATTGATGTTGACATCTCTCTCATCAAAGAGATGTTGGAAGATGCCCGTGAAGAGGGCGCCGACTCCATCAACATGAAGATTGGTGCTTGGATTAAAGAAGGACAGTTCGGTAAGTTCTTCAGCATCAAGGTGAACAACTACAAGAAGCCTGCTGCTCAACAGCGTGCAACTCCTGTTAATGACGACGACATTCCCTTTTGATGAAAACAAGCAACTTTGAAGGCGTCAAGGTAGCCTTAAAGCAAGACAAGACTGGGTTTGTATTGACTCTATCAATACACCCAGATGACTTGCCTGAAGAGATCTTGCGTGACTTTGTTGGTGCTAGATACCAAGTAGTTATGGTCAGACTTAATAACGAAGAGCGTCCAATGAACAGAGAGCAAGAGTACTCTGGTGACGGCGTTCGAACAGCTGGGATGCTATGCAGAGATCCTCAGTTCCAAAAGTTCCTCTACGACGGTGGCCATATCTTCATCGCTAATGAGGAAGAGGCAACCATTTGGATTAAAGAATATTTGGATATTCAATCCCGATCAGAAATTAAAGAAAGCCAACGTGCTCAAGAAATGCTACGTGGCGTACAACAGGAGTTTTCAGCATGGAAGATAACCGCTTAGTTCCCTACTCAGTTCATCTGAAGAAGGACATCTACGACAAACTAAAACTGGCTGCTGGTCAGCGCAAAGCCTCTGCCCTCGTGCGTGATGCCATCACCATGATTGTTGAAGGCGATGACGCATTTAATGCAGGCTACAACAAAGGTGTTCGTGATTCTATTTTAGAAATTTACGAAGATGACATTGCTTCAAGAATTCATTTCGACGACGAAGTTATATCCGTTAGACTTGTTGAAAGACTTGAGGTAATGATTGTTAACCAAAACGTAAAGGCGAAATCTAATGCCAAGAAAAAAACCTGAAGGGGTAAAGAGTCTGGTCAAGTTAGAGCCTGTATCTCTTGAACAGATAACGATGCTTGACTTCTTCGCAGCGTTTGTCCTTATGGGCTTATCCGGCGGAGAAGACATGCAGCACAACGCTCAAGTGGCTTACGATCAAGCCGAAGAAATGATGTTAGAAAGGATGGAAAGATGAGTGAAGTATTTGGTGGGAAAATGGTCTTCCCAATACACGACACTGGCCACGGCGCTCCCTTTGATGAGGGCATGTCTCTGCGCGATTACTTTGCTGCTAAGGCAATGGAATCACTTGTGTCAAGATTTCTTGATAAAGATCTGGATTTACTTGACCCTCATGGGTGGATGGAAGGCTTGGCTATGGATTCTTATTCTATGGCTGATGCCATGATGAAACATAGGGACTCCGGTGAATAACAAACTCACCGCCAAGCACAGGCTTCACATAGGCAGAGTCAAGGAACTACCTTGCTCTGTCTGTGATGAGCCCGGTCCATCGGACGCACACCACGTTAAACAGAATCAGCAGTACACAGTGGTAGCCCTGTGCAAATCATGCCACCAAGGTCCTCTCATGGGCTGGCATGGGCAGAAAAGAATGTGGGCTATCAAGAAGATGGATGAGTTAGACGCTCTAGCTGTAACGATAGAGCGCCTAATCGACGCGCAGAATTAATTAAATATTTCTACTTAAATGATTTGCGCATGTCTTCAGCTTGCTTGGCCATCATAGAGATCAACTCTTTCATCTGACCAATCTGCTCACGCTTGGTATCACCGTCCATATTGGGATCCATGGTAACAAGTGTGATCTGTTTGCGCACGTTAGCCATCTGTTTAGATGTATTGGTATAGATCTTCTGAAGGGCAAGCTTGTCACCCTTCTCTTCCATGATCTGCTGAACCTTATCCATCTGACCAATCTCAGAGTAATGACGCATGTCCGCAAATGCTTGCTGGATCTGCTTATTGTTCTCGTAGAAAGATGTGGTGTACTGCGACTGCTCAGCAGGCAAAGTCTTAACAAATCCAAGGCTTGCCTTATCCATCCACTTGGTGCTTGGATACTCACCATCTTTAAACGGCATGACGGCGTACATAGAAACACTAGCAGCTGTACCGCCAAGCCATCCAAAGTATCCTTTAATCGCATAGTCCATTTGAACAGGACTCATCTCACTCTTTTCTGGCAGGGCAGCGTTCACAACCGGCAATAACATCTTAGCCAGAGGACTTGTATTTTCCGTCATACGCTCAGCCTTAGACAAAGCTTCCATGCCGGCAGTCTCAATTGGCGCACCAGTGAAACTGTCTTTGTTTGCATAGATGTCAAGGATAGGCTTGAACATTTGTGGCGTTGGATTCATAGCAAAGGTATCCCACACCATGCGGTTTACAGCACTAGTGAATTGTTTACCCTCAGCGTTGGCATCAAAGATCTGCTCTGCTGTACGCTCGGCAATAGTTCCCAGAGCACCAATTTCAAACGGCTTAGGAATACGCAAAGCCGCTTCCATGCCGGGCAAACGGATCCACCAGAAGTTATCCCGATCCCAGTCATCACGTTTCTGGAATTCATCGTCATCCTTGAAAGCGCCGTACAGGGCGAGAGAAGCTAAGCAAACAGCGCCAGCCACAATTCCAAACGCTTCGGCTTTCTTCTTGTCGTCCAGATCTAACTCTTTACCAGTGAGCGAGTTGTATAAAACACGGCCAGTAGGAACAACACCATCACGGCCAAGCTTGTACAAACCTTGGATACGAGCGTTCATAAACGGCACAACTTGTGTGAGGTAACGGAACGCACCCCACGAACCCTGCATAGAAAAGTCCATTAAGTCACGAGCTTGGTACGAAGCCTCAAGGTGAGACATGCCTTGCTCGCGCAACTGGTTATACAAAGCCATTCGGTTAGCAGCCTCAGACTTATTGCCTAGGTCTTCGTATGCAGACCACAACTTAGACAGACCAGCTTTGATCTTGTCTGGTGTATCCAGAATATCGGACTCGTTAACACCCTTTGCAATTAATCTTTTAATCAACTTGGACTGGTTGCCCTCGTAGGCCGTACCAAAGTTAAAGATTGCACCGCCGGCAAGAGCTGAGATGTGTGCAGGGTTGTCCTTGTCTGTAGCAATCCAGCCTTCAATCACGTTGGCAAAAGGATTCTTCTTCAAATTAGACACAGCCATAGACTGCACAGAATCTCGGAACAAGTTGTTGACTTTGAACGCAGGAGACATCGTGACGCCGTACTGCAAGATGTTCTTAAAGTTACGAGACACGTCAAGGAACTTGGACTTAGGACCTAAGTAACCTATGGAAGAAATAGACTCTAACAACAAAGGATCTTTGATGGTGAAGTAAGCCTTCTTGCCGTCGATCTTGACTTCCACTGTATCTGGTCCGGGCTCGGGGGCAGCCTCGACAGCACCCAGTTTTGCGGCATCAGTAATGGTGGTAACAGCTGCTTGATTCTTCATCGACGCAGACAGAATGTGACTCCAGTTACGAAGAGTATTCTCCATCAAGTCAGCGAATGGACGCTCACCGCCACCCTTCAAAGCTTTGGAAAAATTCTGACGAGTCAAGCCGGCAGGAGTCTGTCCACCCTTAGCTCCACCCTCTTCTAACTGGCGATAGAAAGGAATGTAGAACATATCAGCTGCAAAGTTATCGTAGCTAAACTTGTCAATGAAACCTTGATCCAAAGCCACATTAAGAACTGATTTGTTCAGAGCACTCATGTCTCTAAGCACAGAAGCATAGACCTCAGCGCGTGGCTTGCCGTTGATAGTTCCTTGGACTAGCTGATTGCGGTTAGCCACCAGATAATCCATGTCATCGCTACGTGAACGTTTCTCTTCCGGCAAACGAGCCTCTCGGTTTAATGCTACCCACATCTGGTAACGATCCACTTCGTTGCCCAGTGGCTTCATAGATTCAATCAAGCCCTTGGTGTTTGGTTTAATATTTAATGCACCACCGTCGTTAAAAACGTGACCATGGAACATGATGCCTTCAATGGCACCGTCCGTAGTCTTAGACAAACGCGCTTGCATATAGCCAATAGGCGAGTAGTCTTTTATCGTTCGGTACTGGTCAGCAATACCTTGAGCTAGACGCTGGAAGAAACGATCTTGCAAGTCAGAGATCTTTTCAACAATCGTTCTAGTCTGTGGCTTGAATATGTTATTAGCTGCTGCCGTAAAGTCTGGGTTTACACCCTGCATAGTTTCAGCAGTCAGAGGCTTGTTCTTTTGCAGGGCAGTAGAGACCTTCTGTTTAACTTCAGCAACAGACTTTGGCATCTCCATCTGGTCTGTCATTTGAGAATAATCAACGTCACCCTTATCAGACTTAATACCTTTAGGCTGTTTAGTCTGAGCCAGCTTGTCAACCAAGTTCATCACTTCGGTCAAAGCGTTGGTGTCTTTAATGCCAAGCAGCTCTGCAACCATACGAGTAAACGCTGTCCATGCACTACGACGACCGCCATAAGAGATCTGCATCAACTCATACTGGAACGCTGGATTAGTCATGGCCTCAGCAGTGAACTCACGCTCGTTTGTAAGGCCGTAGAAGTCTTTACCTTGGCGGCGCAGTTCTTTCTTAACATGCTTGTACAGCTTCTCAATCTGCTCGGCAATAGGCTTTTGACGTTCTGTAGGGTAGCGTTGTGCCTTAGAGATCAAGCCGTGCAGTGTCTCGTGGGCATTGGTGTGCTCATCACCAGCATAAGCTTTGGCCATCTGAATGGAGTCATCAGCGTAACGGTACACACCAGCCACGCCAGCACCAACATTACCGGGCTTCTTAAGTTTAATTTTTGAAGCAACGCCTAAACCCAACTGACCAATTCTTCGGATAGCTGGGTTTGTACTCTTAGAAAGAACTTCAGCCAATTTAGCAAAGTTGCCTTGCTCATTAGCAGCACGCACCTCTAAATTGTTTGATGCAATTGGCATTCTCGCTTTAAATTCTTCAAGCGTCTTAGGCATCTCATTTGTAGTAGTAGGCGGTTCTACTTCTGGAGCAGGTGGTGGCTCTACAGGAGGACGCTCTACAACAGGAGGTTTACCTGTAGTGCCGGGAGCAGGAGGCTCTTGCTCTGCGTACACCTGAGTAGCAGGCTTGGTCACAGGTGGAATGACTGGGCCTTCAGGCGTTGGTGTCAACGTAGCACTGACAGGCAAAGTGCGATCACCACGAGGCTTACCAGTCTCGGCAGAGAGAAACCAAGGCTCACCGTTACCTTTGTAGTTCAATGGCAATGGCTGGCCGGCTTTCTGTTCGGCGGCAATAGCGGCTTCTACATCTTCACGAGTAACGATACCTGCCTCAAAGTCCTTAACCAGACGCATAGATGCAGGCGTATTAGTACGTCGAGCAATCTCAATATATGCGTTAACTGGATCAATAACAACTGGAGACTCAGGCTTGTTGATAGCTGTCTCAGGGAGATTCTTAGTGAACTTAACTGGAACGTCTAAAGATTGAATAGCAAACTTACCCTCTGCTGTCGGGTGAGGAATGATAGTCAAGCTATTAGGATCTCCACCTTGGTTCTCAAGCATGTTACGCATAACCAACAAACGGTTCTTCGCAGCACGCTCTTCAAGCGGACGGTTATCCACAATCTTAGGAACTGGTGTCTCTTCTGCTACTTGTGTAGTAGGCTGAACGCCGGGAGTCTTAGATGACTCACCAGTAGGTAAGCCAGCCTCTAAACGTAGACGGTCAATCTCAGCCTGCTTTGCTTCCAACTCTGCACGAGGTGTAGCTTGAGGCATCTGCTCATTAAGACTAGGCTGTGTCGTAGGAGGGGCAGCGGCGCGAGCAGCCTTCTCTTGTGGTGACTCAGGCAGTGCAGTAGAAAGAGCTTGCGACTCAGCATCAATCTTTTGCTGAAGCATATTAATACGCTGACGGTTAGCTTCCTCAGATGTCAACATCTCAGGAGTAGCCACCTCTGGACGATTAACGCCAGTAATAGTTTCAACTTGTTGCTGTAATGCAGGCTGAACAGGTGGCTGCTCAACTGGAGGAGGAGTAACTTCAGGAGCCGCACGACCACGAGCTAAGCCTGCAGCTCCGCCCATACCAACGGCGCCAAGGGTAGCCATAGCAGCTGTCTCACCCAAACCCTCAGTCAGACTCTGCTCAGGTTTAACCTGTTGCATAGCTAAGTTCTGAGCCAGCTTACCGCCTACCTCTTCAGGGATCTCACCAACTGTTTCACCAGCGGCAGTTCCTAGTGCAGTTCTTAATCGTCCTTCTGGAATAAAGTTTGTTACTTTACCTTTGTTGGTAATGTTAGCAACAGCAGCACCTTTGGCTGGTACGCCGACAAGCGCTTCTTCCAGCTGTCTAGCGCCGGGTAAACGTTGAGCCAACAAAGATATAACACCAGCCGCAGCACCAGTCTGACGAGCTAAATTCAAAGCACTCTCAGCTGCTTTTTCTGGAGGAACTTTCTTGCTAATCAATTCTTTGTAGATGTCCTCATAAGCACCAGCACCTACGTCAGCACCCTGCTGTACTGCACCAGCACCAACAGCTCCACTGACAGCAGCACTACTAGCAGCAGCTTCAGCAGCTCCTAACCCTTTTGCCGCAGCTCCAGCAACACGGCCAACACCAAACGGAACCAATAATTGAGGAGCTTGCTGTGCTAAAAAGTTAAGCAACAAGCCGGGATCTTTAAGCGTTTCACCAAGCGCAGTACCAAAGGCAGACAACTGACCTTCTTTAGCAGACTCAGCAATCTTCTTAGCCCGCTCAGCTTCACGAGCTTTAAGACCAGCAGACTTCATCTCTTCTGCGTACTGAGAAAGATCTTCACCAAGACCTAATGCACCAGTCTTAGACATGTCTCCAGTAGCCAGACCATACAGTTGACCGGGCAACTGTACAAGCGAACCTATGCCCCCAACTACACCGGCGCCGATGTCTTTGGCAGCTTCTCCAAATGTACGCTCCTTAGACGGAGGTCCACCGGCAGCGGGATTTTTGGCAAGGACAGCAGCAATTACTTGATCTCTAGTCGCACCTGCTGGGCCATCAATCTCGTATGTCTTTCCATCTGGTGCGGTGATTTCATACGTTGGCATGACTGTCCTTTATTTAACTTTGAGATTGCCCCATTGAGTAGTATCAATGCTTGTAGCGTCTTCAGATTTTATGCCATGCAAAGATTCAATCTCTCTAATTTTATCAAGAGCTTCTTTCTTCTTTGTTGGATCTTTAGCATTAGTGTAAGAAGTAATTGCCATTTGATAAGCAGGTAACTTTTCAGCCAATGATTGTCTTGCAACAGCAACCTTTTGCGCATTAGTCTCGCCGCGAGATCCAGTTTTAATCCGCTCTAGATTAACCATAAACTGCTCAGCAGCTACAGGATCTTTGGCTTTAAGAGCACCATACTGTTGCATCAAACGTTCAGTCTCACCGGGTTTCATGGCTGTAGCTTGATTGATACGCGCCACTTCCAAGTGAGTAAGGTTATTAGCTTTGGCAATACGCTCTTGAGATTCATTGCTAGACATAGAGTTAGCAATAGTACCCTGCATCTGAGCACGCTGATTGCCCAAGTCAACGAGCTTGACTCGGCTATCGTAGATAGCTTTACTATCACCACGCTCTTCAGCACGTCGCAGATTATTAATCTCAAAGCGCGTCTTAGCATCGTTATCTGCCAACTCTTGCTGAGCTTTATCAAATGCCATGCGGCGATCTTCAGCCTCAGTAGCATAACGACCAGCTGATTTACCAGTACTACCAACCAATGCACCAATACCGCGTTGGCCACGACTAGCTTCAGCACCTTCAATTAAAGAATTAAAGAAATCACGCTTATCACGAGCTTGCTGTACTGCATTAAATTTATTAACTTCATCTTGGCGCTTTTGCTCGCGCTCAGTCATAAACTTCAAATAGTCTTCACCAATTGGAGCCTGTACAGGAGGCTTATATTCTTCTGGAATCTTAGGCAAACCTATGCCTTTTAATAAATCCTCTTGAGCTTTCTGTGCTACAGATACAACTGGGGCTGCAGGATTAGCCATGTCATTTTGTTTTTGCAACGTCGTAGCAATACCAGAATTTTGAACAACTCGTGGAGCCGCCGGAGCTGGAGGGGCAGGTGGAACTGGTGTCTCAACTGGTGCAGCAGCTGGTACTTCCGGAGCTGGTGGTACAACAAGTTTTGGTTTTTGCGGAATAGGCTGACCTATGTTCCTTCCCATAACGCCAACTGGTCCAGTATCTTGACCCGCTAAATCTTTATAAGTCTGGTTTAATTTGTCTTCTGCAATTTGAGCTTCTGCTTGTGCTGCAGCATATCCTTCTGGATCTTTAAGACGTTGACTTAAACTGTATATTGACAACTTTTGTTTGGCAGCTTTGGCGGCAGCCTGAGCTTCACTTACTAATTGATCGCCTTCTGGATTGGCAAACGCAATAATGCCACCAGATTTAAAGTTCATGTGCACAGGTAAGTTAGCAACACCACCAGCAGCCATAGCCATTTCAGCTTCAGGTTGAGGTGCTTCTTCAGGCATAGCTTGAGGAGCTTGGGGAGCTTGAGGCTGACCCATCATGCCTTGACGCATTTTCTGCAACTGCATCACGCCAACTTGCTGCTCAAGGCTGTCCTTAACCGTACCCTTTGGAGGCTGAACAGCTTGCTCTTCCATTTTCTTTCGGCGGTTCATCTCGCCAAGCGCCAAGTAAGGTGGCACCTGTGGGTTCTGACCATTTGCATACGACATAATCGTCTGCATTGGTAGATCCTTCAAGTGTTCTTGAATTTGTACGAGATTCATATTTAATCCTTAAGGCGCTAGATTGAACTTTTTCAATGATTCCATGATGTTGCCCATACCACCAATTGTAGATGTCAACTGACCAATACCACTCATAGGAGCCGCTTGGTTTGTAGTAGTTGCAATTGGCAAACCTTGCAACATAGATTGCTTAAACTGCAACATTTTCTGTGGGTAGTCGCGTTGGTTTAAAAACTCGTTGTAATCAGCAGTAATACCTTCTTGCTCAATACCACGTTGTGCTGCACCTGCACCAGCCATCATGTCAGCTAAAGTCTTAGATTGGCCTTGCTCAGTATTAAACTGACCCATAGCTTTGTCGTAAGCGTTAGCATAACCAGAACCAACAGTTTTATTCATCTCCTGCATAAGATTACGATTGTTCTCTGCATTCATGATTGCCTGACGACCACCACCGTATGCCCCAGCACCCGTAAATCTGGCGTTAGTGTTCATGTTGGTAATGTCATTTTGACGGCGCAGTTCTTCTAGCTGAGGCGTAAGCACAGATTGCAAGTACGGATTCATGTACGACTGTGCAATATTTTGTGGTTGCTGTTGTGGTTGTTGAGGCGCTTGTGGTGGTTGAAATGGTTGGGGCTGAAGTTGTTTTTGTTGTTGCATACCACCCAACAAACCAGCCAAACCACCTTGAGGCATTTGTCCGGGCTGACCACCAAGACCAGCCATGATTTCATTCATATTGCCACGGCCAAGCATATCCATACCTTGCTGGCGCTGCTGACCTAATTGGTCCTGTCCTGCTTGCCAAACTTCACGAGATTGCGGAAGAACTTGAGACATGCCCAAAGATTTTATGTAATCTTCATATGTGCCACCGGGCTGTGCTGGGCCTTGATACTGCAAACCTGTAGTAGCTTGCATAGGTCCAAAGTCACCAAGCCTGTTAGAGCCTTGGTTAAGCGTCATGCCGGGCTGAGAACCAACACCAATAGGCGTTTGTTTGTACGCATCCATGTTCAACTGAGGGGGCTGGTACGCACCAGATGAACTAAAGCTTTGACCAAGATTGCTAGGGAAGTTTAAGTTTCCAAGACCTTGGAAAACTTTACTCTGCAAATCAGACTGACCCGCAGTCATTGGACCGCCATAGACCTGATATGGATTATTTGCATACGCTTCGGTTTGACCAAGCATATTAGTTACATACGGTCCAGCCCAATCAGATAGGGTAGATACGTTACTTGAATTTGCTGCGGGTGCTGCTGTGGTAGCCATGTTATTCCTTAAGCGGGAAGATGTTTGTAAGCCTTGGTGTCGGCTGCAATGTTTTTAGCTTTTGCGCGAGAAGCTTTGATTCGGTCCATCATCTCATACAGTTTACGTGCGCCAGCTTCTGTAGAGCCATTACCTAATTCAGAAACAATACGGGCAGGTATAACAAACTCACCATCAGCAAGGCGAGCAGGTTGTCTTTGACCAATGGTTGCAGGAATGCTGTCAGATACACCATCGCCGGGTCCACGAAGCAGTTGACCACCGTCTGAGTATCCACCTAATGAGGCAATACCACCGGCTGCATATTCTTGAGCAACTTCAGGTACGTAATTTGGTGTAGTACGTTGCACTTCTGGATAATCTACAGAACGCATCGTAGGAGCTCTATTTACAGCACGATCAAGTTTATCTTGCATTGGTATCAAGTTATTCTCAAAATCATTAGCCGGATTGTTATACGTTGGTTGGTTCTGATTAGTTAACGCTACAGGAGTAGGAGCTTCTCCCGGTTTTAAGTACTGCATAGGACTGAAGTACGTCACACCACCAGAGCCGGGACGACGAGCTACAGTTTGACCGGCAGCATTTTGCATCGTAGTAGGGATAGGAAGCATCTGGCGGGAAGCTGTTAATGTAGGAATGCCACCGCTATAGCCGGCGTAACCACTACCTCCACCACCGCTACCCATCGCTTTATTCAATAATGATCCTGCGCCGGCTAAACCAAATAACTGTCCAGCCGCACCGAGCGAGCTCTTACCTGTCAGCAAATTTGAAAGCGATGACAGACCCTTACCTAAGTTTGTGTTGCCACCAAACGGATTAAAGAGATCATTAAAATTTATCTTCTCACCAGTTTTAGGGTCTGTATAAACGCCATCATTATAGTTGCTGGAATTTATACCACCATTTGCTTCTTGGTCGCGTTCATCATCATTGTATACACCATCATCGCCTTGATAGTCACCGTATTCATCATATATCGCTGCCATGTTAGCTTCCCTTCACAATATTAAGTAAGTCATCCAACGACAATGAGTTATCTGATTGTCCTAGAATTAAATCAAGCGCATCGTTAGCGTTATTTTCTCTGTTTTTCAGCTCGTCTACAAGCCCGCCATGAGCAGCATTGACAGTATCTTCAATCTCACCTAGCTCATTTAACTTTTGCTTTTTAGAACTGAAATCTTTTCCAAAGTAAAAAACATTAGCCAGATCTGGCGTCACCCACTTAGGCGCTGCAGCTTGTTCTGGTTGATAGGGGAATGAACTAAACGATGAATCAGCAGTTTTTACAGGCGCAGTAGACGTAGATTTAGCAGGAGCAGTTTTAACAGCTGTTGTTTTAACTGGCTGTTGAGTTGGTTGTTGAGTTGGTTGTTGAGTTGGCTGAACAACCGGTTGCTCCGCTGGCGCAGATGTCTGAGTTACAGGATCACACGAATCAGTATCTGGGTTGTACACAGTACCAATTGGACACGTATCTCTTTTCCCAACAATCGTCATTGTTGGCTTTTCATCTATTGGCTTACCAGCTGTTGCCTCGCTAAGAGGATCACACGAATCTGTTACCGGATTGTAAATTGTACCAATCGGACAGGTATCTCTCTTATTCGTTACGGTAACTGTTCCAGAATCTACAGGCTTTTCAATTGGTATAGACGTTTGAATAGACCTAGTATATTCAGATCCAATAGGGTCACAAGAATCTGTTTCTGGGTTATACACAGTACCAATCGGGCACGTATCAGATTTACCAGTTACAGTAACTGTGCCGGCAGGCGGTGGTGTAACAGAAGTTGATGAGGCAACAGATGTTATTGGAATAACTGGCGGTGGTGGATTTGTAATTTGACTGTTAACAGGATCACACGAATCTGTTGCCGGGTTATACACAGTTCCAATTGGACAGGTATCTGCTTTACCAGTTACGGTAACTGTGCCAGCAGGCGGTACAGTTGGAATAACTGGCGGTGGCGGAGTTGTAACTTGACTGCCAATAGGATCACATGAATCCGTATCAGGGTTGTATACCGTACCAATAGGACATGTATCTGATTTACTTTTAACAGTGACCGTACCAGAATCAACTGGCGGTATTGTAATTACAGGATCTACTGGTTTTTTTGGCAGTTCAAAAGTATTAATTACAGGATCATTTGTTTCTGTTTTACCAACAACATTAACACCGTCATTATTTGTATTTTTTTCTTGTTCTGCTGCTGCGGCCTTTTGAGCGCGAACATATTGCAAATAAGCCTTAGTACCACCCTCATCATAAATATCTTTTTGTTCTTGAGATAAAACATCATAATCATCTTGGCTCAATGGTTTATATCTTAACTGATCTTTAACTTCAGCATTAGCTGCTGCAATAGCAGAGTTAATAAGAGTTTGCTCTAATGGTTTTCCAGATATAATTCCAGTGACAGAATTGGCAACCATTCTTTTCTGACCAGCAGATAAATCTTTATAACCGTCTACACTATTAAGTAAACTATTAACTGCGCCATTAACTCCACCCATGGCTGCACCATTAAGAACAGCATCTCCAATATCCTGACCAGTTATTATTGCCTTAACTCCAGATACTGCTGCATTCTGTAATGAGTTAGTTAGAGTATTAGTTAATGTCTCACCAAGACCCATCTGCTCAATATACTTAACACCATCTTTCATAAAGTCAGTGCCGGGTATCTGAGACATGGCCACACTTACAGCCGCTGACTTAATAGCATCACCAATATCTTTACCCGACAAAACTTGGAATGCCATGTTTGCTGCAATTTGCTCAGGGATAGATAATCCGCCCGTGGCAATAGCCAAACCAATCTGACCAAGAGGTCCAAGGTCTTGCATTAAATTTGCAAGATCATTAGATGATGCTTTTGTTGTATAAAAATAAGGAGTTCCGTCAGGTCCAAACTGAACCCTGTATCCAGTATTGTCTTTTCCGGCAAACGTACCGCCCCAAGCATTACCGGTCTGACGTTCGCTATAAGTAAGCGGAACCTCTTGCCCAGTTAATTTGTTTCCAAAAACTTTGCCAGTTTCAACTAAAGCCGCACCATCTTTAACAACTACTTGGGATGGATCTACAGTGACAAAGTTGCCATCAGGATCTTGATAGCCGTATGCTTTACTTATCTGAGATGGGTCTACGTTTATCCTTGATCGGTTTCCCTCCTCATCTGGAGGTGACATAACGAAGTAGTTCCCATCTTCATCTTGCTGGGCTACTTGACCGTTATAACCATCTCGAATGGTTGCCTGTTCATATTTAGGAACTTGACCAAACTGTTTAATATCTGTAATACCAATACTAGCCATGATCCTAGCCATGTCACGAGCATTAGCCTCAGCAGAACCATGTCCCTCGCCTTGCCATTTACTTGTTAATTTCTGGCCAAGAATTTGTTGGGTGATTGCATTTATTACATCATCTGAAGGGCCAGATGGTTTATTATCTGACTTAGTAGATGTCTTATTATCTGGCGGATTTATAATATCTGCCAATGCTTTGTTCTGAGATATAACATCTCCATCAAGGCTTCCGCCATCTTCATACACACTTGAGTCTTGGTTTTTTTTCATATTAACCAACTTTCCAGTTTGTACCGTCAGAGTACACAGGGACTGCAACAGCTCCGCCAGTCACTACTGTAGACCCGAATACGGGAGCTAAAGCATTAGTCACAAAAGCCCGAGCACCTTTACCAGCAACAGATGCAGATGGTAATGTAGCCACTGTGTAGTTGGTCAAAGGCGGCTGGATTCCAGCAGAGTCAAGCTGTTTAACGATGTTATTCAACCGGTTAAAGTACAGACGCAAAACATTGTTCAGTTGATTTTGGTACTTCTCGCTGTATTCGGGCGTAGCAAATGGAAGCGCAGGCGGCTCCACTTGTTGTAATTTAAATT
>Ga0209188_1000435_pt1 | contig 40564 bp, 41 predicted proteins | sample C_130625_EF_Meta_FD_187307 | JGI IMG/M metagenome (GOLD analysis project Ga0209188, IMG submission 187307) | Freshwater microbial communities from Lake Croche, Canada to study carbon cycling - C_130625_EF_MetaG (SPAdes) (version 2) | ecosystem: Environmental > Aquatic > Freshwater > Lake...
AATCTCAGTAGACTCATCAACGATGATGAATAAAGGGCTTGAATTAATAGAGGCCATGTGGTTATTTAAAATGCCTCAAGAAAAAATTCAGATTGTGATACATCCGCAAAGTGTGATTCACTCTTTGGTAAGGTATGTTGATGGCTCACTCCTTGCTCAGCTAGGCGAGCCTGATATGCGAACGCCAATCGCATTTGGATTGGGCTGGCCAAAAAGAATTACATCAGGAGTTAAGCCATTAGATATGATGCAGCTTACGCAGCTCAACTTTCTCCCGGCTGACGTCCAACGTTTTCCTGCAATATCCCTAGCTCGGGAAGCTGCTAGATTAAAGGGGACCGCTCCTGCAATCATGAATGCAGCTAATGAAGTAGCCGTAGAGAGCTTTTTGAATCGAGAGATCTCTTACCCTCAAATTGTTCAAATCATCGCTAAAGTATTAGAGAGTATCCCATCTGAACCCGCAACTTCACTCGAGTTAGTATTGTTGGTAGATCAACTTGCAAGAGATAAAACGAAACAATATATTTTGGAGAGCAGGCAATGACACTGATTTCTTTTTTAGTAGCAATCGTAATATTGGTAGGCTTTCATGAGTTTGGCCACTACATTGTTGCGAAGTGGTGCGGAGTGGCTGTGGAAAGGTTTTCCATCGGATTTGGGCCTGTATTACTTCGAAGAAAACCAAGCAAACCGCTAGGTACAGAGTTCGTTTTATCTGCCATTCCTTTAGGTGGGTATGTCAAGATGATTGACACACGCACCCACAATAATTTAAATGCTGAACAAATTGCACATGCATTTGATCAACAAGCCTTGTGGAAGAGATCTAGTGTTGTTGCAGCAGGTCCTTTCGCAAATTTTTTGTTGGCTTTTATCTTTTTATTCATGTTGTATTTAAGTGGTCCTTTACAAGTTAAAGCAGTTTTAGATCAGCCACCTGAAAATTCTATCGCAGCAAAAGCAGGATTAGTCGATGGTGATGAGGTGAGGGGATTTGCTTTTTTACCAAAAGAATCTGATGGTGTTGATTTGAGCGTTGAGTTTACCCCTATCGATAGTTGGAATCGATTACGTTGGAAACTTTTAAGATCAATGATGGGGGAGCAAGGATTTGTGTTGCAAGTGGCCCATGAAGGTAGTGGGGATACGAGAGTCCCCTTTACACATGAGGAAATACAGTCATTGCATCTCAAAAATGATATGTTTTCGCAATTAGGCTTAATTTTAAGTAAAGATAATCCACTCCCCACTTTTCGCTTGGAACTTGGTATTACAGAATCTATTTCACGTGCATTTGAAAGAGTTCAAGACATTACCGCTGTTTCAGCTCTGAGTATTTGGTCTTTAATTACAGGCAAGGCCTCCCTAAATCAGATCAGTGGTCCGATTGGAATTGCTGGTATGGCTGGTCAATCAGCTAATTCAGGATTTACAGCTTATATCGGTTTTTTAGTTCTTATTAGTATTAGTTTAGGCCTCATGAATCTATTACCTCTACCTATGCTAGATGGTGGTCAATTAGTTTTTGATTTTTTTGAATTATTACGCGGTAAAGCAGTATCTACTGAAGTACGAGAATTTACTTCTAAGTTAGGCGTACTTGGAATACTTATCCTTACTGGAATTGCTGTTTTTAATGATTTATCACGGCTTTTTCATGGATAATGGAGTGTAGAATCTAATCTATTGGATTTTTTGCATTAATCTGACAATAATTACATTGAATTTAAGAGCCTTTTAGTTGAATATTAAGAAAAATAAATTACATCTCGCGATTGCTCTAGCATTTAGTCTAGGAACCATGATTCATAGTGAGCATAGCCTTGCGGCTGAGCCATTTGTTGTGAAAGATATTCGTGTTGAAGGTCTTCAACGTGTGGAGCCTGGAACGGTATTTAGTTATTTGCCCGTTAAAGTAGGTGAGACATTTGATGACTCGATGGGAGCAGATGCGATTCGCAGCCTTTTCAACACAGGTTTTTTTAAAGATGTACAAGTTAAAGTAGAAAATAGTGTTCTGATTGTCCTTGTTGAAGAGCGCCCAACTATTTCTAAAGTTGACTTTACTGGTATGAAAGAGTTTGAGAAAGAGGCCATTTTAAAAGCTTTACGGGCAATTGGATTGGCTGATGCACGGTATTTTGATAAAGCCCTTGTTGATAAAGCTGAACAAGAAATTAAACGTCAGTACGTCAGTAAAGGTTTTTACGACGCTGAAATTGTGACTACAGTTACTCCGGGCGAACGAAATCAAGTATCCGTGTACTTTAATATTGAAGAAGGTATTGTTTCCACGATCTCTGAAATCAATATTATCGGCGCCAAAGCATTTAGCGAAAAAGACTTAAAAAAAGAAATGCAGCTTTCTACAGGAGGTTGGTTTTCTTGGTATTCAAAAAACAATCGCTACTCCAAGCAAAAACTATCCGCAGATTTAGAAAACATTCGCTCTTTCTATTTGAATCAAGGTTACTTAGAGTTTCGTATTGACTCTACTCAAATCTCGATCTCTCCTGACAAAAAGGGGATGTACGTTACGATCAATATTTTCGAGGGTGAACAGTACAAAGTAAAAGATATCAAGTTGGGTGGCGAAATGTTTGGTAAAGAAGAAGAGTTCAAAGCTCTGATTCCTTTAAAACCAGGCGAAATCTTTTCTTCTGCAAAATTAAATCTTGGTACAAAAGCAATTGCTGATTCATTAAGTACTTATGGATATGCATTTGCGACGATTACTCCTCAACCTGATTTACGAAAAGAAGAAAAATTGGTTGATATGTTACTCGTCGTTGACCCAGGGAAAAGAGCCTATGTCAGAAATATTAGTATTTCTGGGAATGCGAAAACAAGAGACACTGTGATTCGTCGAGAGATGCGTCAGCTAGAAAGCTCTTGGTATGATGGTGAAAAAATTAAATTATCGAAAGATAGGATCAATCGTCTAGGTTACTTTACTGAGGTTGACGTTGGAACTCAAGAGATAGCAGGGTCGAATGATCAAGTTGATTTAAATGTAAAAGTTGCTGAAAAACCATCTGGATCACTGAGTTTAGGTGCCGGTTATTCATCCTCTGAGGGCGTTGTTCTTTCTGCAGGTATTAACCAAGAAAACGCATTTGGAACTGGAACTAGTGTTGGATTTAATATCAACACTAGCCAAGTCAACAGAACCTTAGTCTTATCTCAATTTGACCCTTATTTTACTGAAGATGGTATTAGTCGATATACGGATGTCTACTACAGAACTTCACGTCCCCTGTATTACTTAGGTGACTCGGATTACACCATTATCAATACAGGTACTTCTTTACGTTTTGGTATTCCTTATTCAGAAAAAGGGCGCTATTTCGTAGGCGGTGCGTTTGAGAGATTAGAGCTCAATACGACTCAAAACTCACCTTTAACCTACCAGCAATATGCTGCAAGTATTTCCGGCTATGACCCTTCTCTTGTTGATGGAACAGCAAATGACCCTCGTAACGGATACTACTCCGGAAGCTCTTGGAATATTCCATTAACGATTGGCTGGGCTAAGGATGGAAGAGATAGTGCTCTTCTCCCTAGTAGTGGTAGTTATCAAGTGGCAAATGCTGAAGTTTCCATGCCAATTGATCAAATGCAATACTATCGAATGTTTTATCAGCATCAGTACTACTATCCACTGACAAAAACCAATGTAATTGCGCTGAGCGGACAAGTTGGATACGGTATGGCTTATGGGGATAAACCTTTTCCAATTACGAAAAATTATTACATAGGCGGTATTGGATCGGTTCGGGGCTATACGCCAGGATCTTTGGGCCCGCAAGTTTATAATCCGACATTAGGCATTTATCAACCTACGGGTGGATCATCGAAAGCCGTATTTAATGCAGAATACGCATTTCCTGTTCCGGGCTCTGGAACTGATAAAACCTTGAGATTTTTCATGTTTTTTGATGCTGGTAATGTGTATGATGGGGCTCCTAATATTGGTAATTTGAGATACTCATATGGTGCGGGAATTACTTGGATTTCTCCTTTAGGCCCTTTAAAATTCAGCTATGGTATACCGCTTAATACAACTAGTTTGGATAAAATTCAAAACTTCCAATTTCAAATTGGAACAACTTTTTAATTCTTTAAGGAAAATGGCATGAAGCAGTTAAAAATCCGTTACTACCTGTCAATATTAGGTTTTATTGGCTTAACAATCTTTATACAATCTGTCCATGCTCAAGAAGCAGGAACAAAGATTGCTTTTGTAAGTTTAGAACGTATTTTGAGTGAATCCAAAATGGCTAAAGATGCACAGGCAAAAATGCAAGGTGAGTTTGGAAATCGTGAAAAAGAAGTACGAGATGCCATTGCTAAAATTAAAACTCAGGCAGCTCAACTCGATAAAGATGCGGCAGTTATGCCAGAAGCAGAAAGAATTCGTAAACAACGTGAGTTGGCAGATAACGATCGTGAAATTCAGCGTAAGCAACGCGAATTAATTGAAGATACTCAACGTAGAGGTGCTGAAGAGCGAGCTAAGATTTTTGAAAAAGCGAATCAAGTCTTAAAAACCATTGTTGAGCAGAAAAAGCTAGACTTGGTAGTTCAAGAAGCTGCATTTGTAAGTCCAAGAGTTGATATCACCAACGAAGTCATTGCTGCACTTAATTCTAAGTAAGTTCACAGGTTATCTTGAAGTGAGTAAGGATGCTTAAACCCATTACCCTAGGTAACCTTGCAAATCACTTTAGCGTAGATTTTGAAGGCGATTCTAATTTATCGTTAACAGGTTTAGCTCCTTTAGATATTGCTCAAAAACAGCAGATATCTTTCTTGGTAAATCCTATTTATCGCCAGCAAGCCTTGCTTAGTCATGCTGGAGTTTTAATTCTTAATCAAAGTGACTTCACCTTTGTAAAAGAATCCTCCGAACAAACTAGGTCGTATCTGATTTCCCCAAATCCTTATGCCTTATTTGCTAGAGTTGGGCAATATTTTGAGCAAATAAAACGAATTCCTATAACTGCTGGGATTCATCCAATGGCTGATGTACATCCCTCAGCATTGATTCCACAATCATGTACTATTGGTCCATTTTGTTCCATTGGCGCTGGAGTAGTTCTTGGCGAAAATGTACATTTAATCTCACACGTTCGACTCGGTAACCACGTTGAGATCGGCTCTGATACTACGATACACCCAATGACTGTGGTTTATGATGATTGTCAAATTGGTAAACGCTGTATCCTTCACGGTGGTGTTGTCATCGGTTCAGATGGCTTTGGTTTTGCTCCTGACTTCTCACTTAATGGGGGTGAGTGGGTCAAAATCCCTCAAACTGGAAGAGTTATTATTGGTAATGATGTTGAATGTGGCGCATCAATGACTGTAGATCGAGGTGCTATGGCAGATACGATGATTGGCGATGGCTGCAAATTCGATAATCAAGTACAAATTGGGCATAATGTAAAAGTTGGTGCTCATACCGTGATGGCAGGTTGTTCAGGTATAGCCGGAAGCACAGAAGTTGGAAGTTTATGCGTCATTGGTGGATACACTAATTTTTCAGGGCATTTGAAAATTGCAGATCGAACAACTGTTTCTGGAGGAACCTCCATTACGAAATCCATCAAAGAGCCTGGTGGTCATTACACGAGTGTATTTCCTTTCACATCCCATTCTCAATGGGAAAAAAATGCTGCAATCATTCGTGGAATTGATAAATTACGTCAACAAATTAAAGATTTAACAAAAAAAGTGAAGTAGAGAGAAAAAATGGTTAATGAAGTCAACTTAGATATTAATAAAATTTTAAAGCTATTGCCACACCGCTATCCGATTCTTTTAGTTGATCGCGTCCTAGAGCTAGATCCAAGGGTCCGAATTAAGGCTCTCAAAAACGTCACTGTAAATGAGAATTTTTTTCAAGGCCATTTTCCTGATTATCCTGTCATGCCAGGAGTATTAATCCTTGAATCCCTTGCACAAGCCTCAGCTTTGTTAGCTTTTTCTGAAGAAAAAGATGATGATTCACTTTATTTCTTTGCTGGGATTGATAATGCTCGCTTTAAAAAGCCAGTTTTGCCAGGTGATCAATTAATTCTTAACGCTGAGGTTGAGCGCTATAAAAGTGGTATTTGGAAATTTAAGGCCTTTGCTATGGTTGGCGAGGATATCGTTTGCCAAGCAGATTTATTGTGCGCCTTAAGAAAAAGGGAAGATTAACATGTCGTTGATTCATCCTACCGCAGTGATTGACCCAAAGGCTGTCATTCATCCGCAAGCGATTATTGGACCTTATGCAATTATTGGGCCACATGTACAGATTGGTGAAGGAACATCAATTGGATCTCATACAGTCATTGAGGGCCATACGCAAATTGGTAAAGACAATGTCGTGAGTCATTTTTCTTCATTAGGCGGAGTCCCTCAAGATATGAAATATCGTGGGGAGCCAACGCAATTAATTATTGGTGATCGAAATACTATTCGAGAGTTCACTACCATTCATACCGGTACAGTTCAAGATAAGGGTGTTACAAGTATTGGGAATGATAATTGGATCATGGCCTATGTCCATATTGCACATGATTGTGTTGTTGGAAATCATACGATTTTTTCTAGTAACGCACAGATTGCAGGTCATGTGGTGGTTGAGGATTGGGCTATTTTAGGCGGCATGTCTGGCGTTCATCAATTTGTTCGTATAGGACAACACTCTATGTTGGGTGGAGCCTCAGCTCTTGTGCAGGATATTCCACCATTTGTAATTGCGGCTGGTGATAAAGCTCAGCCCCATGGTTTAAATGCCGAGGGATTAAAACGTCGTGGTTTTGCACCTGAAACGATTACTGCATTACGTCATGCATATCGTCTTTTATACAAAGATGGTTTAACTTTTGAGGAAGCAAAATTAGCTATTCAAGAGATGATTCATTCAGGTTATGAAGGGACTGCATTGTTACCTGATGGCGTTGAAAAAATTACTGAATTTTTAACATTTATTAGTGCTTCAACGCGCGGAATCATCCGTTAATTTATGACTTATCTGATTACCTGTGTAGCAGGTGAGCCGTCAGGTGATATGCTTGCTGGTCAACTTTTACATGGCATACAACAGCATCCAGAATTATCAGATAGTCGTTTTTTTGGTATCGGTGGTCCAAAAATGCAAGCCTACGGATTTGAGTCTTCTTGGCCAATGGATACCCTAAGTGTACGTGGTTATGTAGAAGTTATAAGTAACTTATCAAAGATCTTAAAAATCAGACGAGAGCTGACACAACGGATTCAAGATGAAAGACCTGATGTTTATATCGGTATTGATGCACCTGACTTTAATTTAGCCATCGAAAAAAAATGTCGCGGCATGAAAATCCCAACTGTTCATTATATTAGCCCATCCATATGGGCATGGCGATATCATCGCATTAATGGTATAAAAAAAGCTGTTGACCATATGCTTTGTATCTTTCCATTTGAGCCAAAAATTTATCATGATGTCGGGATGCAAGCAACCTATGTTGGACATCCCTTAGCAAATCAAATCCCGATGCAACCTTCTCCTCAGAGGGCGAAGGATCAATTATCTAATCAGGGACTTTTAAGCTATGGTTCTATAGCGACAAATGAGACCGTCATTGCTGTATTGCCTGGTAGTCGAGAATCAGAAATAAAGTACATTGCAAAAGGTTTTTTTGACGCAATGGTTATCATGCATCAGACGCATGGTAATAAAATACGATTTTTAACACCGGTAGCAACACCCAAATTACGTCCCGCTTTAGAATTACTAAAACAAGAAGCATTACAGCAAAATCCTGATATTCAAATAGAATTAATTACTGAAAACTCGAGCCTTATTCTGGAAGCCGCTGACTCCGTATTAATTGCGAGTGGTACGGCAACTTTGGAAGCTGCTTTGTGGAAGAAGCCAATGGTTATTTCTTATTCTGTACCATGGTTAACCGCTCAAATTATGAAACGCCAAGGTTATTTACCCTATGTTGGTTTGCCTAATATTCTTTGTCAAAGTTTTGTCGTGCCTGAGTTATTGCAAGAAGAAGCAAAACCTGAGGTATTAGCAAGAGGAACATTGGAATGGTTAGACCGACCAAATCAAGTAGCTTCGCTAGTATCTATTTTTGAGGAGTTACACATCCTTCTTCAGCAACCCACAGAAGAACTTGTTGCTCATGCGATTGCGCAAACGATTCACTCTAAATCACATTAAATTTCCATATGGAACTGATCTGCGGAGTAGACGAAGCTGGAAGGGGACCATTGGTGGGTAATGTCTTAGCTGGTGCCGTTATATTAAATCCAGATCACCCAATCGATGGATTAAAAGACTCCAAAAAACTTTCTGCGCAAAAAAGAGAGTTTTTGTATCAAGAAATTTTGAATCATTCATTCGCTTGGGGAATCGGAAAAGCAAGTCCTGCAGAAATTGATCAACTGAATATCTTACAGGCTACCATGTTAGCGATGAAACGAGCTATAGAGCACCTGATCTTTCAATATCAAGTGAAGCCTTCATTACTCTTAGTTGATGGAAACCGCGCTCCAATGATTGATATCCAAACGCAAACGATTGTGAAGGGTGATGCTACTCAGCCATGTATTTCTGCAGCATCAATTCTTGCAAAAGTGACAAGAGATCAAGAAATGATGGCAATGCATCAGCAATATCCTGAATATGGATTTGATCAACATATGGGATATCCGACTGCACATCATTTAAAAAAAATAGATGAGTTAGGCATTATTCCTGGTTATCGCTTAACTTTTGGTCCTATAAAAAAAATAATCACTCGAGAGCAGCATGGTTGAAATTGCATCTTACTTTCGACTGATTCAATCTCCTCAAAACGAGACAATAAAACAAATTAAAATACATCTTGAGGGTGGTTCAAAGTCTGCCAAATTACGTAAAGAGTCTAGTCAAGCATGTATTGAAGGAATTCATTTAGTAGATGCTTGGCTACATTCCAAGCGTCTCAATGAAATCAGAACAATAGTTACTTCTGTACAGGATATAAATCATCCTGAGATAGCAGCTGCACTTACTTATTTGATTGAACATTGTCAAGATCATGATTTGGATTTCCCAGATTTGATTATGATTGAAGATCAGTTGAAATCATCTTTGAGTGGCGTTGTTAATGGACCTTGTTTAATTGGACTGATCGACATTCCAAAGATAGTGATGCGACTAGAGGATCAAATCGATACAGTAGTCTTGGATGCGATTCAAGATAGTGGAAATGTTGGAACCATCCTTCGAACTGCTCTTGCTGCTGGTTATAGGCGTATTTTATGTACAGTTGGAACAGCTAGTATTTGGTCGAATAAAGTATTGCGTGCAGCGATGGGTGCTCATGTGTCCCTAGAAATTTTTGAAATGCTTGATCCACAAAACCTGATTGAACAATCAACTCAACCTATCTATGTAACTGCGCTGGATTCATCCTCAGATAATTTATATCGTATAGGAGATGCATTATTACAACCTCACACGTTTGTCTTTGGTAATGAAGGACAGGGCGTTGGTACAGTATTTCAAGAAAATAGCACCAAGATTTTTATTCCACAAGAAGCGGGTGTTGAATCATTAAATGTAGCTGCTGCAGCTGCAGTTTGTTTATTTGAAGCAAGAAGAATCAGAAATTACTCACATTAATATGCGTTTTTATCTGATCTAATGAGTTGTAAGATAGTTGTAGCAATTTCCTCTATCGACTTGTGGGTGGAAGACAACCAAGGAATGTTATAGCGCTCCATCATTGCTTGAGCCTCGTTGATTTCATATCGACAATTTTCAAGAGAAGCATATTTACTCCCTGGTCTTCTTTCGTTACGAATTTGCGATAATCGTTGGGCTTCAATAGTTAAACCAAAAAGTTTTGAATAATACTTATTTAATTCTGAAGGAAGTTCACCTCTTTCAAAGTCATCCGGAATCAAAGGATAATTTGCTGATTTGATACCATATTGCATTGCCAGGTATAGGCAAGTCGGCGTTTTACCACTGCGCGAAACTCCAACCAAAATAACATCTGCATCTTCTAGATTTTTATGAGATTGACCATCATCGTGCGCAAGTGAAAAATTAATCGCTTCAATACGATTTTTATAACTCTCTGTCTCAATATTTTGGTGAAAACGGCCCATTGCATGGGTAGACTTCAATTCAAGCTCTATTTCAAGTGGAGCTACAAATGTATGAAACATATCTAAAACCATTGCTTGAGAAGTGTTAATAAGTGCATTTATCTCAACATTTACTAAAGTGCTGAAAACAATGGGTTTTACACCATTTTTCATGGAATTACTGTTAATCTCAAGCAAAGCTTGGCGAGCTTTTTCAATCGTATTTACAAACGGTATCCGAATTTGCTTAAATTCAGTTTCAAATTGAGCCAAAATAGAGTGACTAAAGGTTTCAGCGGTAATTCCTGTTCCATCTGAAACAATAAATACAGTTCGTGGTTTATTCGTCATATAAAGTTTGGCTGATAAAATTAGATTATTAATAAGTACAGATTTTCAATTTTTAGAGAGTATCTATGTCTACAGTGTCCCACCAAAATGCTTATGTTATTCCATTTGAAGAGTTACGCATGGCTGACGTTGAAATTGTTGGCGGCAAAAACTCCTCCTTAGGGGAAATGATTTCACAGCTTCATTCTAAAGGAGTTCGAGTACCCACTGGCTTTGCAACGACCGCACTTGCTTTTCGTGACTTTTTGAACCACCATCAATTGACCCAACGCATCATTGATCGACTATCAGAGCTTAACATCGATGATGTGAAAGCATTGGCCCAAGCGGGGCAAGATATTCGTCGTTGGATTATTGAAGTACCGCTGCAGGAACGTTTAGAAAAAGAAGTGCGCGCTGCTTTTACCAAATTAGATGCGGACGGTCGTGGATCATTTGCTGTTAGATCTTCTGCAACTGCTGAGGATTTACCGGATGCATCCTTTGCCGGGCAGCAGGAAAGTTATTTAAATGTAGTTGGTATAGAAGACGTTCTATTAAGAATAAAGGAAGTCTTTGCATCTCTTTATAACGATCGTGCGATATCTTATCGGGTGCATAAAGGATTTTTACATGCGGAGGTCGCACTTTCTGCAGGCGTACAACGCATGGTTCGTTCTGACAAGGCATCATCCGGCGTTATGTTTACCTTAGACACAGAGTCTGGGTTTAAAGATGCTGTATTTATTACATCTAGTTATGGTCTGGGTGAAACTGTTGTTCAAGGTGCTGTTAACCCAGATGAGTTTTATGTATTCAAACCATCTTTACGTAATGGCAAATACCCCATTATTCGTCGTACTTTAGGGTCCAAATTAATACAAATGCGCTTTACAGAAGCAGGGGAAGAGGGGCGTATTAAAACCGTAGATGTGCCACTCGAAGCACGCAATCGCTATTCTTTAAATGATGATGATGTCATTGAACTCGCAAATTACGCTTTAATAATTGAAGAACATTATCAAAGACCCATGGATATAGAGTGGGGTAAAGATGGTGTTGATGAAAAAATATATATCTTACAAGCAAGACCTGAGACCGTAAGAAGCCAAGCTGGTAATCAAGCAGAATTAAAGTATCAGCTAAAAGGTAATTCAACGATTCTTACCCATGGACGAGCCATCGGTCAAAAAATTGGTGCTGGACCTGTACGAATCATTCATGATCCATCTGAAATGGATCGAGTTCAACCAGGCGATGTATTAGTGGCTGATATGACAGACCCTAATTGGGAACCTGTTATGAAAAGAGCCTCAGCCATTGTGACCAATCGAGGTGGCAGAACTTGTCACGCGGCCATCATTGCCCGTGAATTAGGTGTTCCAGCTGTTGTCGGCTGTGGCGATGCTACAGAGGTTCTAAAAGATGGTGCAATGGTCACTGTCTCCTGCGCAGAGGGGGATGAAGGGAAGATTTACGACGGATTGATTGAAACAGAAGTGAGTGAAGTCCATCGTGGCCTATTACCTGACATTCCTGTCAAAATCATGATGAACGTTGGCAATCCTCAATTAGCCTTTAATTTTTGTCAAACTCCTAACCAAGGAGTAGGTCTTGCAAGACTAGAATTTATTATCAATAATAATATTGGAGTGCATCCAAGTGCTATATTGCAATATCCTAATATTGACTCTGACTTAAAAATCGCGGTTGAGAGTATTGCTCGTGGACATGCAAGTCCTCAGGCGTTTTATATTGACAAGTTGGCTGAAGGCATCGCAACCATCGCAGCAGCCTTCTATCCAAAGCCTGTCATTGTTCGTTTATCAGATTTTAAATCGAATGAATATAAAAAGCTCATTGGTGGGTCACGCTATGAACCGGATGAGGAGAATCCGATGTTGGGTTTTAGGGGTGCATCTCGGTATTTATCTGCAGACTTTGCAAAAGCGTTTGAAATGGAATGTACAGCAATTAAGCGTGTCCGAAATGACATGGGTCTAAGTAACGTTGAAATCATGATCCCATTTGTGAGAACTGTGAAACAAGCTCAAAAAGTCATTGACTTATTAGCGATCAATGATTTAAAGCGTGGTCAAGATGATTTAAGAATCATCATGATGTGTGAGATTCCCTCAAACGCTATTTTGGCCGATGAGTTCTTAGAATACTTTGATGGGTTTTCTATTGGTTCGAACGACTTAACTCAGCTGACTTTAGGTCTAGATAGAGACTCTGGCATGGAATTACTTGCCATAGATTTTGACGAAAGAGATCCTGCAATTCTTTACCTGATAGAAAAGGCCATTCAAGCATGCTTAGCCAAAGGTAAATATATCGGTATTTGTGGTCAAGGACCATCTGATCACCCTGATTTTGCAAGATGGTTAACTGCTAAAGGAATTACTTCGATCTCATTAAACCCTGATACTGTTGTTAAAACTTGGGAAGATTTGGCAAAACCCTGATCTACGATGAAATTAGGCTTAATCCTCAATGACGGGGATTGGGCCTAATTTTTTAGGCGTTGTGAGTATTGGTAGCAACCCCTGATCATTCTCCCAATTTGGCTCTTGAATAGACGTCACAATTTCAGTTAATTTTTGTCCCCATAAATTTCTAATCATTGAAAAATAGGGATTATTTTCATCAATAGTAATGGCTTTATCTTTTGAAAAGGAATGAGAAGGATAAACAAAGAGGTCTAAAGGTAAACCAACTGAAATATTACTCTTTAAAGTAGAGTCCATTGAAATTAGAGCAGCTTTAGTCGCTAAGTCGAGTGGTGTTTCGTATTTGAGAACTCGATCAAGAATCGGCTTTCCGTACTTTGCCTCGCCTATTTGGAAATAACAAGTCTCCAAAGTAGACTCCACAAAATTCCCCGCTGAATATATATTAAATAAACGAGGTTTTTCATCACCGACTTGACCGCCAAAAATAAAACTACAGTTAAAGTCGATTCCAGCACTTAGCAATGATTTTTCATCACGTTCTTTTACTTTACGTATTGCCATTCCAACTACGATAGCGGCATCATAGGTGCTAGTTGCATTCCAAAGGTTAACACCATCAAACAAAGTACCTTGGGTAAGAATCTCGCGTACAGACTGAGAGATAGCTAAGTTACCGGCACTTAATAAAGTAAAAATTCGGTCGTTTGACTTCTGATAAATGGTCATCTTACGAAATGTACCAATATCATCAACCCCTGCGTTCGTGCGTGTATCTGATAAAAAAACTAATCCATCTTTGAGGCAAATAGCAACGCAATAGGTCATAAGAATAAAAAAATAGTTCTAGGAATTTATCAATTTAACACTTTTTCTATCGATACTTTGGAATTTAACTGTTCAATACCACCTCCAGAACGAATTCCTTTAACAGGTGCAACATGGGAGTAATCTCGACCAATCGCAAGACGAATATGCCGTTCATTACTAAAGCAACCATTGGTAATGTCGATACTATGCCAAATAGCATTATCAATATCAAAACACACATCCACCCAAGCATGACTAGCCATATCAGAAGAGTTTTCATCATAAAAATAACCACTGACATATCGAGCGGGCACTTTCAAATAACGACAAAGACCCAACATGATGTGAGAGTGATCTTGGCATACACCACTTTTTAGTTTCCAAGCCTGTGCGGCAGTCGTATTAGAGTTGGTAATTCCTTTTTCGTAGTTTATTTTTCTTTGAATATCGATTGCTAATTGCATCATGGATTCAGGCGTTGGTTTACTTATCTTTTTTTCTAATAAATAATGCTTCATCTCATCGGATGGTTCTGTTAGGGGAGTTTGTTGAAGTAAATAGTAAGGTGATACTGCAGATTTAGGGTCCGTAAATATAAATTGATCTTTGGTCAGCACTTCACCATTTGCCTCAATCAACATTCCCGAATAATTTTGATCAAGAACAAAAACGTGACAAATATTTCCAAAAGCATCGATTGACTCTGTTAATTTGCTTGGTGCATTAATTTTCCAACGCTCAAGTAATTGACTTGTAGAATCCTGAGGAGTTAGGCGAAGCTCTTGGATAGAGTGATGAACTGAACGCTCATATAAATATTCGGTTCGGTGGGTAATAATATAGCGCATGATTTTAGCCTGATAGGGGTATTAAATACGTACTACTAAATTCATCTGCTATATGATTAATCTTCTCTAAAAAACGCTGAATAAACTGGTCTAGACCTTCAGAATAAATATCATCAATCGTTGAATAATCTAGCTCTGATTTTAATTTGCCGATTAAACGTTCAATTTCTTTTGATTTACTATTTTTTAATAAGGTAATTAATTGCAAGAGTTGGTTTACACATTTATTAAGTGACCTTGGTAGTTGAGGGTTAAAAACTAATAACTCCACAATACGCTCTGGAGTAATTTGATCAGAGTAAGTGTGTCGAAAGATCTCAAAAGCAGATACGGATCTCAATAAAGAAACCCAATGATAAAAATCAAAAGTTTCTGAAGTGTTGTCAATCTTAAATAGACTAGTTTGATTATTACTCATTTGGCTTTGTTGATTTTGCGTACGGTATTTTGCCTTTAGAATTCTGGAGGTATTATCTGCTCTCTCAAGATAGGTGCCAAATTCCATAAAATGGAGCGCTTCATTAGATAACATCGTGCCAAATACAACGCCACGAAATAGATGACAGCGATACTTGACCCATTCAAAAAAAGCTGAAGGATCTTGTGATGGGCTATCTGGCAAAAACTGTTCTAAGTTTAGCCAACTTAAATTTTGTGTTTCCCAAACTTCAGAGGGAATTGATCCACGAATAATTCTGGCATTGACTCGCGCAGCATTCAGACAACACACAATACTGGATGGATTCTCTTCATCAAATATCATAAATTGCAAAATATTTTCTCGTGTGTAAGTAGGGTATTTACTTTCAAACAACTTTTCTAGGAGTGAAACATTGAGTAGCTTACGCCAGCTCTCATGCATAAATTCGACTGGTTGAGGCATTAAAGAAGTTTGATATGCAACATCCAACATACGAGCAGTATTTTCTGCGCGCTCGTTATAACGTGCCATCCAATAGAGGCAGTCGGCTGTTCTACTTAGCATTAAGACTCCAACACCCAAGTATCTTTAGTCCCGCCACCTTGAGAGGAGTTCACGACTAAAGAGCCTTCCTTTAAGGCAACGCGCGTTAGACCGCCTTGAACCATTTTGATTTGCTTACCGGATAAAACTAAGGGACGTAAATCAATGTGACGAGGAGCTACACCGGACTCTACAAAGGTTGGGCATGTCGATAATGCAAGTGTTGGTTGGGCAATATACTTATCCGGATGATCAATTAAATATTTCCGGAAATTTTCTATTTCAGCTACAGTCGCTAATGGCCCAATTAACATGCCGTAACCACCAGCTCCGTGAGTTTCTTTAACAACCAAATCTTTTAAATTTGCCAAAGTATATTGCAAGTCTTCTTTAATACGGCACTGATAAGTAGGTACATTTTGTAAGATTGGTTTTTCGTTGAGATAAAACTCAATCATTTTGGGTACATAGGGATAGATCGATTTATCATCGGCAATTCCAGTTCCAATAGCATTTGCAATGCCTACATTACCAGCCCGATAGGCATTTAATATTCCAGGAATACCTAAAGTTGAATCCACACGAAGTGACAAAGGATCTAAATAATCATCATCGATTCTTCGATAAATCACATCAACTAATTGTGGTCCTTGAGTAGTTCGCATGAAAACTTGTTCATTTTTAACAAATAAATCTTTACCTTCAACTAATTCAACGCCCATTTGTTGTGCAAGATAGGAATGTTCAAAATATGCCGAATTAAACATCCCTGGAGTTAGAACAACCACATTGGGTTTTCTTGAGTTGGAATGAACGGCAGTTTTTAGACACTCAAGAAGTAGATCTGGGTAATGTTCCACTGGTGCAATACGATGTCTTTCGAATAGAGCAGGGAATAGGCGCATCATCATCTTACGGTTTTCAACCATATAAGAAACACCTGATGGAACTCTGAGGTTATCTTCTAAAACGTAGTATTCACCCTGACCAGCACGAATAATATCAATGCCAGCGATGTGCGCGTAGATGTTGCGAGGAACATCGACAAATCGCATCTCAGGTCGATATTGCGAGTTGTTATAGATTTGTTCTTTGGGTATAAGGCCTGCTTTGAGGATTTTTTCATCATGATAAATATCATGTAAAAACATATTGAGTGCTTTGACTCTTTGTTTAAGGCCATCTTCTAACACAATCCACTCTTTAGCTGGAATGATGCGAGGAACTTGATCAAATGGAATCGTTCTTTCAGTACCTTTTTCATCGCCGTAAACAGCGAATGTAATACCTATCCGACGAAAGATTAATTCAGCTTCAGCGCGTTTATGAGCTATATGACCGTCAGCTTGGCGTGTAAGCCAATCATCAAACTCTTTGTAGTGAGGGCGAACACGACCTTGGTCGTCATACATTTCATCAAAAGGTGTACTCATAATGACAAGATAATGCTTTACTGTGAAGAAATGATGGTAAAAGTACCAAAAAAGAAATAATTGCACTTTAATAGTGCAATTGAATTACGAGTATTTACCGCGACTGATTTGGGCTTTTTCTCTTACCCAGTCTTTTTCCTTTTGACTTTCGCGCTTATCAAACTGTTTCTTGCCCTTAGCTAAGCCGATTTCACACTTAATCCGCCCCTTCGAATAATGAAGATTCAGAGGAACTAGGGTGTAGCCTTTTTGCTCAGCCTTACCAATCCATTTATTGATTTGTTCAGTGTGCATTAATAATTTACGCGTTCTTACTGGATCAGGATAAATATGAGTCGAGGCTTCGGGAAGAGGGCTAATATGTGAACCAATTAAGTACAACTCCGCCTGTCGAATCACTACATAGGCTTCTTTGATGTTACCTCGTCCTGCTCGAATTGCTTTGACTTCCCAACCCTCAAGAACAAGACCAGCTTCAATACGGTCTTCGATAAAGTAGTCAAAAAATGCTTTTTTGTTTTCAACAATGCTCATAGTTACATTATATTTACTTCTACAACAAAAAGTTGGAGTTGTTTTCCTAAATCATTGATAATAGTATGAAATTGGAAGAATTATGGCAGACGTTCAAAAATCCCTACTTATTCAGCACTCAGCTCAGCGCATGTATGACTTAGTGACTGATGTAACAAAATACCCTGAATTTTTACCTTGGTGTGGTGGTGTTGAAATTTTTCAGTCGACTCCGGAGTTAATGGAAGCAAAAATTAACATTAACTTTAAAGGGGTTAAGCAGTACTTTCATACCAAAAATATTCAAAAATCTCCTACCAATATTGATATGACCTTTGTTTCTGGCCCATTCAAGAAATTTGAGGGTCGATGGGTTTTTACCCCATTAGGAGAAGATGCTTGCAAAATTGAGTTCTCCCTTCGGTATGAATTTTCTAATTTTGTTTTAGATAAATTAATTGGCCCTGTGTTCAGTGTGATTGCAAATACCTTTGTTAACAGTTTTGTTAAAAGAGCGGATGACTTGTATGGGGATTGAACCCGAGAAAACCATTCAGCTCGAATTATTTGACGCTAGAGAACCTTCTCCGAAGCAAGTTTTTTTCTCTTTCACCTCGTCTCAAACTCATAGCCCATCTTTGCTTGAAGCTCTTCAGTACTTGGATATTGTAAAAACGAGAGATGACGTACTTTTTCAAAAAAAAGGTGCGGTTGGGGTATTTAGCATTCCTTTAGGCCCTGATGATCCAATTTACGATGGAGATCGAATTGAACTCTACCGTCCAATTTTGATTGATCCTAAAAAAATCAGGCGAAAAAAAGCCAATCAAAATAAAGATGCAGAATTAAAAACCAAAGCCAAAATAAGAAAAGAACGTAAAGAATTAAAGGATTTATGAACTTGTAGTGTGAAGCATTTATAATCATGTTTTGTGTCTAGGGGTTTTTATGCGTCTAATTAAAAAAGCACTTACCTTTGACGATGTGCTACTGATACCTGCCTATTCGGCAGTTTTACCTCGGGATACTCTTTTGGGTACCCAGCTTACACGTCAAATTTCCTTAAATATTCCTCTGGTTTCTGCAGCAATGGATACCGTCACTGAAGGTAAATTGGCGATTGCAATGGCTTCTGAGGGTGGAATTGGTATTGTTCACAAAAACCTCAAACCAGCTGAACAAGCCAGAGAGGTTCTTAAAGTAAAGCGTTATGAATCAGGTGTACTGAGAGATCCGATCACCATACCACCGTCAATGACAGTGCGTGAAGTGATTCATTTATCGAAAGAACATGGCTTTTCTGGATTTCCAGTACTAGAAGGAAAAACAGTGGTCGGAATTATTACCAATCGCGATCTACGTTTTGAAGAAGAATTAGATGCGCCAGTTAGGTCAAAAATGACCCCGCGTGAAAGGTTGGTTACTGTTAGTGAAGGCGCAAGTCTTGAAGAAGCTAAGCGTCTGATGAATAAACATCGCTTAGAAAGGGTGTTGGTTGTCAATGATGCTTTTGAATTAAAAGGCTTAGTCACTGTTAAAGACATTATGAAAGCAACAGAGCATCCAAATGCCTCTAAAGATAGCCTTGGGCGTTTGATTGTTGGGGCTGCAGTTGGGGTTGGTCCTGAAAACGATGAGCGTGTTGAACTATTAGTCAAAGCTGGTGTTGATGTTATTGTTGTTGATACTGCCCATGGACATAGCCAAGGTGTTTTAAATCGTGTCAAATGGGTTAAAACGAATTATCCAAATGTCCAAGTCATTGGTGGCAATATAGCCACTGGTGAAGCGGCGCTTGCTTTAGTTGAACATGGTGCCGATGGTGTCAAAGTGGGAATTGGGCCTGGTTCAATTTGTACTACTCGAATTGTAGCTGGTGTGGGTGTTCCACAAATTACCGCAATTGAAAACGTTGCCACTGCTTTAAAAGGAACAGGAGTCCCTTTGATTGCAGATGGAGGTATTCGTTACTCTGGAGATGTATCAAAAGCACTTGCAGCTGGAGCACATACTGTGATGATGGGGTCTATGTTTGCTGGCACTGAAGAAGCTCCTGGAGAGGTTTTCCTTTTTCAAGGAAGATCATTCAAGAGCTATCGAGGCATGGGATCTGTTGGTGCTATGAAAGATGGAGCCGCAGATCGTTATTTCCAAGAAGATAATAGCGCTAACGTAGATAAATTAGTGCCAGAAGGTATTGAAGGACAGGTTCCTTACAAGGGAAGTGTTTTAGCAATCGTTCATCAATTGACTGGTGGAGTTCGAGCTTCAATGGGATATTGTGGCTGCAGTACGATTGCTGAACTTCATGACAAAGCAGAATTTGTTGAAATCACTTCAGCTGGAGTACGTGAATCACATGTTCATGATGTGATGATCACAAAAGAAGCGCCTAACTACCATATTGACTAATTTATATTTCAACAAAGATTTGATTCGTGCACGATAAAATATTGATATTAGATTTTGGGTCGCAAGTGACCCAACTTATCGCCCGTAGGGTGAGGGATTTGCAAGTTTTAGCCGAAATATTCCCTTATGACATCGACCCAAACCTATTAGAACAAAAAATTTCCCATGAAGGCTTCAAGGGTATTATTTTGTCCGGGGGGCCAAACTCAGTTACTGAGGGCGATACTCCTAGGGCTCCGGATAATGTATTTACTTTAGGAGTTCCAGTTCTTGGGATTTGCTATGGTATGCAAACCATGGCGCAACAACTTGGTGGTGAAGTAAAAACAGCAGAATCCTTGGGTAAAGCTCGTGAGTTTGGATATGCAGAGGTTAGGGCAAGAGGCCACACCAAATTATTGAATGAAATAGCAGACTTCACCACAAGTGAGGGGCATGGCATTTTAAAAGTCTGGATGAGTCATGGTGATTCAGTTACTGTGATGCCAGTTGGATTCAAATTAATGGCTTCTACAGATTCTTGCCCCATTGCAGCCATGGCAGATGAATATCGGAAATTTTATGCGGTACAGTTTCATCCAGAAGTAACTCACACCCTTCAAGGTACTGCAATTCTTGAGCGCTTTGTCAAAACTATTTGTAAATGTGTTCCAGATTGGGAAATGGGTAACTATGTTGAAGAAGCCATTGCCCATATTCGAGAGCAAGTTGGAACTGATGAGGTTATTCTGGGGTTATCTGGAGGTGTAGATTCGTCTGTTGCTGCCGCTTTAATTCATCAAGCAATCGGCAATCAATTAACCTGCGTATTTGTAGACCACGGTCTATTAAGGTTAAATGAAGCCAAAATGGTTATGGACATGTTTGCGCGTAATCTTGGGGTTAAAGTTATTCATGTTGATGCGACAGAACAATTTATGTCTCAATTAGCAGGAGTTTCTGATCCTGAGCAAAAAAGAAAAATCATTGGTCGTGAGTTTATTGAAGTATTCCAAAGTGAGTCTGGAAAAATTAAGAATGCTAAATGGTTGGCTCAAGGAACGATTTATCCAGATGTGATTGAGTCAGCGGGTAAAGGCAAAAAGGGTGCTCACACGATTAAGAGTCATCATAATGTTGGTGGTTTGCCCGATGATATGCACTTAAAACTCTTGGAACCATTGCGGGAATTATTTAAAGATGAAGTCAGACAGTTAGGAATTGAACTTGGTCTACCAAAAGAAATGGTATATCGACATCCTTTCCCAGGTCCGGGTTTAGCGGTCAGAATTTTAGGGGAAGTTAAAAGAGAGTTTGCTCATTTACTACAACGAGCTGATGATATCTTTATTGATGAGCTCAGAAAAACGATTGACCCTCATACAAACAAATCTTGGTATGACCTCACCAGTCAGGCTTTTGCCGTGTTTTTACCAGTAAAGTCTGTGGGGGTAATGGGCGATGGTAGAACATATGAATACGTTGTTGCCCTACGTGCAGTTCAAACTCAAGACTTCATGACGGCGCATTGGGCGCACTTACCACATGATTTATTGGGTAAAGTATCCAACAGAATCATTAATGAAGTCAGGGGAATTAATCGGGTGGTTTACGATATTTCTGGAAAACCTCCAGCAACCATTGAGTGGGAATAATATTTAAGAATTCAGTAACTTATTTAATAAGTTATCTTTCGCATTTACTCTGAATAATTTTTAATTAGACTTAATCCATCGCGTATGAAAATCTTAAGTCTTATTCCACCCATGACGCAGTTAAATACACCGTATCCATCAACGGCATATTTAACTGGATTTTTAAGGTCTCGTGGAATCGAGGCTGTTCAAGAAGACCTAGCCTTAGCTTTAGTTCTCAGTTTTTTCAATCCCAAGGGCTTAATTGAGATTCATGATCGTGCATTAGCTCAACCGGTAAACATTCGGAGTGCGAGTGTAAGTTTTTTCCTTGAATATTTTGATGATTATCATGCAACAATTTCATCGGTGATAGCTTTTTTACAAGGTAAAGATAGTACATTAAGTCACCGTATTAATACTCGTGACTTTCTACCCGAAGGACCGAGATTTAACTCCCTAGATGCTTTCGATGATGAGGAATCCGGAGATACCTTAGCATGGGCTTTTGGCTCTTTAGGCTCAAACGACAGAGCTCGCCATTTAGCTACCCTATATCTGAATGATCTTTCAGACGTATTACGTGATGCAATTGATAGTCGTTTTGAGTTTGTGCGATATGCTGAGTCTCTTGCTGGAAGTCAACCAACATTTACGCCCTTAAACGATGCTTTGAATGCGGAACCGAACTTAATGGATCTTCACCTGAGAGATCTATCCATTGATTCGATTCGTCGTCATCAGCCAAGTTTAGTCCTTTTGTCAGTTCCATTTCCAGGCGCCATGTACGCGGCGCTTCGAATCGCTCAAATAATTAAAAATACTGATTCAAAAATAAAGGTTGCACTCGGTGGAGGATATGTCAACACAGAGTTACGTGAAATAACAGATTCTCGAATTTTTGATTATGTTGACTTCATCACTCTAGACTCTGGTGAAAGACCTTTGCTAGCTTTGTTGGATCACTTGAACGGTAAAAGATCTAAGAGTCGATTAGTACGCACCTTTATTAAAGGTGATAGTAATCATGTTGAGTTTATGAATTGGCAAGAACCTGACATACCATTCGAGGAGGTTGGTACCGCTACATGGGATGGATTACCCCTCGACTCCTATTTATCCTTATTAGATATGCTAAATCCAATGCATCGCTTATGGAGTGATGGGCGTTGGAATAAGTTAACAGTTGCACATGGATGTTATTGGAAAAAATGTAGCTTTTGTGACGTCTCTTTAGATTATATTTCTCGTTATGAAACTGCTTCTGCTAGTTTACTGGTTGACCGAATTGAACAAATCATCGCAGAAACTGGTCAGACTGGTTTTCATTTTGTGGATGAGGCCGCTCCACCAAAAATCTTAAAGGCGCTCGCAGAAGAATTAATTCGTCGCAGGGTCGTAATTTCTTGGTGGGGGAATATTCGTTTTGAAAAAACATTTACTCCTGAACTTGCTAATCTATTAGCAAGGAGCGGCTGTATTGCCATGTCTGGAGGGCTTGAGGTTGCTTCAAATAGATTACTTGACTTGATGAAAAAAGGTGTTTCAGTTTCACAAGTTGCAAAAGTAACTAAAAGCTTTTCTGATGCAGGTATATTAGTTCATGCCTATTTGATGTATGGATTTCCAACTCAAACAGTCCAAGAAACTGTCAATTCATTGGAATATGTCAGACAATTATTTGAGCATGGTTGTATTCAGAGTGGATTTTTTCATCGTTTTATTTGTACTGTTCATTCCCCAGTGGGTAAAAACCCAGAAGAGTATGGAGTTCAGCTTGTTCCACTTCCTGAAATTACTTTTGCTAAAAATGACATTAACTTTATTGACCCAGTAGGTGTTGACCACGATAGTTTAGGGCAGGGTCTAAAAAAAGCAATCTATAACTTTATGCATGGTGTTGGGCTCGAGGAAGATGTCAGAACATGGTTTGAGAGTTATGGCGGAAAGATTCCCAAAACAACTGTTTCTAAATCTTACATTGGTAATGCTTTATACCAAAAATGACTTCGTTGATCCTGATATGAATTTTTTTTGAGGTATGTAAAGCATTTCTTGGTAATGTGATGTAATTCTTACACTTCTTTTACTGCTCGTATTTTTATTTCATTTGATAATTTCAAACCACTTAACCATGCTCCTTCAACTCTTCCTCCATGAAGCCAATCGCCACAAAGGCCTAAGTTAATATTTTCAAAGAAACTAAATTCAGGGCTTGGATTAATGGCACCGCTAGCATATCGCCAGCGGTGTACCGAAATTTCCGCATTATGAAAATGAAAACCTAACTTTTTGGCACATTCTAAAATACGTTTACATGCTTCTTCTTTTTCTAATTCAATCCACTCTTGACTCCACTGGGGATTGGCTTGAATAGTCCAAGACTCTTGACCTGTTCGTCCTGGTTTTGAGTTATTTCTCGATACCCAACTAATAATTTCATCATTAACAAATGCTGCATCAAAGGACAAGTTTTGCTTCTCTGCTAAGCGAACCATAACAGTCCAACATCCCAGCATATTGAAAGGCTTAAAAGATTTCTCAATTAATTGGTCTACAGATTTTGCAAGAATAAAAGCTTGTGGGGCAGGAAGGGCTATTACTAGCCAATCAAATTGACCTTCGATATATCCTGACTCGATACTATGGAGAGACCATTTACTATTCTGATGAGAAATTTGATCAATAGTTTGATTAAATTCAATTGATAGATTTTTAGCTAAGTATTGACCGGGAGAATTCATTCCCGGAATTCCAACATAGCGATTCTCTGTAACTGACCCATCTCTCCACTGATCATCTTCATACACTTTTAAACTAGGATGCCAGGTGCCAGCAACTCCAGCGGCAATCCAAGAACTAAGCTCTTTTACAAATAGGGGACTTCTTGCCGTGAAATATTGAGCGCCATGGTCCGCTGACCAACCGTCCCCATTACGTGTGCTCATACGTCCGCTTGTGCCACGACTTTTTTCAAACAATTGAACCTGAAAGCCATCTGCTTGTAATTGAGTAGCGCAGCTAAGACCTGCCAATCCTGAACCAATAACAGCAACCCGTTTACCAGAAGCAAAGTTAATCATGTTTAATTAACTTCTAAACAATATATCCAATTGATTGACGAATTTGGATCGACTGTTCACCAACTAAAATGTCAGCAAGCTTTTTGGACATCTCCGGATTTTTAGAGCTCTTACAAATACCCAGTGTGTAATCCGTATTGAGCTCAAGTTCCTGTGGCAATAAACCAATCAAATCGACACCAGGACAGATATTTATCTCCGTAGTCTGGGTGCCGCCAATCACATTAGTGTCAGGATCTAAGGCCATTTGCGCCATTGCTGTGGCACCATTTGGAAAGGATTTAAAGCGAGACGCTAATTCCTGATCTAAACCAAGAGTTTTCATTACCTTCATAAAGTGGATACCTGCCGTTGATTTTTCCATGTCAGGAAAATATAGGGCCGGAGCAGATCTAAAAGCTTCTTTTAATTCATCAACGGTCTTTATTTTGGGTGATGGCGAAGTTCTTTTACTTGGAATAGCTATACCTGTTGGCACTATACCTAATGATCTGACAGAGTTTGCATCAACATGTCCAGAAACAACAAGTTCATTAACCAAAGATTTTGAAAGAATCACAAGATCACATGGCTCACCCTTTAAGACTAAATCACGCATGGCACCAACAGCACTAAAAGTACCATTGATTTTGCATTGATGGGTATTTTCGAAATTTTCTTGAATACCCTGAACAACTCCAGCTGCAGCACCACCACTTAAAACTCTTATTTCAATCATTTTTTATTCCAAGTTAAACATCAATCAGGTTTGATACCGGCAGACTTTACAATTGCAGACCATTTTGCAATATCTGCTTCTAAATATTTTGTAAATTCTGGAGGAGTCATAACAAGAGGAAGGGCACCTTGTTTAGCCCAAGTGTCCTTGACATCTTGCTGCGCAATAATTTTTCTAATTGAATTATTTAAAATAGTGACAACTTCAGTTGGCGTCCCTTTCGGCGCCATAAAGCCTAACCAAATCGTAGCTTCATATTTAGGCACTCCAGCCTCATTGACTGTTGGGATATTAGGAGTGATTGCTGAGCGACGATTTCCTGTAGTGGCTAACGCATGCACTTTATTTTCTTTTACAAACTCATTCATTGTTGTTACAGCATCAAACATCATATCGACTTGACCGCCAATAACGTCCGTTCTTGCTCCTGAACTACCTTTGTATGGCACGTGAGTAATATCAAGACCTGCCATGGATTTAAATAATTCACCAGCCATATGATAAGGAGTCCCATTACCAGAAGAGGCATAGTTATATTTACCAGGAGATGCTTTAACAAGGGTAAGTAATTCAGCTAAATTCTTAACTGGAATTTTAGGATTAACTACCAAAATTAAATCAGAGTAATTGACTGGAGCAACAGCAACAAAGTCCTTCATTAACTGAAAAGGCTTGTTTGGAACTAATGATTCATTCACGGTCTGAGTATTGGACATCATTAACAGGGTGTATCCATCTGCAGGAGATTTTGCCGCAAAATCCGTACCAATAATAGAGCCTGCACCAGGTTTATCCTCAACAATAAAGGATTGTTTAAGGTCTTCTTGTAATCTTTGTGCCATAAAACGAGCGTAATTATCTGCGGGACCTCCTGCCGCAAAGGGAACAATGATTTTGACTGGTTTATTGGGATAAGTTTGTGCAAGTAAAAGGCTTGGGATACAAAAAAAAGCCGAAACAATACAAGAGAAAATTTTCATGAGTTACCTTCAATGGGATAATGGATATACATATAATTTACCACTTTTAAGGTTAAGTTTCTGATTCATGGGCACTATGATAAAACCAACTTTTGCTAAAGATAATCTTCGCTTCCTGGCTTATCAAGCATTGATAGAAATTGAGCCATTATCTAAAAAGGTTTTAGTCGATCAGATGGTTGAATGCGTTGTAGCTGAAAGTTTTTTAATTCAAGAACCGCCAATTCATAAAATTGATGAGTCGCTTATTCCTGGGCGACCTCAAGAGCCACAGTTAGTTAATCCTTTATCAGTAAAAAAGCGCTCGATGAATACAATTGAGGGGAGGGCTATTGCCATTCATGCATTAGCTCATATTGAATTTAATGCGATTAATCTAGCACTTGACGCTATCTGGCGCTTCCCCAATATGCCGAATCAATATTATCTTGATTGGATCAAGGTTGCCGGGGAAGAAGCTAAGCATTTTTTATTGTTAAAAAATCATCTCAAATCGCTTGGATTTGATTATGGAAATTTTCCGGCACATGATAGTTTATGGGAAATGGTCGAAAAAACAAAAGGGGACATACTCGCCCGTATGGCTCTGGTACCTAGAACAATGGAGGCTAGAGGATTAGATGCAGTCCCACTCATCCGAGCAAGATTTTTGCAAGCTAAGGATGCTGAGATGGTTACAATCCTAGACGTCATTCTTAAAGACGAGATTGGTCATGTGGAAATCGGCAATCGTTGGTTTAACTATTTATGTAAAAATGAACAAGGCGACGCCATCCAAATATTCAACCAATTATGTCAACAGTACAAAGCACCTAACTTGAGAGGGCCTTTTAATATCGAGGCTCGTAAACAAGCCGGATTTACTGATGTGGAAATAAATCTTTTACAGGATAACCATTCATGACCAAATTTTTGTTTCATGACTCAAATGAACTAACTGAACTTATCGGAAAAGAAGTTGCTGTAAGTGATTGGTTAGAAATTAAACAATCGATGATTCAAACCTTTGCAGATTGTACAAATGATCATCAATGGATTCATATTGATGTAGAAAGGGCAAAAAAAGAGTCAATTTATGGATCAACGATAGCTCATGGTTTTTTAACTCTTTCATTAATCCCATATTTTTTAGAGTCATGTATTGCCTATCCATTTGCGAAAAGGTCAATTAATTACGGCTTAAATAAAGTTCGATTTCCGCATGCAGTGACTGTTAATAGTAAATTGCGTGGAAGATTTTTTATTCAGGAAATCACTTCCATCGATGGGGGGATTCAAATTGAATGGAACATCATTATTGAAATCGAAGGCATTGAAAAACCTGCCTGTGCAGCGGATGTTCTGTTCCGCTTATATTTTTAAGACTTGCTCCCAAGCAAGTTCAGCTAATGGTTTAGCTTTTCTACCAGCATCCATTGCAGAATCACTTGATGCATTTCCCTGAATCGCTCGTGCCATAATTCCTTGTAAGATAGCGGCTAAACGGAACATATTAAAGATAATATAGAACTCCCAATCCTTAGGGTGCTCAATGATCTGACCAGTTCTTTTGAGGTAAGTTCTTAAGTATTCTGCTTCACTGGGAATATGCAGACTTTGAATATCAACTCCACCTAAACCTCTAAATAAATCGGGAGAGAGACGCCAGACCATGGCATGATAGGCAAAGTCTGATAAAGGATTTCCAAGGGTGGATAGCTCCCAATCAAGAACGCCTATTACTCTTGGTTCAACTGGATCAAAAATTAAATTATCTAATCTAAAATCACCATGGACAAGACTTGTTGAATCATACTCTGGAATATGTTGTGGTAACCAATCAATAAGATTGTCCATTGCAGGAATTTTTTCAGTTTCTGAAGATCGATACTGTTTCGTCCAACGTTCAATTTGACGATGAACATAGCCACCAAACCGCCCATAATCTTCCAAGCCAATTGCGATTGGATCGAGAGCATGCATTTTAGCAATCACGGAATTCATAGCATCAAAAACTTCCGTTCTATCTGGTTGGGATAACTCTATTAATCGCGGATCCCAAAACACACGCCCTTGAAGATAGCTCATCAAGTAGAACTCAGATCCAATGACACTAATGTCAGAACAGTATCCAAGAGGTTGAGCAACTGGAAAATGATGTTGATGCAGGGCTTTGATAACCTTATACTCACGATCAATTGCGTGTGCACTGGGTAATAATTTCCCTGGGGGTTTTCTTCTTAATACAAATGATGATTCATTGTGTTTCAATAAAAAAGTAGGATTAGATTGACCACCTTTAAACTGACTAACCTCTAGGGGTAATTTTGAATCGATATTCGGTAGATGTTCTTTAGCCCATGCTAAAAAATGATCCTTAGAAAAAGTATTCTCCTCACTTATTGATTTAGTGCCAGAAAAATCATTCATTTTTTAACATCTACCAATTTAAAGGTTCCCATTGCTTTTGCAACCATTTCACCAGTGATATCAGTAATAGTAGCTTCACAGAAATGTATCGATTTACCACTACGTAATACCTTACCTCGAACGATAAGTTTTTCTTGGCCACCTTTCATAAAAGCAATTGACATATCGATGGTCAGTCCCGCACCTTCATGTTTTGCTTTCGATTTAGCTGACATTGCCATAGCAAAATCCATCAGTGTCATCAAGATTCCTCCATGCGAGCGTCCCATGGGATTGAGGTGATGATCTTTTAACTCAAGAGTGGCTTCCACTTCTCCCTCAGCAATCTCTCGTGCTTCAACTCCAAGATGAGCAATAAAGGGGACATGTATACCAAAATATTCTTTTTTCATTTATAAAAATCCTCAACAAACTTCAAATAAACCTGCAGCTCCTTGTCCACCACCAACGCACATGGTGACGACGACATATTTAGCTTTACGACGTTTACCTTCAATCAATGCATGTCCAACCATTCTGGCACCAGAAACACCGTAGGGATGACCAACAGCAATTGCACCACCGTTAACATTTAAAATCTCATCTGGTATTCCAAGTTTATCCCGACAATATAGTACTTGAACAGCAAAGGCTTCATTGAGTTCCCAAAGCCCAATATCAGACATTTTTACCCCAGTTCTCTCTAGTAATCTTGGGATAGCAAATACGGGTCCAATTCCCATCTCATCAGGTTCACAACCAGCAACAGCAAAACCCCTAAAAATTCCCAAGGGCTGTAATCCTCGTTTTTCTGCTAATTTGGAATCCATTACCACAGCAGCACTTGCACCATCAGAAAATTGACTCGCATTACCAGCTGTAATTACACCCCCAGGTAAAGCTGATCGAATTTTACTAACTCCTTCTATATTAGTATCTGCTCGAATACCTTCATCCTCAGAGATAGTTACTTCCTTCGTTGAAAGCATTTTGGTATCAGTATCAGCAACTCCCATTGTGACTTTAATGGGGATAATTTCGTCAATAAAGAGGCCTTGATCTCTAGCCTTTGCTGCTCGCAACTGACTTCGGACCCCATACTCATCTTGGCGTTCTTTACTGATGTTGTAACGCTTGGCAACTTGTTCAGCGGTTTGAAGCATTGTCCAATAAAGTTCAGGTTTAGATTTTTGGAGAGATGGTTCAAGTAACATGTGTTGATTCATTTCTAGTTGCACACAAGAGATGGATTCAACTCCACCTGCAACTAACATGGGAACCTGATCAACAATGACACGTTGGGCTGCCATTGCAATCGCTTGTAAGCCTGATGAACAAAAACGATTAATTGTTACGCCACCAACAGATACGGGAAGTCCTGCTTTAATAGCAATTTGTCTGGCAATATTTAATCCTGTTGCACCCTCAGGATTTGCACAACCCATAAGGACATCCTCAATTTCGGCAGGATCAACTTTAGCTCTAGAAACTGCCTCTTGAACTACATGCCCACCAAGAACTGCTCCATGAGTCATATTAAAACCACCTCGCCATGATTTGGTAAGAGGAGTGCGAGCTGTTGAAACAATTACGGCATCAGTCATGATATCTCCATGAATTAATAATTAGGAACCAGTTAAGGTTTTCATTTGTGTTAAAGAATCCTGTAACAACTTCGCTGGAAGCCAAAATGGATCTTTGCTTGCTTCATAGAATTTCAAACAAACCTGAATGACTTGAAACAAACCAACTTCATCTGCATATTTCAAAGGACCACCTCGATATACTGGGAAACCATATCCTGTGAGATAAACAATATCGATATCAGATGCTCTTTGCGCAATCCCTTCTTCGAGAATTCGCGCTCCCTCGTTAATCAATGCAAAAATACAATATTGAACAATCTCTTCATTAGAAATTTTTCTTACTTGCATGCCATTTTTTTCTCTAAATTCGACTAAAAGCTTTTCAAGCTCTGGATCGGGAATAGGTTTACGATTTCCCTTTTCATACAAATACCAACCTTTTCCTGTTTTTTGACCAAAACGTCCGGCCTCACAAATTTGATCTGCAAATACCGAATACTTAACTTCGGGTTGCTCGATGGCGCGTCGTTTTCGAATTGCCCAACCAATATCATTTCCTGCTAAATCACTCATTCGAAATGGCCCCATGACCATTCCAAAATCTTCTAAAGCTTTATCAATTTGCCAAGGTGTTGCACCTTGCTCGAGTAAAAAACCAGCCATTCTTAAATACTGCTCTACCATTCGATTACCTATAAAGCCATCACAAACTCGACAAATCACAGGAGTTTTCTTCAATTTTTGAGACAATTTCATGACGGTAGCAATGACTTCTTTTGAAGTGAGATCTCCCCGAATTACTTCAACAAGTTGCATGACATTTGCGGGACTAAAAAAATGCATACCTATGACGTCGTGAGGACGATTTGTAAACTGTGCAATTTGATTCACATCAAGTGTAGAAGTATTGGTAGCTAAAATTGCACCTGTTTTAACAATGGTGTCTAGCTTTTTAAACACTTGTTCTTTTACCCCAATGTCTTCAAAAACAGCTTCAATGACCATATCAACTTGACTTAGGTCTTCATAATCTAAGGATGGTTTAATCAAATTCATTCTTTGTTGGAGTTTTTCAGTAGTTAATTTCCCCTTTTTAACTGAGCCCTCATAATTAGATTGGATAACACCAAGTCCTTTCGTTAGTTTTTCTTGCGAAGACTCTAAAATCGTGACGGGTATTCCAGCGTTCACAAAGTTCATCGCAATGCCACCACCCATTGTTCCAGCCCCAATAATACCTACGTGCTTGATTTCGCGCAGTGGGGTATCACTTGGAATATCAGCTACTTTAGTGGTATTTCTTTGAGCAAAAAATGCATAACGCATGGCGCGTGATACGGAGGTATTCATCAACTCTAAAAAGTACTCGCGTTCTTTAGCAATCCCTTGTTCAAAGGGGAGGGTTATAGCAGCAGAAATAGCATCTATTGCTTTTAATGCCGCAGGATAGGGCGCGGCAACAGTCTTTACAGTATTTCTTGAAAATTGTAAAAATGCCTCATGCTCAGGATATTGAATACGTATATCTCGAATCTTTTTCAAAGGCATTTTTTCTGCAATGATTCTTTCAGCAAATTTAATCGAAGATGAAATCAAGTCTGTTTCAAAGATTGCATCTAATAAAGGAGTTCCTTTAAATGCGATCGCAGGAATAGGGTCTCCTGAAAGAATAAAATTGAGTGCTTTTTCTACACCAATGACTCTAGGCATGCGCTGTGTGCCACCTGCGCCAGGTATTAAACCTAGTTTGATCTCTGGTAATGCAAGTGAAGCTGTAGGACTTGCAACTCGATAATGACATCCAAGTGCCAACTCCATTCCACCACCCATACAAACCCCTTGGATAGCAGCAATAACTGGTTTAGGACTATTCTCAATGACCCGAATTACAGACTGTAGATGTGGTTCAGTAATCGCCTTAACCGTACCAAATTCTTTAATATCGGCTCCACCAGAGAATGATTTCTCTGATCCAGTAATCACAATCGCTTGAATATTTGGATTTTCAATCGCTTGACGAATCCCATCAATAATAGCTACACGTAGGTCATAACCCAAGCCATTGACCGGCGGGTGATTCATAGTGATTAATGCAACCTGATTGTTAGTCTCGAAATGCGTGAGTCCCATATATTATTCCTTTATTTGCGAGCAATTCAATTAATAGATTTGCTGATTAAAACATTTGTTCTTTGATGATAATTAGTTTAGGTAGTCATGTTCAATTCATGGTTATTCATTGAATAAAACTTATCCATCAAAATAACTCAACTCTTCCCTTAGATGTTAAATAAGGCACTACTGGATAAATATCTTTTTGAGAAGCAAACACAAGCTCCTCATTCCAATTTCTATCATTTAGCATTTTTCCAACACGTGAGGAATTCAATAAGTCGATAGCGGGGCCACTTCTATGAAATACCTGAGCTGCCTTTGCACTATCAGATAGTTCTAGTTCTTTTCTACCTTGGTGATTGATAAACGTCTCGACGAAATATCCCGCACCATAAAAATCTTCAATATTAAATTGGTCATTGGACCCTGAACAGACAATAAGAATTGTCTCGTCTTGCAAATGGGTCAAGACATGTTGAACAATCGACTGAGCATTGAGCAAAGAACCAACCAAAGTTTGCTTTGCTGTTTTACAGTCGTTTAATGCAACCGTGCCATTCGTTGTGCAGTACACCAAATGACAATTGTCCATACCTGACTTTAAAAGAGCAATGGGCGTTGGTTGAATAAAGCCAGATAATGTATCTGCGTTCAGCTCTCCAGAAAACTTATAGTTTTGATAATCAGGGTCATTTTGTAAAGAAATAGCCTCATCATAATTTCGAACAGGAACAATCTGTTTACAACCATTTGCCATAGCAGTAACTATCGAGGTTGTTGCAATTAAGATATCTAAAACAATGACGACCTTATCTTGTAATCGCTCTTTTTTTAATTCTGATTTATTAGTTAAAACATGTAATTTATTCATAAGCCATTACGTACTGTGACGTTTCTCAAACATATTCCATGCTTCAAGCGTTGTGGTTAGTTCATCTTTTTGGTTATAACAACTCCACCGAGACAAAATCATGCCAAGGTGAGGCTTACTATTAAGAGGGCGAGTTTCAAGAACTTCAACAACGGTTTTTAATGTATCACCAGGACGAACTGGCTTTATCCATTTAAGACTCTCAAGACCGGGTGAGCCAATTGATGAAGAGTTCGTCATAAAACTATCGCAAACCATGCGCATCATAAAAGAACCAGTTTGCCAACCACTGGCTATAAGGCCATTAAAAATAGTATTTTCAGCTTCTGTCTTACTTACATGGAAACGTTGAGGATCATACTCACTGGCGAATTCGAGAATCTGTGACTCAGATATTGTCATCGTTCCGCATTCAATGATTTGACCTTTAAAAAAATCTTCCCAATAATAAAATTGACTCATTTTCTGTTCCTGATCTCTTTTATGAACTAACTTTTTGTAATCGTTGCAACATAGTAAAAACGCCACTAGTTCGCAGTATTAACTTATCACCAACTTTTAAATAACAATCTGCAAAGCTCATTTTGGCACCAATTTTATGAATTTTTATTTCCGTGTGTACCCAATCACCTGGTTTTGGACTCGCAATAAAATCTGAATTTAAGTGCACAGTTACCAATTTTTGTGGAGGATCTGTTGCCCTTGATAGGTTATATCCAAGTGCAGAATCTGCCATTGAAATCAACATACCACCATGAGCTGAGCCCCAAATATTCGTATGTTTATCTTCGATCAATATACCGAATATTTTTTCATGATGACCGTCGTCATGCACATGATTTTTGTAATACCAAGGCCCTAGTAATGTGAGAAACTTTTCTGCTGTTGCAGACATTGTATGAAGTTGAAATCCCTCTGGAATAAGCGATATAGTCATTTTTATTCATTAGATAAAGGTTTAAAAAGCGCACGATTGGGTGGTCTTTTCTCTACAAAAGCAAGAAGAATTTCTTTGGCAGCAGGTTGCTGTAACAACCGGACAAACTCATTAAATTCACTCTCGATTGTTTCGTTGATTGCCTCGATATGGTGTTTTTTTAATAATCGTTTACTCGACTGCAATGCAATAACGGGTTTCATTGCCAATTGACGACAAACTTCTAAAGCATTGGTAAGTAGTTGTTCTTTAGAACATATTTGGTTGATGATCCCAGCGCGATAAGCCGTTTCACTATCAAAATAATTCCCTAGCATTAAGAGTTCATTACTGAGCTTTGTACCTGCGATAAGAGGCAATATATAGCTAGACGCACCCTCAGGGCTTAGCCCAAGATTAACAAATGGGAGTTGAAACTGGGCATCCATGCTGGCAATCACGAAATCACAATGCAGGAGTAGGGTAGTGCCAATGCCTATCGCTTTTCCACCAACAGCAGCTACCAATGGTTTTTGACAATTCGCAATTATCTTTAAAAAATCAAAAGCCGCTGATGTATCTGCCGGACTAGGATTTATAAATGCATTTAAATCATTACCCGAAGTGAAAAGATCTTCTTGAGCATGAATATAAATGACGTGAACCTCTGGATTTTCTTCCCCATGATGAATTGCATCATTGAGAGACTCATACATTGAAGAAGTGAGAGCATTTTTCTTCTCCCGTCGATTAATTTCTATCTCTAAAATTTGCTCGTGGAAACTTATTTTAATATGGGAAGAAGTATCAGTTAGGTTCATAAATCTCGATTATTTTAGATAGAAAAGCTTGTTTCTATTATCAATTAAAAAATATTGACTTGTTCAAGTTTAAAATAGAAACCTATGTATACAGTAAAAGAAATCTTTAGTACCCTACAAGGTGAAGGGGCACAAGCCGGAAGAGTTGCGGTATTTTGTCGCTTTACTGGTTGTAATTTATGGTCTGGCCGTGAGGAAGACCGCCTTAACTCAATATGTCAATTTTGCGATACCGACTTTAATGGTACCGATGGTATTGGTGGTGGCAAGTACTCCACAGCACATCAGTTAGCCCAAACGATTACGCAAGAATGGACGAAGATGAATTTATCTAACACCTATCGTTATGTTGTGTTTACTGGCGGAGAGCCACTTTTACAGTTAGATCGTGAGTTGATTCAAGCATTAAAGGATGAGCAATTTGAAATTGCAATTGAGACCAATGGCACCCTTATTCCCCCAAAGGGAATTGACTGGATTTGTGTGAGTCCTAAAGATGGCAGTGACCTAGCTGTATTACAAGCTGACGAAATTAAGTATGTTGTACCCCAAAAACATGAAATTCCTCAAAAAGATAAGATAATCCTTAGACTCAAGCGTTTTGAACAAATGAACTTTAAGCACTTTTTTCTTCAAGCAATGGATAGTCCAGCAAAAGCTCAACATCTAAAGCTTGCCATTGAGTTATGTAAAGAACGCCCCATATGGCGATTAAGTATTCAGCAACATAAATATCTAAATTTACCTTGAGAAACTAATGTCACTATTTCAAATTACCAGAAGGCTTGAATTTGATGCGGGTCATCGAATTCCAAATCATTTAGGCCAATGCCGTCACCTTCATGGTCATCGTTACCAGATTGAGGTTACTTTGCGAGGAGATTTAAACCAAAATCAAGGTAGCTCAGAGGAGGGGATGATGATGGATTTTGGTCATATCAAATCCATCATGCAGGAATTGATTATTGAGCCTTGGGATCATTCTTTTTTTGTGGCAAAAGTTGACACTCAACTAATTGAGTTTTTAAAAACAATTCCAGATCATAAAACGACCATCATCGATGGTGTCCCAACTGCTGAAAACCTTGCAAAAATTGCTTTTGACCGTATAGCTCCAGTATTACTAGAAAAATACCAGGGACGTATCCGTCTTTATCAATTACGACTTTATGAAACGCCTAATTGTTGGGCTGATATTTTTGATGAATCAGCCTGACCATCAGCATTGGATGAAAATTGCCTTAGAAGAGGCAAATCAAGCGGCTTTACAAAATGAGGTCCCTGTAGGTGCAGTATTGGTTCTCGATCATCAAGAAATATCCCGAGGCCATAACATGCCTCTACAAAGACATGACCCAACTGCGCATGCTGAAATCGTCGTATTAAGAAAAGCCGCCTCAGCTTTAGAGAACTATCGTTTGCCAGGCCTTTCTCTGTATGTAACTTTAGAACCTTGTTTAATGTGCGCTGGAGCTATCATGAATTCAAGGATATCCAATGTCTATTTCGGTGCATATGATGCTAAGACTGGTGTTGCTGGAAGTGTAATGAATGCTTTTGAGAATCAACAATTGAATCATCATTGTTCTATTGAAGGAGGTATTTTGGCTGAAGAGTGCGCAACAGTCTTAAAAGACTTCTTTAAAATCAAGCGCCTGGCCAAAGAGTAAAATAAGTCCATGAATTCTTCCCAATTGCCTATTTATTGTTTTGCACCCTCTGGAAAGATAACGGATATGGAGTCCATCATAAGGGCTAAATCCTTTCTTGAAGATCAGGGTTTTGAACTTCATAATATCGAATGTGCGAATCGTACTTACCAACGTTTTGCTGGATCTGACCAGGAAAGACTCAATGAAATTAATGACTTACCTGAAATAACCTCATCCATTGGTCCTAATATTGCCCTTGCTATGCGAGGTGGTTTTGGGATTTCAAGACTATTACCTCACATTCAGTGGGATCGACTAGCCAAAGCCGTCGATGATGGTTTGATAATTGTTGGTCATAGTGATATTACCTCTCTAGAAATTGGCTTGTTTGCTAAAACAGGCAGAATTAGCTATGCTGGGCCAATGTTGAGTTATGACTTTGGTCGTGATCCGGTCGAGCTATCGAAGTTTACATTTCATCACTTTCAAAAAGCTGTTCTTCATCAAAGGTTAGACGTTCAAGTAAAACATCCTCAAAATTGGTTAGACACAAGTCAACTTCACTTTGAGGGTACGCTTTGGGGTGGAAACTTAAGTATTCTAGTAAGTTTACTAAATACTTCATATTTTCCAAATAAATCATTGATTAAAAATGGTATTTTATTTATTGAAGATGTCAATGAGCATCCATATCGTGTAGAAAGAATGCTTTTACAGCTATTACAGGCTGGAGTGCTTGATACTCAGCAAGCCATTATGTTTGGGGATTTTTCAAGCTATCAACTTAGCCCACATGATGATGGTTATGACCTCAATGCCTGTATTTCTGTGATTAAATCTCAATTAAAAGAACTTGGAGCAAAAACCCAAATCTTGAATAATTTACCTTTTGGACATTGTCACGATAAATTAACCCTGCCAGTTGGTGCAAAGTGTCAATTAAATGCAAATAGAGAAGGTTTTCATCTAAAAGTTATTTAAAAACAATTGCTTCAGAAGTGTAAGGCAATGTTAAAATAAGCTTCATTTTTCGATTTCACCACTTTTTTCCTGAGTTATCACGTGCTAGCAACCTCCAATATCACTATGCAGTTTGGGCAAAAGCCCTTGTTTGAAAACATTACAGTTAAATTTGGCGGTGGGAATCGTTACGGTTTAATTGGTGCAAATGGCTGCGGCAAATCTACTTTCATGAAAATTTTAGGGGGTGAATTAGAACCATCCTCTGGTCACGTGATGCTTGAACCAAACATTCGATTGGGTAAATTACGTCAGGATCAATTTGCCTTTGAGGAGTTACGCGTTCTTGATGTTGTGATGATGGGGCATGCTGAAATGTGGACTGCTGCTCAGGAGCGTGACGCAATATATGCCAATCCGGATGCTACCGAGGATGACTACATGCATGCCGCAGAACTTGAATCTAAGTATGCTGAGTATGGTGGTTACACAGCTGAAGCGAAAGCAGGGGAGTTATTACTAGGTGTTGGGGTTCCAATAGATCAACATCAAGGTCCTATGAGCGCGGTTTCTCCTGGATGGAAATTACGAGTATTACTTGCCCAAGCACTTTTTGCAGACCCGGACGTTCTTCTTCTTGACGAACCAACCAATAACTTAGATATTCATACGATTCATTGGCTTGAAGATGTGCTTAATGAACGCAATAGTACGATGATTATCATCTCTCACGATCGTCACTTTTTGAACTCTGTATGTACCCATATGGCTGATATGGACTTTGGAACTTTACGTGTTTATCCAGGTAATTACGATGACTATATGCTTGCTTCTGCCCAAGCCAGAACACAGCAAATGTCAGATAACGCCAAAGCAAAAGAAAAAATTGCTGAATTACAAGACTTCGTTCGACGATTTTCTGCTAACAAGTCCAAAGCTAGACAAGCTACCTCAAGACAGCGTCAATTAGAGAAAATCGAGGTTGCTGATATTAAGCCGTCTTCTCGTCAGAACCCCTTTATTCGTTTTGAGCTAGAAAAAGTCCTGCACAATATTGCCGTTGAATGTGAGGGCATAACCAAAGAATTCGACCGTGCAATCTTTAAAAATCTGAACATTACGATTCAACCAGGTGAAAAGATTGCCATTATTGGTCAAAACGGAGCAGGGAAGACGACTCTTTTAAACACCATTCTCAGCGAGCGTTTTGATGGTATTTCGTCAGATCATGGCAAAGTCCGTTGGGCGGAACACGCCAATCTTGGAGTCATGCCTCAAGATACAAATGAATGTTTCCCAAAGGATATGGTTTTGTCTGATTGGATGAACTTATGGGCAAAACCTGGTGATGATGACCAAGCAATTCGGAGTATCTTAGGTCGATTACTCTTTTCAGGTCCAGATATTACTAAGTCAGTGAAAGTTATTTCTGGAGGAGAAAAAGGACGAATGATTTGGGGTAAGTTGATGCTTGGCAGACACAATGTTTTGGCGCTAGATGAACCTACTAATCACATGGATATGGAATCGATTGAGAGTATGCAGATAGCTCTTGAAAAGTTCAAAGGTACCTTAATTTTTGTTTCCCATGACCGTGAATTTGTTTCTGGATTGGCGAACCGTATTTTAGAAGTTAAGATGGATGGTACTGTGAACGACTTCTCAGGTAGTTATGAAGAATACCTCGTCAGTCAAGGTCTTGAAGTTTAATTTAGTCCTGTGGATTCGTGAAGCGCATGGCTGTTCCTTCATGAGTAATGCGCTGCCATACACCTTTTTTCTCATCAGGGCTCATTGCGACCCAGTTTGAGACCTCTAAAATAGTTCTCCCACATCCTTTACATACGTCATCGAATAAAGTAGAGCATATGCCAATACATGGAGAATCAACATTTTCCGGTGCGCTTCCACTAAAGTCATTACTCATTGATGTGTTCCTATTTGAATTAACTCGATTTTGTAACCGTTTGGATCTTCGACAAAGGCAATCATAGTATTGCCGCCTTTTACAGGACCTGCTTCTCTTGTCACTTTGCCACCTTTTTCTTTAATCTTTTGGCAGGTGAGCGCAACATCCTCAACCCCTAAAGCAATATGACCATAAAAACCACCATGATCATATTGATTCACCCCATAGTTATAAGTTAATTCGAGTTCTGCTTGATTCTCTTTATTACCTTTTCCATATGCTAAAAATGCCAAAGAATACTGTTGCTCAGGACGGTCTGTAGTTCGGAGTAGATTCATACCCAGAACTTCTGTATAAAAGTTGATCGATTCTTGAAGGTTAGTGACTCTGAGCATGGTATGAAGAAACTTCATTTTTTATAAATCTTTCAAATATATCTTGTTTAACATAATAATTATTATACGCAATAAATCATTGTTGGGATGATAGTAGTCTAGGCTTTAAAACGTAATCATCCCCATATAGCTTTTTCCAGCGTGAACGCAATCCATCACCAATTTCTTTTTGATTGTTTAAATACGCGAAATCGATCGCTGTTAGATTTTGTGAATTATGAAGTGAAAGATCAGCCTCATTATCTAAAAGATATTTAACTACTTTAATGTGCCCATACCTCGCAGCCATCATTAAAGGCGTAGTATTGGATGGACTTTGCGCATCAATATCAACTTCTTTGGATATCAAATATTCAACAATATCTAAATGTCCAGAAGTCGCCGCGTAATGTAATGGCGTCCAGCCATCTTTGTCTGCCTCTGCACCTATTTCTTCGACCATAAACTTAACGAGGTCAAGTTTACCTTTAAATGCCAACATCATGAGTGCATTTTCAGTGCTTTTATTTTCCATATTTACATTAATATCAGTAACTTGTAAAAGATATTTAAAAACCTTATAAGAGTCTTCTTTAACTGCATATGGTAATGGAGCATCACCATATTTACTTAATGTATTTGGGCTTAAATCTTTGTTATTTAATGATTTTTTTACCCCTT
>Ga0209188_1000437_pt1 | contig 40454 bp, 42 predicted proteins | sample C_130625_EF_Meta_FD_187307 | JGI IMG/M metagenome (GOLD analysis project Ga0209188, IMG submission 187307) | Freshwater microbial communities from Lake Croche, Canada to study carbon cycling - C_130625_EF_MetaG (SPAdes) (version 2) | ecosystem: Environmental > Aquatic > Freshwater > Lake...
TATTAATTTTATTTTTGTATTTTTTATTAATTTTATTTTTGTATTTTTTATTAATTTTATTTTTGTATTTTTTATTATTTTTATTTTTGTATTATTCTATCTAAAAATATAATTACCAATCAGTACCATCAAATTCGTCCACACCATCAAATTCGTCTATACCATCAAATTCGTCCATACCATCAAATTCGTCCAATTGACAATTACAGACAATTTTTTGTGAAATGTAATTAGGAGCATACAATGATACATAATTGCCACAGAGTGTACAATTACTTCCTTGAAATTGGCATTCATTTTCTAATCCAAAATACCAGTGTTCGTCGTCGTCATCATTGGAATAAAACTGAGACGGTTGAGTTGCTCTAGAAATCGCTTCATATTTGAATATAAGGTCTATTTCTTCTTTTTTATTTTTTATAAATTGTATGGTTTCCCACGTTTTGATATCATAAAAACAGAAACTTTTTATTACTTCTTTTACATCATAGTGTAAGTTCAATTGATTTATCATACACTGTTTTGCTATTGAATTCATCTTTTGTTATTGGTTTGTTGATTATTGCGAATATAATATTATAAATAAAAGTAATTCAATTTTTCCCTTTTTGAATGTCAAAAAAGTCTGGGAAAACTAGTAGTTAGGTTTTGAAAAATGGACATTTTAAAAATGTCCAATTTTGAAAAGGTGGAGGAAAATGTTTGCAAAAAGTTCACTTTACTCGGATATGCTTTAAAACCAGAAAAAATCATTCAAAATTTGTTAGCATAAAATTTTTTAATTTATTTAATCCAAAAAATATTTAGAGAGTTTTTAATTCCAAATATATATAAAATGGAATTAAAAAACTCTCAAAAAATACTCAAAAAATATGAATGTAAAGATTGTGATTATATTACATCTCGTAAAAGTGATTTTACTAAACATATTTCCACAGCAAAACATATAAAAACCCTCAAAAATGAGAGTTTGGAATTAATTGGAATTAAAAAACTCTCAGACAATAAAAATTTGAATGAAAACAATAATTCAAATGATACATCATTAGATAATATAAAATTAAATATGAAAAATAAGCATATATGTATTCAATGTAATTGTGAATTCAAAACACAAAGTGGATTATGGAAACATAAGAAAAAATGTATTATATTGAATACCCAAGTAACAGAATTACAAAATACATTTAATCATACAACTTTAACACCGAATTTATTTATGGAAGTATTAAAACAAAGTAAGGAATTACAAAATGTTCTCATTGAGCAAAACAAAGAATTACAAAACAAATTGTTAGAAAAAGAGAACAAATTATTAGAAAAAGACAATATATTGATAGAACAAAATAATAAAATAATTGAATTAGCTAGCAAACCAACAAATATCAACTCTCATAATACAAACAATCAATTCAATCTCCAATTTTTCTTAAATGAAACATGTAAAGATGCCATGAACATAGTAGACTTTATTAATTCTTTGAAACTAACAACTCACGATTTTGAAACAACGGGCAAATTAGGTTTTATAGATGGTATTTCGCGAATATTTATTAAAGAATTAAAGAAATTAGAAACGGAAAAGTTACCTATACATTGTACTGATTTGAAACGTGAAATAGTATATATAAAAGACAATAATATATGGGAAAAAGAGAACGAAGAAAAACAAAAATTAAAATGGGCGATTGACAAAATAGCACAGTTAAATTTAAACCAAGTACAAAACTGGCAAATTGAATACCCTGGATGTAAAGAAAACAATACTAAGGAAAATGAACATTTTTTCAAGTTGGCTGCGGTTGCTTTAGGTGGACGTGGAAAAGATGAAGAAGATAAATACCGTGATAAGATAATGAGAAATGTTCTCAAAGAAGTGGTTTTGGATAAACAATCCAAGGTTCTCAAATAAAAACCCTTAAAAAGTCCGACAAAACTAGTAGTTAGGTTTTGAAAAATGGACATTTTAAAAATGTCCAATTTTGAAAAGATGGAGGGAAATGTTTGTAAAAAGTTCACTTTACTCGGATATAATTTAAATCCGAATTTTTTAATTCAAAATTTGTTAGCATAATTTTTTTCACAAAAAAATATTGCGAATTATTTAGCGAAAAAAAATCTCCAAATTTATTAATGGAAGGAGAAAAAAAACAGCAAAACTCTCTCGCATTATTTGAATGTAAAAAATGTAATTATATTACGAGTAAAAAATATGATTATAATAAACATATATTAACACTGAAACATAAAAATAGCGATAATGGAGAAGTTAATGAGAATAAATCTCGCCAAATATATCGCCATTGTGAAGTTTGTTCAATTACAACTTATAAACAGTGTGATTATAATAAACATATTTTAACATCAAAGCATAAACGAAATGAACAAAATTATAATAATAAAGATTATGATAAAAATAAATGCGAAAAATGTGATAAAATATATAGTAGCATAAGTAACTTATGGAAACATAAGAAAAAATGTGGCGTAATGAATAATGAACCAAGAGAATTACAAAATACATTAAACAATACAACCATAACGCCTGATTTATTTATGGAAGTTTTGAAACAAAGCAAAGAATTACAAAATGTTCTTATTGAACAAAATAAAGAATTGCAAAACAAATTATTGGAAAAAGACAATATATTGATAGAACAAAATAATAAAATAATTGAATTAGCCAGCAAACCAACTAATATCAATTCTCATAATACTAATAACAATCAATTCAATCTCCAATTTTTCTTAAATGAAACTTGTAAAGATGCTATGAATATAGTTGATTTTGTAAACTCATTGAAATTAACAACTCACGATTTTGAAACAACTGGAAGGTTAGGTTTCATAGAAGGCATTTCACGAATATTTATAAAAGAACTCAAAAAACTTGAAACAGAAAAGTTACCTATTCATTGTACAGATTTTAAACGAGAAACCGTTTATATAAAAGACAATGACATATGGGAAAAAGAAAATGAAGAAAAACAAAAATTAAAATGGGCGATTGACAAAATAGCACAGTTAAATTTAAACCAAGTACAAAACTGGCAAATTGAATACCCTGGTTGTAAAGAGAACAATACTAAGGAAAATGAACATTTTTTTAAATTGGCTGCGGTTGCGCTGGGTGGTCGCGGTAAAGACGAAGAAGATAAATACCGTGATAAGATAATGAGAAATGTTCTCAAAGAAGTGGTTTTGGATAAACAATCCAAAGTTCTCAAATAAGAATATTGAAAATTCAAAAAAAGAAATAATTATTTTTTGATATTTTTCATTTCAATCAACATATAACCTGAAAACTAAAATTATAAAATTGTAGTTTTACACGATAACCAGTCTAATATTTTTATTAAAATATATAATTTTTATCAAAATATATATTTGAAAAATAGTTTAAACATAATTTAATGCGTAATATAATTAATAAAAAATGTCAAATGTTTGCGAAATTTGTGATAATAACTTGAACCAAACTATACGAAAATCAGTATGCTGTCCATATTGTGAATTTACAGCTTGTCGTACTTGTTGTGAAACATATATACTTGGTGAAACTACAAGTAAATGTATGAACCCACCTTGTAATCGTGAATGGACACGTCAATTCATTGCTGAATCATTTACTGATGTATTTCTTAATAAAAAATTAAAAAAAAGGCGTGAAGAAATACTATTTGATATTGAACGATCCTTATTACCTGCTACACAACCAATAGTGGAACAAATATTACGACGCGAAAAAAATCCGAAAGAATACTATGAAGTCTGCAACCAAATACAGCATTTAGAAATAGAAATAAGTTTTATAGAGTACGAAATGAAGTCAGAAAAAAATTATATGCGTTACTCTCCTGACAAAAGTTTTAAATGTAATATTCCGATGGATGACCCATTATATTGGAGATCGCTTGAAAAATGGCAGCAAGACCAGAAACCACAAACGGATACGGATATTGTTAGAAAACAAAAAAATTTCAAAGATTTCAAAAAAGAAAAAAAAGAAAAATGCAATGAACTAAAAGAAGAAATAAAGAAATTAAATGATAAAAAAAAAGAACTTCGAGACGAACGCGAAACATTATATAATAGAAGACAACCACAAGAACAACAACAACGCGCAGTATTTGTTCGTGCATGCCCTGATAATGATTGTCGTGGGTTTCTTAGCACCCAATGGAAATGTGGATTATGTGAAAAATGGTCTTGTCCAGATTGTCATGATATAAAGGGACTTAATCGTGATATTGAACATACTTGTAATCCAGATACATTGGCTACTGCGCGTTTATTATCAAATGATACAAAACCTTGCCCTAATTGTGGAACTGGAATTTTTAAAATATCAGGATGTGACCAGATGTGGTGTACACAGTGTCGTACTGCGTTCAATTGGCGAACAGGAAGAATTGAACAAAACGTTCATAATCCTCATTATTTTGAATGGCTCAGACGAAACGGAAATGATGTGCCGCGTAATCCACTTGATAATCCTTGTATAGAACATCTAGACCACGGAATGTATGTAACAATACGCAATTTATTATTATATAGACATGGTTATAATCCATTGACCAGAAATTGCGAAGAGTTACTGCAAAACCTGATTCGGAATGGAATACATATGAACTATGTTATAATGCCTAGATATGTTTTTCGTGGTCGTGAACATAGAAATGAAGAATTACGTATTCAATATATGCTTAATAAAATTACAGAAAACGATTTCAAAATACTCCTTCAAAGAAATGAAAAAAAGTTTGAAAAATACAGAGAAATACATAATATTCTTGACCTTTTGAAAACAACAATAACAGATATTATTCGTCGTTTTATTGACCACCTAGAAAAATGTGAACCAGGAAAATGGGAAGATAAAATTTTGAATGAAATTGAACCTATTGTTAATTATGCGAATGATTGTCTTTTTGATATTAGTAAAACATACAAATCAAAATGCCTGATATTTTCAAATGAATTAGAACAAAAATAAAAAAATCTATAAAAAATCTATAAAACCCTAAAAAAAATAATTTATTACCAATAATAAAGGTAATAAATTATTGTTCAAACAAAAACCTAAATAACCCGACTTTTCACTTCTTTGGATACAACACGACCAACAATATCCGTTTTTCTAACATTTTTTACTCGGGTATAAATAACTACCAAATTAGACATATATGAATAACGTGAATATTGTTTTGCTAACATACACCCTTGTGTAACAATTTGACGTAAATGTTTTTTTTCTAATTTCATATCGTGTATTTTAGCAATTACATGACAAGATGAAAACCCTTGAACATGGAACCACATATCTTCTGTAGTTTCTGCCGCATTATCTAAAATATCAAAATTTTCTTCAGCACTTTCACCCACTTCGTAAATAACGTCGCATTTTAAACTTTCAATGTATCTTGGAATTTTCTTCATAATTTTATCTTTATAATGATAACAAATAGTATTTATATTTATTTCAATTTAATATTTTAATTCAATTTTATTTTTGTAGCAAAAAATAAATATTACAAGAACTCCCGTAATAATTTATGAAATTCTATATTTTTGATAGGATGAAATAAACTTGTTTTGTTCAATTCGTTGTAACACCAATCATGTCTATATAATATAGTTGTTAATTCAACTGGAAAATCACATTGTAAATTATTAGCCATTGCTATTGTCGGAAACATTGCTTCTATGAAAAACAATTGTTTATATTTTTTGGAATAATCAAAAATATGTAATAAGAGAGTTTTTGACATTCTACAAGCACAAATCAATGTATTATAATGTGGTTCATCAATTTGAATATTAAGTACGTACCATAACCATTTTTCTTGAGGATCTTTTTTTTCAAAACTTTTTGATAATAAATCACTATTTGGATATTTTACATCTATATTTTTCAATACATTTTCATCATATAAAAAAACATCATCTTCAATAAACCAAACTTTATTGTAATCCCGTTTTATAGCTAATTTATCATTATACAATAAATAGTAAAAATACAATGCCTTATCCCAACCGCTAACAATTTTATTCAAAGATATGCTTGACAACTGAAAACTTTCTTCAATACAATTGATATAATTAAATTGGACTATAATCAAGTTTGGATAATTTGTATCATAAAATTCTTTATTGTCATTATAATATTTCTCTTTTTCATCATCAATAATAACTACCACATCATACTCTGTTATTGTATTAAGAAAATCTAAATATATAAAATTGGGTTTATGGCATACTAGACAAATACACTCTTTCATTATATAAAATAATATTATAATAATAATTCTATATAATTATAATATATTTTGTAGTTTTTTGAAATTTATTCCCAAATATACAATCCACTCCACATAATTTTCATAGCATCTTTATTAGAGATACTTGGATTTATCATCATAAACACCTGTATATCATTTATTGCTTCTTGTTTAAATTGATCCATTTCTTGTAAAGTATACCATAAATCTTTACATAAATCATTTTCTTTTAGATAATTACGGTCAATTATAAAAAATTCTTCATTATCATTTGTGAATGAAATAGATTTGCGACGTTGCCTTTTATCAACACTTTCTATTGTAGCGATAATTTCTATGCTTGTAATCATTTCATGTAATAAATATTTTATTTCATTATTCATATCAATATAATTATAATGCGAAAAGAATTCTTATCAAAAAAATGAACGAAAAATATTATTTTACGAGATTACATCATTTCAATGATGAAAAATTGATTGTTTCTAATATTTCTCTATTTTCTTTTTGTTTCTTATTGTATTCCATTATTATTAACATTTTCTGCTGAGAAGAAGATGATTCTATAAAATCAAAATCTTCTTTTGATATTTCTTTATTATTTTTTATTTTTTGAATTATGTTATTAAATATTTTTTCATATAACTTGTTGACTTGGGGTTTACATTGTGTTTTGTTTGATTTATCTATACATAGCATTAAATTATTATCATAATTTGACATATACATATATAGAACGTTTTTTTGTTTTTATATTTTTATATAAATATATTTTTATACATTTTTTCTCATTCAGAAAACTCGCTGCTCTGAATGAGAAAAAAGATTTATTATACAATTCTTCTAAATATCTAGATAGTGTCAAACATAAGAAGTTTTGAATAATTAAAATTCAGGTTCATGTTTTTTGAATAAACAACCTTGTTTTAATAAATTAGGTATATTCGTAATAATATTCGGGTCTTGATAATTAGATGTATCTAACCATATTTTGATAATACAAAAATTTTTCTTAGGCGAAATGGTAATACCATTGATATGTTTATTCAATTTTGGATCAACACAAAGGGTTTCTCCACATAATAGATAAAATAAAGTAGTCCATACTTCATAAACTTGTTTATTTACTATTTTATAGGAAAAACAACCACCTGTTCTGTTTTTTGGGTCTTCCCACATGGGCGTAATCCCCTCACGCATTACAAAAAGCATACAATTTTTTACTATATTTTCATTTATTTTTTCGTTTAATAATATGACTTTTTCAACGGTATCTATTCCATTCATAATAATACTATAACTGGATAAATCCCAATTGTTGTTGTTTGGTAAATGATAATACAAATCCCATTTACCATGCAAATTATGGTTTGGGGTAGGAATACTCATTGCATCCATAATGATTACGCCCGTATTAAATATCATTGTTTTGTTTTTATATAGTTTTTTATTAGTTTACCACATTTAGTAATTTTATATTTATATAATGTATAGAATGGGAAGAAAATTTACAAGAAAAATAAAAGGTGGGGATTTAGATATTGATGCTGTTAAAACAACAATCGGACAATTAAAAGATGATGTTATAACAATAAGTAATGATATTGAAAAATTGGGACTAGATTTAGGAATGAATGAGAACTCTATTGTTTTGAGTGAAGAAATTGAACCTAATAATGGAACTGAAAATGGTAAATTGGATAGTATTTATCAAGAAAATAATGAATCAATAGATAAACTTGAAATTCCTATAAATAACATAGAAGAAAATCCAATTTCTTCAGATGGAACATCGGAAGAGAATTTACTAAATCAAAAAATAATACTTAACGATTTTTCAACTAACAAACCAATTGAAAAAACAATAAAAGATTTATTAAAAGATGTTCAAAGAAAAGGGGCTGAGGATAAGAGAGATAACAAATATAAACAATTTCTAGCTAAGGTAGATACAATAGTGAAAAACCCTGATTCAAAATTAGAAGATTTTTTAAAAAAGTGGAATGTAGAAAGATTTGTATACAAAAACAACAAAATATTTGGTGGTCGCAAAACAAAGAAAAATCAAAGAAAATCAAGAAAAAACAATAAATCAAGAAGATAAATTCATATTATTTTATCAATATAATATAAAATGAATAATCCACTAAGGGAACATATAAAAAACGAATACAATAATTTAGTAGAAAATGTAAAAAAATTAAAAAAGGATGTAAATTATTTGGATAATTACGTGAATATAATGAATGAAAAATCTAGTTCAAGTGAAACAATAGTTACAGAACCAGTTACAGAAACAATTCCTGAACCAATTACACAAACAATTCCTGAACCAGTTACAGAAACAATTCCTGAACCAATTACACAAACAATTCCTGAACCAGTTACACAAACAATTCCTGAACCAACTCCTATAACAAACCCGCCAACTCAACCACTACCAGAAGAATTAAAAGAAGAAATAGAAGAAAAAAAAGAAGAATTATTAGATGCTTTGACTGATACAAACGAACAACAAACAAAAACAGATGAACAAGTTTTACAAGAGCAAAAAGACGAAATGAATGCTAGAAAAACAAATATAGAAGAAGCTTTGAAAAAAATGGTTCAACATAAAAAAAATGAAGAAATATCTAATGATAAAATAGTAGCATGGAATTTATTAGGCAAAACAAATATAAAATTAGAAGAATATTTATCAACTACATTATTTTATGACATCAAAAGAGACTGGGCAACATATGGACAACAATTATGGTATCGCCCAGAGCATTATTTAAAAGAATTTTTAAATTCATACCAGGAACTAAACAAAAACATCGGAAGAAATAAATATTACAAAGATATAATGTCATCATACATCAAAAAAGACGTTAATAATCCAGTAAATCGTTATGACCAAATATTTATCAATATTAAAACGCAATTGGATGATACATACAATGGTATAGAACAAATGCAAAAGAAAGGCGGTCGCAAAACAAAGAAACAAAGAAAACAAAAAAAACAAAGAAAATCAAAAAGAAAGCAAAGGAAGTCTAACAGAATAAAATAAAAAAATTATATTATAACCAGAAAGAGGCTATAATATAATACTATAACTAACTATTTTTTTTCTATAATTGTATAACTATTTTTTTCTAATATAATAAATTCATTGCTTTTCAATTCAAATGTCTTCAAATTATTATCCATAATATTCAATACATAATCTGTATCAAAATGTTTGACATTAAAACTATATTCAAGCGCCCTTTTTACAAATGTACAAGACAATAATTCATTACCCACCAAATAAGCATTTTTGTCAATTTCTAATACAATCGGTTTTTTAACTTCAGGATGTATATATTCAATACTTAAGAATTTAACTTTAGATAACTCACAAGGCAGTACATCATACGAGTCTGTTTCCATATCGCATACTTTATAAATATATTTATCATCCATACGCATTGAAATCAAACAATCATAGACCTTTTTATCTTTCAATAATATTGATTTAGCAGTATTGTACCAATCTTTAAATTCAGTAAAATAATCAACAACATTGTTATTTTTGAAGAAGCGTATAGTATCAATTTCATCATATGTTTCATCAAATGTAAATGATAAATTTACTTTATCAAATTCACTTTGGTCAATGTACGAAATAGAAACCCAATTATTATTAAAAGGTTCAATGCGGTAACCTAACGCAAATGACTTCAAATATTCTGTACAATACCACGCATATTCAAAAGAATTATTTACAAAACTATTTTTATCAAAATTTTTATTATAAATTTTTACAATATCTTGTTTCATTTTGCTATATTTTGTAACGATGTCAAACGCTAGTAAATTATAATCAAAATTAGTAGTAACAAAAGAATAAATAAATTTAAAAATACTATAAATCAATAGAGAAATAAAATTCAAAATTTCGTTAATCAAATCAAAAATAGAGCCAACACCGTAACCACTATACATAATAATAGTTTGTAATTATAATAAAGTATATAATAAGTTATATTTAACTCAATTTTTTATATTTATATTTTATCATATGGAAGAAAAAGTAGCAAAACAAAAAAAATATGAAAAAGGTTTGTTCATTTTTCATAGAGATTTTCGGTTGAATGATAATGTTGGTTTATTGAATGCTTGTTCTCAATGTAAAGAATTGTATTTATGTTTTATATTTACACCAGACCAAGTAGGAAAAACAAATTCATATCGTTCATTAAACGCAATTCAATTTATGATAGAAAGTTTAGACGAATTAAAAGACGAAATAAAAAAACAAGGCGGAGAACTTTTGATTTTTTATGGAAAACAAACAAAAATTATAGAACAATTTATTGAAAAACAAATACAAGCAGTATTTTTTAATAAAGATTATACACCATATGCTGTAGAACGTGATATTGAAGCAGACGCACTTTGTAAAAAAAATAATATTGATTGTAATATGTTTTCGGATTATTATTTATTTGAACCAGGGACAATAAAGAGTGGAGGTAAAGACGTTTACAAAAAATATACACCGTTTTATGATGCTGTTATTAATATAAAAATAAATAAGCCAATGGGAGAACATGTAAAAAATCTATCAAAAAATGTACCAAAAATGGAGAACTTAATTACATTAGATAAAGCATATAAATTATTTACAAAGGAAAATCCAACCATTTTGGTAAAAGGCGGCAGGAATGAAGCATTGAAGAAATTAAAAGCAGCGTTAACACAACAGAAAGAATATGATGAAACGCGTGATTATTTTATAAATAATACAACATTTTTATCATCATATATTAAATTCGGATGTGTTTCGGTTCGTGAAGTATATCATGGTTTCAAAGATACATATGGTCTTCATCATGGATTGATTAGAGAACTTTTTTGGCGTGAATTCTTTGCTCATATATTGTATGCTTATCCAAATACAATGGTATCATCTTATAATTTTAGGAATATAAAATGGCGTAAATCTAAAAGTGATTTTGAAAAATGGTGTAATGGTGAAACAGGATTTCCAACAATAGATGCGTTTATGCGTCAGATAAATGAAACAGGGTTCATGCATAATCGTGGACGTATGGCGGTTGCTAATTTTTTAACAAAGACCCTTTTATTAGATTGGAGATTAGGAGCCAAATATTTCGCCCAAAAATTAACGGATTATGATGTAGCATCAAACCAAGGTAATTGGCAAAGTGTAGCAAGTACAGGAGTTTATGCTGGTGCGTATTTTCGTGATATGAACCCATGGATACAATCTAAAAAATTTGATAAAGATGGTGAATTTATAAAAAAATGGATACCCGAATTGAATGAAGTAGCAGCAAGAGATATTCATAAATGGGATATTATGTGTGAAGACCCAAAATACAAAGATATCAAATACAATAAACCAATGGTAGATTATAATGAACAAAAAGAAAAGATGTTATTGTTATACAAAAATGCTTGAATAAAAAATAAAAAATAAAACATATAAAGATTTAATTATGTATTATTGTAAGCAATGCAGATTTTTGTAAAAACTCTTACTGGTAAAACGATTACATTGGAAGTTGAAGCAAGTGATACAATAGAAAATGTCAAACAAAAAATACAAGATAAAGAAGGAATACCACCCGACCAACAACGTCTAATTTTTGCTGGAAAACAATTAGAAGATGGTAGAACGTTGAGTGATTATAATATACAAAAAGAAAGTACACTACATCTTGTATTACGATTAAGAGGTGGTTAGTAAAAATTGAATTTATAATATAATATTTTTTATATTATATTATATTATATTATAAACAATGGATCAAGTAATGAAAATTATTTACGAAAATAATGATAAAAAAAATAAAAAAATGCCGATTTTGTTAGAAGATACAATTGATTATATAAAAACATATACAGGTGAAATAAAAATACGCAATGGTGTATATATGAGACAAATTCCAAAAAATGATGAACGGTATGCTATGTTAAAAAAAAGACCAGCTATCAAATATTATAGAAATAGTTCAATTGACCAAACATTGAAAGGTTTTGTTTGGTGGAAAGTGAATGATAAATTTATGATGATTACTATATCAAATATGAAAAAAGTATTTTACAATGTTCATGAAAATGACTACTTTGTACACGAGTATTTTTATAACAATAAAAGAATATATACTATAATAAAATAAAAGTTTCAAAAAATGTTATCAAAGTAAAAGGGTATGGAAAAAAAGAATTTTTTATAAAATGTTTACTTACATTAAATATCTAAAGAAATAGTGTTTTTATCAGAGCGTTGTTTTCTGCGACTACGTTTTGGCATATTATTGTTTTGCATGTCTTTCAAAGAAGTAATTGAAATCATTGAATCATCTTCATTATTTACAGAACTATCGTGAATATTAACATTTCTTGTTTTCAAACCAGATAAAATATTATCAATATCACTATTCTGTGGTCCACGCATTTCAGGTCTGAATGTATTTTGAGGTTGTTGTTGTGCAATAGGAGGTCTCATAGTACGTTCTTGTTGTGACATATCTTGATAAGAGTTATTAATATCAAGGCCTTGTTCTCTGAACATAGCACCGCGTGCGGCATTAATGTCTTGACGATTTCCAGGGTTTTCAGTATATGTCATTCCTGGACGCATAGGAGGTGCTTGACCTTTTGTTTCAACAGGTGCTGGTGGTGGTGGGCCTCGTGGCTTATTTGCTTGTTCTTGCATCATATTATTAGCAAAAGCAAATCCAGGTGATTGTTGAGACATACTATTTACAGTTGCGTTTGTAAATGCTCTCATCAATTCAGGACTTTGTCTAATTACATCATTGAAACCAGGTGTAGCAGTAGATAGTGCTTTGTTGGTAAAATTAACAACAGCGGCACTAAATCCTAAACGTAACAACAGTGATAATTCAGGAGCCATTTTACCACCTTTGTATTTTTCGTGTAATTCTGAAAAAATCTCTTCGTAACTATCAATATCTTCACTAACTTGTTCTCCCCAACCATCTAAATTTATATCAAATGGGTTGAATGCGGCATTTGCGTATTCTACTGAATTTACAAAAGTCATAAACCACCATCCTTGTAGTTTGATACTATCTTTTTTACGTTTGTCTTCTAAAGCAGTTTCATATTCATCTTCAACTTCTTCAAAAGAAGAATCCATATTAAAATGTGACGAATGCTTTATTAATCCTTTTTCATACCATTCTTCTAATTTTTTAATCATTAAACGCTTTTTTCTTCTACGTTCTCTATCGGTCATATTAGAACTACCAACTCCTTTGTCTCCTCCAACAGGAATTTCGTTCATTTTTACAAATCCATCCCAAGTTTTAGTATTACCAATACTTTCTGCGGTAGATTGTCCTAATTTTGAATCGTTATATTCATTATCTAAATTAATAGATTTAGCATTTTGTGAAGGTTCAGAAGTGTTCAACCCAAAAAAATTCGCTGCTAAACCACTGAGAGACTTTGATTCGCCAGAAGAAGTAGATAGTGATTTTGTACCACCTGTTCCAGAAAGTTCATTTAATTCATTTTCTAAATTATCTAAATCTCCTAATTCAATATTTATATTTCCAGATGACGACTTCTTTTTATCATTCATCAATAATTCAATACCTGGTCCAAAATTTACTGAAGAACTACGATTAGAATTATCATCAAAATTTAAAGAAATTGGTTCTAAATCATTTATTCCAATATCAATAACTTCCATTTTATCTTATGTTAAATATACAATTTTTATTTTTAAGTTCTACGCATATAATAATATATTTTTTAACTATAAATAGCTAAAATATTTCTTAAATTATTTTGGCGTGCATAATTACTTTTATCATAATCAAATGTAGCAAAACAACGAATCAAAAACCGGTCTTTACCATCATAATTTGGTTTAAATGGAGACCTACCGTGAACCGCACGACGATTGTCAACGAATAAAATTTCACCTTGTTTCAAATTATGACTAATACGATTTTTGTAATAGATATCAACTATTCTTTTTATTATAATATTTGCTTCCTCATTAATTCCAGTCATTAAATCTTGATCAAATAATAATGTAGTTTCTTGAGTTGTTTCATTCTTTTCATTTATTATGGAAAAAGGCCCGCGTATATCACCTTCTATAAAATCAACACCATTTATTTTGAAAGACAAATCTACACCGCAATTCCAAAGAGGTTGTTTCATTAATTGTAATTCTTCAATTGTAACATTTTCAATTATTCTTTGTATAGGTAAAATGTGTGTCAATGCGTTTTTATCACCACGTAAACAAGATAAACTCAATATGTCAGGACGTAATTTTGAAAAAGCCTGTTCTGTATGTATCTCCAATTCAACATTGCTACTAACACTTGTTTGATTATTTGCCATTGTCTGTATTGGTATTATGTCTTGAAATAATCGCCCATAACCTTCTGCTTCATATGAAACCATTTCAGCAATAGAACTTAATAATATACTTTGTATTCTTGCTAAAATAGTTGTTTCGCCAATTTTACAATTATTAGAAGAAGGTGTATTTGGCAATTCCTCATTTACAATTGGAATATTTTTTATTAATAAAAAACCAGTAGGAGTTCCATTGATAGAAAAGTCATTTAATTGTTTCGTTAAATTTTTAGGTAATTGATAAGATAATAGCTTACATTGTCTACAAAATATTTCAGGATGGTCTGATGGATTAACTATAATTTTTTGTGCCATATTCAATAATAATTGAATTTCTTTATTAGATAATTCAATAACATAATCACTTTCCTTATAAATATTCATTCATATATAATATTGAATGAATTTTTTTATTATTTTGAATGTATTATATTCCATAGCCATTTTTATGTAAATACCAAATCCCTTGTAAAAAACAATCCGCTAAATCATCTTTCTTTTTTGTTTGTAAAACATGAGCCCATTTTTTGAAATCCTCATTTTTTTCCAATATTTGAGAACATTTTGTAACCCCATCTACTTTATGTTTTTTATATATTTTACTTTGTGTTTTTTCTTTAGTTTCTGATATAGTATTTCCTAGAAAAACATTTTCTAATTTTTCACCATTTTCAAATGAGCGAAGTTTGTTTGATGATGAAACAAATTCAATAGTAATATCATTATTTATCATAATAAAATATTGTGCTAACATACCTTGTATTGTTTTCATGCGATTTGCAATAGGTGATATTTGGTTTTCTATTATTACATGTGTTATATCTTGAATTCCAACAATTTGGTTTAATAATGTTTTCATATTTTTACCTATTATAATTAAATCTGTTTCATTTGCTGATTTCTTTTTTTTATTTATAATCGGAATAAAACATTTTTCTTTATAAAAATTGTTTATTTTGTCTAACAAATGTTGCTTTTTAAGGTTCTCGCAGTCATTGAATATCTTTATTTTATTATAAGTGGTTTTCAATTCATCTACTTTCATTTTATTGAAAAAAGAAGGCGAAGTTTCTTTGGAAGGTAGGATATATTCACTATTGGTTTTTGCGTGTTTTTCACAAAAGTATTGTGTATTTTTAGAAAATTTTGCTATTTTTCCGCATATTTTAGCAGACATTTTTTTATTTTTGGGTTTTAAATAGCATGAACAAATATTTTTTTCAGTTTCTTCTTTTTCCATTAAATTTAGAATGTTCCAGTCATAAATAATCGGTTGAGAACTAGTTTCTAAATGAAAAATACAATAGGCCATATTTTTTATACCAATATCAAAACTAATTAATTTCATTATATAATTTATATTTTTAACATAAATTATATATTTATTTTGTACGAATATATTATAAGAATGAATAAATTAATCAATAAATACAATGTTATTTTACTTATATTCATATTATTAACAATAGCTTTTCCAAAAATAATTATTGACAATATGGATAATATTTACATACGTTTGTTTAGCGTATTTTTAATTATTTATTACACAAAATATAATATATGTTATGGATTATTTATTTGTTTATTTATCATATTATTAAATTATTACAAAACAACAATATTTTTTGAAGAATATAAAAATAGACATAGACATAGACACCGTAACCGAAATATTAATCAAAGACGAAATCAAAATCAAATACCAAAGGCAGTATCAATAGCTATAAAAACCGCTATAAAGAATGAAGACGCAAAAATACAAAAACAATTAAAGAAAATAAAAACAAAACCAGGTCCAAAAGGACGTCCCGGTCCAAGAGGCCCAAAAGGAGCTAAAGGTGAAAAGGGAGAATTAGGACCAATAGGATTTGTTGGGCCAACTGGACCAGCCGGTTCTATAAAGTTTTAACTATAAAAAATAATCTTCACTATGATATTAGTGAAAATATAATATCAAAATATTGTTATAATAATTTATAACAATATATTATAAAATGAATAAATTAAATAAATTAGTAAACAAACACAATATTTTTTTGTTTATATTAATTTTACTAACAATACTTTTTCCAAAAATAATTATATCCAATATAAATACAATTCTATTTCGCATTTTCAGTATTTTTTTAATTGTTTATTACGCGAAATATAATATTTATTATGGTTTAGTTATGTGTTTATATGTTATTTTTCTCAATTACAAAAAATTCAATAATAGAGAAAATTTTGATAGCAATAATGCTTTTAACTTTATTGAAATAAAAGTAAAAGAAGAAGTAGCTAGACAAATTGATAAAGTAAAACAAGGACCAACAGGCCCTACAGGTAAAGATGGGCCAATTGGACCAAAAGGAGATAAAGGAAATACTGGACCAGTTGGTGAAATCGGACCAATGGGATTACAAGGTCCAACTGGACCAATAGGAGAAACGGGACCACCATACATTGAAAAACCTATTCGCAAATGATCTAATCAATTTCTTCTATTTTTGGTTCAAAAACTTCATTTTCAGGTTCAGAAGTTTTTGTTGGTTCTGATTGTTTATTTATAGCATCATTTTTGGAAATAATAGCCTTAAATTCTTTTTCAAATTCATTTTGTTTTTCTATATAATCATCTTTTTTATAACTTGATTTGTTTAACCATGCTTCAATTTCATCTAATTTATTGATTAATGAATTTCTATCTTCTTCAATAATTTTTTCTTTATTTTCTTTGATACTACTACGCATTTGATAAATATAAGATTCTAAATTATTTTTTGCTTCTACTTTTTCTTTGATTTCATTATCTTCATTTTTATATCTTTCAGCTTCTTCAACCATTCTATCAATTTCTTCTTTAGTCAAACGCCCTTTATCATTAGTAATAACAATCTTATTGGATTTACCACTAGATTTCTCAGAAGCAGACACATTCAAAATACCATTTGAGTCAATATCAAAAACAACTTCAATTTGCGGAACACCTCTTGGCATCGGTGGTATTCCATCCAATTGAAATCTTCCTAATAAAGTATTATCTTTGGTCAATGCACGTTCGCCTTCAAATACCTGTATTAATACACCAGGTTGATTATCAGAATAAGTTGAAAATATTTGGGATTTTTTAGCAGGAATAGTAGTATTTCTATTTATAATTTTGGTCATTACTCCACCTGATGTTTCTAATCCAAGACTCAACGGACAAACATCTAATAATAATAATTCTGAAATTTTCTTATCTTTAGAACCAGTTAGAATAGCTGCTTGAACCGCAGCTCCATAAGCTACACATTCATCTGGATTGATAGACTTACAAAGTTCTTTACCATTGAAAAAATCCGATAATAATTGTTGAATTTTTGGAATTCTTGTACTACCACCGACTAAAACAATTTCGTTAATATCACTTTTGGATAATTTAGAATCGCGTAATACTTGTTCTACAGGGTCCATTGTTTTTCTGAATAAATCTTCACAAATATTTTCAAATTTGGCTCGGGTAATAGTAGTATTGAAATCAATACCTTTAAATAAACTATCGATTTCAATGGTTGCTACGGTAGATGATGATAAGTTACGTTTAGCATTTTCACAAGCAGTTCTTAATCTTCGTAATGAACGTTTACTTTCTGTTAAATCTTTTCTATGTTTTCTTTTAAATTCTTCTACAAAATATTCTACTAATCTGGTATCAAAATCTTCACCGCCTAAATGGGTGTCGCCAGCAGTAGCTTTTACTTCAAAAATGGTGTCTTCAATTGCTAAAATTGACACGTCAAATGTTCCCACATTTGTTGTTAGTATAGCAATATTTAATTTGCTATTTCTCATATTTTCACATGAGGTCAGACTATATCTTATTTAATTAATTTTAATATTATTTTTATTCAATTCAATTTATAAATGTTAAAATTTCTTTTATCATTTGTTTCCAATTATTTGGCGTTATGAAGAAATATTTTTTGAATTCATTTTCATTATTATTTATATATTGATTAACAGCATTTAATTTTTCATCCCATATTCCATTATCTACTTGATTTTTATGCCATATATGAAAATCCTTAATTTCAATTAATATATTTTTTATTTGAAAATCAACCCTGTATTTATGTTTTTTATTATTAAATATGTATTCTATAGAAGGACCATTTTTTACAATCAACAAATTAGAAGCACACCAATTTATAAATTTTAATTCTAATTTGGATTGATATGTAATAATTTCATTGTTGATATTTTTGATCGGTCTTATTTTGAATGTGCGATTACATAATTTACATTCAGGACATAAAATTTTATAACAATTTTTAAAACCTTCTAATGATTTACAGCGCCATTCTTTTTCACAATTATCACATTTAATGATAGGTTGATGCGCTTTGAATATAGTGTTTGTTTTTTTATCATAAATAATATATGAAAATTTCATTTGGTTATTTACTTTATAAATAGGCCAATAATCATAATTTTCAATATCATTCATATTACCATTACAAAAACTAATTATATTTGGTTTTAATCGGTTATAATCATTCTCAGATAAATGTGATAAAAAATAAGAGTTTTTATATTGTTCAGGGTAATTTTCAAATTCTTTTTTTGAATTTTCATATATTTCTTTTAACGTTGTTTGCATAATTTCATCTTTTGTTTTTATAGGATGTTTTTTACTATTCAAATTAATATTGTTACATTGAAAACATTGTCCTTTACATTGTCTAATTTTTCGTAATATTTGAGTAGAGCCACAACTATTAATATTTTGACAATTTGAACATTTATAATAAAATATAAAATTTGTTTTTTTTACAATTTTGATACCATTAATATAAATGTGCCAAATATTATTTTTCACTGACGAAAATTTACTAGTTTCAAATGCTAATTTTTTTGTATCAATAGGAATAGATTTATTATCATCTTTATTTTTAATTTCAATAATGGATTCTAATATATTTTTTCTAACCATTTCTTCAGGAACAATAATTTCATTATTCATATAATTATAAATGATGTAATTTTTAATTTATTTTTTGAATTGAATTATTACATAATATTAATTTCATTAAACTCTGGCATTCGTGGGTTTATTAAAACCTAGTCGTTGAACCTTTTTCTTATATTTATTATTTTCGTTATTAATTATAAGTATAACTATAAAATAAATACTTAGAAACTTGGCTGCTGATTGTCCAATCTTTTACCTTTTTTCAAACCCTCACATTTATATTTTCATATTATGTTGTGGTAGGAAAAGCTTAAGGAGTTTCCAGCAATTAACCAGATTCCATCTAGTATGTATTTAACACACTAAAATGGGTGGGTTTGATACCACAGGAAGCAGAACTTTACCTCCACAATCAAAGATTAAAACATTTCGCTCTTTTTCATCTTTCTTATCTAAACCGTAAGCAATTGCTGCTGCTGTTGGTTCGTTAATAATACGTAAAACATTCAACCCAGCGATGGCACCAGCATCTTTAGTAGCTTGTCTTTGCGAATCATTGAAATAAGCAGGAACAGTAATAACCGCATCTGTAACCTGATTTCCCAAATATGTTTCGGCTATTTCTTTCATTTTTGATAAAACCATTGAACTAATTTCTTCTGGAGCAAATACCTTGGTTTCGCCTTTATAATCAACTTCAATATATGGTTTGTTTTCTTTATCAATGACTTTATATGTAAAATGCTTCATATCAGATTGAACGGTTGGGTCATTGAATTTTTGTCCTATTAGACGCTTAGCATCAAATACAGTATTATTTGGGTTTTGAGCTACAGAAGATTTTGCGGCATCACCAATCAATCGCTCTTCTGATGTAAAAGATACATAAGAAGGAGTTGTTCTATTTCCTTGGTCATTCGCAATAATTTCAACGTGATCATTTTGCCATACACCAACACAAGAATAAGTAGTACCTAAATCTATGCCTATAGCAGTAGTCATAAATAATATTATTAATGCTTATTTTTTATATAATTTTTTATATAATTTTATAAAATAATATTTATTTACATCAAATATTATTTAATTTATCAAGTCTTATGATATTAGGTTACATTTTCTTTATAATTTCTTCTTGGGTTATCACTGGTGAAATTTTGCGTGAATTCATTTGTTCTCTGGATAAATATAAATTTTTCAAATCACTTGAAGCATAGCCGAATGGTTTACTATTATCTAAAAATGAATCAAACATATAAGGTGAAGTATTATCAAACATTTTTTCAGAACTATTTATTGGGGTTCCTGTATAGCGTTTATAATATCCAGCATCATTGGATGCTTCGCGAAAATTTACTTCCATAATATGTTTGGAATTTTCGGTCAAATATTTTCTATATTGCCAATTAGAAACAATATTGTTTTGTTTGATCAATTCATTGTTTATAACTGCTTCGGGCTGATATGAAGCTGTAATTGATCGTCCATCACTCATTAGAGGTGGAAATTCTGGATACTTATTATTTGTATTATATCCTAAAGATGATTTTGGTATGGTTTCTTTGATTATAGGATAAGCGCAATCCAAATTTTCAAAATTTTTTGAGAACATTTTTATATACTATATATTATAAAATTATATTATATAAATCTAATTATTTTCATCTATATTGCTTTCTAGTAATTTCAATAATTCTGGCTTTCTCATTTTACTTGAGTCACTCGTAAGTCCTTTTGATATAACTAATGTTTTCAATTGTAATAAAGTCATTTTGCGGTATACTTCTTTGATATTTTCTGTTTGATTATCTTGTTCAATGTTTATATTATTATCTAAATCAATGTCTTGAATATCTATTTTTTGAACAACAATATCAGATTTATCTTCAATGGTATTATTTATTAATTCATCAATATTATTATTTTCATTTTCAGTTTCGTTGTTATCATCGTAAATTTCAGTAATATTATCACTGACTTCAATGTTGTTACCAAATTCAATATTGATAAGTTTGACCCCTGATTGACTAGTTGAAATATTATCGTGTTCTTCAATATCATTATCTCGTCTACCCTGTTCATCATTGTCGCTATCTTCATCATTGTCGCTATCTACATCATTGTCGCTATCTTCATCATTGTCGCTATCTTCATCATTGTCGCTATCTTCACTAGTAACATCAAGATCATCTGAAACAACTATTTTATTTTCAATATTTTGTTTATTTTGAATTTCATTTACACTTAAATTAATAAATTCATCGTGGTCGTTCATATGAAATTGATGTTGAGAAAATACTGCTGATTTTACGTAAGTAATTTCTTTTACAATATTATTAATGATTTCAAACATAGTATCATTTTTATGCTCTAGTGATACAATCTGCTGTTTGAAATGAAATACTAATAATAAAATTAGCACAAAAGTAATTCCTAAACTAATAAAAAAGAAAGTATCAATATAATTAAAAATTCCCATTTAGTATTTTTATATATAAAATTATAAAAAAATAAACGAACAAAAAATAATATAATGTATTATATAATAAATGGATAGACCAAGTGTACCTACAAATGTCAATAGCAATGTTTTAAATAATTCAAATATTCTTCCTACAGGTAGTATTTTCAACAATAAGAACTATATTATTATATTATTACTGATTTTATTGATTTTGTCATTTTTAGGAATAAATATATTAGCTATGTTTGGAAATTTCATACAAATGATTGTTAATATTTTCGGTCCTTTAGTAACACAAATATTGTCTGTTTTTGGTTACACAGCAGGAACATTAATTGATAAATCCGCAGAAGTAGTAACAAATACTGCTAAAACTGGCATTGATATTGCGGGTGGAACGGTAGGTTCTATTGGCGATTTGATAAAAGATGCTAGTCGGCCAGGTGTTGATGAAAAAGCAAAACAACAATTAGATACCTCTATTAATTTATCAAAGCATACTGAAAAACCAACATTAAAGCAACCAGAAGCGGATTCTAGTACAAACCCTATTCAAAAACCAATTACCTCTAACAAAGCAGGATGGTGTTTAGTAGGTGAATACGAAGGTCGTAGAGGTTGTATACAAGTAGGTCAAGAAGATAAATGTTTATCCGGTCAAGTTTATCCTAATCAAAAAATGTGTCTTAATCCGACTTTGACGCAACATTAGTAAATAAAATATAGATAAGTAAAATATATAAATAGATACTTCTAGATATATATTATAATGGAATTATGTTATGATGATATTCTTCAAGATTATAAAATAAATTCTGAAGATTACAGTGAAAAAAATAATGAAATAGAAGTTTCAAAAGAGACGCCTGATTTATTTGATATTGATTATAATTTACAAATTATAGAATGGATACACGAATTTATGATGGATTGTAATTTTGTATTTACTAGGATTGATATTTATACAACTGTTATATACAACAATATTATAGCCAGATTGAAAGAAATTACAAAGAAATATTTTGAAATAAAAGGAGATATTGATTACCAATATTCATATTATTTGTATACTCCAGAAGATTTTTTTGATGAAATATTTTACTGTAGGGGGCAAAATAAATTCTGGTTCAAAAACTATAATCAAGGTAAAGAATTATTAGATAAATTTGAATTAATGAGTTATACTATTTATAACTACAATACTGAGAAAATATTGGAAAATCAATAACCATAAAATGTAAATCCATTATTAGTAGTATTAGAGCTATTAGTATTAATAATACAATTACTAGATGTTTTTATTATATTTGACGGATTTGCTACAATAATTGTATTTGGGTCATTAAAATAGCTATTATAGTTCGTATTTTTAGATAAATAATCTGAACCATAAGTTGTTGTAATAGTAAATGTTAATTTGATATCATAAACATATCCTGGTTGTGTATATAAATTTAAATTGGAAATTTGTAGTAACCCTAAATAAAGAAATCCTGAATAAGTGTAACTATTATCGTATTTAACGTTTTTATTTAATGAAATATCATAATATATATTTGAAATATTTGGAGGATTTTTATTAATTCCATTATTTAATTTTACACTAGAACGATTATAATAAACTGATAAATTGATATTTAAAATACTTATATTTACATTACCCCAAGAAATATTATCAGATACATTTGTATCTTTCATTGTAGTTTTAAAATACATACATAAAGGTAAATCAAATCCTATTGTATTTCTATATTCATTATTATTATCTAAAATATTCAATGAAAATAATGTATTTTCTCTACTATCAGTAAATTCAATGTTTTTATTAATAATATATATGTATTTTTTATTATTTTCTTCATTTATTAATCCATATGAGTTTGTATTTGTAGAATAATTGTATAACGGTATACTAACATCTCTAAATAAATTTATTATTGGACCTGGAACATCAGAAGAAGATGTAGGCATTGGTATCATATCTGTATTACAATTTGGAATATTACCTTTTATAATGTTATAAGTTATATTTCCATTTATATTATCCACAATTCTTTCATAGGTATCAGGATACTGAACAACTATATCATTATAAATAGGTGTTGAACTATATTTACTTGATGTATTGATAACAATAATGTTTCCATTATCTGAAACCGCATAATTATCTGAACCTATAATAGAGGGTATATAACGAACTTCGGTTATTGTTATATTATTATATTGTTTTGGCTGATTTTTTCCACTAACTAATAGAGACCATTTTTCAGATTTTGTATATTTATTCGTTTTGGTATTTGTTTTATTAGCACTGTATTGTAATATTTCTGCTTTTCTGCGCATATCTAATTTTGACGGAGTTATATAAGTATTTCCCGAATAAGGACTAATTGGATTATAACGCATCGGTGGAACATTGAATAATAATTGTTTTCTTCGTTGTTGACATATAGAATTCAAATTCAAATCAATTGTAGACATTAATAAATAATATACATATTATAAGCATATTATTTATACAAATACATATAATTATAACTTTGAAGCATACCAAAGTTTAGACAAATAAGAATAATTGCCCTTGTCAGTTTGGTCAGATGTTAATAATGAATTGCTAGTATTTGGTCCACTTGATACAATAGAATTTATTTCAAAAATATTCAAAGCCCTTGAAAAGTATCTTAAATCTGCTAATTTTCCAGAGAATCCACCATTTTGACAAACAAATATATCATCATAGTTTTGTTTTGGAACATATTGTAATACAATGCGTTTAAAAATTATTCCGTTTATGTAAACATCAAATACCGTATTTTGTAATCTTAATATTACATTTACCCATTTTTTTATTGGAATATTACTGATATCAATTACTTCATTCACTTTATCATTGGAAACAGTGTTCATAATAATATGAAACGTATTATCTGCTGGTGTCAAGTATAATCCGGGAGCATTGTTTACAGAAGCGATATTGGTTATCTCATCAAATAAATTATCACCTTTACTGAATATGTGTTGATATTTAGTATTACTCGATCCTAAATCATTAAGATATAACCATACAGACCAACTAAATTCCATTCCAGTTGTTTGATTATTTGATTTTAGTATTGGAACTGATTTTGAATCATTTGGATTTTGGGGAATTCTTACTGGATAAGAACCGTCCATTCTACCTTTTATTATGTATGGATTAGTCGAAGGTAATACAAAATATCCAATCAATGAAATTCCTAAACTTAGTAAAAACATAAAAATTATTATAATCAATATTAAAAAAGCGAATTTTGCGATAATAGAATTAGAAGATGAAAAAGAGTTAGTCGCACCATTTTGATTAGAGAATTGGTCTAATGAATTATTAACGTTATTTTTAATATTTGAAAAGAAGCCACTTGCGCTATTTATTATATTATTAGCACCATCTGAAACTTTATTTGTAGTATTATTTATTGCGCTTGTATCCATTGAAATAGTTATATATTATAGAAATATATAACTATTTATTTAAAATAATTTTATATTTGAAAATTGTATATTATCTTTTATAAAGTTCAAATTTGCTCCATAAGAACCAACACTAAATAAACCACCACTAACACCATTACCTTTATTATAATTATTCCATGCGGTTTGTGGATCCATAGGCGTTATAGTTCTTATAAAATTACCTAAAATAGCGTCAAAACTACCTAAAACAATAGGTGAAACTGCTGAACTTCCCGGCTGCGCTGTGTCACTTGACAATTTCTGTGATTTTACCAATTTACCATTTATATAGCAATCTATTATTCTACCGTCTACACTTACAATAATGTAAACCCATTTTTGTAATGAGAAATTGTCTGTTATAATTACTGTTTCAACTCCATTTGTTTTAACAATGTCACATTTCAAAGTAGGGGTACTTGTATCTAAATATAATTTGATATTATTAGCGCGAGTAAAAATAATTTTTTCTTTACTATTATCCCAAGAATTTACATACAACCAAAGACCGTAAGAATAATTTAAATTACCAGGTTTATCAATAGTTGTAATATTTGGTTGTGCTATATTTAGATCAGCTGATTTTTTCATAGTGTTTACTGCACCAATGTAATTAACATACAAATAATATATCAAAAATACAATAATTATTCCTAAAATAATAACAGTATAATTCATTATAATATATATTATTATAATAGTTTATTTTTTCATATTTTCAAATTATATATTATTCTATTGTTGGTGGATTTTTGAATATCAAAAAATTATAACTACTTGTTATTTGATTTTTATTAAGAGGTTCATTATAATACATAATATTACATATAGCACCATCTAAACCATCATTGCTTCCCAGCGTTATTGTTCCCGTATTTGTAAAATCTAATGGCTCTGATAAAGTAAAAGTTTTTTCTAAATTAGCATTAACAAAAATATCTATAATGGTTGAGTTACAATTGATTACAATGTTATTCCATTTTTGCCCTTTATTCTGAATAGTATGTTGAATATCACCAAAATAAAATACTAATTTATCTTTTTCATTAATATTATCATTATTATTGATGTATGTTATTCTTGGTTTACTATTATCCATATCTATAATATTTGTTTCTTTAGAATATGAATTGAAACTAGTGGATTGTGGATTTATATAAACCCACATTGAAATCGCAAAATTTTGTCTATACAATAAAGGTTTTTCTGATGATTTTTTCTGTAACGTTATTATACTATCATTTGGTAATATAATTTCTTTGTCTAAAAAAGTACTATCTTTTAGAATAACTATTCCTTCTTTTACAGTTATTTTGTTTAACAATTTTGGCAAATATAAATAACCTAATATCAATATTAATTCAAATATAAATAAAATATAAACATTATTTGCTGTTATTTTGAATTCATATTTAATATATTGTATAAAATCTATGAATAAACAAGGTATAAAAAATAAAAGTCTTACATAAAATCCAGGCCAACCTCTCATAGTTCTAAAATATTGTATAAACATCAAAAATATTATTGCCAAACCAACAATTAGTATTAAACTTAATAATATGATAAATATATATTGTGTAAACAGTAGTTGTTTTGGTGTTACTTTCATTGAAAAATAAATTATTGAATTTATAAAAATAAATAATATTATGAAAACAATAATCAATGATTTTTCTCTTGATGTTTTTACGATTTCATTACTTTTGTCTATTACATTACTTATATTCGTTAAATGTGGTTTCAAATAATAAAATAATAGAACTATAGGTATTATTATAATAAAAATGTATAAGAATATTTCTATTGAAAATTTTATCTTATTATGTGAATAATAAAAAAATAATATAGTTAATATAATAATTATTGTAAATGTTAGTAAATAAATTAAAAAATTATTTCTTAATGGTTTAAGATTATCTTCCGGATTTATTATCCAATTTTTGAAATCAATGAATAAATCTTTCGGTGTAGAAAAAGGAATATTTTTAATAAAATTCAATAATCTCTCTTTATTGTATTGAATAATGAACCCAATACCTATTGATACTATTATTATTAAAGCTACAATTATATATGTTATTATTTCTTTTGATTTTTCTTTGTATTTTTCTTTTAAATAATCTTTTAATGCTTCATTTTTTTGTTCACTCATAATATTATATATATATTATAATATAAAAATATATATAATTATAAATTCTCAATAGTAGTTTTCTTTCCGTGACAATCACGGCATAATGCTACTAAATTACTCACTTCATTAGAACCACCATATTCTAATCTTACTTTATGATCTACTTCATACCAAGCAGTCAATTGTTTGCTACAATCACCACATTTCCAATTTTGATTAGATGCTACAAATTTCTTTTTTGTTTCGCTGACTGAACGTTTTGTAGGTTGTTTACCCGAACGTAATATTTTATTTTCAGCGGCGTGCTGTCTCATTGGTATTACTGGAAAATTATAACCGGAATCACCGCCACCTCTCCATAATTGTTCATTTAATATATTTTGTTTTGTTGTAAAATCTAAAATAGGCGATAATATACTGGAAGCGTTTTTATCAACTGGCAAGTACTTTACATAATCATTAGATGCTGAAAGCATTTTTTGTGCTTGTAATGGATTTTTTTTCATTAACCAATAAATCATTAGAGCACCTATTGCGACACCGACCATTTGATAGTATTTTTTCCATGTTAATGCTTGTTTCAAATATTTGCCTTCTGTATAAATGTTAGCGATTATTAATCCTGTTATTATTATTAATATTATTTCAAATCTCATCTATAATATATTTATATTTTATTGATAGAATAAATTATTTTTCGTAAAAAACATAAATAAAAAACACACAAATCAAAATAATTGCTATATGAATATAATGCCTATTTAATTTGATTTTGTCAGTTAAATAAATCGGTTTTGGTTTATATTCTTCTCTGTATTTTTCTAAACCCATTTGTAATGAAAATTCTTGATTTCCTAAGAAATGATTGAATTTGTTATGTATAAAATGAACCCATCTTATGAAAGAATCTTTATTATCTAAATAAGGAGTAACTGGGTATTTATCTAACATATTACTAAATTTATTTCCCATTTCTGCTACTGGAATAAACAATGGCATATTTTGTATTAAATCATAATATTTTCGTTTTGTTATTTCATTTGGATGGTCTGGATAAGAATGTGCTACTGTATGTAAAAAGAACCAATAATGTGGCCCCCAAACAGACGGTTCAAATAGCATTCTATTATAATTATATAAAGACTATGGATTATAATAATGTAATATAATCGTATTTCAAAAATGAATGATAATTATTGTAATAATTGTGGCAAACAAGGCCATTTATATCATCAATGTAAAATGCCTATTACAAGTATTGGTATAATTATGTTTCGATACAATAAACAAAAAATAATTGAATATTTAATGATACGTCGTAAAGATACTTTAGGATTTATCGATTTTATGCGTGGCAAATATTCATTATACAATAAAGATTATTTGATTAATATGTTCAAACAAATGACTAGTTTTGAAAAAGAAAAAATAAAAAATATGGATTTTGATGAATTATGGAAAGATATATGGAAAACTGAGAATATTTCTAATCAATACAAAGTAGAAGAAGTTATATCAAAAGAAAAATTCAATTCATTGAAAAATGGTATATCAAACAAACATATATTTTACAATATTGAAACAATTATAGAAGAGACAAATGATGAGAATTGGGAAGAACCAGAATGGGGGTTTCCAAAAGGTCGTAGAAATTATATGGAAAAAGATTATGATTGTGCTATACGTGAGTTTATTGAAGAAACTGGTTTTAATATTACAAAATTAAAAAATATACAAAATATTTTACCGTTTGAAGAAATATTTACTGGTTCTAATTATAAATCATATAAGCATAAGTATTTTGTTTCTTATATTAATTATGATGAAACAATGCCAATGGATAAATTTGAGATAACAGAAGTTAGTAAAATGGAATGGAATAATTACGAACAATGTTTAAACAAAATACGACCCTATAATTTAGAAAAAAAAAGATTAATTACAAATGTCCATAATACATTATCCAATTATAAATTAGTGATTTATTAAGAAAATATTTTGTAATAGTTCAAAAATAAAAATATATATCTATATTTTAAATAGGTATATATTTATTTATGTCTGAAAAAAGAAAAAAGTGTGAAGTTGGAAAAAGATGGAACCCTAGAACTAAGAAGTGTGAACCGAAAAAAGACAAAAATGAAAAACATAATAATACTAGACGTAAACGCAGATTAAATATTATTGAAGAAATTACTGGTTTTCAGCCATTGAATGTGAATACTAATGAACCCGACCCGTTATTGAATACTATTACACAACCTATCAAACAATTTTTGAATATAGTTGAAGATAATACCAAACCGAAAAAAACAATTATTAAGCCTACTAATAAAACTACTTCAATAAACAATAAATTGATATATAATATAAATAATGACTTTGTTGAAAATACTGGCAATTTGGTATCTCTGAACAAATTGAAACCATATTGGGCTGATATTTGGGGGAAAGATATTACTATTGATGATGATTTAATCAATTTATCTGGACCAAAATTACGCTCTATATGGGGTCCATTAGTTGGTAAATCATCTAATGTAGCTGGAAGTAATCCATTTGTAAATATCAAATTATTACAAATTGAGATTACACGATTACGACATCTACAAAGTAATTTGAATTCTACATTAAAAACTCCTAGCATTGAACCTGAGACTGTAAAAACTCCTAGCATTGAACCTGAGACTGTAAAAACTCCTAGCATTGAACCTGAGACTGTAAAAACTCCTAGCATTGAACCTGAGACTGTAAAAACTCCTAGCATTGAACCTGAACCTCTAAAAACTCGTAGCATTGAACCTGAGACTGTAAAAACTCCTACTCCTGAAGAAATAGTTAAAGAAACGGAAGAAAATGAAAAAAAATATGATATTGAGCCAACCATTGAAATAGAAGATGAAATGACAAATTCAGAATTATTACAACACGAAAAAAATGAATATGATATTCTCAAACATAATAAAGAATATGATTTTTTATATCCTCATTTAAATGACCCAAATTTTAATATAAAAATAGCAACTCGTAAAGAGTTCAATGATACAAAATACGATGGTAAAATACGTGATATCAAAACATATGCAAACAAATTATGTAAATCTGATTTTGAGTTATCACCTCATCAATTATTTGTTAAAAACTTTTTATCATTAAATACACCATATAATAGTTTGTTATTATACAACGGATTAGGTACTGGTAAGACGTGCAGTTCTATTGGAATAGCCGAAGAAATGCGTTCTTATATGAAACAAGTTGGTATTACACAACGTATTATAGTAATTGCGTCGCCTAACGTACAAAGTAATTTCAAAACACAATTATTTGATGAAACCAAATTAAAATCAGATAATGGATTATGGAATTTAAATACTTGTATTGGTTCTTCATTATTGAAAGAAATAAATCCAACAAATTTGACAGATATTCCAAAGGAAAAAATAATTAATCAGATTAATGCTATTATTAACAATTACTATGTATTTATGGGTTATACAGAATTTGCCAATTATATTCAAAAAAAAACGTCTATAACTGAAGGTTCGGGTTATTCAGTAAGCGAAATAAAAAAAATAGAAACAACTAGAATAAAAAAGATATTTAATAATCGTTTAATTATAATAGATGAAGTCCATAATATTCGTAATAGTGATGAAAATAAAAATAAACGAATTGGTGAATTATTAATGAAAGTAGCAATAAACAGTGATAATTTACGTTTACTATTATTATCCGCAACGCCAATGTATAATAGTTACAAAGAAATTATTTGGTTAGTTAATTTGATGAACGCAAATGATAAACGAGCAACTATAAAAGAAGAACAAGTATTTGATAAAAAAGGGCATTTTTTGAAAGAAAAAGTTACCGAAGATGGAAAAGTCATTGAAGGAGGTAGAGAGCTTTTGGAAAGAAAATTAATAGGGTATGTTTGTTATGTTCGCGGTGAAAACCCATATACATTTCCTTACCGTATTTATCCTGATGATTTTTCACCAGAAAACACATTCAGTCAAATTGAATACCCAAAAGTTCAAATGAATGAAAAAGAAATTGAAAATCCTTTACAACATATTCCTGTATATAATACATCCATCGGTGAATATCAACAAAAAGGTTATGAATTTATTATGAATAATTTACGTAACAAATCAGTAGTTAGAACAGATAAATATGGTAAACAATCTTTGATGCCTACTTTTGAGAACTTGGATTCTTTTGGATATACATTATTACAAGTTCCATTAGAAGCATTGAACATAGTTTATCCAAGTTCTCGATTTGATGGAATAATGATGAACGAAATGCCAAATCTAGAATTGACTGACGAAGATAATGTGAATATAATAGAACAAATGGTAGGTCATAAAGGATTATCCAATGTAATGAATTATGTTGTAACCACTGTTCCACATCCTATGAAATATAATTTTGAATATAAACCAGAAATACTAAGTAACTATGGTCGTATTTTTCATAGTGATAATATTGGAAAATATAGTAACAAAATATCTAATATATGTAATATAATAAAGAAGTCAAAAGGTATTATCATCATTTATTCACAATACATTGATGGTGGTGTAGTTCCTATAGCATTAGCATTAGAAGAAATGGGGTTTACAAGGTATGGTTCTCCATCTTATACAAAACCCTTGTTCAAAAAACCATTATCTGAACCATTGGACTCTCTAACAATGAAACCTAAAAGCGAAGTTACTGATAAATTTAGACAAGCAAAATATGTAATGATAACAGGTGACCGTAATTTTTCTCCAACCAATGCGGCCGATATTAAATATGTTACAAAACCAGAAAATAAAAATGGTGAATTTGTAAAAGTTATTATAATATCCAAGGCTGGTTCTGAGGGATTAGATTTCAAAAATATTAGACAAACACACATATTAGAGCCATGGTACAATATGAACCGTATTGAACAAATTGTAGGACGTAGTGTTAGAAATTTAAGTCATTGTCAATTGCCTTTTGAAGAAAGAAATGTAGAAATATATTTACATACAACTTTACCAATAAATGGTGAAGAACCTGCTGATTTATATGTTTATAGATTAGCTGAGAAAAAGGCAAAACAAATCGGTAAAATTACAAGAATATTAAAACAAAATGCGGTGGATTGTTTATTGAACATCGGACAAACCAATTTTACAATTGATAAATTAAATACTATTGTTGAGAACCAGAATATAGAATTATCTTTATCCAGTGGTAAAACAATCCAATTCAAAATTGGTGATAGACCATTTACAGATATTTGTGATTATATGGATAATTGTGATTATACTTGTTCTCCAAACAAACAAATAAACGACGATGAAATATTATCACATACCTACAATAATGATTTTGTAAAAACAAATTATCAACGAATTTTGAAGAGAATAAAACAATTATTTAAAGACCAGGTTTTTTATAAAAAGGATCATTTAATTAATTCCATTAACATTATGAAACCATATCCAATTGAACAAATATATTATACATTGACACAATTGATTGATAATAAAAATGAATATTTAATTGATAAATATGGTAGGTTCGGTACCCTTATTAACAAGGACGATTATTATGTATTTCAACCCATTGAAATTACTGATGAAAATGCTTCTATATTTGAGAGAACCTATCCAATTGATTATAAAAATGAAAGTATATTATTAGAAATACAAAAAAAACAAGTACAACAAGAGGAATTACAAGAAGAAGATAATATTATTAAAACATATGAAATCATAATGGAAGAAATAAAAGAAATAACAAAGATTATAAGTAATAGTAAGATAGAATTGGAAAATGGAGATAATGACTGGTATAAACACGCAAGCAAAGTAATCAATATTTTAAATACAAATCATAGGATAAATGAAGATAAAAGTGTTGAATTTATTTTATATCATTATTTAGATACATTACTAATAAGAGAACAATTGTTATTAATAAATCAAGTGTACTCTGGAAATTTTGATTTGAACATTCCAATTCATAATATAATAAAAAAATACTTTGATGATAAATTATTAGAACTCGGTAATTCAAGAGCAATTATATTAGCTTATAAAGATAAAACAAAAATGTATATTCAATCTAATGAATTACTAACATTATGGAATGAAAGTGAAAAACAAAGTGATAAAGAACGTTTCCAACAACTGAGAATGAATAAATTTTTAATACCAGGCAATACTTTCAATCATTACATTGGATTTATGCAATTATTTAGAGATACTGGTGAAATCACTTTCAAAATAAAAGACATGAAACAAAAAAGAAACAACAAAGGTTCTCGTATTGATAGATTACGAAAAAATGAAATTGTCGCATTTTTCAATGAATTATTAGGGTTTCAACAATACAATAATGAAAATACAGAAGAATTATTGAAAGTCAGTTTATGTGTAATGGTTGAAATTGTAATAAGATATTATAATGATATCAAGAAAAATGATAAAGTATGGTTTTTGAATACAGAAAGAGCAATTATTAATAATATTTCTGAATGTAAAATTAACGCCAAAGGAGAATTTGAATGTTCAAGATAAAAAATTGAAATTAAAAAGATATAAATATAATTTTATACTATTATATTAGTAATATTATAAAATGACAGACACAATTTTATTAAAACAACGAAAAGGAAAACAAGGGAGTGAAGTTTATGGCGTATATATAAAATCAATGTTAACAATGAAAGTCTCGTTATCTATAACAGAAGTTGGAAAAAACATAAAACAAAATTTGGAAAAGACAATTTCTAGTAAAACAGAAGGAAAATGTATTGCGGAAGGGTTTATTCGTCGGAATTCAGTAAAAGTTATAAGTTATTCCAGTGGCAATATAAATGGTGATATTATAGAATTTCAAACACTATTTGAATGTATGATTTGTCATCCAGTGGAAGGAATGTTAATAGAATGTAATACAAAAACAATTACAAAGGCTGGTATACACGCCGAAGTGACAGATAAAGATGGTACAGTTCCAGTAACAATATTTATAGCACGTGACCATCATTTCACTGATAAACGATTTAATAATGTAAAAGAAAATATGAAAGTCACTATTCAGGTTATTGGAATTCGTTATGAGTTAAATGACCCATATATATGTGTTATTGGCAAATTAGTTGATGAACAAAAAGACAATAGATATACTAGTGAAAAATCAAAAAAACCAAATATTCGCATTGGTGGCGTTCTTGAAGACAACAATATCGATTATGAATTTGGTGATGATTACGAAGATGACGAGTAATCTATCCTATTTGTATAGTTTCATCAAATATTCTAAAAACATCTTTATCATGAGTAATTATTATAATACTTTTTTTATATTTTTTGAAATCCTTTATTAGTTGTATAATTTCATTTTTTAACGCATTATCAAGTGCGTTTGTTGGTTCATCCAAAATGACAACTTGTGAAGGCATAATTAATCCGCCTATCAAATTCACTACTTGACGTTGTCCTCCAGATAAATTTTCACCGAATAACCCAGCAGTTTTTTTGTGAATATCAATATTTTTATACAATTCTTTTATCTTTGGATATTTCATGATTATATGTAAATATTTGTTACATATATCCAAGTCATAGCAACCATATAATATGTTCTCAATTATTTTACGGTCAAATAATTTGGAATTTTGGTTTACATAAGTTATATTATTACGAATATAATTACCATCAATATTTTCTATATTTTGGTCATCTATGTATATATTACCTTGGTTTGGTTTATACATTTTGATAATTAATTTTGCGAATGTGGATTTTCCATTACCAGAAAGACCTATTATACCAATTATTTTATCATCAATTATAATTGTTTTATTGAAATTATTCAATACATTGGAGAACCCATTTTTATATTTGAAAGATACGTTCTCAAAAGTTATTTTTTTAAATACCAAAGGGGTAGAAGTATAATTTTTATTCATTAAATCAGTATAATTTTCCGACATATTTTTGAAATGTTTTATTACTGAATCTGAACGACCTAAAAATTCAATAAAATCAGGTATTTGTTGTATCATAGTAAGCGACCTATCACGATAGAGTAATAAAATTGTGAAAAATGTTATAAAAATAGTAAGACTAATCTTTTTATTAATTATCAATTTGATCAAATACCATATACAAGTGATTATAATAATAAATACAATCATATTCATAATAATACTATGATAATTTGTGTTTGAATAAAATTTAAAAGCTTTATCAATCGTATTTTTAGTTTTATCAGAATAAATACTAATTTCGTTATCTGTTTGACCTCTATAAATAATTTTATCAATATTGTTCAGGATCTCTACCAAATACGCTTCATTATCATTAACATATTTCTCATATTCTTCATTATGTTCAATCATTCCACTCCAATTGAAAAATAGATATAATATCAACAAAATATTACCAATAATAAAAATGAGACCAAATACAATATTATTGTATAAGAAGTATACAGCAATTATAATTAAAAAACTAATATTTGGTAATAAATATGTTATAATATCATTGAATACCATAAAACATACAGAAGATATACGGTTAATTGGTGAATTTAGTTTTGTGAAATTGATTTCACTGAAGTTCTCATTATTCACTAATAAAAGCATTTTTACTAATTGATTACGCATCCATTGACGTAATTTTGTTAATAATTTGTTTTGAAAATATTTATAGAAATTATACAAAAATATGAATATAATAGAAACAATAATAAAATATTTGAAAAATTCGTTTGCTTTTGTATGTTGTTTTTTTTGTACTGAATCAATAATAGTAGCAGAAATATAGGATATACCATTTGTTTGAAAAATATTTATTACAAAACTAGTGAGAACCATTAATATTGTATTCAATCTTTCTTCTTGGAAAAATTTGTTTAATAAAAAATATACTATATTCATTAATATATAGAATATTTTATTGTTTGCTAAAAAATATTAGCATAATAGGATTGTAAATTACAATAGTAATTACAAATATTACAAATATAAAATTATTTTGATAAATCAATAGATACTTTACAAATTTTGTTATTGAAAAAATATGTTACTTCTATCGGTAAATATTTACTTTGACTATGTATCAAATTATTATTTCCTACAAAAATCTTCGTTTCTTCTACTACAGGTACACAAGCTTTAGAGGTTTCTAGATAAGGTTCAACAGATTTACTTTCACATTCAACTAAAGGATTAGATAATTTTGGTACATATAAAATACTTTTAGAATGATGATGGCAAAAGCGTTTGAGAAGTGGTCTGAACATATAATATATATAAATATTATATTTTCATATTATTTACATTATTGAATACAAATATTATAAATGTATTTATTGTAATTTCATATTCTAATTGTTTCATCAAACAAAGGATATACTTCTTTATCGTGTGTTATAATAATAATACATTGTTTGTATTTTTTAAAATCGTAAATAAGTTGTAGCAATTCTCGTTTGAGTTCTCCATCTAGGGCGTTAGTAGGTTCATCCAATATCAATATTTTACAAGGATTTATTAAACCACTTATAATATTAATAATTTGTCGCTGACCACCAGATAAATTCTCTCCACCTAGACCCGCATTCTTATTATGAATATCTATTTTTTTGAACATTTCTTGTATTTTCTTGTATTTCTGTATTTCATTCAAATGTGATTTACAAACATTCAAATCATTACACCCATATAAAATGTTCTCAATTATTTTTTTATCAAACAATTTTGAATTTTGATTAATATAAGTAATATTTTTTCGTATATATTCACTATCCATAGTTTCAATATCTTTTCCATCTATCATTATTTTACCATGATTACATTTATGGAATTTCAAAATCATTTTTGTAAAAGTTGATTTACCTTTTCCTGAATATCCAATAATACCTATTATATTATTGTGTGTTTTTAATTTTAGGTTCAAGTTCTCAAATATATATTCTTGTGTTCCTTGATATTTAAATGAAACATTATCAAAATATATTTCTTTGAAATCCATTTCAACAATATCATATATTTTATTATAATCTTCTGGATTATATTTACCAATCAATGTATCAAACTTATTGATAACATATTCAATACGGCCGATAAATTCCAAATAATCAGGTAGATTTTGGAAAGTTCCTACTAATCTATCTCGATATAATAATATGATAGTGAAAAATGTAATAAACATTGTTACTGTTATTTTTTTGGTCATACATAGTTGTATCAAATAAAATATTGACAATAATACTATTATGTATATAAATATAGTAACTACAAATAAATGGTTATTTACACTGTTATAAAAATTACTGGTTTTTTCAACTCCTTCATTGATAATTTTATCATATATTTCTTTTTCATATGTAGTTTTTCCTCGCAATATAATTTTATCCATATTATTCAATATGTCAATCAAATATTTTTCGTTGCTATTCACCTTTTTTTCGTATATCATTCTTACTTTCATCAAGTCATCCCATACATAAACAATATAACATATAATTAAAATGTTAGCAATAAAAAATGATATCCCAAAAATAGAATTTGTATATACAAAGTATAGCGAAACCATTAAAATAAAACCTAAATTAGGTATCATTTCAGTTAGAATATTATAAAATAATAAATATGAACCGTGTGAAATTCTATTGATAGGAGTTATAAATTCTGTAAAATTCACTCCACTAAAATTCTCATTATTTGTTTTGAATATAATATCCAATAATTCTTTTTTTATCCACGATGTTAGTTCTATTACTAATTTATTTTGAATAATTTTATAAATATAAAAAAATATGATCAAAATAAAGGAGGCAATAATGAAATAAATAAAAAAACTTTTTACTATATCAAAATCCTTTTTTTGCATAAATGTTATTATATTTGCTGTAATATATGAAATTCCATTTACTTGAAAAAGTGTCATCATTATTGTAAGTAAAAATAATAATATAGAATAAAACTTTTCTTTTTCTAAGAATTTCCATAATAATTTATAAATAACATTCATTTATAATTTAATTATATTTTATTATTTACAAAATTACAATTTGTAATTTTTACACCTTTTCTCATTTAAAACGCCCATTTTATATAATTTTTATTGAACTTATATAAAAATATTTTATAATTACACTCTAAATGAATATGGAAGAATTATTGAAAATAAATAAAACACAAGAAGAAAAAATTATTTTATTAGAAAATGAACTGAAAGAAACTAAAGAACACTTAAAAAAATATACTGCTCCTACACGAAGTAAAACTTATTACGAAAATCATAAACAGGAAATTATATCAAAGGTAAAGGATTATAAAGAAAAAACTAACTATTCTTACGTTGTTACACCTGATAAAAAGAAAGAATATAATAAAACTGCTTACTTGAAAAGAAAAGACAAAGACAAAAATTCTGTGGTTGAAAATATTTAGGCATAAGTAATTTTTTTCGTCAAAACTCACTTAAATAAAATCTCTGTATAAAATATAGAATGGTAAAAAAGAAAAAGTTGAAAGACGATTTCAAAACATTTAGGCATAATGAAAAAGCATCTTTTCAAACCATCAAAACCACACTCAAATCTGTTCTTTTGAACCGTAATGAGATACAACCTGAAATAAATAATTTGGTTTTTGAAATGAATGATTTGATGATACATTCCTACCAGTTTATCCGATTGTATATTTTACATTGTTATTCTAACCAATTATCGTTACCTGAAATAGATGATACTTTTATTCTTTATTGTATCAAAGTATTAGGTGTTCGTGATAATAGAGGTAAGAAAAGCGCTGATACGGAATTATTAGAGAAGTTAGATAAGTTTTACATAACCGAATACCAACCTTTATTGAACCATGAAAAAACTAATTTGAAAAATACTACTTTTATGCTTCCTTATTTGGCTACGCAAGTTCATACTTCTTTATCCAATAACGCACAAGAGCATTTTATTCAACACCTCTTACGCTTTATCAATAAAACAACTACCGAAATAACAGAGGATAAAGCAACCTTGTTTCAATTCAAGAAACAGGTATTAGAATTGAAAACAGAAACAAATGAATTGTTTAATGATTGGAAACTCACTCATTTGCCTCATATTTTTCCAAAGGATATCAAGAAGTCAATTCATTATGATGTGAAAGTCAGACCATTTTCTTATTTGAAAGGAATGTTGTATATGAACACTGTATTGGAAACACAAGAAAGTAAATTATTTCAACCCTTACCGTTACGAAATAATATTATTCCAAAACATATTATTTTAGACACTGCATGTTTGGTAAGTTTATTCTGTCCTGAAAAAGATAAGGATGGGAATAAAATAAAGAAGGGTGAATTGTTGAAAAATATTAAGGATAACCAACATGATATTTGGAATGGATTTTTGAACTTGAACCATAAAACATTCAAAAATAAACATTACCATTTTCATCACCAAATCCAAACAGATGGTATTTCCTGTTGTTTGTTATTTATTAGAAAGGATTTGAAAGATAAAAAATGGGGCAGTAAAGTGCCTACCTTACCTGAACAAGATTTCTATAATATTGAGGATTTATCAAAGGAACAATTAGATGAATTGAAACAAAGAAATATAGTGGGTTGCGACCCAGGAAAGCGTTCATTAGTTTATATGATGGATAGTAATGGGAAGAAACTACAATATACAGCACCTCAAAGAAAAATAGAAAGTAAAGCAAAATGTAATCAACGC
>Ga0209188_1000438_pt1 | contig 40228 bp, 39 predicted proteins | sample C_130625_EF_Meta_FD_187307 | JGI IMG/M metagenome (GOLD analysis project Ga0209188, IMG submission 187307) | Freshwater microbial communities from Lake Croche, Canada to study carbon cycling - C_130625_EF_MetaG (SPAdes) (version 2) | ecosystem: Environmental > Aquatic > Freshwater > Lake...
GAACTGTCGCCAGTTAGTCGTGTTTTGCAGAAGTAGACTGGTATTCATGATTAGACACAATAGCTTGGCGGAGAAGGAGGGATTCGAACCCTCGGTAGGGTCGCCCCTACGCCTGATTTCGAGTCAGGTACATTCGACCACTCTGCCACTTCTCCGCGTGAAATGCTGTTTGTCGACGAGTGATTCTAACAATCACCCCTCAAATTAAGTGCATGTTAGGCGCGTAACTCAGCAACACTACCCATATAAGGTCGCAGTACTTCAGGCACGCTGATACTTCCATCTGCTTGTTGGTAGTTTTCTAAAACAGCCACCAAGGTTCGCCCCACAGCCAAGCCTGAACCGTTCAAAGTGTGTACGAGTTCATTTTTACCTTGTGCATTTTTAAAACGCGCTTGCAAACGACGTGCTTGAAACGCCTCGCAATTAGAAACCGAGCTAATTTCGCGATATGTGTTTTGCGCAGGCAGCCACACTTCTAGATCATGGGTTTTGCTTGCACCAAAACCCATATCACCTGTGCACAAGGCCATCACGCGGTAAGGGAGTTTTAGCTTTTGCAAAATAGCTTCCGCATGTGCAGTCATGTCTTGCAAGGCTTGCTCGCTGTGATCAGGGTGCACGATTTGCACCATTTCCACTTTGTCAAACTGGTGTTGGCGAATTAGGCCGCGCGTATCGCGTCCTGCACTTCCAGCCTCTGATCTAAAACAAGGTGTGTGCGCCGTCAACTTGAGAGGCAAATCACTTTCTGCCAACACCACATCGCGCACAAAGTTAGTGAGCGTGACTTCACTGGTAGGAATTAAATACAGCGCATGGTTGTCTGTGGACTCGCCTTCTTGGCCGCCTTTTTTGGCAGCGAATAAATCTTCTTCAAATTTTGGCAACTGGCCTGTGCCGCGCAGGGTGTCGCCATTGACGATGTAAGGCGTGTAGCACTCGGTATAGCCGTGTTCTTGGGTTTGTACATCGAGCATGAATTGCGCAAGTGCGCGGTGCAAGCGGGCGATCTGGCCTTTCATCACGGTGAAGCGTGAACCAGAGAGTTTCACGCCCATATCGAAATCTAAGCCTAGTGGTTCGCCAAGGTCTACGTGATCTTTTGGTGTGAAGGCTAGAGGCTGGGGGTCATTACCAGTGGGGCTCCAGCGACGCAACTCAACATTACCATGTTCGTCGGCACCCACGGGTACGCTTTCATTGGGCAGATTAGGAACAGCCAGTAATAAGATTTGCAACTCGGCTTGCAAGATGTCAAGACGCGCAGCAGATTGCTCAAGTTCTGTTTTGATGTCTGCTACTTGTGCCATTTCAGCATCGGCACTTTCGCCTTTCGATTTGCGAATACCAATCTGTTTAGACACAGTATTGCGTATTGATTGCAATTCCTCAGTGCGGGTTTGCAATGTTTTGCGCTCGTTCTCTAAAGTTTGAAATACTTCAACATTTAAAAAAACCTGCGGCGACTTACGGGTTTCAAGTCGGGCGATGACTTGGGGTAAGTCGCGACGCAATAGGGTGATGTCTAGCATTTACTTCAATCCTTTAGGCAAAGGAAATTTAATAGTTTCTTGAATACCGTCCAACGTCCGTACAGACACCGCGCCTAAAGCACGAATACGGGTAATCACTTCTTGCACCAAGATGTCGGGCGCAGATGCACCAGCTGTGAGACCGACGCGGGTCTTGCCTTCGAACCATTCGGGCTGAAGTTCAGCGGCGGTATCCACCATATAGCTCTCCGCACCACAGCGTTGCGCCACATCACGCAGGCGGTTGCTGTTAGAACTGGTAGGACTGCCTACTACGATGACCAAATCAACTTCTGCGCTCAATACTTTGACAGCATCTTGTCTATTCTGTGTCGCATAACAAATGTCTTGCATTTTGGGGCGGCGAATATTTGGAAAGCGCGCCACCACTGCCTCTGTAATCTCTGCTGCATCGTCCACACTCAATGTGGTTTGCGTTACAACGGCAAGGCGCTCGGTTTGCTTGGGTTGGATGATCGCAACATCCGCAACGTCTTCCACCAAATAAATACCATCTACCAATTGGCCCATCGTGCCTTCAACTTCAGGATGGCCTTTGTGGCCGATCATCACGAATTCAAAACCCTCTTTGTGCAACTTGGCAACTTCCACATGCACCTTGGTAACCAAAGGACAGGTGGCATCAAACACAGTAAAACCACGGCGCGTGGCTTCAGCCTCTACTGATTTAGGAACCCCGTGCGCGCTAAATACTAAGGTGGCACCAGCCGGCACGTCGTTCAGGTCTTCAATGAAGATGGCACCGCGGCTTTTCAGGTCATCGACCACATAGGTGTTGTGAACAATCTCGTGGCGCACATATACGGGTTTACCAAATTTCAACAGCGCCCGGTCGACGATTTCTATGGCGCGGTCAACGCCTGCACAAAATCCCCGAGGTTCGGCCAATACGATTTCTTTAAAGTTTTGCATAAAAGTCTCTACAAAATTCCAATAACTTGCACTTCAAACGTGACAGCCCGACCAGCAAGTGGATGGTTGAAGTCAAACAAAACCGAGTCATCCGTCACTTGCTGAATGGCTCCTGCAAAAGACCCTTGACCTGTCGGTGCAGGGAACTGCACTACGTCTCCCACTGCATATTGCGCATCCAGTTCACCCATTTCTTTGAGTAGTTTTTTGCTGACCCATTGCTGCATGTCGGGATTGCGCTCACCAAAGGCTTCGCCTGCTGCCAAATCAAAGGTGGTGTGAGCGCCTTCTTCAAGCCCCAGCAAACGTTGCTCAACTGCTGGCGACAACGCACCGGTCCCGATAGACAAAGTGGCGGGCTTACCAGAAAACGTATTGATCACGTCACCTTGCGGTCCCGAAAGTCGGTAGTGCAAGGTTAAAAAAGATCCGTGGCCGATGGTAGGGTGGTGGGTTGAAACTGACATGACGTGATGAATTGACAGATTGCCTATTGTAGAAAGCTCCAGCTACCATGAAAGACACGGTATCGATACAGCAATTACCACCAGATATGCGGCCACGCGAGAAAATTTTGGCGCTCGGGCCTGCTTCTTTGACCGATGCGGAGCTGTTGGCATTGCTATTGCGCACGGGTATCGCTGGAAAGAATGTATTTGATTTGGCTCGCGACCTTTTAAGAGGCTTTAGAGGTTTTGCAGGCCTCATCCACGCCAATGCGCAAGAGTTAAAAACCTTCAAAGGTATGGGCGGCACAGCCAAGCGGGCACAATTGCTTGCGGTGCTAGAGATTTCTAGGCGCGCATTAACCCAAGAAATGCGAGAGCAAGAAGTGATGAACTCCCCCGCTGTGGTCAAACAATATTTACAACTCGAGTTAGCCCAACTCAAACATGAGGTGTTTGCCGTGCTTTTTTTAGATGCACAAAATCGTTTGCTGTCATACCAACCGATGTTTCGTGGCTCGCTTTCGCAAGCCATGGTCTATCCACGCGAGGTGGCAAAAACCGCATTAAAGCTCGGCGCCAATGGTGTGGTGTTAGCGCATAACCATCCCAGCGGTTCGGTGCGGCCCTCCAAAGAAGATATGGAACTCACCAAAACCATGCAAGAGGCTTTGGGGGTGATTGATGTCACGGTGCGCGACCACATCATCGTGGCGCAGGGCAAATATTTGTCGATGGCGGAAGAAGGCTTGATATGAAGTCCAAGTCTTTGCAAGATCTTGATGCCATGCGTAAAAAATTGGCAGACATTGCCAAATCACAAGCGTTGGCAGAACAAGCACGTATTGCCGAAGCAAAGCGTACTGAAGCCGAACGCAATTTATTTACACGCGCCGTGGGCAAGGTCGCACCCATCGCCAACCAAGAACGCGTCTGGTCACCACCGCAACGCCCCTCCACACGCCCTTTGCAACAAGACTTAGACGACGAAGCCGTGATGCACGAAAGCATGAGCGACGAGTTCGATATCAGCACGCTGTTAGATGTTGACGACCAACTTAGTTTTAGACGACCAGGCATCGGCACCGATGTGACGCGCAAACTTCGCAAAGGCGAATGGAGCATCCAAGGCCAAATTGATTTACATGGTTTACGTAGCGACGAAGCGCGCAATGCGATGGGGCAATTTATCCGAGACGCAAAACGTATGGGTTGGCGTTGTGTGCGCGTAGTACACGGCAAAGGGCTGGGCTCTCCTGGCAAAGAGCCTGTTCTTAAATCAAAAGTGCAACGCTGGCTGGTGCAAAAAAACGAAGTGCTGGCTTTTGTGCAAGCTAAGCCCTCTGATGGGGGCGGCGGCGCCTTGCTAGTGCTACTAGGCCCAAGTCAATCTATCTGATGGCGCAATATTCGAGCACCGGACCCCAAGCACCAACGATTAAACCGACTGCGCTTGCCGCAATGTTTGTACAACGGGTCGGCTGAGCACCTCACGCAAACCCCACCATCCTGCTGCCAAGGCTAGCAATGCCCCGACCACAGCACCGACCAAAGGCACCCAAGGGCTTGGATTCCAACTAAATTCAAATGCATAACGCGCCAAACCCCAGCCCATGGCAACAGCCACACTGGTGGCTAAAAATCCAGCCAATGCACCGACACCGGCTAGCTCAGCACGTTGCACTTGTGCCAACAAACGGTTAGATGCACCTAAGGCACGCAACACAGCATATTCACGTGCACGCTCTTCGCGCGTTGCAGTGACTGCAGCGAACAACACCACTAAGCCCGTGGCCAATGTGAATAAGAATAAAAATTCGACCGCACCCACCACTTGCTCCAACACTCCCTGCACCTGTTGCAAGGCTGCGCCCATATCGACATTGGTGACGTTGGGAAACTGCTTGAGCAAGTTGTTATCGAACCCTTGGAGCTCCGGCGCACGAAATGCCGCAATGTAGGTGGTTGGCACATCGTCCATTTGTCGACGCGGAAATATAACGAAGAAATTGACGCGCATCGACGTCCAATCTACATGGCGAATAGATGTAATGCGTGATTCATACAACACTCCAGCCATGTCGAAACGCAGAACATCACCCAGCTTCAAACCCAAGGTTTTGGCCAACAACTCGTCAACGCTCATGGCGTTGGGTTCTTCTGGTTGCCACTCTCCAGAAATGATGGGGTTGTTGTCAGGTAATGTGTCGCTAAAGGTCAAATTGAATTCACGATCTACAAAGCGCTTGGCACGCTCTTCAGAATAGTCTTGGGCGCTCACCCCTTGGCTATTGACCGCTACCAAGCGTCCACGCACCATGGGGTACCAATCGAACTTGTTCACATTCGCTTGTTTCAGTGCGTCTAGAAACGCTTGCGATTGCGTGGGCTGGATGTTGATCACAAATCGATTGGGCGCATTGGCAGGCGTCGCGTTACGCCAACTGCTAATGAGGTCTGTGCGCAACAAAACCAATAAAGCCAAAGCCAACAAGCCAACCGCCAAAGCACTCACTTGCACCATGGCATAGGCAGGACGCGCGCTGATTTGTCGGGTGGCCAACATTAACCACGCAGGCGATTTGCCTTCGGTCACACTGCGGCGCAGCAACTTCACAGCCAGCCACGCCATACCAGCAAATACCAAGACAGCGCCAGCAAAACCTCCGACCACCATCAAGCCCAGCATGAGGTCTCGGCTGGCTACCACCAGCAAAATTCCGAACCCAATTAAGCCCAAGGCGCTGACCGCCCAAGTGACTGCTTTAGGCTCGCCCACTTCACGGCGAATCACTCGCAAAGCAGGCACGCTTGCCAGTTGCAACACAGGCGGCAAGCCAAAGGCCAGCAACAAGGTTAGGCCCGTGGCAAGTCCATAAACGACTGGCCACCAAGTGGCTGCAGGCAAAGCCGTTTCTACCAAACCAGCCAGCAGCTGCACAAAAACAAAGTGAACGCAGTAACCCAATAACAAACCTATGAAACTGGCAAACAAACCTACGCATACAAACTCGCCGCAATAAGCCAAAGCAATTTGTCTTTGGCTCAAACCCAAGACGCGCAACATCGCGCAGTCGTCTAAATGCTTGGATGCAAATGACCGTGCAGCCAACGCAACAGCAACAGCGCTTAGTAAAGCCGCCAGCAAAGCCACTAGATTTAAAAACTTACCCGCACGGTCTAAGGTCTGGCGCATTTCAGGCCGGCCGGTGGCCAATGACTCGACGCGAACGCCACGCACTTGCGGCAACTTGACTTGCTCTTGGGCCCACGTAACAAATCGCTCAACAGTCTCTGGTTCACCCACCACAGCAAAACGCCAAGTGATGCGACTGGCAGGTTGCACCAAGCCTGTAGCGTCTAAATCTGCACGGTGCATCATCACGCGTGGCGCGAAGTTCATGAAACCGGCGCCACGGTCTGGCTCTTGTAACAAAACGCCGCCTACAGACAATCGCTTGTCGCCAAGCCATAGTTGGCCACCGACTTGTACGCCTAAGGCGTCTAAGGCACTGGCTTCGGCCCAGACTTCGCCTGGCAGGGGAATTTTTTGGGACTTACTTAATTTGTTTGAAGATGTTGAAGTTTTCTGCGCAACTGGCACTTTGATGTCTTGCGAAGCCCTTACTGATTCAGCGCCTTCTGTGCCAACAGAGGTAGCGAATTTAAGTTGCCCACGCAAAGGGTAGCCGTCGTCTACAACCTTCAAGGCAATCAATCGGCTTTTACCTGAACTGTTGTCTTCAGCAGAAGTTTCACCCCGCGCCATGGTGGGAAAGCTCAAGGTGGTCACAGCCTTTAGACCTAGAGTTTTTGCTTGTTTGATAAATGCAACAGGAGTTGGCTGGTCGCTGACCACCACTGCATCACCTCCTAACAATTGCCCCGCATCACGCAACAAACCCGCATTCAATCGATCAGCTAAAAAGCTCACTGAACTCAAAGACGCAACACCTAACGCAACCGCGAGCACCAACAAACGCAACTCACCCGCGCGTGCGTCACGCCACAGCGTGCGCCATGCGAGGTGCCACCAAGCGGCGCCGTGGTGCGGTGTTGGTTGTGGATCAGTCATAACTTTGCTTGACATCAAAAACCAAGCGCTCGCTTTGCGTGTAACAAAGAAAGTGTTTGTTAGTTGCACGGCCAATCGTGCACAAGGATAAACGTTGGGCTAAATCAAAACCCATTTGTGTGATGCCACTGCGTGAGACGACGATGGCCACACCCATTTGTGCAGACTTCATCACCATCTCGCTGGTCAATCTGCCAGTGGTGTAAAAAATTGAATCTTGATCCGCTTGAATGCCCTGCATCCACATCCAGCCAGCAATCGTGTCGATCGCATTGTGGCGCCCCACGTCTTCCACAAACAATTGCATACGCTCACCTGCAAACAACGCACAGCCGTGGACAGAGCCCGCAGATTTATAAGTGCTTTCTTGCACACGAATGGCGTTGAGCAAGGCGTACAAGCGCGATTGGGTGATGGTGGCGTTGGGCACGGTGAGCGCATCTATCTCATCCATCAAGCCACCAAAGATACTCCCTTGCCCGCAACCGGTGGTCACCACACGGTGTTCGGTGCGCGCTTGCATATCGTCAACTCCGTGTCGGGTTTTGACGGCGGCGACACCGGCACCATCGTCTCCCGCGTCCCAGTCCACGGTGATGCTTTCGATCTCGTCGGCACTAGACACCAAGCGCTGGTTACGCAAGTAACCCAGCACCAGCCATTCTGGATGTGCGCCTAAGGTCATCAATGTCACGAGTTCGCGTTTGTCGACATAGACCGTCAAAGGACGCTCTGCAGGAATCGAGATGGTGTCTTGCACACCGTGCTCATTGATCACTTGCACTTCGCGTGTCAAAGAGGCTTGGGCTTGGGTCAGACGGGGCAACATGGGGTGAGAGACTACAACAAAAAGGGCCGGTGCCTGTTGGCATCGGCCCATAAACACTTGGAGTTAAGGTTTAAGACTTTTTCGCAGGGGCTGCGGCAGGGGCGGCAGACGGTGCCGCTGGCGTTGCAGCCGGTGCAGCTGCAGGCGCTACTGCGGCTGTAGGCGTGGCTTCTGGCGGGGTGTAGACAAACTTACCAGGGTCAGCGCACGGTGGTGTTACAGCTGGTTTACCCGCTTTGGCTTTGTTGGTGCGTTGCACATGCGCGGCCACTTTGTCTTGTGACTTGCAGAGCAAATATCCGTCAGCTTTGGCAGTGTGGGCTGTTTTGGCAGCGGCCTCTGCAGCCTTGGCTTTGGCCTCGTCATTGGGTGGCGGCAGTTTGGCAAAAGCTGAAGTACTCAATGCAAGCAAGAGAGTTGCAAGCAGTGTTGATACAAGGGATTTGTTCATATTTATTCTCCTATTCAACGCATTCAAGCGTGCGCTGTGGTGTTCGAACCAGGCTCGGGGCTTCGGTGCGCGGGAATCTTCCCAGCTTGGATATCAGCGTGCCAGAGTTCGTGGTGTTCTTTGGCCCAAGTTTCATCGACATAGCCGGTGCGCATGGCGCTGTAGGCGCCTTCCATACCGATCGTGCCAATGTAGATGTGTCCAATGAACATCGCCATCATCAACACAGTTGCCACCGCGTGGACCATGTGGGCCACCTGCATGGTGCCACGTTCATAAATCAGTCCAGGGACGATCTTGTCTAGAACAAATCCTGAGGCAACGACCACCGCACCCAACAAGAACACGCCACCCCAAAAGACAACTTTTTCACCCGCATTGAAGCGGTGCGAAGGGACTTCTTTGCCACTCAAAATACCGCCGCCTTTGAGCAACCAAACCAAGTCGCCTTTGGCAGGCAGGTTGTCTTTGATAAAAGTAAAAAACACCACAGTCAAAGACACTGCAAACAAGGGGCCGGCAAAATTGTGCGCGTTTTTCAGCGCATAGGTCAGCCAACCAAAAAGAGTGTCGCCAATGACCGGTTGCAAAATAAATTTGCCGAACGCCATCACCAAGCCAGAGACTGCTAACACCACAAACGCGATGGCATTGCTCCAGTGGGCAGAACGCTCGAATGGCGTAAAACGCTCAATCTCACGCCCTGTGGGGGTGCCATGCAAACGGATGGCACCTTTACGCCAATAGAAGATCGCAATGGCAAGCGCCACGATGAACAAAAGTGAACCGCCGTAAGGAATGATCCAGTTGTTTCGCACTTGTCGCCAAGCTTCGCCCGCATTGGTCAAACGCGAACCGGGATATTCCACAAACGGTTGGATGAGTACACCCGCTTCAGGCGCTTCGCGCACAGGCAAACTGCTGTAGCCGGCCACGCCCTTACCAACATCACGCCACATCGGTGCGTTGTTGCCGGGTTGAACCTTGGCACGCTCGGCATTGGTTTGCTCGGCATAACCAGGGGCTTGGTCCGCATCAGGTTTGACGTCCATGATGTTGACGCTTTTCACCGCTGGTGCAGCTTTGTCTTGCGCTTGGGCTTGCGCAAAGACTCCGAGAAGAGCGGCTAGTAAAAATGAAGTGATGAAACGAGGCATCTTGGTTCCCCTTTTTAAGGTGAACGGGTGTGGTCGTTTTGGCCGTATTGGGCGCGTGCGTTCAATTGGCGCTCCCAACTGGTTTTGTCACCGGCTTGCCAGCCTTTTTCGATGAAGGCATTGGTCACACCGCTATAAGCGGTGGCGTCGTTTTTGGTACCGAGCATTTGGGCTTTTTCGCCGCAAGCACTCAAAGCCATTACGCTAAGTGCTATCAATAGATAAAAGGTGTTTTTAATCATATCTTGACTTCCTTAGCTTGCGGCTTCTGTCCGGCTTGGGAAGAACCGTAAGCAGTTCCCCAACCCCACACTTCAGCGCCTTTGTTGCGCTTGACAACACGGTTGCGGAAGATGTCGGCCACCACGTCGCCGTCGCCTGCGAGCAAGGCTTTGGTGGAACACATTTCAGCGCAGGCAGGCAACTTGCCTTCGGCCAAACGGTTACGACCATATTTTTCGAACTCGGCTTGACTGCCATTCGCTTCGGGGCCGCCTGCACAAAAGGTACATTTGTCCATCTTGCCGCGCACGCCAAATGTGCCTTGTGACGGGAACTGAGGCGCACCAAATGGGCAAGCGTAAGAGCAGTAACCGCAACCAATGCAGGTATCTTTGTCGTGCAATACAACGCCTTCGTCGGTTTTGTAGAAGCAGTTGACTGGGCAAACCGCCATGCAAGGCGCGTCAGAGCAGTGCATGCAAGCGACAGAGATAGATTTCTCGCCAGGTACACCGTCGTTCAGAGTGACGACGCGACGGCGGTTCACGCCCCACGGCACTTCGTGTTCGTTTTTACAAGCGGTGACGCAACCGTTGCATTCGATGCAACGCTCTGCGTCACAAATAAATTTCATGCGTGCCATTGATTTTTCTCCTTTAACGCGGCGCTTTAGGCACGCTCAACGTTACAAACGGTGGTCTTGGACTCTTGCATCATGGTGACGCTGTCGTAGCCGTAGGTGGTGGCCGTATTGACCGCTTCACCCCGTACGACGGGCGCCGCACCTTTAGGGTAATGCGCCAACATATCTGCGCCTTGCCAGCGTCCTGAGAAGTGGAAGGGCAAGAACACCGTATCGGTTCCAACACGGGGTGTGACCATCGCCATGACCTTTATGCGTGCCCCAGTGGGTGAAGTCACCCAGACCTGCTCGCCGTCGCGAATGCCGCGGTCAGCTGCTGCTTTGGGGTTGATCTCCACAAACATGTCTTGCTGCAACTCAGCCAGCCATGGGTTGGAGCGGGTCTCTTCGCCGCCGCCTTCGTATTCGACCAAACGACCAGAGGTCATGATGAGCGGGAACTTCTCATGCACCTTGTCGGCGATATTTTTATCTTGCACGGTTTTGTACAAGGTGGGTAGACGCCAGAATGCCTTTTTGTCGGCATGGGTGGGGTACTTTTCCATCAAGTCCGGGCGCGTGCCGTAGAGCGGTTCGCGGTGTTGCGGGATTGGGTCTGGGAAGTTCCAGACCACGGCACGGGCTTTGGCATTACCAAATGGGTGGCATCCATGGTTTTGCATAAAGACGCGAATCATGCCGCCCGAGTTGTCAGTCTTCCAGTTTTTGCCTTCGGCCAACGGCTTTTCTGCATCGGTGAGTTCGTCCCACCAACCGAGCTTTTTGAGCAAGACGTGGTCGAGTTCTGGATAGCCCGTGGTGATGTCGGCACCCAAAGAGTGGGATCCGTCTTCTGCCAACAAGTTTTTGCCTTCACGCTCTACGCCGAAGTTGGCGCGGAAATTACCGCCGCCTTCCATGACGTGTTTGGAGGTGTCATACAGATTAGGTGATCCGGGGTGCTTCAGCTCTGGCGTGCCCCAGCATGGCCATGGCAAACCGAAGTAGTCTCCACCAAAGTCGTAGCCCGTTTCTTTGTCTTTGCCGCCTTTGGACTTCAAAGTCTTGACGTCAAAAAGGTGCATATTGCGCATATGCGCCTTGAGACGCTCAGGGCTTTGGCCGGTATAGCCAATAGTCCAGACCGACTTATTGATTTCGCGCAAGATGTCTTCGGTCATGGGTTCGTCCATGCCGTTGATTTTTTGCAATTTGTAGTTCTTAACCAATTCTTTACCAAAGCCAAGTTTCTCGGCCAATTGGTACATGATCATGTGATCAGAGCGGCTTTCCCACAAAGGCTCAATCACTTTTTCGCGCCACTGGACAGAGCGGTTGGAGGCAGTACATGAGCCAGTGGTTTCAAACTGGGTGGCTGCTGGTAATAAATAAACAGCGCGGTTGGGGTTGGCGTCTTCCGGCTTGCCAGGCATGGCGGCCATCGCCGCAGTGGCGGATGGATAAGGGTCGACTACGACCAATAAATCCAACTTGTCCATGGCGCGCTTCATGTCTAAGCCGCGGGTCTGGGAATTGGGTGCATGGCCCCAATAGAACACGCCTTTGAGGTTGCTTTCTTGGTCTATCAACTCGTTCTTCTCAAGCACGCCGTCGATCCAGCGCGAGACGGTAATGCCTGGCTTACTCATCATAGCGGGGCTAGCAAAACGGCCTTTGAGCCAATCGAATTCCACGCCCCACGCTTTAGCAAAGTGTTTCCAAGAACCTTCGACCAGACCGTAATAGCCAGGCAATGAGTCTGGGTTAGGACCAACGTCCGTCGCGCCTTGCACATTGTCGTGGCCACGGAAGATGTTGGTACCACCACCCGACTTGCCGACGTTACCCAAAGCCAACTGCAAGATACAAGAGGCGCGCACGATGGCGTTACCAATCGTGTGCTGGGTTTGTCCCATACACCAGACGATGGTGCCTGGGCGGTTTTCATGCAACCAAGTTGCGACTTTGAGTAATTGCTCTGGGCCTACGCCACAGGCTTCTTCGACTTTGTCGGGTGTCCACTTGGCCAAGACTTCTTCTTTGACCTTGTCCATGCCGTAGACACGGTCGTTGATGTACTTTTTGTCTTCCCAGCCGTTCTTGAAAATGATGTGCAACAAGCCAAACAAAAAGGCGATATCTGAACCTGAACGGATACGCACGTATTCGTCAGCTCTAGCAGCAGTGCGGGTAAAGCGTGGATCGACCACGATCATCTTGCAGCCGTTTTCTTTGGCGTGGAGCATGTGCAACATGGAAACTGGATGGGCCTCAGCCGCATTGGAGCCGATGTACATGGCAACCTTGCTGTTTTGCATGTCGTTGTACGAATTGGTCATCGCACCATAGCCCCAAGTATTGGCAACACCGGCCACAGTGGTGGAGTGGCAAATACGGGCTTGGTGGTCGCAGTTGTTGGAGCCAAAGTAGCTCACAAACTTTCGCAGTAAATACGCTTGCTCGTTGTTGTGCTTGGACGAGCCGATCCAGTAAACGCTGTCAGGTCCACTGGTTTTGCGCAAGTCGATCAACTTGGCTGTTATTTCGTTCAGGGCTGTGTCCCAACTTATGCGTTCGTATTTGCCGTTGACCAACTTCATGGGGTAGCGCAGGCGGAACTCGCCATGGCCGTGCTCGCGCAATGCGGCGCCCTTGGCGCAATGCGCACCTAAGTTGATGGGCGAGTCAAATACGGGTTCTTGGCGCACCCAAACACCGTTTTCAACAACAGCGTCGACCGCACATCCCACGGAGCAGTGGGAACAAATCGTACGTTTGACTTCGATTTTTCCTGTGCCGTTACCAGCGCCGGCACTAGCGGCATCTGCTTTTTTTACCAAACTCAGTTGGGTGGCAGCCAAGCCAACACCCACGCCCAAACCGGAGCGGCGCAAAAAGCCACGGCGATCCAAGGTGGGAAGGGCTTGCGACAAACCGCGCTGGAGTCGGTCCACAAAGACGGACTGAGCAGGCTGCGTTGGAGTGCTGTAGGAAGAGGTTTTACGGGTCAATAACATAGTGGCTCCTGAACTCAGACGCGGGTGGTCTGGTAATAGCGTTTCACATGCTCGCTCAAACTGTAGCCGCCACCGTTCTCAGGTGCGGGAGGGAGTTTTGCGATTTGCGAGGGCTGTCCACCCATGTTGGGCAAGGTGGTCACTGCCACCGCTGCTGCGCTTGCAGCCGCGGCGCCCATAAAAAATCCGCGACGCGAAGGCGCGGATTTTTCAAGTGTTTGGGTGGTGTTGGGGGTTTTTTTCATAGGTCATTCCTCTCAATATCCGTATGCATACAGAATCAATGACCACTTTAAGCCCTTCACACCCTGGTTGACTAGGTAATAACGCTAGTTTGTCACTTAGTTGACGAATAACTTTTAACTACTAGGGGTATTACATTCGGAAGGGGTTCGCGCTTTTGTAAGAGTGTTTTCGTAAAACGCTAAGCCATCAAGTCAAAAGCCTGCGACTCAACACTCACCAGCGCACGCGTTAGCTCTGCCAATGCCGCGTAAAAGCGCGCTCTAGGGTTGGCTTGCACAGCATCGCAAAAAGCGGGCACCCAAGTTTGCACATGGGCAGCAAAGAATTTGGCTTGTTGGGTGAGGTTAGAAACCGCCATATCGTCGCCAGCCACCAAGAAGCGCATGACTTCGAGCACATAAGAAATATGGTCTTCTGTCTCGGACATCGTCGTGGTGTCTCGGGTCAAGCCCAAAGCATTTAAATCTTCACGCAACTTGGCCAAAGGCTTTTCGTTCAAAAATCCACTGATGAAATGCGAGGCAAACGCATAGACCTCGGGCTTGCCCACGCCACCAAACAAAGCGTCGTACTCCTTTTGAATAGCCGCGTCGTCCATCTCGCGGGCCACGCCCACCAATTGACGCCAAGGCTCTTCTAAAAACCCACCAGCTGCTGGCGCCTCAGTCGCTGCAACGCGCAATTGCGCCAGCAACTCAGCGCGGCTTGGTGCGTAAAACAATTCGGCGATCACGCCGTAGAGCTCGGCGCGCGCGGTTTCTTCGTCAAGGGCGGAACTAGAAGGTGGGTTAGTCATGAAATTTTTTGCTCGTCGCCGGCAGAGTAAATATCGATCACGCGGCAATCGCCGCACATTTTGAGCCGCTCCAAAGCAGCGCCTTGGAACATCGCGTGTCCTGCCAATTTGCCCAACATAGCTTCCACCCCTTTGAGCGTACCGAAAGGTTTTTTGCAACGGATACATCCATAAGGCTGCGTCTCATTAAGCACCCGCACCTCTTTACGCTGCGGGGTCAACAAAAGGCGTGACGTTAAGTCGATGGATTTTTCTGGGCAGGTAGTCACGCATAGGCCGCATTGCACACAGTTTTTTTCGACAAAGCGCAGCTGGGGCGCTTGGGTGTTGTCTTGCAAGGCTTGTGCGGGGCAGGCACTGACGCAACTCATACACAAAGTGCAAGTATCTTTATTAATGTTGACCGTTCCAAACAATGCGCCTTCTTGGGGTAGCGGCAATGCTTCGGGTGGGTTGGGTGTTTTGAGTAAGGGCGCATGCTCGAGCAGATGGTCCATCACCAACCCCAGCGTGCCACGCTTTTCGGCGGTGACTGCAAATGGTGCGACTGTCACTTTGGCTTTTAAACGTTGTGCGCCCACCGTGAGTCTTTGCAAGTCAGCGTCGAGTTCCAATGCATTCCCTGCGTGAACCAACTGCAAGGGAACTTGACCTTTGCTTGTGAATCCCAAGCCTTCCAAAAGCGCTTGGCCCTGCGCCATTTGCGCTTGCACACCTTCTAGGTATTGCGGCGCTTCTTCATCAGTCATCAAGACCAACACTTGCGCAGCACCATAAGACAAAGCGCTTAGCCAAACATCTAACCCAGTGCTGGCGGTGTGCCACAAGGCCACAGGGATGACGTGTGCTGGCAATCCTTGGGTGAGGCGCAGTTGCGCTGCACGACCGACCTCTTCCACCATCGCTTGGCCTTTGCCTTGACTGTGTAGTAACAGCACCGCGTCTTTGCCACCTGCTTTGGCGTAGGTGCTCAGCAGTGTTTTGAGTTTGAGCCCGGTATGGCTGGCATTGGGATAGGCATAGGTCAACGCACCTGTTGGGCACACCGTGGTGCAAGCACCACAGCCAACACAGAGATTGGGATTGACCACAATCTGTTGACGCGATTTGTCAGAGCGGATGGCCTCTGCCGAGCAGATGTCGATGCAAGCATTGCAGCCTACTTGCTCATTGCGGCTATGGGCGCAAAGTTTTTGTTTGTAAGCAAAGAAGCGGGGCTTTTCAAACTCACCCACCAACTCACGCAACTTGAGCAACGTAGACGTTGTGGCATCACGGAAATAACCTTGCGGCAAAGCGTGTTGGCTAAACGCGCTGCGCGTGCGCAGGTCGAGCACCATATCGAATTCAGCCACCTCTTGGGCAGCTTGGCGGTCAAAGTTGATCGCCCCCACCGCTCCGCAGGCTGTTACACAGTCGCGGTGTGAGGTGCACTTGTTGAGGTCAATTTGGTAGTCCAAACCAATGGCTTGCTCAGGGCAAGCGGCAACACATGCGTTGCATCGCGTGCAGACGTCTAAATCAATCGGGTTGCTGCGCTTCCAAGTTAATTTGAACGCACCTAACCATCCGTCTAACTTGACAATCTCACCGCCTAATACGGGATGGTTTCGGTTTTGGGTGCTGATAGCTTGTATCGCCTGCTTTTCTGCTTTGGCATTGCCAGCTTGGATAAGTTGTGTTGCGTCGCCTTGCGTAAAAACTGTTACCTGCAAGTTGTCCGCCAACAAGGCGGCCACGGGCTCTGCAACATCTAAGGTTCCGATGATCAATAGGCGGCCATTACTTTTGTAGGTGACCGTGGGGACTGGATCAGGCTCTGGCAGGTGCGCGGCCGCCAGAAGCGCGGCGATTTTGGGCGACGCGTTTTTAGCGTCTCGACTCCAACCACCGGTCTCGCGGATATTGACGAACTTGATAACCGAGGTTTTGGCGTTTGTTTGTACGGCTAAGTCGCCAAAGAGCCTTTGCTCTTGGGTGCAAGCCACCACCACGTCGTCATTGCCTTGAATCGCTTGGAGGTAAGCGCCGACATCGCGACGGCATAGCGCAGTGTGCAGCGTGAGCGGTTCAGACAGGCTTTGACCCAGCGCCTTCGGGTCCAAGGGCTGGGTCTGGTTGCAGTCGCAAATCAGTGTGGTCATTCGGGAGGGGCTCGGGTTTTGAAACGGGTGGGGCAGGGACGGACTGTGCCACGACTTTGGGGTCTTCATCTTCAAAAAGATTCAAAAACTTGGCGCCGACCATCTGCCGCAACATGGCTTCGGGTATGGGGTCAGATTGTCCGTAATCGTCAATATAGATGTCCATGCGGTCCATTACATTGAAATGCGGATCGGCAAAGAGTTTTTTCATCGCCGCATTTTTGACCTCTGGCGCGACTTCGCTGGCCATGAACTGGGTGTAGTCGGAATCCTTGGTGAGACTTTGGACGTCTGACATCGATGGGGCGGGTTTTTGTGGGGTGGTGCTCTCCAATTGGTTCTTCTGATCGCCCTCTTGATCTGGCGAACCAACCAACTTTGTAGAAGGCGCCAAGCTTTTTTCGCTGTCTTCATCCAAAGCGACGCCTTGGCGAACCTCCACCTTGCGTCGAGACCAGCGGCTTAAGAATCCTGCTGGTGTTTCGTCATTGGCCATGTTGCCCACCTCGCACTTTGTCGGTAGTGACCGAGGCCGGATTGCCAAAACGGTCTTGCAAGCCTTTGAAGCTCTCTGGCCGTTTGCGTCGCTTTGTCTCTTCCACCCAATGGGTTTGGGCGAAGTCGGCCACCCAGGCCACCACATCGGCGGGGGCTTTGACTTGGTCCACGTTTTCTTGTGCGTCTAACCAGCGGCCTGCGTCGTGGTAACTCAAACTGACCATGGCGGGAACGGCCATAACGTCGTCTGCAATCGCAGGCTCCTCTTCCATCCGCCACAACACAAACCAGCAAGGGTCGGGCGAAGTGAGGTTGAGGTAATAGCCTTCAGGGTCGTCTTTGAACAACTCCACCGTGAACCCAGGGTGCAACCAAAGTTGCTCGTCATCGGTTTGCCTTAAACATTGCGGGGCATTGCCAAAGTGTTGTTCGTGCGGCACCAAGTCGTGCCCCACCACGTCATGCAAGACCCAACGCCAAGGCTGCCAATGGCTCATAGCGCCCGGCACACGCTCGCGGCGCATGACTACGGCTACTTGGAGGTTTGGGCGTGATGACATGCGGGGATCTTATAGAGATGCGCTAGCTTTTGATTTCAAAGGGATTCAGAAGATCCACGCCAAAAGATTTGAAATCTGCAACATTGCGAGTCACAACCTTGAAGTTATGGACCAAAGCGGTAGCTGCAATCATGGCGTCTTCATACAAAGTGTCTGAGGTACGGTGCATGAGGCGCGACCATTTGCGAAAAGCCACTCCGTCCATAGGAAGCACATTGAATGAATCGGCCAGTTGATCCAGCCAACTCTCAATCTCTTTGGCTTTTAAGGGGTCTTGCTCTCTGGTTAATTCGATGCCCGCTTGGATTTCAGCCAATGTCACCGCAGAAATAAAGAGATCGCTATCGTTGATCGATTTAATCCAAGCCACTACTCCAGCATGGGGCTTAGTTCGACGCAACTCAGAGACTATGTTGGTGTCTAACAAATACATCTTCAGGAAATTCCATCGATAGAACGTCTTTTCGCTTTGCCTCGCACTGGCACAGAAAAGGTATCGGTTCGCCCCTTCTCGGATAAAAGCAATTCTTTCAAAGACATTTTGGATGTCGCCAGCATGCGCTGCCACACAGGCAAAGGGACCAGCACAGCCGCATCTACGCCACGCTTGCTGACCATTTGCGGGCCGTTGCTCATGCAAGCATCTAGAAATTCGCTAAATCGGGCTTTCGCATCTTGAATAGGCCAAGTCTGCATAAGAACCTCCTTCTGACTAGTTATATGACTAGTTTAATCGAGGCTTATCCACTTTGCAAGCGAATAAATGGCGCTCCAACTACTAGGCAGCCTGAGCCACAGCGCGACGGTTCATGCCTCGACGCATGCGTAATAGGCGAACCCGCTCACCCAAGCTGGCAAGAAAAGGGTGTCGGGAATTACTTTCTGGATCAACCATAACTGCACTTTTATGCAATTTATTGACGAAATACACAATCGTTTATTACTTTTCAGAGTTATAGCTGTCGGCAATCAGGACATTTCTGGGGCTGGCACTCTTATTGCTTTGATGTGGTTAGGTTTATTTCATGATTGCAAAATATGCAAAGCTCATCTGTTAATTCTGCTGCAGGATCAAGCGCTTCGGTTGCGTACAGCCTTACTTTGCCTGACGTTTCTACCGACATTGCGACTCTAAACTCCGATGGCGTAAAAGCACTTAGCACCACCACCATTTCGTCTCTGACGACTGCACAACTGGCCCTCATACAACCAGAATCAATACCTGGCCTTACCAGTACGCAAATCGCTGCACTCCCAACAGGATCTATTGGCGCCTTAACAACTGACCAATTGACATTTTTGGGCTCCGCCCAATTGACTGCCCTAACAAGCTTAGCGATTCAAGAACTGAAAACTTCTCAGATTCCAACGCTGTCTACCTCTCAGATCAGTAGTTTGCAGCAGACCCAAATTAGCGCCTTAACAACCGGACAAGTAAGAAGCTTGACCTCAACACAAATTGCGGCTCTAACTAGCCAGCAAGTTATCAGTTTGACTTCATTGCAAATTGTGGCGCTTTCCACATCGCAATACCAGGCAATGACACCTGCACAACTGTCGGTGCTTACAACGTCCCAAATCTCTAATATTGAAGTTGCTGATTTACAGGCTATAGCTGCAAGTGATTCACAAATTCAGTCGCTGAGCTCAACACAATTAGGGGCATTAAGTACGCAGCAGGTATCCACCCTGTTTGCACTTAGCTCCTTAGGCTTGACCAGCAAACAGGTTGCCGTCATTTCTACAGCAGCCTTGTCTGCCTTAACAACAGACCAAATCAACCATCTGTCTTCTGCACAAGTGCAGGGCCTAACTACTAACCAAGTAGCAGCGCTCTCTTCTACACAAATTAACAGCCTGCCTGCAGACCTCTTACAGGCTCTATCAAGCGCAAATATTGCAGCAATTCCAACAAGCACGCTTGCAGCTATAACACCGGCTCAGATAAGCAACTTCACCTCATCTCAAATCGATTCATTGACTAGCACTCAAATAGTCGCCCTAACGTCAGATCAAATTGGCAACTTGACTTCACAACAAGTTTCAGGATTAGGCGGCGGCGGTGTTGCACTTTTGAGTACTGTACAAATTGGTGGGCTTGGGTCAACTCAAATCGCCGGATTGGGCACAGATTTAATCAAGTCCTTAACGACTTCAGCAATTAGGGCGTTACAAAATCAACAGATTGGTTACTTAAGTTCTGGACAGGTAGTTGCTTTGACAACGACCCAATTCAAATCGCTCACATCAGACCAATTAAATAGCCTTTCGGCAGACAACGTAGGTGCGATTGAGACAGCAGACATTGCTTCAATTACTACTCCAGTTCTTAGCAGTTTTACCCAAATTTCCAACTTAAGCTCCCTGCAAATCAAAGCATTCACAAATGCACAAATACGCGCTCTGACGGCTGGGCAACTGCAAAGTCTCACAACAGACCAATACGCAAGCTTAACTACTGCTGAAATAAGTAATTTGAGTGCAGCCCAAGTTGCAAACTTAACTACAGATGGCATAGCTGCACTTAGTTCTTTGCAGATACAGGCTATTTCACCGACTGCAATTCCTTCACTTAGCTTAAGTGCTCTGAGCACCGACCAAATAAGCGTTCTTTCTACAAAACAAGTCAGTGCGTTCAGTTCAACGCAAATAAATGGTTTGAGTGCGACATCTTTAAGCGCTTTGAGTGGGGCGGCAATTAGTGCCATTGCATCTGTAACGGTGAGTGCAATAACAACCGATCAAATTAATATTCTTTCAACATCGCAGGTAGCCGCGTTAACCAGCGCGCAAGTACAAGCCCTAACTACCGCGCAAATCAATGCGATGTCAGTTGATCAAATAGCTAGTATCTCGGCTTCTGGCGTTGGCGCTTTAACAACGACACAAATCACAGGCCTGACAGCGGCAATCGACTTATTGGCGGGATTAAGCACTGCACAAATTCCTGCACTAAGCGCGGCAAACGTGGCCATATTGACCAATAACCAACTTAATGCACTGAGCACCGCACAGATCAACAGCTTGAATGCTTCGCAAGCTAAGGCTTTGACCGGAAGTCAACTAACGGGCCTCACTACTGAAAATTTAATAGCCCTTAGCTCTAATGCAATTGCTAACTTGAGCACATCAGCGATTAGTACTGTTACTTCAACACAGCTTCAAAATCTAACTACCACCCAGTTACAAAATATAACAACTACCGCATTAAGAGCTTTAACTACGACACAGCTTAATGCACTGTCAACGACTCAAACATCCTCGCTGAGCTCGACACAGATATCTGCCTTAACAACCGAACAAGTCTTTAAGCTCACCACAGCGACTACTGCCGCTTTAAGTACAAGCCAGATACAAGCACTTAGCTCCGCCCAAGTTGCCGCCATGACCAGTGCACAAATCAATAATTTGACTTCTGCACAAGTGCAATCGATCGCTACTGCTGGAATTGCATCCATTTCTAATGCCAATATTGCTCTGCTATCGCCCACAGCAATTTCGTATCTGTCAACCTCTCAAACACAAGCCCTGACGTCTTCACAGTTTGCATACCTTACTACTGATGACATTGCTGCCCTCACAAGCACGCAGTATTCGGCGCTATCCACAAAACAAATTATGGGCTTAGATGCAACCCGCGTTTTAGCATTATTTGGCGGAGCGTCCGCCGTATCTAGCAAGATCAGTTCACTGCAGCCAAATGCTTTAACTAAATTAACTACAACCAATACTGCAACTCTTACTAGCGCCCAACTAGGAGCATTAACCTCTGCTCAAATTCCTGGTCTTAGTGCAGGTGTAATTGGCAGTCTCACAACAGACTCTGTTACGGGCCAAATAAAGGGCCTTACATCGACACAAATATCGGCGTTAACTCAAGCTCAAGCTAAGGCGCTTAGCGCAACTCAACTTGCAACGCTGACAGCAACACAAACTGGTGCTCTTTCAACCTATGCGATAGCGGCGCTGGCCTCCTCTGCAGTTCCTAGCTTGCAAATTGCATCACTGACATCTACGCAAGTCAAATCACTCAAAGCGGATCAAGTCAAATTGTTCACTGCAAGTAGCCAGATTCCAGCTCTTATTGCCTCATCACAAATTTCTCAGCTGTCAGCAGACGCTATAAAAGCGCTGTCGAACACACAAATTGCAGCGTTAACTAGTACTCAGGTTGCTGCATTGACAGCGACCCAGACTGCCGCCTTGTCAGCGACTCAACTTAACGCAATGGATTTCACTCGTCTAGTGAAAATTAATCCATCAAATTTACGCTCAGTATCTCTAGCAGGAATGACTGACGCCAAGTTACAAGCCTTATTTGATACAACTCGAGCAGCAAATAAAACCATATCCTTAGACCAATGGAATATGCTGGGTAGTAGCAAACGGGCTACGTTGAGAGGCCTAGTGGCTCCTGTTGCGCCGGCTACAACTGGCAGATTCACTGTACCTACTTGATCTTGAATTAGAAAAATTTAAGTATCCTTACTAACCTTAATAGAAGGAAACTTAGAAGAAAAGTCCCTGGCCTTGGCTGCAATCTTCACAGCCACCAGCCTAGCCATGGCTTTATAAATCGCCGCCACGTCCCCATCCGGATCAGCCACCACAGTAGGCTTACCGCTGTCCGCCTGCAATCGAATTTGCATGTTCAATGGCAAAGCACCTAGGTAGTCCATGCCGTAACTAGCAGCCATCTTCTTGCCGCCATCTTCGCCAAAAATATGCTCTACGTGGCCACATTGCGTACACACATGCACCGCCATGTTCTCGACTAACCCCAAAATCGGCACGCCCACTTTCTCAAACATCTTGATGCCTTTTTTCGCGTCTAGCAGTGCGATATCTTGTGGCGTAGTCACAATGACCGCGCCTGTCATGGGCACGCGTTGGCTCAAGGTGAGTTGTATATCTCCAGTGCCGGGTGGCATATCGACGATCAAATAATCTAGGTCACGCCAATTGGTTTGTCGCAGCAACTGCTCTAGCGCTTGGGTGGCCATGGGGCCACGCCAAATCATGGCTTCGTCTTGGTCCACCAAAAAACCGATCGACATCACTTGCACGCCATAGTTCTCAAGCGGGTCCATGGTCTTGCCGTCTTCGCTCTCGGGGCGACCTTCGATGCCCATCATCATTGGCTGGCTGGGTCCGTAAATATCTGCATCGAGCAAACCTACGCTGGCACCTTCAGCGGCCAAAGCTAAAGCCAAATTTGCAGCCGTCGTACTTTTACCGACACCACCCTTACCAGACGCTACGGCGATGATGTTCTTGACTTGCGGCAACAACTGTACGCCGCGTTGCGCTGCGTGTGCAGCAATAACAGAGCTGATGTTGACCGATACGTTTGACACACCAGCAACCGTCTTGGCTGCCGCGATCAAATCTTTGCGCAAAGCAGGAATTTGACTTTTAGCGGGATAGCCGAGTACCACATCGAAAGACACGTCGTTGTCTTTGATTTGCAGATTTTTCAGAGACTTGGTGCTGACAAAATCTTTGCCCGTATTCGGGTCGATAACAGTTTGTAAGGCGGCTTGTAGCGCCTGCTCGGTCAGTGCCATGGGGGAGTAGCTTTCTAGGTAATATTGGCGCGACAAACTGTGGCGCGGTCGTGATTTTGTCATGCACGGGGCAGGAACTAAAATTGACCCTTTCGCCCCAACGGTCCTTTGAACCATGTCTTTGCGTCAGATCTTCGTTACCACCGCCCTGCCCTATGCCAACGGCAACTTCCATATTGGGCACATCATGGAATACATACAAGCCGATATTTGGGTGCGGTTTCAACGCATGCAGGGGCATGCGGTTAATTTTGTAGGTGCAGACGACACGCACGGTGCGCCGATCATGATTGCTGCTGAAAAAGCGGGTGTCACACCCCAACAGTTTGTGGCCAATATCGCTGCAGGTCGCCAACAGTATTTAGATGGATTTCACATCAGCTTTGACAACTGGCACAGTACCGACGCCCCTGAAAACCACGAACTCGCCAAACAAATCTACAAAGACCTGCGCGATATTCCTGCATCACTTGGCGGCTCGCTCATTGAGCGCAAAACCATTGAACAGTTCTTCGACCCAGAAAAGAATATGTTCTTGCCGGACCGATTTATCAAAGGCGAGTGCCCCAAGTGCCACGCCAAAGAACAATATGGTGATAACTGCGAAGTGTGTGGTGCTGTCTATGCGCCAACTGATTTGATCAACCCGTTTTCTGCTTTGTCGGGTGCCAAGCCAGAGCTCAAGAGCTCAGAGCACTTCTTTTTTAAATTGTCTGACCCACGCTGTGTAGAGTTTTTGCAGAACTGGACGCAAGGTTTGGATGAGCATGGTAAACCTCGCTTACAACTTGAAGTGGCTAACAAGGTCAAAGAGTGGTTTAGCGTGCGTACCAACCCTGATGGCACGACAAGCGAAGGTTTGGGTGATTGGGATATTTCTCGTGACGCGCCTTACTTTGGTATTGAGATTCCCGACGCGCCTGGTAAATACTTTTATGTTTGGTTAGATGCGCCAGTGGGCTACTTGGCTTCTCTTAAAAACTTACTCGATAAGCGTCGTGTTGCTGATTCCAAGAGCCCCACTTATGAAGCCTACATCGCTGAACCTACTCTGGAGCAATACCACTTCATCGGCAAAGACATCGTCACCTTCCACACTTTGTTTTGGCCCGCCATGTTGCATTTCAGCGGACGCAAAGCACCCAACAATGTGTTCGTTCACGGCTTCTTAACCGTCAACAACGGTGAAAAGATGAGTAAGAGCCGCGGCACAGGGCTTGACCCACTCAAGTACCTAGGTTTAAGCATGAACCCAGAGTGGTTGCGCTACTACTTGGCCGCCAAACTCAATGGACGCAATGAAGACGTGGACTTCAACGCAGAAGACTTTATGGCGCGAGTCAACGCTGATTTGGTAGGTAAGTTCATCAACATCGCTAGTCGCTCTGCTGGGTTCATTGCTAAACGCTTTGAAGGCAAGTTAGGCGTTGTATCAACGGACGGCAATGCTTTGTTGGTAATGCTACGCGAAGCACTCGCACCGATGGCACAACACTTCGAGTCACGCGACTTTGCGCGTGCAGTTCGCGAGACCATGGCATTGGCCGATCGCGTCAACGAATATGTCGATGCCAACAAGCCGTGGGAGCTTGCCAAACTTGAGGGACAAGATGCAAGATTGCATGATGTGTGCACTACCTGTTTAGAAGCTTTTAGGCTTTTAAGCACCATGCTCAAACCCATCTTGCCTTTGCTTGCAGAGCAAGTCGAAGCCTTCTTAAAAATTTCACCACTAACCTTTGCCAATGCCGCGCAGGCTTTGCCTGCTGGCCATGTGATTGGCGAATACAAACACTTAATGCAACGCGTGGATATCAAAATGCTCGAATCTCTCTTTGAAGCCCCAGAACCCGAAATTCAAAAAGTTACACCCGGCGGCGAAGACATTGCGACCACGATCTCAATAGACGATTTCGCCAAAATAGATTTGCGCATCGCGCAGATCTTGCAATGCGAAGCGGTAGAAGGCTCGACAAAACTACTGCGGCTCACGCTTGACGTTGGCGAAGGTGTCGATGCACAAGGCAAGCCGCTGACACGCAATGTATTCAGCGGCATCGCCAGCATGTACCAACCGCAAGACTTAGTAGGCAAACTCACCGTCCTAGTCGCCAACCTGGCCCCCCGAAAAATGAAATTCGGTATCTCAGAAGGCATGGTCTTAGCCGCCAGCCATGCCGATGAAAAAGCGCAACCAGGCATCTATATCCTCGAGCCGTTTCCAGGCGCGAAGCCTGGGATGCGGATTCATTAGGGAAATTGGGGAAATTGGGGTCGGGAAATTGGGGTCAGAACCCAATTTCCTGACCCCTATTTCCCCTAACTAATTCAAATTGCCCAGCCCCACTTAGTTACAACAAAAGCCACCATGCACTTCAAACCAAAATTAATTGAAGCTCTAGTGGGGTACAACCGTGAACGGTTGTTCAAAGATATTGCTGCTGGTATTACTGTGGGTGTCGTTGCTTTGCCATTAGCGATGGCATTCGCGATTGCTTCCGGTTTAACGCCTGAAGCGGGATTGTTTACTGCAATTTTGTCGGGGCTCATCATCTCTGTTTTAGGTGGTAGCCGGGTTCAAATTGGCGGGCCTGCGGGTGCGTTTATTGTGATCGTTTATGGGATTTTGACGCGCTATGGTCTGGCGAATTTGATCATTGCCACAGCTATGTCTGGCGTCATGTTGCTAATCATGGGCTTGCTTCGCTTGGGCTCACTCATTCGATTTATTCCAGTAGCAGTGGTGATTGGTTTTACCAACGGCATTGCTGTGTTAATCATGATCTCGCAGATCAAAGACTTTTTAGGCCTGCGTATCGACGCAATGCCTGCTGATTTTTTTGGAATTCTCACAACGCTTTCGCAAAATATTGCAAGCATCAACACGCAAGCATTTGCTTTGTCGCTGGCATGTTTGGCTTTACTCGTGATTTGGCAACTGGTGATGCCCCGCGTATTTACACAATACGCGTTAATCAAAAAACTCTCACTCATTCCAGGCTCAATGTTGGTCTTGGTTTTAGGAACATTAGCAACAAGTTCGATGGGGTTAGACATCGAAACCATCGCCTCGCGCTTTGGCGGCATTCCCAACCAACTACCTGCTTTGGTGTGGCCAGACTTCACTTGGCAAAACATCCATGCGCTATTGCTGCCCGCGGCTACGCTGGCGTTGTTAGGCGCTATTGAGTCGTTGCTGTGCGCGCGCATAGCCGACCAAATGATGGCGCAAACACCATACGGCGATCGCCACGATGCCAACCAAGAGTTGATGGCGCAAGGTATTGCGAACATCGTCACACCCTTCTTTGGCGGAATGCCCGCCACAGGAACGATTGCCCGCACCGTCACGAATGTAAAAAACGGCGGCAACACACCCATTGCAGGCATCGTGCATGCGCTCACATTACTCATGGTGGTTTGGATAGCAGCACCGCTAGCAGGCGCTATTCCTTTGGCAGTGTTGTCCGCCATATTGATGTTCGTCGCGTGGAATATGGGGGAGTGGCACGAGTTTTTGCATCTGCGCCAATTTCGCATGCCTTACCGAGCGACCTTGTTGGCGGTCTTCGCACTCACCGTGATGGTCGACCTAACAGTGGCAGTGGAAGTGGGCTTGATCGCCGCTTGTTTGACTTTCATCTTTCGAATATCCAGCTTGAGTCGGGCTGAAGCGATCGAAGTCGCCACGCCCGACGTGCTCGCTTACCGCTTAAACGGTGCCTTGTTTTTTGCGGCTGTGGCTTTGGTGGAGGAGATAGAGGACAACCTACCCGCCAAAGCCGTGGTGATAGACATGTCTTCGCTCATCTATATCGACTCGTCTGGCGCAGACGCGTTGCAAGCCTTGGCGCGCACCTGCAAGAAAAAGCAAGTGCGCTTGATTGTGTGCGCTGTCTTTCACCAACCCTTAGATATATTGCGCCGCTGTGGCTTCCTGGCTGCGCCCAGCGTTGAGCTTGCCACGGATTGGGCTGATGCCATGGCGAAATTGGGTTAATTTGAGTTAATTGGAGTTAATTGGGGTCAGAACCTAATTAATTAATTAGGTTCTGACCCCAATTAACTCCAATTAACTCCGCCCGCTAAAATCCCCAGTCGCCTTCCAACAAGTGCCACTATGTCCATATTCCAACGCCCCGCCTACAAGTCTGAAGTGACGCAGTTCATTGAGCAGATGAAAAGTAGCAAGCCTGAGCTTGAAAAGACCCAACGTGACGGCCGCGCCTTGCTGTGGGACAAGGCCATCAACCGCGAAGTGGCGCAAGACATTGCATCAGGCAGCGTCGCGCAAAAGCCCTACGTATACCAAACCAACGCCTAACTTTCGTGTCTGACTTGCAATCCGTCATGCCAGAGGTGATCGACAACGTGGCTGTGGCCAAGTTGTACGGCGAACCTTTGTTCGCGATGCCGCATGACCTGTACATCCCGCCCGACGCGCTCGAGGTTTTTTTAGAGGCTTTCCAAGGCCCGTTGGATTTATTGCTCTATCTCATCCGTAAGCAAAACTTCAATATCTTGGACATTCCCATGGCGGCGCTGACCCGCCAGTACTTGAGTTATGTAGAAGAGATACGCACGCGCAACCTAGAGCTCGCCGCCGAGTACCTGTTGATGGCGGCCATGCTGATTGAGATCAAATCCCGCATGTTGTTACCGCCTAAGAAAGTGGCAGAAGGCGAAGAGCCCGAAGACCCCCGTGCAGAGCTGGTGCGTCGCTTGCTCGAATACGAGCAAATGAAACTCGCAGCGGCCAAGCTCAACGAGATTCCACAATTTGGCCGCGACTTTCTCAAGGCGCAGATCTATATTGAGCAATCGCTTCAACAACGCTTTCCAGACGTACATGTGCTCGACTTGAGCCAAGCCTGGGCCGATATATTGAAGCGCGCCAAATTGGTTCAGCACCACAAAATTTCTCGCGAAGAGTTGTCTGTGCGCGAATACATGAGCCAAGTGCTCAAAAAATTGCAAGACCAGCGCTTTGTCGAATTTGAAAAGCTGTTCGACCCCGCACATGGCTTGCCCGTGCTGGTTGTCACCTTCTTGGCCTTACTTGAACTGGCCAAAGAAACGCTAGTAGACATTACACAGGCTGAAGCCTATGCTCCCATCTATGTTCGTCTGGCCTACACACCCAATTAAACTCCTGTGACAAACACCACGCGTTTACCGATCAGCCTGCCACGTCTTGCCGACATGCGCGCCCGAGGTGAAAAGATCGCCATGCTCACGGCCTATGACGCCACTTATGCTGCGGTGGCAGATGCCGCGGGAATTGAATGCATATTGGTGGGCGATTCTTTGGGCATGGTCTGCCAAGGCTTACCCAGCACAGTGGGCGTCACGCTGCAATCCATGCGCTACCACGTGCAAAGCGTGGTGCGCGGTTTAGAGCGCGTCCAAGGCCGCGCTTGGGTGATTGGTGACTTGCCATTTGGCTCTTACCAAGCATCACGCGAAGAAGCGCTTCACAGTGCAACCGTATTGATGCAGGCCGGCGCTCACATGGTCAAACTCGAAGGCGGTGGCTGGACCACTGACACTGTCCACTTTTTGGTGGAGCGCGGCATTCCTGTGTGCGCGCATTTGGGACTGACACCGCAAACTGTGCACGCCTTAGGTGGCTACCGCGTGCAAGGTCGTAACGATGACAGTGCCAAACAACTCACCGCGCACGCAGTAGAACTGCAAGACGCAGGTGCTTCCATGGTGGTGCTAGAGATGGTGCCCGAGGCTTTGTCTACCCAACTCACCCAACAACTCCCTCGCTGCCACACCATAGGCATTGGTGCTGGCAACGGCACTGCTGGCCAAGTGCTGGTGATGCACGACATGCTTGGCGTGCACACCGGCAAGACGCCCAAATTTGTGCGCAATTTCTTGCAAGGGCAGCACAGCGTGCAAGACGCCATCGCGGCCTATGTCGCGGCAGTCAAAGACGGCAGCTTTCCAGACAACACCCAACACGCTTGGTAAGCGTCCCCTGCCATGCAGATCGCGCATTCGATTGAAGACCTTCGCCGTTTACTAAAACCCGCAAGCCAACGCACGTTCGTTCCCACCATGGGTAACTTGCATGCGGGCCATTTGGAGTTGGTGAAAATTGCAAGGGAAACGCTTCCTGAAGCTACATCTGTTGCCAGTATTTTTGTCAACCGCATGCAATTCGCACCCCACGAAGACTTTGACTCATACCCACGCACCTTCGCCAACGACTGCGCGTTACTAGAAGCACAAGGTTGCGACGTATTGTTCGCACCGCAAGAAAAAGACCTGTACCCAGAGCCTCAAGTCTTTAAGGTGCATCCACCAACGGAGCTGGCAGATATTTTGGAGGGCGCGTTTCGCCCAGGTTTTTTTGTAGGTGTGAGCACCGTTGTCCACAAGTTGTTTAACTGCGTCCAACCCGATGTCGCCGTGTTTGGCAAGAAGGACTACCAGCAGCTGATGGTCATCAAGCGCATGGTGCAACAAATGGCGTTGCCCATTCACATCGTTGGCGTCGACACCCTGCGCGCAGACGACGGTCTGGCCCTGAGTTCGCGCAACGGCTACTTGAGTTCGGACGAACGTGCTCGCGCTATTGAACTCTCTGGCGCCCTGAAGCTCATGGCCACAAGCGTACGTGAAAATTTATCAAGCAACTTAACCAGCGAAGCTGCAAAAGTAATTGCCCAAGTAGAAGAGCAAGCCATGCAATCGTTGCGCAACAAGGGTTGGCAGCCAGACTACTTGGTGGTGCGTCACCAGCACGACCTATCCAATGTCACGCAGTTTTCTGATGCACCTTTGGTTGTTTTGGGTGCGGCGCGACTGGGTAGCACGCGCTTGATAGACAACTTAGAAATTTAGCAAGTCAAAAGTCAAAGCTCTTGCTTTGCGTCTCGCCCCATCAACTGGGCAACGGCCTGCTGAGGGCTTAGGGCACCGTCCAACAAACCCACCACCGATTGTGCGATCGGCATCTCAACGCCTAATTGCTTGGCTCTTTGGACGACAGTGCGTGCACTGTTGACACCTTCTGCAACATGGCCCAGTGCCTCGACAGCCTGCGCAACCGTCAACCCCTGCGCTAGCGCAATACCGACTTGACGGTTACGACTCAAATCGCCCGTGGCAGTCAACACCAAATCGCCCAAGCCAGACAGGCCCATGAATGTTTCAGCTTGCGCACCCAAAGCAACGCCCAGGCGTGTAATTTCTGCAAGGCCTCGGGTAATTAAGGCAGCTCGGGCGTTGAGCCCTAACTTTAAGCCGTCGCACAAACCTGTGGCGATGGCTAATACGTTTTTGACGGCGCCGCCTACTTCTACACCCACAACATCTGCGTTGGCATAGACCCGCAAATTGCCGCGGTGGAACGCCTGCACCAAGGTCTTTCGCAAAGAGTCATGTTTGCTTGCAGCGACCAAAGCAGCAGGCTGCCCCATCGCCACTTCTTGCGCAAAACTTGGCCCACTCAAAACACCGCCCAGCAGCTGGGGGGCGACTTGGGCACATACCTCGTGCCCCATGCGACCTACACCGTCAACACCTGCTTCAAAACCTTTGCACAGCCACACCACCGGCACACGGGCTTGCACCCAAGGCGCAACTTCGAATAGCACTTGGCGCAGTGCACGCATGGGCGTCGCAATAACGACTAAGTCCATCTCTTGCAACCAAGCGCCAATGGGCGCAGCAGTGACGGTGAGTCCTTCGCTGAAAGCGCAGTCGGGCAAGTAGCGCGCGTTCACCCTATTCAAGCGCATGGCGTCGGCTTGGACCGCATCACGCGACCACAAGCTGACGGCGTGCTCACTTCCCGCGTGGATGGCGAGCGCAGTGCCCCACGCTCCAGAACCCAATACAGCGATTTTCACAGCCGTTGAGCCTTATTGTTCACAGGGGTGGCCTTATTGGTTCGCAGCTTGCTGCTGTTCGTACATCGATTGGAAATTGATTTCCGACAAATGCACGGGCGGGAAACCCGCGCGCTGGATCACGTCCGCCACATTGCTACGCAAATAGGGATAGATGATTTGCGGGCATGCAATGCCCACCACAGGACCCATTTGGTCCTCTGGCAAGTTACGAATTTCAAAAATACCAGCTTGTTTGACTTCTACCAAAAAGACAGTTTTGTCCTCGATTTGGGTTTTCACAGTAGCAGTCACCGTCACTTCGACGATACCTTCCGCGACTTGCTCCATGCCCATGGCGAGTTGGATGTCAACCTCAGGTTGCTGCTCGCTGGCCAAAATGGCCGGGGAATTGGGTTGCTCCAGCGACATATCCTTGAGATAGACGCGTTGAATTTGAAACACAGGAGCTTGTTGTTCTTCTGACATGGCAGTTTTTTCCTAAAGTCATAAAAAAGCCTGCTTCGGCGAACACCGAAGCAGGCGGTAAATCGGGCTGGGCTGAATTATCTCAGTTCAAGCCTGCAACAAAGGCATCAAGCCACCTTGGCTGTCCAACGCCATCAAATCGTCGCAGCCGCCGACGTGGGTGTCACCGATAAAGATTTGCGGCACGGAACGACGCCCAGTGATCTCCATCATCTTGACGCGCTCATCGGGAAGCAGGTCGACACGCACCTCTTCGATATGGGCAACGCCCTTAGATTGCAAAATTTGCTTGGCTCGCACGCAAAAAGGGCAAACGGCGGTGGTGTACATCTTGACGGCGGGCATGGCGATCTTTCTGTATTTGTAGTAATAGAGTTATTAGTTTTTTGCTTTGGAGCTTGACCGCAGATCAGGCTTTTGAGACAGGTAGGTTAGCTTCTTTCCAAGCTTTGAGCCCGCCTTGCAGGGAATGCACCTTGTCGTAGCCAAGCTTTTGTGCCGTGGCTTGCGCGCGCTTGGAGCGGATACCGCTGTCACACACCATGATTAAGGGAACGCTTTTATTTTTGGCGACCGCTTGTAAACGGGCCTCGAGCTCCTCAAGCGGAACGCTCAAGGAAGTTTTAATATGGGAAGCCGAAAACTCTTCCTTGGTGCTGACATCAATGACCACCCCTTTTTCGCGGTTCATGCACTGCACCGCCTCGTTGGGGGAAATGCCGCTGGCTGAGGCGCTTTGCACGACGGGTAGCAGCAAAAAGAAGCCGCTACTCAGGGCAATGACGATCAACATCCAGTTATCAAGAATAAATTTCACGAATTTGTCCAGTTCACAAGGGTTTCAAAAATTAGGGCGAATCTAGCATTCTAAAATCAAGCAACGCCTTTTTTCTGGAATTTGTCAATTAAGCCCGTATGCACAAGCTCGTTTTAATTCGCCATGGCGAGTCCACCTGGAACTTAGAGAACCGTTTCACTGGCTGGACCGACGTCGACCTCACCCCCACGGGCGTGGCCCAAGCGCAGCGCGCTGGTCGTCTGATCCAAGAGGAAGGCCTCGACTTCGATGTTGCCTACACCAGCGTGCTCAAGCGTGCCATCCGCACGCTCAACCTGAGTTTGGACGAGATGAACCGCCTATGGCTGCCCGTGGTCAAGCACTGGCGTTTGAATGAGCGCCACTACGGCGCCTTGCAAGGCCTCAACAAGGCCGAGATGGCAAAGAAGTATGGTGACGAACAAGTCCTGATGTGGCGCAGGAGCTACGACACCCCGCCACCAGCCTTGGCCCCTGACGACGAACGTTGTGAGCGTGGCGACCTGCGCTACTCCAAGCTCGACCCAAGTGATATTCCGCTCACAGAATGCCTCAAAGACACCGTGGCGCGGGTGATGCCTCTGTGGGAGGACTCCATCGCGCCAGCGATCAAGGCGGGCAAGCGGGTGGTCATTGCCGCCCACGGCAATTCGATCCGTGCACTGGTCAAGTACCTTGACAACATTTCAGACGACGCCATCGTGGGGATCAACATACCGAACGGCACGCCCTTGGTCTACGAGCTAGACACCGAACTCAAACCCATCCGCCACTACTACCTAGGCGATGACGCGTGAGACCCTTTCGCCACAACAAATTGCCCAAGCCTGTATATTGAGGAATAACTGATGTTCAACTACAAAGAATTCATGGGCTCTAAACTCAAAATTGCGGGATGGATCGCGCTAGGCGGCTTGGCAGGCGCGCTCACCACCGTGTCGGTTCAAACCGTCGCGCGCTCCAACATGGCGCCCTTGCCGCTAGAAGAGTTGCAGCAACTTGCTGCCGTATTTAGTATGGTCAAGAGCGACTACGTCGAGCCTGTGGACGAGAAAAAACTCATCAGCGACGCCATCACTGGCATGGTCGCGAGCTTGGATCCGCACTCCCAGTACTACGACAAAAAAACATTCAAAGAGTTCCGCGAAGGCACCACCGGCCGCTTTGTTGGCGTGGGCATCGAAATCACCCAAGAAGAAGGCCTCGTCAAAATCGTCTCACCGATCGAAGGTTCTCCTGCATTTAGAGCTGGCATGAAGTCTGGCGACTTGATCACCAAGATAGACGACACGGCAGTCAAAGGCCTATCCCTGAACGAAGCCGTCAAACGCATGCGCGGAGAGCCCGGCACCAAGGTCATGCTGACCATCTACCGCAAAGACGAGAACCGTACCTTCCCCGTCAATATCGTCCGCGAAGAAATCAAAACGCAAAGCGTCAAGGGCAAGGTGATGGAGCCTGGCTTTGGCTGGATACGCCTGAGCCAATTCCAAGAGCGCTCAGTAGACGACTTTGTCAAAAAACTCGAAGAGCTCTACAAGCAAGACCCCAAGATGCGCGGCCTGGTACTCGACCTACGCAACGACCCAGGTGGCTTGCTCGATGCGGCTGTAGCAGTCTCTGCGATCTTCTTGCCAGACAACGTGGTCGTGGTCTCTACCAACGGACAGTTGGCCGAGAGCAAGTTTGCCTACAAAGCCTCGCCCGAGTTCTACCGCCGCTCCAGTGGCAACGACCCCGTTGCGCGCTTGCACCAAGTCACCAAAGGTGTATACAGAACCGTACCGCTGGTAGTCTTAGTCAACGAAGGCTCTGCATCAGCCAGCGAAATTGTTGCGGGCGCCTTGCAAGACCACAAGCGTGCCACCATCATGGGCAGCCAAACCTTCGGCAAGGGCTCGGTCCAAACCGTGCGCCAGCTGGGTACTGACACGGCGCTCAAGATCACCACCGCGCGCTACTACACACCCAGCGGACGCTCCATCCAAGCCAAAGGCATCGTGCCCGACGTTTTGTTGGACGACACGGCTGAAGGCAGCCCCTACGCCATCTTGAGAATGCGCGAGGCCGACTTAGACAAGCACTTAGAAAGCGGCCAAGGCAACGCCAACAAAGACAAGGCACAAGAAAAAGAGCGCGAGAAAGCACGCGAAGAGGCGATGAAGCGATTAGAAGAAGAGTCCAAGAAGCCCAACAGCGAACGCCGCCCTCCTGAGTTCGGCAGCGACAAAGACTTCCAGCTCGAGCAAGCCATCAAGCGACTCAAAGGCCAACCCGTCTTGGCCAGCAAAACACAAACCGAGCGCGCAGCGGAAAAGAAAGACCAGTGATTCGCCTGTGAACGACGACCAGCTGCTGCGCTACTCGCGCCATATCCTTCTAGACGATATCGGCATTGAGGGCCAGCAGCGTTTACTTGACAGCCGTGTGTTGGTGGTGGGTGCAGGGGGGTTAGGCTCTCCTGTGGCGATGTACTTAGCTGCCAGTGGCGTCGGGCACATCACCTTGGCAGACCCAGACAAGGTAGACCTCACCAACCTGCAACGGCAAATCGCACACACCACAGATCGCGTAGGGCAAACCAAAGTGGGCTCTGCCGCAAAAGCCCTGCACGACATCAACCCTGAAGTGCGTCTGACCCTACTAGAGAAACAACTGCAGGCTGAGGACCTCGATCAACTGCTGGCTGGCATCGACGTGGTGGTCGACTGCTGCGACAACTTTGCAACCAGACAGGACGTCAACGCAGCGTGCGTGAAGCACCGCGTGCCGTTGGTCTCAGGCGCCGCGTTGCGTATGGACGGGCAGGTTGCGGTGTTCGACGCGCGCGATGAGCACTCGCCCTGCTACGCCTGCGTCTTCCCACCGACACCTGCGCCACCAGAGACCCTGTGCTCGACCATGGGCGTGTTGGCACCCCTGGTGGGTGTTATTGGGACCATGCAGGCGATGGAGGCAGTGAAGATCCTCTCAGGCATGGGGTCGCGCTTAGTCGGCAGGCTGCTGATGCTGGATGGGCGGGACATGGCTTGGCGGGAGATGCGCGTATCGCGCAACGCTAGCTGTCCAGTTTGCTCGTCTACCCATTAGCCCCTGTAAGGTGTTGGCCACAAGTTTTTGTTGCTTGCAAATAAACGAGCTTTCTTGAACTCGCAATGCTTAACCCACTCAAATGAGAACTTGTCCGTTTTGCAAATTGACTGAAATTGTTTTTTGGTTAACAAACGCTGCTTAAAGATTGCTTTAATTCCGCCACGCCCATTGGAGACCTTTTACCAGTCTTGTGAAGACTACGAGTAGGGCCGCGTCCATCAACTAAATTAATTTCCTGCTGTTCAATTGCATCCGCTTTTGACTCTGCCTCATCAGCGTCGTATATGCCAACGAGTCCGAATGACAACCTGGCGCACTGGACCATCGACTTGTGTCGCAGCATTCGTCTGGGGTGAGTAATCCACCCAGCACTGAGTCCGCGTACTTCTAACAGGTACTCTCTGACGCTAGTTGGCACGCGACGATCCCATCTGTACATAGTGCACTCTATCCAGGACGGAACCCCGTCTACAAGCTCGTTGGATTCTTTGAATCGCATCCCCGCAAACTGTTTATGCGTATTGATGATGCGACTCCAACCGTCTACCCCCACAACAACAGTAGCGGGGTCAAGAACTCCGCCACTTGGTACCAAGAATATTTCTCGTCCAGTTGGGCTGAGACCGCTAGCCTCTGCAGCCAGTAGCAAACGTTCAAGGTCCAGTTGCGTCCACGAAACCAGTGCTGCCAAGGAGGTTTGAACTAGCGCATTAACGAAACTCTCTTCGCTCATTCCAGAGCGCTCCGCAGATCTTTTAAAGACTGGTAACTGCATTGCTCTTTGGTGGGCGCTTTGCTCAATAACTTCAGGCGGCATATCCTTGCACTGTTCGTCATTTCTCTTGTTCGAACTTGTCATTTCAAATGCCCTCCAAAACAAACCGCCTGGTGGGTGCGGTCTTCAATGTGTAGTCGACAATTAGATCCGGCCGCTCCCTACGGATTCGGGCAACATCCATTCGAACCGACGGCTTGACGTTCCTCCAAGTGGCAACAGTTTCACCGCCGTACGTTATCCGCTCCGCGTCACCCATGGCGCACGTAATTTCGTCCTTAAGCTGCTCAGATTCCTCATTGATTTTTGTTAAACCATTTTGAAGTCGCTTGAGTTGACGCAACTTTTCCAACATACCTGCGTCCGCCAAAATTTCTTTTGTAGAAGAGGCGACTGGAAAAAGTCTTAAGGCTTCGTCCCTGCTTTTTGGACTTGGTGGCACGCCAGTGATGACGTGCTCATCCCAAAACTTTAGTGCGGCCTCAACAAGGGTCTGCTCAAGCTCCACGTCTCTTCTAATGCAATAGATTCGCAGGTCAGAGTTGCCTATCAGTACAGCTATGTGTGACTGCTCACACCCAGATAGAGACATGTACCAGATACATTGCGCAAGGTACGCGGCAGGTACTTGGTCGCTCCAACGCTCTCCCCACTCGGCCTGCATGAAAGCGCTTGCGGTTTTACATTCAAGTACGGTGTTAGCCGTGATAACACCACGGGAGTCAACGCACGGCTGCCCCTCGTCTGTTACCAGTCTGTCGACGTGCCCGAACAGATGTGGATGAATTGGGTGGCGCAGCAGTTCATCGAAGACGTGCGTTTGGTTGCCAGTCAAACGTTCATACTCAGAAGCGACAAACGGCTCCAAATGTGTCCCAAAGCGCAAGTGCAGACTGTCTTTAGGATTTGCGCTGGGGTGCCCCACCTTCTCAGCCCAAACATCAAAGGCGCTACGGTATGGCGACAGTCCAACTATCGCAGCGATGTCTGAGCCGCCAAGGCCCGACGATCGATCAAAAGTCTCCCCACAAGCACGCAGACTGTCAGCCCGTTTAAGTTGCTCCATTTACACCCCCTTAAGTTAGCAGAGGGGCCATTGTTTCTCATTTAAGAAACTTTGTCAACCATTAGGAAACATAATTATGCCGCCACAGGCCTCCAGAAACGCTCTCGCAAGCCAGTAACCAAGACGGCTTGTAGTGCTACACCTAAGATATTCAAATCTGTGACCGGACTATTTTTTATTGCGTATTTTTGGTTTACAAATGTAAACATACTGACGCCACCCACGATGCTCAGGCGCATGAAGAGCATCGCCCCGTTGGGTCGGCTGACAAGGACTATGTCACCGTTTTGCGCCTCTTGAGATGGGTCAACAAGTAACAGAGACCCTGGCACCACACCCATGGGCCCAAGGTCGCTCAGGGTTTCGTCATTCAGCCGGACAAAGAATGCAGTGTCTGCGACAGGTAAATTGCTGGGGTAGCGCTCCAAATCGGAGTAGTAGTCGATTAAAAAATCTAGTGACACACCAAATTTGAGCTCTATTACGGGGTAGTCCTTCAGGGTCGGTGAGGTAGAAAGTCCTAGCAAGTACTGGCTAGACACACCGAACAGCTCTGCTATTGCCTGTAACCGTGACATGTCGGGCTGGCTTTTTGCACACTCCCACTTTGAAACGGAGGCGCGGGTAACCGCAAGTTGGTCGGCAACTTGCTGCAGGGTCATACCCTTAGATTGACGAAGTTGTTTTAACTTCTGGCTGAGCATCACTGATGATACCGAAGGATCAAATAACTAGATTGATTCCTAATGTGAAAATTATTAGCCCTACCGCCCACCCCATTGAAGAGTTCCCTTGTAGGGGGTGGGCGGAGAGGTTTTTTCTACATTAAAAGACGCTTAGGAACTAGCGTCATGTGCGAGGTCGTCTGCTTAGCAATAGTAGGTCGCAGGTCCCTTCCCGTATTCATCTCCGTATTCTTTAGCAGCCAGTAAGTATTCAGCTGCTTTGTCAACGTGTAATTGGCTGTACTTTGGGCGCGCTCAATATTTGGATCGCACATGATCCTTATGGCCTCCCGCTCACGAATCCTTTTTCGAGCAGCAGAGATTTTTAAGCTGTTTCGATATATCCAATAGTTAACAAGCTCCGTTAGGTCGTCCAATTGCTTCAACTTTATGCCCAAGCTGTTCCTGCACTCATTCGCCTCGAGCATCACCCGGTCCAGTGATACAAAAAACTTTTCATGCATCGCCTGATGCACGTCAGGCGACCCCATGACCTGGACAGTCTCTTGAAAAATTTCTCTAACCCGACCATCGCATGCTGCAACAATTGCGTCAGCGCTACTAGGCCCGCTCAACTCATCGCAGCTGGTAGACCAAAACTTAACGAATCGTTGCCTGCGAAAGTTTTCGCTTTCGTTTACGCTTAACAGGTAGTGGTACCTCTCCTCGAAGGGGAACTCAGTCGCCGTAGCGAGTTGCCGATTACCCACATCATCAAACTCGATCGCTTCGAGTTCGTTGTCTATATATTTGCGCATTAACTTGCAACGCCATAGCGTGGATGCGATTTGACTTGCCAGCTCAATTTCGATAGTGCCGATGGGCTCGAGGTTTCCGAAGACCCCCTGCTCGAAGTGACAGAACTCGTCGCTAACCCTTAAAGGTGTAACGTACCCCCCGTGTGTGGTCGCGTTCTGCGACGTTCTACTCTTACCCTCTGGCGTCCTTGGCCCTCCGCTTCGCTTGCTCAGTCGGCGCTTCAATCGCGGCTCTTTCTTCTTTAGCTTTGGCCTCTTGGGCTTGGCGGCTTTACGCTCCTCTTGAGGTTCAGTTGATTCTGTTGCATTTTTTTGATTTGAGAAGTCCATAGTGGCCCCTTAAAAATAATTTTTAAAAGGACAACCCCGATGCAGGGATGTCCCCACGATACGGTCGCTTTTTTAAGCGCAATTACCCCCAGACACTATTACGGAGGGCCTCAATTTCCACTTTTACAGTTCCTAATTGAAGTGCAGCTGCTTCAGTAAAGCGCATGTTTAACCTCCCGCCGATATTAGGGAGGGCCCCAACTTCCACTGGTACAGTTCCTAGTTGGGACAGAAAAGCTAGAACACGAAAAGCTTGCTCAGCTTTCGCTGCAACCGCTTCGGGCACCTCATAACTTTCACCGCAGTTAAGCAGTTATTCGGGTCCGGCGCGCACCTACGGTTGCCGTATTTTTAGCATGCGGTTGTAATTGTCAGCTAGGTAGTTTGCTTTTGTCAAATCTCAAAAAAAAACTTCAATTCGTCGTGTGACTTGGAGACTAAATCCGCACCCAAAAAACCGAACACAAATGTATGTTGTGATTTAAGACTTCACAAAACCAGCCACTTGGTTGATTTGGTAACAGTCTTAGCGCAGCATGATGTCAGCGCCTCAACCATAAGCTCGCGACCTAATGAATGAAACGCAACTGACACAAGACCTCTTGAAAATACAAATAGCATACTTGTACTTTCATAGAAAAAAATAAAACCATTGTTTTACTCACTACATTAATATTTTTAATATTTCAATCAATAATTGTATTTTTTTAGGCGCATGGTGAACCATTTACTACAACACTTGACCAGCCCCCTAGAGCGAGGGGGGCGCTTGGCATTCACCGAAGTTGGAGAAAGGGGCAGCGCGCAGGTACTGTTGTGCCTGCCGGGGCTATTAGAAACAAGTAGCAGTTTTGAGGAATTGCTTCTTGCTGCTAGACATTCACTAGGACTCCGTGTCATCGCGGTTGATTACTGCGGTCGCGGTGGGTCAGACGCACTTTCAATGGACAGCGGCTACACAATGTCTTTGTACTTAACTGATATTGAGGAATTTATCAGACGTGAAGTATTTCAATCTGGCCTACCTAGACCAAAATTAGATTTAATAGGCACAAGCATGGGTGGCATATTGGGTATGTATTTGGCATCAAAGCCGAGCAATGGCGTGACTGGCTTGTTCTTAAACGACATAGGCTTGAGTCTCACCTGGATGTCCATCTTTGGCCTTTATGAAGGCATGAAGGTTTCCGGGCGAGTCCCTGACGCCAACCAATTGGCGTCAAGGCTTGG